>OHTB01000019.1_pt1 | contig 138969 bp, 133 predicted proteins | sample 1578771 | NCBI WGS metagenome assembly OHTB01 (sample SAMEA3879516, study PRJEB24766) | human gut metagenome | biome: human-associated habitat; feature: feces | place: USA | collected 1985/1987 | reverse complement strand
TCACCGGCACTTCGGCCAAGAAGCGGGCGGACTTCATGCGGATGATGAAATGGTGCAAGCAAGGCAAGATCGACCTGATCCTCACCAAGTCTGTCTCCCGCTTCGCCCGCAATACGGTGGACTGCCTCAACTACGTCCGAATGCTGAAGGCGCAGGGTATCGCGGTCTACTTTGAAAAAGAAAACATCAACTCCATGGACGAATCCACAGAATTGATGCTGACCATGATGGGAGCCTTTGCCCAAGCGGAGAGCGAGTCCATCTCCGGCAATATCCAGGCGGGCAAGCGCTACGCCATGCAGCGCGGTGAGGCTACCATTAACTACCACAATCTGTACGCCTATGAGAAAGGACCGGATGGTAAGCCACGGGCCATTCCAGAACAGGCAGAGATCGTCCGGGAGATCTACCAGAAGTACCTCCGCGGCGACAGCCTTAATATGATCCGCAAAGACCTGGAGGAACGCCACATTCCAAACGCCCGCGGCGGTGCAACATGGACGCATACCGCAGTACGAGGGATTCTCTCCAACGAAAAGTACGCCGGTGACGTCCTGATGCAGAAAACCTTCCAGCAGGATTGTATCAGTCACAAAACCATCCGCAACACAGGACAGCGCACCATGTATCTGGTGCCGGATCATCACGAAGCCATTATAGACCGCAAAACATATAACGCGGTTCAGACAGAGCTGGCGCGGCGCAACGCGTTGAAGGGAAATACGCAGAAAAGTACCCCCAGCGGAAGAAGCTGCTATACCCCCAAATATGCCTTGTCAGATCGGCTTATCTGCGGCGAGTGCGGCACACTGTACCGCCGCTGCACATGGGTAAACAGAGGAAAGAAACACATCGTCTGGCGCTGCATCAGCCGCTTCGACTACGGCAAGAAATACTGCCATGATTCGCCCGCCGTGGATGAGCAGCAGCTCCAGCAGGCCATCCTGCGGGTTATCAACGGCGCAATGTCTGAGAAACCCGCACTGGTGCGGCAGGTCACGGAAAATCTACAGGTGGTGATACATCCCAACCGAAGCGGAGAACTTACCATCGCAGAAATTGACCACCAATTAGAAGCGCTGGCACAAGAATTTGACGCCGCCTTTATCACTGTAGCCTCCGGCAATAGTGATGACTACATCGAACGTTTCAAGACGATCCTTTCCCAGCAAGCAGAGCTGAAGGCCAAACGTATCGAACTGGAGCGACAGCAAGCAGAAGATTCGGAACTAAACAACCACATGGAGGAAGCCGCCGATATAATGGGACAGGCCGGTACTGCTATCACGGAATGGAACGAACGCAATATTCGCGATCTTGTGGCATCGGTCAGGATACTCTCTAAGGAAGAAATACTGGTTCGGCTGAAAAGCGGGATTGAGAAAGTTGAAAAATTGCAAGGGTAGGTATTAATAACAAGAACTGCAACCGTGAGACAATTCGGGCAATATGAAAGCCACGGCATACGCCGAGACTTTCATATTGCTTTTCTTTACACAGAATCAATGATGCTTTTTCTCTGCCATTTGGGAAACCACTTCATCATAGAACACATTCAACAACTTTTTATTTTCCAGTATATCCTATGTATGGCCAGAAAGCAAGGGGCCGATGAGAACGTTTACTTCAAAGCAAATATAGTTGAGGAATGACGGATTTCTTTTCTCGACGGAAGAAAAAATATCTGGTATACTGAAATAAACCACTTGGCGGAGATCGAATGTTACGGGAGGGAAATACCATGCTGATGAATTCCAACGAATATCTGCATATCGTCGAGTCGATCAAGCAGGAGATCCGCACAGCGCAGTACCGTGCGGCGGTCAGCGTCAATCGGGAGTTGTTGCTCCTTTATCACTCCATCGGTGAGGTCATCAACGCCCACAAGACGTGGGGCAGCAAGTTCGTGGAGAATCTTGCCGCCGATATCAAGCTTTCATTCCCAGATGCCACCGGCTACTCGGTGAGGAACTTGAAGTATATGGCAAAATTCGCGGCGGCTTATCCGGGCGACGAATTTGTGCAACAGGCTGTTGCACAAATCCCGTGGGGACACAATGTCGTGCTGATGGACAAGCTTTCCAAACCCGAGGAACGCCTATGGTATGCAGAGAGAAGTGCCGAAAATGGCTGGTCACGCAATGTATTAGTTCATCAGATTGAAAGCGGTCTGTATCAGCGACAGGTGCTGGCGGAGAAGGTATCCAACTTTGGAAACCGCTTGCCATCCCCGCAGAGCGAGCTTGCGGCACAGACCATGAAAGACCCGTACATCTTTGACTTTATCCCATTCAAAGCGGACATGGTGGAACGCGATATTGAGCAGGCGCTGGTCAAGGATGTGACAAAGCTCCTTCTGGAGTTGGGAACAGGCTTCGCTTTTCTTGGCAACCAATACCACCTGAATGTGGGAGGCGATGATTTCTATATCGACCTGCTGTTTTACAACCTCAACCTTCGCTGCTATGTGGTGATTGAACTGAAAACCGGCGAGTTCAAACCGGAGTACGCCGGACAGCTGAACTTCTACCTCTCTGCGGTGGATGGCATCCTGAAGAAAGAGCAGGACAATCCCTCTATTGGCCTGCTGCTCTGCAAGAGTAAGAATGACCTCGTGGCGGAGTATTCCCTCAAGGACGTGAGCAAGCCCATCGGCGTCAGCGCCTACCAGATCACCAGCAGCCTGCCGGAAGAACTGGAACGCCAGCTGCCATCTGTGGAGGATATCCAAAAGCGGATCAGGTAATACCTATACACTTTATCAGGAAAAGTTGTGTGTTCACAGCGATATGATAGCAAGGAGAGATTTGGATGAGCGCTCAAGAGTTGCTTAGGTATATTAACTTGTTTAGAGAAAAGGCTGAACTGGGAAAGCTAGTTATTTTTGTTGGAGCGGGCGTCTCACGCAATGTTGAGGGAATGCCAAGCTGGAATGAACTAATTCAAAAAATGGCTAAAGCAATCGACTATTCGAAGTGCAAGTCTTGTAGGTGTAAGAGCGAGGCCTGTGAAGAAAACTGCGCATTGAAGAGTGAGTATTCTACGGACGAACTCTTGAAGATCCCACAGTATGTTTATAATGCAGATCAAGAGCTGTATAATAGAATTTTGAAGGAAACTTTTTCTAAGGTGGAGGTAGATGCTCCGCTATCCTCTGCAATTTTTGACATAAATCCTGCACATATTATTACAACAAACTACGATGATCTACTGGAATCGTCCCAAAATATTTTCCGTGAGCAGTATCAGGTTGTTATCACCGATAAGGACTTATTAAGCGCGCAAAAAAGTAAATATATTATTAAGATGCACGGAGACGTTCTTGCACAGGAAAGTATTGTTTTAAAAGAACAAGACTATTTGGACTATTCTCAAAAACATATATTACTGGAACTCTTTATAAAGTCTCTCTTGACGGATCATGTTGTTTTATTCCTTGGATACTCTTTAAATGATTATAATATAAAACTAATTATTAGCTGGTTAAATTATATGCGCTCTCAAAATGGAGTACTACATAAAAACTGGAGAGTTGGATATATTGTTTTGGATCAAGAGCAGGTTGACGCAGTAGAAGAGACATACTTTAGTTGTAATAATATTGAGGTAATAAACATTAATAAGCTTCAACCGCTTCAATGCATTCCGGAATCTTTAAAAGATGGAAAGGGGCGGCGGCTATATAGTTTTTTACGAATAATAGCAGATCCAACACTAGACAAAGGTATAGAAGCAATTGAAGAGAATGTCAGATTTATGGCGCAGTACACGTTTGTAAATCGAGAGCATCTCATGAAACTCCTGTATGTAAGTAGATATGAGATTGAAGATTACGAACTACAACTATATGAGGAAAGAGACTTTCGCCGTTTAATAACACTTTTGAAGAGAGAGTCATCAGAGGCAAGAAGTCTTAGACAAATACTAATTAATTCCGGAATTACAGCAATAGCACATTCCGATAGCGAATCGGATAATCGCTTTGACGTTGGTGAAATTACAGAAAGCGTCATGCTAAAGGACGAGTTATATACACTATACTTGTCAAATAGGTATAGTGACATTAAAGCTTTAATAGAGGGTAGCGCAGAGACCACCTTTCCGCTCAAGCAACAATTTTATCAAAGTATCATCGAAGGCTATGGTTTTGCCGATGAAGGCGGCTATAGTGTTGATGTTTCATGTCTCCATACAGATCAGAGGGTCGCATATCTCCACAATTCAGCCGTAATAGAATGCCTGAGAACGAGGAAGTTTGATTCAAGCAAAGTCAAGCGTTTTATTGGGAATATGGCGTTGTCCAAAGAACGAGATATGTACAGTGATTATCTCGATATGTATAATGGAAACGCAAAAAAGATGGGAAAAATGCAGATAGCACTCGAAGAATTAAAAGATGATGTGTGCAATAGAGGAACTGTTCGACTTGGGCATATGTCACATAGCAAGCTTATCGAAATTAAACGGCAAGTAATTTCGGAGTACTTGTTTTATTATAATAATTACATCTTTTATCATGGCCTTAAGGATTTGTCAGAATTCTTTAGACCTTATATTGAGGGTGTCATATGTGCAAACAGTGATGCAGCCGAAAAATCTAGCCATTTTTGGGGGATAACATTTCCAAACAAAAAATACACAATCCAACGTGTTGATATTGATATTATTACAAAATTTATCTCCCCCAAAGACCTCGATGCCCTCATAAAAACATATAGTATTAGTAAACTTAGCATGGAAAAGCAAGAGGTTGAGTTTCTTGTAGAATGCTTTTCCAATCTTTCCAACTCTCTAATTACAGCACAAACATATGGCTTTAGACAGTCAGCATTCTCGACTCTATCTAATTTGACTATGCTTCTCAACTTGGTTGAATTGGATGAAACCAATAAGCGCACTCTTAAAGAAGCAGTTGAATCCCTATTAGCTGATAAGATAATCGTGTCAAAATTTTTCTCGCTTCATTGGCCTGGTCACAGAGTAGCGATACGGAGTCTTTCAGTACTCTGTCTTTTGCTGACATTGTCTCGCAATGTCGAGGTTATTCGTGGTATTATAGAAAGCGATGATTTTTTTAATTATGTGTTAAATATTGATTTTTGGAGTATTCAGCAACTATTTGAGGCGATAATGCCTAAGGATGTTTCGCTTTTTGCACAAGAAATAGTAGATGCGGCAACAACGCTTTCACAGAAAGAAGTATTACTTCGTTTATTTTATCGCCATATAAAGAATGATAACGTAAAAAAGAAATACCAAGAATTTTTGTCTGCAAATTTTGAGTTCCTCTCCACGAGTGCCATATATGATTTTGTTTTTTCTGAGTGGCTTACGGTGTCGCGCGAAGAGAGTCAAGCGTTTCTGCGGGAAATATTAGAAATAGAAAAGCGACAAATTCCAGGTATGCGAACGATTCCTGATCCGATTGAAACAAAGCTTGAATGCGTCTATTTACTGTACATAAGTGGTGTAATAACTGACATTAGTATGTTGAATGAGTTAGCTCCTCAAAGACCCCACTTGCAGTTTTTATTGGATCCCGAAAATTTTGACTATACTCAGGTCGATTTTTCAAATTATATGTGGGGCAACTTTGCTGGTCATGTGCAATTTAGAAAGTATTTTGTTGCCAACAAAAATATACTAATTCCTCAAATTAAGAGTCGAGTGAAGCAGAAAACTGCAAGTGAAGTTGAGAAGAAGGTTTTGTATGGAATTCTATTAGACAAAGATGAATTATGGAAAGAATAGGAACCCTATGTGGTAGACAGAGCTAACAACAAAACCTGTGGGCAATCACAAATTAGACAAAAGTTGCGTATAGCTTATGTTATACGCAACTTTTGTTTTTTTGACATAAGCGTGCCGCAAAATGAACCTGCAAATTGTGCAGAACAGACATAGAAAAGATGCTATACTCCCATGTTTTGTCTCCTGAATGAGATAGTAACATGGGAATTCTTGTTTTTAGGAGGAATAAAACATGAGAATTCCCTATGGTTTTATTTTGACCAGCGACGGGGTACTCAAAATTAACAAGGACGAAGCTGATGTTATCTCTATGATTTTTGATTTCTATATAGCAGGAGCGAGTCTGGGAAAGATCGTGAATATGCTCTACGCAAAGCAAATACCTTCTCCGACTGGAAAACCAAAATGGACTCGTGCATCGGTTGACCATCTTCTTTCTAATGGAAAATATGTGGCCATCATCGGATGGGAGAAGTTTCTGGATGCCCAATTTGAGAAGTCCGCCCGCTGCAATATTGACTATGATCAGGAAGGTTCACCGAGGAAAGATACACGCTATGTTTCGCCGGATATGACCCTGATTTGATTTATCTTTTGCATTTGCGCAAGTTATGCTACAATAGCCTCAAGAGGTGAGGTGTGTGACAGATAAACTGGTAGATTTAATAGGAATCGGCAACTTATTGGAGAGCCTTGTAACGGAAGATGTCATCACATGCGAGGAACGGGATCAAATTATGGCAAAGATAGCAAAGGAAAACGGTATCGCTGAGCGTGAATATAAATCTCCCCATATTGCTGGCTATGGCATGAGTAAGCGAGAGGTATTGGAACGCGTGGAGCAAAGGAAATCAGCGGCGCCGCAGGACAAAATACCGGATGACAGCTATATTTCTCTGACTGAGATCGCCCGTGCGCACAGCGAGGAGGCTCCGGGGTATGTGATACAGCGGTGGCTGCGAAGCGAGAACACATTGGCTTTCTTAAACCTGTGGGAGAAAGAGAACAATCCGAATTATAGGGACTCTGGCTATATAGAATTGTTAGAAAAGAAGAAAACCGCCTCTTTTACATTAACGCCAAAATTATGGATCGAGCAGACAAAGGTGGTCGGGATCGTTTCTAAGCAGGGCAAATCCGGAGGCACATTTGCTCACCCGATGATCGCCTGTGAGTTTGCTTCATGGATTGCGCCAGAATTCAAGATGCTATTGCTGAAGTTGTCACTGAATAGGACGAAATTGAGCTGATAGCGGTGTTTGATTGCAAGGCACATATAGTTGTGGAATGGCGGATTTCTTCTCTCGACGGAAGAAAAAATATCTGATATACTGAAATAAACCACTTGGCGGAGATCATATGTGGCGGGAGGAAAATACCATGTTGATGAATTCCAACGAATATCTGCATATCGTCGAGTCAATCAAACAGGAGATCCGCACAGCGCAGTACCGTGCGGCGGTCAGCGTCAATCGGGAGTTGTTGCTCCTTTATCACTCCATCGGTGAGGTCATCAACGCCCACAAGACGTGGGGCAGCAAGTTCGTGGAGAATCTTGCCGCCGATATCAAGCTTTCATTCCCAGATGCCACCGGCTACTCGGTGAGGAACTTGAAGTATATGGCAAAATTCGCGGCGGCTTATCCGGGCGACGAATTTGTGCAACAGGCTGTTGCACAAATCCCGTGGGGACACAATGTCGTGCTGATGGACAAGCTTTCCAAACCCGAGGAACGCCTATGGTATGCAGAGAGAAGTGCCGAAAATGGCTGGTCACGCAATGTATTAGTTCATCAGATTGAAAGCGGTCTGTATCAGCGACAGGTGCTGGCGGAGAAGGTATCCAACTTTGGAAACCGCTTGCCATCCCCGCAGAGCGAGCTTGCGGCACAGACCATGAAAGACCCGTACATCTTTGACTTTATCCCATTCAAAGCGGACATGGTGGAACGCGATATTGAGCAGGCGCTGGTCAAGGATGTGACAAAGCTCCTTCTGGAGTTGGGAACAGGCTTCGCTTTTCTTGGCAACCAATACCACCTGAATGTGGGAGGCGATGATTTCTATATCGACCTGCTGTTTTACAACCTCAACCTTCGCTGCTATGTGGTGATTGAACTGAAAACCGGCGAGTTCAAACCGGAGTACGCCGGACAGCTGAACTTCTACCTCTCTGCGGTGGATGGCATCCTGAAGAAAGAGCAGGACAATCCCTCTATTGGTCTACTGCTCTGCAAGAGCAAAAATGACCTTGTAGCAGAGTATTCCCTCAAGGACATGAGCAAGCCCATCGGTGTCAGTGCCTACCAGATCACCAGTAATCTGCCGGAAGAATTAGAACGTCAGCTGCCATCTGTGGAGGATATTCAAAAGAGAATTAAAGGCGTAAAGTAAAAGAGTACACGTGTATTCAGCGTCGGCCTTTCGTGGAGATGAAAAGATGAATCTTTTTGATTTTATTCGTAATACATTTGTGAAAAACGAGCCAGTGTGGAATTATTATGGTACGAATATTTACACTGATCCGATTGTCGCACCAGAACAGTCAGCACAATTCATTCGTGAATACTTCATACAAGGTGGAAAAGGCGATGCCTACGAATTGGATGAGTACGACAACATGATTGTACATAGCAGATTCCGTACGTCTAAGAATTTTGATGAATTTGAGATATGCGGCGATGCACCGCTTCATCTATCTGAATACCGAGCTATTCACACGGTATCTGCATTCTTTCTGGGAATATTTCTTGAGGATTGTCTGACACAAAAAGATCATGGTGTGGATATTTTCATGCGAGAAACCATCTTTCCGTTTTCATATCTTTGGTTTTTGACATGTCTGTATCATGACTATGGCTATATCGTAGAAGAAAACTGGAAACCAGATTTTGGACAGCTCCGCGAAACGAAAGTATGTGAGAAAGATGGATACTACAGACTGCGAAAGATTGAACAAAGATTGAGCATTCTGTATTCGCCATACCAGCAGGTCAGCCCAATACTTCGCAAAAGAGTACGCGGCCATAATGGGTTTTATGGAAGACAGTATAAGACGACAATAATCGATTATCTGTTGGGTAATAACCCATCGCTGAAGGATGGACTACAGTTCGCCTGTGGGGCAAAAATCACCGGTTTTCGTTATTCCCAAAGCCTTCTCATGAAATATTTTTCCTATGGAATACGCAGGCTTCAGCCACCAACCTACAACCATGGAGTCATTGGAGGGTATCTCCTATTTGACAGATTCCTGAAAATATACGCATCCGCTTACAGGCATAGATTTTTAGAGCATGACGAGAGGTATACCCATATCGAAGCATTCGATTGGGGCGGAAGGAATTTTTGCATCGAGCAAATTCCTATATTGGCCCATATTGCAGACTGTATCATCTCTCACAACGTTTGGAAAGCAGATGCCTCAGCAGAGACAGAATACTTGGAGTGCGGGCTGGGTACGTTAGTAGGAGAGCGCTTCAAAAAAATCAGTTTTCAGGATAACCCATTGCTTTTTATCTTGGCTATCGTCGACACAATTGAACCATATAAGCTCTATGGTTCACAAGCATCAGAACAGAACGCAATTCAGATTTGGAAATCTTTTGACATATCTTTTGCAGATAATGCGATAACAGTTTCGGCTCGCTACAAGTGTCGGCCCATTACAAAAATATATGAAAGAGCGCAAGGATTAAAATCTTGGGTGGACATTGAAGATGTTGTGCTTGGCGGCACCGGAGAAAGTTTCAGCATTAAATTTAAAACGACTGAAAGCTGACAACAAAACCTGTGGGCGATCACAAAAAAATACGACCACCCTTTGGGTGGTCGTATTTTTTTGGTGCGGCGATTTTGCTGCGCGAAAACCAAGGCCGCCAGCGGCGGCCCTTGACATGGCACCCACTCCGGGACAAAAAAGGAGACGGCAAAGGCCGTCTCCTTTTTTGCTTGTAAACAGTCAACCGATAAATCCGCCCATATCCGGTACACCGTTATCCGGCGGACCGTCCATAGCATCATCGTGGTCGCCGTCCGGCATATTGAAGTCGTCGTCCGCCTCGTTGCCAAAAAAGCCGTTCCAGCCGCCCAGCATCATAAAGGCGTCCTCCACCACGATCTCGTCGTGGCCCTCGATCAGCTCGCGCTGGTAGTTCAGCACGGAGCCGGTGACGGTGGTCACATTGCCGTCGCTGTCCGCCATGTTGACGGTGTAGGTGGGGGCGGTGTGCATGGTGCAGACGGCGGTGGGGGCGTTATCCGCCGCCACCAGGGCCGTGTAGACGCGGCTGCCGCGAACGTCCAGGGCACAGTTCTCCGATGCCAGCATACCGCTGTCAGCACAGACGGCCACGCTGGTCAGGCCGGCGCAGGAGAAGAAGTCCTTGTCGGGCAGGTCCGCGTGGATGGCGCTCATGACCTTGCGGAATACAGCGGAGCAGGGGTTGCCGCTGGCCACGATCCGCTGGTTGTGCTCGTAGCCGGCCCAGACGGCGCAGCTGTAATAGGGCGTGTAGCCCACGAAGTAACGGTCCTTGTTGCTGTTGGTAGAACCGGTCTTGCCGGCGATGTGCATACCGCTGAACTGTGCCTCGTAGCCGGTACCGTTCAGGGCGGCCTCCTGCAGCAGATGGTTGATGATAGCCGCCGTGGTGTTCTTCATGGCCACGGTGGACTGGGCCTCGTTCTCCAGCACCACGTTGCCGTTAGCGTCCTCCACACGGATGAAGGTACGGGGCTTGGTGTACACGCCCTCGTTGACGAAGGCGGCGTAGGCCGCGGACATCTCCTCGGTGGTAACGCCCTTTTCAAAGCCGCCCAGAGCCATGTTGCCCACCTGCTGGGAATCGGTGTAGGTCAGGTTCTCGAAGCCCAGCTTGTCCACCAGGAAGTCGTAGGAATTGCTGACGCCGTAGGCCAGGTTCGTCCGCACGGCACAGGTATTCAGGGACTGGGCGATGGCGGTGTGCAGCGCCGTCAGGCCCTGATAGCGCCAGTTGGCGTTGCGGGGCCAGACCTCGCCGTTGAGCAGCATGGGATAGTCGTCGATGACCGACGCGCCGTTGATGGTGCCGTCGTCCAGTGCCGGGGCGTAGGTGGACACAGGCTTGATGGCAGAACCGCACTGCCGGGCGTTCACAGCCCAGTTCCAGCCGCGGTCCACCACCTTTTCACCGGCACCGCCGATCATAGCCACCACATAGCCGTTGGTGGGATCCACGATGGTCAGGGCGATCTGCAGCTGATCCTCCACCTGCTCACCGGCGGCGTTCGTATAGCTGCTGGTATAGGGGATATTCTCCAGATTATAGCACACATCCTCCGCGATCTTCTGATACTTGGGATTCTGGGTGGTGTAGATCTTGTAGCCCTTGCTGTAGACCATGTTGATGGCCTGGTCGTAGGCGGAGACCTTCTTGCCCTCGCTGTTGACCTTTTCGGTGATGCCCAGCTTCTCCACCAGTGCCTCGGCCACATCGGTGATCATGGCATCGGTGAACCAGGAGTTGCTGCCCTTGATGGTGGGGGTGCTGTCATCCGCCGGGGAGGCGGTATCGTCGCTGGTATCGGTGGTATCCTCCGTGTCCGGCTCGGTGCCGGTACCGTCGCTGCCCACATACTTGCCGGAGATGGTGAAGCCGTTGGCAAACTGGATATCCTCGGCCACGGCGGCGTCATACTCTTCCTGGTCGATCTTGCCCTGAGAGAGCATCTCGCTGAGGATGGTCAGCTGGCGCTCCCGGTTGTTCTCGCGGGTCCAGGAGCTGATGAAGGGATCGTACATGGAGGGGTTGTTGGTGATGCCCATCATGCTGGCACACTCGGCCAAAGACAGCTCGGACACGTCCTTGCCAAAATACACCCGCGCCGCCGTCATCACGCCGGAGCAGCGCTGGCCGAAGTAGACCTCGTTCAGGTAGGCTTCAAGGATCTCGTCCTTCTCGTAGCGCTTTTCCAGCTCCAGTGCGCGGTAGATCTCCGTGATCTTCCGCTTGACCGTCACCTGATTGTCGCCGGTGACGTTCTTCACCAACTGCTGGGTGATGGTGGAGCCGCCCTGCACGTTCTTGCCGAACAGGGTGTACAGAATGGCGCGGGTGGTACCCTTCCAGTCCACGCCGTGATGCTTTTCAAACCGCTTGTCCTCAATGGCCACCGCTGCATCCTGAAGGTACTTGGGAATGTTCTCCAGGTCCACCCAGATGCGGTTTTCGTCCATGTACAGCGTCTGGTACATGACCCACTCCTGGGTGTCGGGGTCCTGGTAATACAGCTCGGTGGAGACCTGGGTCTCGAATTCGTCCAGATAGACCTCCACCTTGCCGCGCATGGCGCTGTTGATGTACGCCATGAAGATACCGGCGAAGATGGACGCCGTAAGCACGAACACCAGCAGCAGCGTGCCGATGATGCGTCCGGCCTTCTTCCAGCCGTTCTTCTGCTTAGGGGTCATGTTCCGCACACGCTCCTGCGCGTCATGCTGCACGCGCCGCGCACCCTCGGCGGCACTGTGCTCTACCCGGCGCGCACCCTCCTTTGCCTCGTTTTCTATGTGCCGGGCGCTCTGCCGGATGCGTCCCCAAAAGCCGGTGGACGACGACCGTCTGCGCTTGTTCTCACTCAAGACAGGGCACCTTCCTTTCTTTATTGATGTTCCTGTGTATTCTTTTCGTTCCGGGGTCAAAATTCACATACCAATCCACTATAAGGAACATTCTACCATACTTGTCAAATGCAAAAAAGAGGATTTTTTGCAGAAATCCGCCCGTTTGGCTGCTCAATTCCCGTTATTTTCCCCCATTCCACCGATTTTCAGTCCGACAGATGGCAGAAACTGCCGAATGCTTCCACTTGCGTTTTCTCCAGCTTTCGGGTATACTATGGATATAAAGACAAAGGAGGACTCTCCCATGAGCGAGGAATTCGGCCCCAACTTCATCACCCTGACCGACGAGGACGGCAACGACATTGAACTGGAATACGTGGACGCGCTGGAAGTGGACGGCCAGACCTACATGGCGTTCTTCCCCGTGGTGGAGGATGATGCCGACGAGGAAGCCGCCGAGGAGTACGGCCTGGTGATCCTGAAGTCCGTTATGGAAAACGGCGAGGAGCTGCTGAGCACCCTGGACAGCGACGAGGAGCTGGATAAAGTCTACGACCTGTTCATGGAGCAGATATTGGCCGACGAGGACGAGTGATCTTTCGACGGGATTTTTCGTCCTGCCGATGGCGAGACGCCGCCGGCTGCGCCGGAAAATGGCTGGATTTTTCGCCAAGGCGAGGCGCGGCGGTGCAGCGAAAAAGATACACGCCACTCCTTCGGCAGGATTTTTCGTCCTGCCGATGGCAAAGCGGCGATGGCGTACTTTCTGTACGTCGAGCCGATTTGACGAAGGCAGGGCGGAAAATTGAGCGATGGGCAGCGGTTCTATTTATCCTGACATTGGTTATACGGGACGTCGGATCGGCAGATGGTTTGCAGGCCTCCCGCCTGCCGTATGCGGGCGGATGCTGGAAGCAGTAAAGTCAGCCGGAGACGACCCACCTGCGAGTTGTGCAGGTTATAACATGGCCGCTGCCTGTCGCTGAGCACAAGACCCCCATTCCGAAACGGAATGGGGGTCTTGTGCTCAGTGAGCGCGGTAAAATGTTCACAAATTCCAGGCGTTTCCCTCTTGCGAAAAGGTGCGGTATACGATATAATGACCGAGTATGTTACCAAACAAGGGCGTATTGCGCCCAAAATCGAGAGGAATGAATTTCAATGAGCGCATCAAGAGAAAAGAAGATCCGGCAGGATCTGGCGGCCCAGGGCGTCACCGACCCCAAGAAGATCCGCGAGGCGGAGGAGAAGGCCAAGGCACGCAAGAACAATATCCTGTACGGCGTGATCGCCGGCGTGTTCGTGATCGTGGCCGCGGTACTGCTGGTGTATAACTCCGGCGTGCTGCAGCGCAGCGCCACCGCCGTGACCATCAACGGTGAGAAATATACCGCCGGGCAGGTGGAGTATTTCTACGCCAACGTGAAGAGCAGTCTGTTGAAGAGCGGCTATGCCAGCTTTTACGGCATCGATACGTCCAAATCCCTGGACCAGCAGGTGGTGAGCGACACCATGAAGACCGCGCTGGGTATCGAGGACGAGGGTGATGTCACATGGGAGCAGTATGTCCGCGACACCGCGGTGAAGCAGCTGGCCATGTACGTGCTGACCGCCCAGGAGGCTGAGGCCAACGGCATGGGCGCCGATGAGCACACTCAGGAGGAGCTGGATGCCACTATGGAGGAGCTCAACGCCGCCGCCAAGCAGAACGGCTACTCCACGAAGACGTATCTGAAGCTGATCTACGGCAAGAACATGACCGTGGATACCTTCAAGGAGATGGTGCAGCTGGTGGACGTGGCCACCCATTACCAGAGCCACTACGCCGAGGAGCTGACCTACACCGTCAGCGACCTGGAGACCTACTATCAGGGCAACAAGAGCAGCTTTGACGTGGCCAGCTATGAGTCCCTGTACTTCAAGGGTACCGCCGACAGCACCAAGGACGATGACGGCAACACCGTGGAGCCCACCGATGAGGAGAACGCCGCCGCCAAGGCCAAGGCCGAGAGCGATGCCGCCGCTGTGCTGGCGCGCGTGCAGGGCGGCGAGGCGCTGGAGGATGTGGCCAAGGATTATGAGTCCGCCAGCTACACCAGCACCGATGCCGGCAGCAACAACGGCAGCGACGTGGCCAACTGGGTATTTGACAGTGCGCGCAAGGCCGGCGACAGCGCCGTTGTGGCCAGCGATTCCAACTGCTATGTGGTCGTGTTCCGCAGCGTGGGCCGTCAGGAATACGCCACTAAGGACGTGCGCCACATCCTGTTCAAGGTAGACGAGAGCGCACTGGACAGCGAGGCCGAGACCTATGAGGCCGACCTGCAGGCGGCTAAGGATGCGGCCAAGGCCGCAGCCGAGGATGCGCTGGCCCAGTGGAAAGCCGGCGAGGCCACCGAGGACAGCTTCGCGGCCCTGGCCAACGAGCTCAGCACCGATGCCGGCAGCAACACCAACGGCGGTCTGTACACCAAGATCTACAAAAACCAGATGGTCACCGAGTTCAACGACTGGTGCTTCGATGCGAGCCGTCAGTCCGGCGACACCGGCATCGTATACGGCGAGAGCTCTAACTACAAGGGCTATCATGTGATATACTTTGTGGGCGACGATGTGCCCTACTGGCAGGTACAGGCCGAGAACGCTCTGCGCAACACCGACACCGAGGCCTGGCTGGACGGTCTGCTGGACAGCGCCGATGTGGTGCAGGAGAACGGCATGAAGCACGTGGGCTGATGACCGCCGCCCCTTCTTCGAGTCTATGAACGAGCGTTTTCTCAGAACAGAAATGATATTGGGCGCACCCGCTTTGGACAAACTCCGCCGCAGCCATGTGGCGGTGTTTGGTCTGGGCGGTGTGGGCAGCTACGCCGCTGAGTGCCTGGCACGCAGCGGCGTTGGCACGTTGACGCTGGTGGACCAGGACACGGTATCCGTGTCCAACATCAACCGCCAGCTGTGCGCCCTGACCTCCACCGTGGGGCAGTACAAGGCGGAGGTCGCGGCGGCGCGCGTGCGGGACATCGACCCGGACACGGTGGTATACCCGATCTGCGCCACCTATGACGCCGCCCATCGGGAGGAATTTTTCTCCCGGAAATTCGACTATATCGTGGACTGCATCGACCTGGTCAGCTGCAAGCTGGACCTGATCCAACAGGCCCGCCTGCGGGGCATCCCCATCCTGTCGGCCCTAGGCACCGGCAACAAGCTGGAGCCTGAGCTGCTGCGGGTCACGGATATCTCCAAGACCAGCGGCTGCCCGCTGGCCCGGGTCATGCGGAAGGAGCTGCGTACCCGGGGGATCCACCACCTGAAGGTGGTGTTCAGCCCGGAGCTGCCCCATGAGACACAGCAGCTGGAAGCGCCGTCACCCGGACGGCGCAGCGTCCCCGCCAGCGTGGCGTGGGTACCCTCTGTGGCCGGCCTGATGATGGGCGGCACGGTGGTGCGGGATATTATCGAAGATGGAGGTCTTGTACCATGATATTGACAGGCGCGCTGGTCAACGGCGGAGCCATTGTCGTCGGCGGCCTGCTGGGCACCTTCGGCGGCAAGCTCATGCCGGAGAAAATGCGGCAGACGGTGCTGGGCGCTACGGCGCTGGTGTCCATGGGCATCGGCATCTCCGGCGCCATCGGCAGCAGCAACCAGCTCATCCCCATACTGTCGCTGGTCATCGGCGCCGTCATCGGCGAGCTGCTGCACATTGAGGACGGCGTCACCCGGGCGGGCGACTGGCTGCAAAAGAAATTCGGGAAAATGGGTCCCATCACCGACGGCTTCGTCAGCGGCTCGCTGGTGTTCGCCGTGGGCGCTATGGCGGTGATGGGTTCGCTGGACAGTGGTCTGAAGAACGACCACGGCATCCTGCTGGCCAAGTCGGTCATCGACTTTGCCGGATCCGTGGCCTTTGCCAGCTCCATGGGCATCGGGATCGTCTTTTCCGGATTGTCGGTGCTGGCGGTGGAGGGTGTGATGACGCTGCTGGCCTCCCTGCTGACAGGGGTGCTGACCGACGCGGTCATCACCGAGATCTCCGTCACCGGGTCACTGATGATCATCGGCATCACCCTGAACGTGCTGGGCGTCACCAAGCTGCGTATCCTGAACATGACGCCGGCGCTGTGCTGCCCGTTCTGTTGTGCAAATTCATGTGAGCGCTTTAATTAAAAGGAGTACATAGCATGGCTTTTGAAGGCTATACACAGGAGACACTGGACTTTCTGTGGGGCATTCGGTTCAACAACGAACGCTCCTGGTTTCTGGCGCATAAGCAGGACTATGAGGCACATCTCCTGGCCCCCACCCGTGCGCTGGGCGAGCAGGTGTATGAAGCCCTGCACGCGGCATTCCCCAAGGAGCCGTTTCTGCTGAAGCTCTCCCGCATCTATCGGGATGCCCGACGGCTGCACGGGAATGGACCGTACAAGGACCACCTGTGGTTCTGCGTCCGCGCCGGCGGCGAGGACTGGACGGGGCGGCCCACGTTTTACTTTGAGATCGGGCCGGACTATTACAGCTACGGCATGGGCTTTTGGGCGCCGAAGGCGGCGCTGATGGAGGCGTACCGCAAGGCCGTCGACGAGCATCCCGAGGTGCTGGAAAAGCTGGTCAAAAGGTTCAATAAGCAGGCGCAATTCACACTTTCAGGCCCGGAATATGCCAGGAAAAAGACTGCCCCCTCTCCCCTGCTGGCGGCGTGGTACAACAAGAAGTCTATCAATTTACAACATGACGCCGCGCCGGACGAGCGTATGTTCTCGCAGGAACTGGCGCAGGATATCATTGAGGGCTTCCGGACACTGATGCCGCTGTACAAGTATTTTGACGCCCTGTGCGCCGCGGAAATGGTGTAAAAAACCGCCCTTTTTGGGGTTGACAGCGGAGAAAAAAGCGGGTAAAATACCCCATAATGAATGAGGGAGTAATTCCGCAGCGCCGGTTTTGGCGCGGCGTGGCACACCGTCATCCCGGCGCGGCAGCGCCCGATGTGTCCTGAAAGAATGAGACTCATGCACAGACATAGCCTGTCCGTGCATGAGTTTTTTGTTGTCCTTTGGTTCATTTTCTGTTTCGCTTTTTGTTCTGCTTTTTTGCTTCAAATTATAAAACCATGATATAAAGGAGTAATAGACGATGGAAAAGGAATACAACCGCAGTCCGCAGGAGGTGCTGGAGGAGTTTGGCTCCTGTCCCACCGGTCTGACAGAGGCGGAGGCGGCTGAACGTCTGGCCAAGCACGGCCCCAATAAGCTGAAGGAGGCGGAGAAGCCCTCCCTGCTGCAGCGGTTCCTGACACAGCTGAAGGACCCCATGCTGCTGATCCTGATGGCGGCGGCGGCGGTGTCCGCTGTGACCAACGCACTCAGCGGCGAGAGCTTCACCGAGGTGTTCATCATCCTGGTGGTGGTGCTGCTGAACGCGGTGCTGGGCGTGGTGCAGGAGAGCAAGGCCGAGGCGGCCATCGAGGCCCTGCAGACCATGACCGCCGCCAAGTGCAAGGTGCTGCGGGACGGCCACCAGGTGGTCATTGAGAGCAGCCAGCTGGTGCCCGGCGACGTGGTGCTGCTGGAGGCCGGCGACGCCGTGCCCGCCGACGGACGGCTGCTGGAGAGCGCCTCCATGAAGATCGAGGAGGCGGCGCTGACCGGCGAGAGCGTCCCCGTCACCAAGGCGGTGGGGCTGCTTACCGGAGACAACGTGCCCCTGGGCGACCGGAAAAATATGTGCTATATGGGCAGCACGGTGGTCTACGGCCGCGGCAAGGCGGTCATCACCGCCACCGGCATGGACACGGAGATGGGCAAGATCGCCGGTGTGCTGGCCCAGACGGAGCAGGAGCAGACGCCCCTGCAGCGCAAGCTGAATGAGCTGGGCAAGACCATGAGCAAGCTGGTGCTGGGCATCTGCGTGTTCATCTTTATCTTTGACCTGGTGGTGGCCGGCGAGTTCACGCTGGACACCGTGCTGAGCACGTTTATGGTGGCGGTGTCTTTGGCGGTGGCGGCCATCCCGGAGGGACTGGCCACGGTGGTGACGGTGGTGCTGAGCATCGGCGTGACCAACATGAGCAAGCAGCACGCCGTGATCCGGCGGCTGACGGCGGTGGAGACGCTGGGCTGCACCCAGGTCATCTGCTCCGACAAGACCGGCACCCTGACACAGAACAAGATGACCGTGGTGGAGCACACCGGCCCCACGGAGCTGCTGGCCACAGCCATGGCGCTGTGCAACGACGCCGCGCTGGAGGAGAACGGCGCCATCGGCGAGCCCACGGAGGCGGCGCTGGTGAACTTCGCCGCTGCCCAGGGGCTGAAGAAGCCTGTGCTGGAGAGCCGCCAGCCCCGCTGCGGCGAGGCCCCCTTTGACTCCGGCCGGAAGATGATGTCCACCATCCACCGCACAGACAACGGCTTTATCCAGTACACCAAGGGCGCGCCGGACGAGGTGCTGCGCCGGTGCACCAGCTATACGGAAAGCGGGCAGATCCTGCCCCTGACTGAGGAAAAGCGCACCGCCATCCTGGCGGAGAACAAGGCCATGGCCGACAAGGCCCTGCGGGTCCTTGCGGCGGCGGAGCGCCTGTACGACGCACTGCCCGACCGGCAGGAGCCGGAGGACCTGGAGCAGGACCTCTGCTTCATCGGTCTGGCGGGCATGATCGACCCCATCCGCCCGGAGGTCAAGGCCGCCGTGGCCGAGTGCCGCGCCGCGGGCATCCGCCCTGTGATGATCACCGGCGACCACAAGGACACCGCCGTGGCCATCGGCAAGGAGCTGGGCATCATCACCGATGCCAGCCAGGCCGTTACCGGCAGCGCGCTGGACAGCCTCACCGATGAGGAACTGGACAAGGCGGTGGAGAAGTACAGCGTCTATGCCCGGGTGCAGCCGGAGCATAAGGTCCGCATTGTCAACGCCTGGCGGCGCAAGGGCGCCATCACCGCCATGACCGGCGACGGCGTCAACGACGCGCCCTCCATCAAGTCCGCGGATATCGGCGTGGGCATGGGCATCACCGGCACGGACGTGACGAAAAACGTGGCGGACATGGTGCTCAGCGACGACAACTTCGCCACCATCGTCACCGCCGTGGAGGAGGGCCGCCGGATCTATGACAACATCCGCAAGGCCATCCAGTTCCTGCTGGCCAGCAACATGAGCGAGGTGCTGGGCGTGTTCTTCGCCACGCTGCTGGGCTTCACGCTGCTGAACCCGGTGCACCTGCTGTTCATCAACCTGATCACCGACTGCTTCCCCGCCCTGGCCCTTGGCCTGGAGAAGGGTGAGCCGGATACCATGACCCGCCCGCCCCGGGACAGCAAGGACGGCATCTTCGCCGGTGGCCTGGGCTTTGACATCCTGTATCAGGGCGTGCTGATCACGATCATCACCATGACCTCCTACATCATCGGACACTGCATGGAGGTGGGCTATTTTGAGATGCCCAAGGGCGTGTCCGACGACGGTATGACCATGGCCTTCCTGACCATGAGCATGTGTGAGATCTTCCACAGCTTCAATATGCGCTCCCAGCGCAAGAGCGTGTTCTCGCTGCCCAGCCACAACAAGGTACTGTGGGGCGCTATGCTGGGCTCGCTGGTGCTGACCACGCTGGTGCTGGAGGTGCCCGTCATCGCCAACGCTTTCGGCTTCACCCCCGTCAGCTGGACGGAGTACGGCGTGGCCCTGGCCCTGGCCTTCCTGGTCCTTCCGGTGGTGGAGCTGGTGAAGCTCATCCAGCGCCGCGCCGCCCGGAGGGCGAAATGACCCCTGCTGACTACGACCGCCTGCTGACGGTTATCCGGGCGCTGCTGGACCGGCAGGCGCGGGTCATCGCGGCCATCGACGGCCGCTGCGGCGCCGGGAAAAGCACGCTGGCGGCACAGCTGCAGGCGCAGCTGTCCTGCCGGGTGTTCCACATGGACGACTTCTTTCTGCGCCCGGAGCAGCGCACCGCTGCACGGCTGGCACAGCCGGGCGAAAACGTGGACCACGAGCGCTTTCTATCGGAAGTGCTGCAGCCGGCACTGCGCGGTGAGGCGGTCGTCTACCGCCCCTTCCGCTGTGCGCGGCAGGCGCTGGACGAGCCGGTGACGGTCCCGGCGGCGCGCCTGACCATCGTGGAGGGCGCCTACGCCTGCCATCCGGCCCTGTGGGACAGCTATGATCTGCGGGTATTCCTCACCGTGGACGCTGCCGAGCAGCTCCGCCGCATTGAAGCCCGCAGCGGCCCGGAGAAGCTCCGGATGTTCCGGGATCGCTGGATCCCGCTGGAGGAGTCCTATTTCACCGCCTTTGACCTGCCCGCACGCTGCGATATGGCGCTGAAGGGGTAAGATACGCAAAAAAAGAAAGCCCAAAAGGGCTTTCTTTTTTTGCATATATCCGTTTACCGGGCGTTGTAGGCGGCGATGCCCTTGGCCAGCAGGTCCATGGCGCGCTCCAGATCTGCCTGCTTCAGCACATAGGCGATGCGGATCTCATTCTTGCCCTTGCCGGGGGTACCGTAGAAGGGCTCGCCGGGGGCAAACATCACGGTGTCGCCGTTGTCCTCGAACTCCTCCAGCAGCCACTTCTGGAAGGCATCGGCATCGTCCACAGGCAGGGCGGCCATGATGTAGAAGGCGCCGCGGGGGCACTCGCAGACCACGCCGGGGATCTCGTGCAGCTTGCTGACCACCGTGTCGCGGCGGCGCTTGTACTCCTCACGGACGGCGGCAAAGTAGTCGGGGCCGACGGTGTACAGCGCGGCAGCGGCCACCTGGTCCAGTGTGGGCACGGACAGACGGCACTGGGCGTACTTCATGGCCTGGGCCATCAGCTCCTTGTTGCGGGAGATCATGCAGCCGATGCGGGCGCCGCAGGCGGAGAACCGCTTGGAGACGGTGTCGATGACGATGACGTTCTCGGCCGCGTCCTCAAACTGGCCCATGGATTGCAGAGGCTCGCCGGCGTAGACGAACTCGCGGTAGGCCTCGTCGCCGATGATGAACAGGTCGTGTGCCTTGGCCACGTCCACCAGCATACGCATCTCCTCCGGCGTCAGGACGGCGCCGGTGGGGTTGCCGGGGTTGGTGACCATGATGGCGCGGGTGTGCTCGTTGATCTCCGCCTCGACCTTGGCGCGGTCGGCGTAGTGGTAGCCGTCGTGGGGAGAGGTGGGGATGGGGTGGATCTTCGCGCCGCAGGTGTAGGCCATGGTATTGTAGTTGGGATAGAAGGGCTCGGGGATGAGGATCTCATCGCCGTCATCCAGGATGCAGTTCATGGTGATCTGCAGCGCCTCGCTGCCGCCGTTGGTGATGAGGATATCACCGGCATCGAAGTGCATACCCAGATCGGCGTAGTACTTGCGGATGGCCTCGATCAGCTCCGGGATACCGGGGGACGGGGCATAGGCCAACACCGGCAGGTCAAAGTGCTTCACCGCATCGAAGTACGCCTTGGGCGTTTCGATATCCGGCTGACCGATGTTCAGATGATAGATCTTCCTGCCCTTGGCCTCCGCCGCCACCGCGTAGGGGTGGAACTTCCGCATGGGGGACAGGCCGCATTTCAAGACCTTGCTGGAAAACTTCATGGTGGTTCCTCCTTATCTCGTTCTCGTGTATCGTAATAGTAGCGCTTTTTCGCGGAAGTTGCAAGAGCAACTTGAGAAAAAGGCCGCCTAAAGGCGGCCTTCTGTATTGTGCTCAGCTCATCTGCTTGCGGCGGCTCAGGTTCACGGTGCCGTCGGTCATAGAATTCAGGGAGTCCAGGCTGCGGCCGGTGCCCTCGGCCACGCAGGAGATAGCTCCCTCGGCCACCACGGTGTGGATGCCGGTGCGGGCCTCGATGAGTTTGTCAAAGCCGTCCACCAGGCTGCCGCCGCCGGTCATAACGATGCCGTTGTTGGAGATGTCGGCCACCAGCTCGGGCGGGGTGCGCTCCAGCACGCCGTGGATCGCCTCGAGGATGCGCTCTACCGGCTCCTCGAAGGCCTCCAGCATCTCGGTGGAGCTGACGTTGATGACCTTGGGCAGGCCTGTCACCAGGCAGCGGCCCTTGATCTCGATGGACGTCTCCTGCTCCTTGGGGAAGACACAGCCGATCTGCATTTTCATCAGCTCGGCGGTGCGCTCGCCCACCAGCACGTTGTGCTTGCGGCGCATATACTTGACGATGGCCTCGTTGAACTGGTCGCCGGCCACCTTGATGGAGGCGCTCTCCACCACGCCGGAGAGGGAGATGACGGCGATGTCGCTGGTGCCGCCGCCGATATCCACCACCATATGGCCGTCGGGCTTGGAGATGTCAATTCCGGCGCCGATGGCCGCGGCCACAGGCTCCTCGATCAGATACACCCGGAGGGCGCCCGCCTGGATGCCGGCGTCCACCACGGCACGCTCCTCGACCTCGGTGATGCCGGAGGGCACGCAGATGATGACGCGGGGCTTGAACAGCTGGAAGCCGCCCACCACCTTGTGCAGGAACTCGCGGAGCATACGCTCGGTCATGTCGTAGTCGGAGATCACGCCCTCGCGCAGGGGGCGGATGGCCACGATGTTGCCGGGGGTACGGCCCAGCATGGCCTGAGCCTCGGCGCCCACCTTCAGCAGCTTGCCGGTATTCTTGTCAATGGCCACCACGGACGGCTCGTTCAATACGACGCCCTTGCCCTTTACGTACACCAGTACGGAGGCGGTGCCCAGGTCGATGCCGATATCTTTTGCAATGGAACACATACTACTGCACCTCTATCTTGTCTTTCGTTTCGGGCGGGTGCGCCCGTTACCCTCTGATTTATCTATTATACCGATTGAGAAAGAATATTGCAACTGCGAAATGAAAATCGCGGTATTTTCTGTATTCTATACGGAAATGCCGAAGTCCATACCTCAATTATCACGGGCCATGGCCAGCGTCAGGCAGACCACGTCCGCCGCCCCGGCGGCCTTCAGCACCCGGACGCACTCGGTGAGCGTGGCGCCGGTGGTGATGATGTCGTCGATGAGCAGGAAGCGCTTGCCGGCGATACGGTCCGGGTCCACCGGCTCGTAAGCGCCCAGCACATTGGCCCGGCGCTCCGCCGGGTCACCGATACCGGACTGGGCCGGGTTGTCCCGCACCTTACGCAGTGTCTCCTGCGGCTCCGTGTGCCAGTCCACGCACAGGCTGGCGCACAGCATACGCGACTGGTCGAAGCCACGCTTTTTCAGGCGCTGTTTGCTCACCGGCACCCAGGTGACGGCATCGAAGCGGTCGGCGTAGACCTCCGCCGCCTTTTCGGCCATCAGCACACCGTAGGCGTTCAGGTCCTCGATGCGCCGCTTGAATTTGAAGGCCAGAAGGGCGTCGCGGACGCGGCCCTCGTAATACAGCGGCGCGGCACATTCGCCGAAGGTGCCGGTGCGTACCTTATCGCACCGGGGCAGCGACGCCTTGCACGCCTCGCACAGCAGCTCCCGGCCCGCCACGCGCCCGCAGAAGGGGCACTTGCGGGGGAAAAAGAAGTCCAGCAAGCCCCGCTGGGCCTTGTCCAATGCGTCGTTGATACTACCGTTATTGCTCATGGTATCCCTCCTTCAGTCGGCGGCGCAGGCCGCTGTACCGGCGCTGCTGCTTGTTGTTGGCGGCCATCTGGGCCAGAACGGCATCGTCCCCGGCGAGGATAAGCAGCCTGCGGGCACGGGTGATAGCTGTGTACAGCACGCCGCGCACCAGCAGCGACGGCGCGGCGGACGCCGCGGCCAATATCACCGCCGGATACTCGCTGCCCTGGGATTTATGTACGGTGACGGCGTAGGCCATATCCAGCTGGCTCAGCAGGTCAGCGGTGTACACCGCCGTGCGGTCGTCGAACCGCAGGGTGATGAGCTCGCCGCCGGGGTCGATGTCCTGAATAACGCCCACGTCGCCGTTGAAAATACCGCTGCCGCCGGAGCCATCCTCCTTCTCCCACAGCACATCGTAGTTGTTCCGGGTCTGCATGACCCGGTCACCCACCCGGAACGTCATGTCGCCCCACTGCTTCTGGCGCTTACCGCGCTCCGGCGGGTTCAGCGCCGCCTGCAGGGCCCGGTTCAGCGCCGCCGTACCGCAGGGGCCCTTTCGGGTGGGGGAGAGCACCTGTATCTGCTCGGCGGGAATACCCATGTTTTTGGGCAGGCGGTCGCGGCACAGCTCCACCACCGTCTGCACCAGACGATCCGGCGCACGGCGGCGCAGGAAGAAGAGGTCGCCGCTGCCGCTGTTCTCCAGCGGCGGCAGCTCGCCGCGGTCCACGGCATGGGCGGCGCGGATGATGGCCGACTGCTCCGCCTGACGGAACACCTGGGTCAGGGACACCGCCGGCACCACGCCGCTGCGGAGCATATCCCCCAGCACGCTGCCGGGGCCTACGGAGGGCAGCTGGTCCGGGTCGCCTACCAGCACCAGGCGGCTTCCCGGCCGCATGGCCTCCAGCAGGGAGCGCATCAGCTCGATATCCACCATGCTCATCTCGTCCACGATGACAGCGTGGACCTCCAGCGGATCCTGTGCGTTCTTCTTAAAGGCCGTCTGGCCGGTGAGCTCATTGTAGCTCATGCCCAGGGCACGGTGGATGGTCTGGGCCTCCCGGCCCGTCACCTCGCCCAGGCGCTTGGCGGCGCGGCCGGTGGGCGCCAGCAGCGCCACATCCAGCCCCATACGCTCGTACAGAGACACGATGCCCCGCAGGGACGTGGTCTTGCCGGTACCGGGGCCGCCGGTCAGCAGCAGTATACCGCCCTGGGCCGCCAGGCACACCGCCTGCCGCTGCAGGGGCGCGTAGGCCACGCCCTGTTCCTTTTCAATGTCATCGATGACCTTCTCCGCCCGGGGCAGCACCTCCACCGGCGTCCGCACCAGCGACAGCAGGCGCTCCGCCACGAAGGTCTCCGCCTGGTACAGCCGGGGCAGATAGCAGCCCTGCACCCCGGCGATGGTCTTTTCCACCACGCCGAAGCCCTCGATGAGCTTGTCCAGCGCCAGCTCCAGCTCGTCCGGCGTCACGGCCAGCAGCTGCGACGTGGCGAAGAGCAGCTTCTCGCGGGGCAGGAACACGTGGCCGTTGGCGGCGTTGTGCTCCAGCTCATAGGTCAGCGCCGCCCGCAGGCGGCAGGGATCGTCCCCGTCAAAGCCCAAACTGATGGCGATCTCGTCCGCTATGGAAAAATCCACCCCGTACTGGGCCCGGGACAGGATATACGGGTCATCCCGCAGGGCCTGGATGGCTCCGTCGCCGTAGGTGCGCTGGAGGGGCATGGCCAAATACACCGGCAGGTCATACCGGGCCAGGAACTCCATCAGCTGGCGCAGGCCCGTCAGCGCGCGGAAGGCGTCGGACAGCTCCTTCGCCCTCTGGGCGGTGATGCCCTTGATGCACCGCAGGCGCTCCGGCTCCCGCTCGATGACCAGCAGGGTGTCCGCGCCGAAGCGCTCCACCAGCCGCTGTGCGGTGGCGGGACCAACACCCTTGAGGATGCCGGAGGACAGGTAGGCGATCATGTCCTCCTCACGCTCCGGCATCCGGCGCTCCACGCTCTCGGCGGTGAGCTGGCTGCCGTGGACGGGGTGGACGCTCCACACGCCGGTGACGGTCATGCCCTCGCCGGCGGCGGCACAGGGGATACAGCCCACCACGGTGACAGGCTCCTCCTCGCCCTCCACGGTCAGCAGCAGCACGGTATAGCCGTTCTCCTCGTTATGAAAGATGACGTTCTCTACGGTGCCCTCCACGGTCACGCGCTCGCCCATCGGCTCACCTCCCCTGTTCGGCGGTATTCTCCTCCGTATAGTACGCCGCCAGCTCCTGGGGCGTCAGCAATTTCGTGTTCATATCGGACAGCAGCGCCGCGGCGCGGCGGCCCTCGTCGGTCAGTCCGCAGTCCACCAGCAGCACCGGCAGACGGCGGCTCTGGGCCAGACGGCGCAGCGTCACATCCAGTCCCGTCCCGTCTCCGGAGACCCGGACCAGATACACCGCGTCCACCGGGCGCTCATGCCACAGCAGCAGCGATGCCGCCAGCCATATCAGCGCCGTGACGCCGATGGCCGCCAGCGCGGCGACCACGCCGTCCTGTAAAAGCTCCATGCAGCCACCCCCCCTGCCCTATCCTATGCGGCAGGGGGAAGGCCGGTCACTTCAGGTATTTTTTCAGATACTGGCCGGTGTAGGACGCCGGGCAGGCGGCGATCTCCTCCGGCGTGCCGCAGGCCACCACGGTGCCGCCGCCCACGCCGCCCTCCGGGCCCAGGTCGATGATATAGTCGGCACACTTGATCACGTCCAGGTTGTGCTCAATGACCAGCACCGTATTGCCACCATCGGTGAGCCGCTGGAGCACCTCCAACAGCTTCCGCACGTCATCGGCGTGGAGGCCGGTGGTGGGCTCGTCCAGAATATACACCGTCCGCCCTGTGGCGCGGCGGCTCAGCTCCGTGGCCAGCTTGACGCGCTGGGCCTCGCCGCCGGAGAGGGTGGTGCTGGGCTGGCCCAGCTTCACATAGCCCAGCCCCACATCCCGCAGGGTGGTCAGCTTGTCACAGATGGCGGGCACGGCGGAGAAGAACTCCCACGCCTCGTCCACGGTCATATCCAGCACGTCGGCGATGTTTTTGCCCTTGTAGCGGACCTCCAGCGTCTCGCGGTTATAGCGCTTGCCGCGGCAGATCTCGCAGGGAACGTACACATCCGACAGGAAGTGCATCTCGATCTTCAGCATACCGTCGCCGCCGCAGGCCTCGCAGCGGCCGCCCTTGGTGTTGAAGGAGAACCGGCCCGGGCCGTAGCCCCGGGCCTTGGCGTCCGGGGTAGAGGCGAACAGGTCGCGGATCAGGTTGAACAGGTTGGTATAGGTGGCCGGGTTGGATCGGGGCGTCCGGCCGATGGGGCTCTGGTCGATGGCGATGACCTTGTCCAGATGCTCCATGCCCTCGATGGCGTCGTGCTTGCCGGGGCGCACCTTCATGCGGTTCAGCTGGGCGCCCAGCGCCTTGAACAGCACCTCGTTGACCAGAGAGGATTTTCCGCTGCCGCTGACGCCGGTGACACAGGTGAACGTCCCCAGAGGGATGGACACGTCGATATGCTTCAGGTTGTTCTCCCGGGCGCCGCGGACGGTCAGCAGCCTGCCATTGCCCCTGCGGCGCTGTGCCGGCAGGGGGATGGTGCGTTTGCCGCTGAGGTACTGGCCCGTCAGGCTGTCAGGGTTCGCCATGACCTCCTCCGGAGTGCCGCAGGCCACCACCTGCCCGCCCAGGGCGCCAGCGCCGGGGCCGATGTCAATAAGGTAATCGGCGGCGCGCATGGTGTCCTCGTCGTGCTCCACCACGATGAGGGTATTGCCCAGATCGCGGAGGCGCTGCAGCGTGGCCAGCAGCTTGTCGTTATCCCGCTGGTGCAGGCCGATGGAGGGCTCGTCCAGAATATACAGCACGCCCATGAGGCTGCTGCCGATCTGGGTGGCCAGACGGATACGCTGGCTCTCACCGCCGGACAGGGTGCCGGAGGCACGGGAGAGGGTCAGATAACTCAGGCCCACGGACTGCAGAAAGCCCAGGCGGGCGTGGATCTCCTTCAGGATCTGGGCGGCGATGATCTGCTGGTTGCCGGTCAGGTCCAGATGGTCGAAAAAGGCCAGGGCGTCGTCCACCGGCAGGGTAGTGGCGTCGTAGATGGACTTGCCGCCCACGGTGACGGCCAGCGCCTCCGGCCGCAGGCGCTTACCCTGGCAGGCCGGGCAGGGGCAGGGGGTCATCAGGCCCTCGATCTCCTTCTTGCTGGCATCGGACTGGGTCTCCTGATACCGGCGCTCCAGGTTGTTGCAGATGCCCTCGAAGGCCTGGTACAGCACACCCTTGCCCCGGGGCTGGTCATAGTGGAGCTCCAGCTTTTCGCCGCCGGTGCCGTAGAGGATAACGTTCTTCACCTCGTCGCTCAGGCTGTCGTAGGGCTGGGTCAGGGAGAAGCGGTATTTCTTACTGAGGGCCTCGAAGTACATACGACTGATGCCGTCGGACCGGATGGAGGCCCAGCCGGTGGCAGTAATGGCGCCCTCCAGGATGGATTTGCTGCCGTCGGGGATGATGAGGGCCGGATCAGCCTTTAATTGCAGGCCCAGGCCGGTGCAGGTGGGGCAGGCGCCAAAGGGACTGTTGAAGGAGAACAGACGGGGCGTCAGCTCCTCGATGGAGATACCGCAGTCGTCACAGGCGTAGTTCTGGGAGAAGGTGATATCTCTCTCCTCCCGCAGCAGGTTAACGGTGACGAGGCCATTCGCCAGGTTGGAGGCCGTCTCCACTGAGTCGGTCAGCCGGCCTGCGATGTCCGGGCGGACGATCAGTCGGTCCACCACGATGTCGATGCGGTGCTTGAGGTTCTTCTCCAGAGAGATGTCCTCGGAGAGTTCGTACATATTGCCGTCCACCCGGGCGCGGACGAAGCCGGACCGGCGGGCATCCTCCAGCACCTTGGCGTGCTCGCCCTTGCGGCCGCGCACCACCGGGGCCATCACCTGGATACGGGTGCCCTCGGGCAGGGCCAGTATCTGGTCGATGATCTGGTCCACCGTCTGACGGCGTATCTCCTTGCCGCAGTGGGGGCAGTGGGGCGTACCCACCCGAGCCCACAGCAGACGCAGATAGTCGTAGATCTCCGTCACCGTGCCCACCGTGGAGCGCGGGTTCTTGCTGGTGGTCTTCTGGTCGATGGAGATGGCCGGGGACAGGCCCTCGATGTAATCCACGTCGGGCTTGTCCATCTGCCCCAGGAACATACGGGCGTAGGAGGACAGGCTCTCCACATACCGCCGCTGGCCCTCGGCATAGATGGTGTCAAAGGCCAGGGAGCTCTTGCCGGAGCCGGAAAGGCCCGTCAGCACCACCAGCTTATCCCGGGGGATGGTGACATCGATGTTTTTCAGGTTGTTCTCCCGCGCACCCTTAATGAAAATTTCAGTCTGCATGGTATGCCTCATTTCTGCAACATATGGTTGCAGATAAGTGTAGTGAAATCAATTTTTAATGTCAACAGCGAAATAATTTTTATACGATCACGTCAGCCGTTTTCGCCCGCAGAAGGGCGATGAGGGCGTTGGGATCGCACTCCACCTGATGGCCGATCTTCCCGGCGGAGACACAGATGGCGCCATACAGCAGTGCTGTCTCGTGGAACACCGTGGGGAACTGCTTTTTCATGCCCACCGGGCTGCATCCGCCGTGGACGTAGCCGGTCAGGGGCAGCAGCTCTTTCTGTGGCAGCATGGCCACGGACTTCTCCCCCACCGCCTTGGCGGCCTTTTTCAGGTCCAGGTTCTCGGCCACCGGGATGTCGAACACATAGTATGCCCCGCTGGCCCCCTTTGTCACCAGGGTCTTGAACACCTGCTCCGGCGGCTGGCCCAGTATCTGCGCCACGGACACGCCGTCAATGGGGCCGTCCGGGTCGTAGCTGTGGGCGGTGTAGGGTATTTTCTTCTGATCCAGCGTCCGCATGACGTTGGTTTTTTCCTCTTTGTTCTTTGCCATAGGGACAGCCTCCTTATCTGTTTACGCATACAGGGCGATGAGGGACAGTATCAGGATATGCACGGGGTAAAAGGCGTAAAAGCCGTACTGCACCGCCCGGTTGGAATAGCCGCGCCGGCCATTGTAGAGCCAGAGGGGCAGCAGTGCCGCCAGCGACCACAGTTCGATGGACACGCCGCCCATAATGCCGATGCTGAGCACCGCCAGTCCCACCGCCTGCGCCGTTCGCTTCACGACGGTGCCGCAGGACACGCGGCGGACACCGTAGAACAGCACCACCAGCAGCATACCCCAGCCCCGATAGTCCGTCCCGGCCAGCTCCAGCAGGCAGAACGCGGCGGCCACGGCCGCGCCGGTGAGCAAAAAGGCCGCCGGCGTTTTCTTTCGCAGCGCCCAATCGACGCACCAGCAGATCAGCGCACCGGCCAACAGCGTCCACAGGACATTCTGGGAATAGGGATACCACACCGTGCCGCCCACCATCAGATCGAAGGGGACTTCGGACAGCAGGGCAAACGCCAGCAGCCGCAGGGCGTATTTCCTCCGATCGCGGGTGTAGACGCAGCCCTCGGCGATGAGGAAGCAGAAGATGGGAAAGGCGAGCCGCCCGATGCAGCGCAGCCACAAAACCGTTGGGAACAGCGTGTGCCCCATGTGGTCAATGAACATGGTGCAGGCGGCGATGAGCTTCAGGTGAAAGCCGTTCAGGACTTGACAGGTTTTTCTTCGCATTTTTTATCTCCATTGGCCAGCAGGATCACGCAGCCGAACACGCAGGCCATACCCAGCACGGTCCACACGGTCAGCGCCTCCTTAAACACGAACACGCCCACCAGCGTCTCCACCACCGGCTCGATGTTGGTAATGATGGAGGCACGGCCGCTTTCCACGCCCTCAAGCCCCTTCGTATAGAAGATATAGGGCAGCACCGTGGCCACGATCACCACACCGCACACGCCCACGATGCCCTGCGTGCCGGAAAAGGCCAGCGGCAGCGTCTCGAAGTCCGCGAAAAATACCGAGCCAAGCCCCGCCACCAGAAATGTCCAGTAGATCATGGTATAGCTCTCGTAATGGGCCAGACCGTAGTGGGCAAACACCGTATAGCTGGCGTAGCACAGGCCGGACAGCACGCCCAGGCCGATACCCGCCCAGGAAGCGGTCATATCTCCGCCGATGATGCCGCTGACCATCACGCATCCCAGCAGGGACACCACCAGGGCGATGAGCTTGCGCTTCGTCAGCGGTGTCTTCCACAGCACGGCGCTGAAAATGACCACAAAGGACGGGGCCAGATACAGCAGCACCGCCGCCACCGACAGGGAGCACATGGTCTGGCACTGGAAGTAGACCAGGCTCAGCGTCAGGATGCTGAGCAGTCCGGAGCACAGGAAAATGGGCAGATGCTTCAGCTTGATGCGGAACACCTGACGGTGGAACAGGGCGAACACGATGGTCAGGATCAATAGCGTGCCGAAGTTCCGGATGAACACCCGGTTGCCCAGCGATACGCCCACCTCTGTGAGCATACGGTTGGAAAAACCGATAAAGCCCCAACACACGGCGCTGAGGATCACGTAGATATAGGAAAGGTACTTTTTCATAGGTCGTTTCTCGGTTCGGTTTATTTCTCCCCCCGCAGCTCAATGATCTGATCCCGCAGCAGGGCGGCATATTCGAATTCCAGCATACGGCTGGCCTCTTTCATTTCCTTCTCCAGACGTGCGATGGTCTCAGCTCGCTCACGGTCAGAAAGCTTCTTCTTCGACAGCTTGGAGGCCTCCTCGGCGCTGTGGCTGATCTCCACCATCTCGCGGACACTCTTGCGGATGGTCTGCGGGATAATGCCGTGGGCCTTGTTGAAGTCGTCCTGCAGCTTCCGTCGGCGCTCCGTCTCGTCCATAGCGGCCCGCATGGAGGGGGTAACGGTATCGGCGTACAGGATGACCAGGCCCTCGGCGTTGCGGGCGGCGCGGCCGATGGTCTGTATCAGGCTGGTCTCGCTGCGAAGGAAGCCCTCCTTGTCGGCGTCCAGAATGGCCACCAACGACACCTCCGGCAGGTCCAGGCCCTCACGCAGCAGGTTGATACCCACCAGCACGTCGAACTCGCCCAGACGCAGGTCGCGGATGATCTCCATGCGCTCCAGGGCCGACACGTCGGCGTGCATATACCGCACCTTGATACCCAGCCCACGGAAGTGGGCGGTCAGGTCCTCGGCCATTTTCTTGGTGAGGGTGGTCACCAGCACGCGCTCGTTCTTCTCCGCCCGGGCGTGTATCTCCGCCACCAGGTCGTCGATCTGACCCAGCACCGGGCGGACCTCCACTCTGGGGTCCAGCAGGCCGGTCGGCCGGATGACCTGCTCCACGATCTGGTCCGCCTGCTGCTTTTCAAAGTCGCCGGGGGTGGCGGAGACGAACACCGCTTGGGAGAAGCGCTCTTCGAACTCCTCGAACTTCAGAGGGCGGTTATCAAAGGCGCAGGGCAGACGGAAGCCGTAGTCCACCAGGCTCTGCTTGCGGGCATGGTCGCCGTTGTACATGGCCCGCACCTGGGGCAGGGTCACATGGCTCTCGTCCACGAACAGCACGAAATCCTCCGGGAAGAAGTCCAGCAGCGTCATGGGCGCGCTGCCCACCGGCCGCTGGGAGATGACCCGGGAATAGTTCTCAATGCCGGAGCAGTAGCCCAGGGTACGCATCATCTCCACGTCGTAGCGGGTGCGCTGGTCGATGCGCTGGGCCTCGATGAGCTTGCCGTTGTCCTCAAACCATTTTTTGCGCTCCGCCAGCTCGCGCTCGATTTCCTGCGCCGCCCGCTCCAGCTTGTCCTTGGGCGTGACGTAGTGGCTGGCGGGATATACCGCCACGTGTGTCAGCTGCTTCAGGGCCGCACCGGTGACCGGATGGAACTCCGTGATACGCTCGATCTCGTCGCCGAAAAACTCCACACGGATGGCCCGGTCCTTATAGTAGGCGGGGTACAGCTCCACCGTGTCGCCCCGTACCCGGAACACATTGCGCTGGAAGGCCACGTCGTTGCGCTCGTAGCGGTCCTCCACCAGCCGCCGCAGCAGTTCGTCGCGCTCCAGTGTCATGCCGGTCCGCAGGGAGATCATCATGCGGGCGAAGTCGTCCGGCTCGCCCAAGCCGTAGATACAGCTGACCGACGCCACCACGATAACGTCCCGCCTTTCCAGCAGCGCGCAGGTGGCGGACAGCCGCAGGCGGTCGATCTCCTCGTTGGTGGAGGCGTCCTTCTCGATATAGGTGTCCGTCTGGGGCACGTAGGCCTCCGGCTGGTAGTAGTCGTAGTAGGAGACGAAATACTCCACCGCGTTGTTGGGGAAAAATTCCCGGAACTCCTCGCACAGCTGGGCGGCCAGCGTCTTGTTATGGGCCAGCACCAGCGTGGGCCGGTTGACTCGCTCGATGACCTTGGCCATGGTGTACGTCTTGCCGCTGCCGGTGACGCCCTTGAGCACTTGCGCGCGCAGGCCGTTTTCCAGGCCCTGCGCCAGCTTATCGATAGCCTGGGGCTGGTCGCCGGCAGGCTGGTATTCAGAAACGACTTTCAGATCAGGCATGGTATCCTCCGTTTATCGCGCCAGCAGGCCGCTTTCCGCCATGGAGACATAATCGCTGTCAGCCACCACCACGTGGTCGGCCAGGCGAATATTCAGCGGCGAGAGCGCCTCCTGTATCTGCCGCGTCACCAGCAGATCCTGCTGGGAGGGCAAGGCCACGCCGCTGGGGTGGTTGTGGGCCAGGATAATGCTGCTGGCGCCGGCATACAGGGCATTCTCCACTACCTGGCGCACGCTGACCGGCGAAGCGGCCACGCTGCCCTTGCTGATGCAGCGGCAGGTCAACAGCTTGCCCTTGGCGTCCAGGCAGACCTGGTAGAGCATCTCCTTCTTCTCCCCCGCCAGCAGCTCCATGAAGTACGCGCCGGTGCGGTCAGGGGAGTTCAGCACCTTCTGGGGCAGGGACGAGCACCGGGCCCGCAGGGCCATGTCGCCGACCAGCCGCACCAGCACGGCGGCGTTTTCTCCCACGCCTTCTACGGAGGTCAGCTCCTCCGGTGCGGCGTGGAGCACCCCCTGCAGCGAGCCAAAGCGCTGGATGAGCCGGTGGGCCGTCTCGTTGGTGTCCTGCCGGGGGATGGCGTAGAACAGCAGCAGCTCCAGCAGTTGGTGATCCTCCATCCCCTCTGCACCCAGCGCCAGATACCGGCGCTTGCTGCGCTGGCGATGCCCGTCGTGCAGGCCCATGATGACCCCTCCCCTCCTGCGGCTAAAACTGTAAATTCTCGACAATATAGTATACCACATATCTCCATGTGTCACAAGTTGTTTTTTCGAACATTTGTTGCGGTGCAGGATCGCTTGACTTTGTGGCGGCGGCGTGGTATAGTACCTGTGCTGTCCGCCGCCACCGGGTGACGGGCAGGCGTTCGCGGGCGCGCCGTTAGGTCTTAGAAGGTGCGTCCTGTGGGCGCGTTTTTTGTTTTTGGAGGTAATCGGTATGGCGTGGCTCTATCTATTCATCGCAGGCGGACTGGAGGTGTTCTGGTCTACGTTTCTGAAACTGTCTGAGGGCTTCACAAAGCTGTGGCCGTCGGTATGGGCGGTCGCGGGCATGATCGCCAGCTTCTTTTTCCTGTCACAGGCCACGAAGACGCTGCCCATGGGCACCGCCTACGGCATCTGGACGGGTATCGGCTCCCTGGGCGCCGTCATCGTGGGCATTCTGGCCTTCCAGGAGCCTGTCACTGTCCCGCGGCTCATTTTCGTGGGGCTGCTGCTCGTCGGTATCGTCGGGCTGAAGCTCACCGCATAACAGCAAAAAAGACCGCTTTCGCGGTCTTTTTTATGTGTTTACGCTTTCGGCAGGCTCCAGCGGAATACCGCGGCACAGAGCCGCAGCACCACCGTCAGCGCACAGCCTGCCAACAGCGCCAGGTTCTCTCCGACGCTCCACAGCAGCATACATGCCGCCGCGCCGGCCAGGGACGCGCAGGCGTAAATATGCTTGGTGAAAATGTAGGGGCGCTCCATGCAGCACAGGTCGCGCAGAACGCCGCCGCCCGCGCCGGTAAGCATACCCACCAGCAGCGTCAGGAACACATTGCCGCCCAGCCCGGCCCGGACGGCCACCGCCGCCCCGTGGACGGAGAAAATGCCCAGGCCGATGGAGTCCGCCACCAGCAGCAGCGCCTCCCAGTTCCGGTGATCGCCCTCGGGGTGAAAGCGCTTCCACACCAGAAACACCAGCAGGGACGTAGCGATGGCCACCAGTGCCTGTAGGGGGTCGCGCAGCGCGGCGGGCGGCGTGATGCCCAGCAGCAGATCCCGCAGGATACCGCCGCCCACGGCAGTGGTCATGCCCATCATGGCCACGCCGAACAGGTCCATATGCTTCTTCACCGCCAGGGCGGCGCCGGAAATGGCGAAGGCCACCGCGCCGATCAATTCAAAATAAAACTGAAAACCGGGCATCGTTATCCCTCCTGTGTACAACAGCATTACCATACCACGTCCGCAGGGAAAAATCTACCCCTAAACAGCCCGAAAGGACAGGCTGGAAAAACCTGTCCTTTTTTATCGGGTATTAGGGGGAGAAATAGGGAAATAGGAAGAAAGAAAGAATCAAAATAGCGTTTGGTTTAGGGAACCAGCGGTGTTCCCTGAACACATCTGTATCATAGCACGGATATCCGCACTTGTAAAATTGATTGTTTGCGTTTAAAATATCAGTAAAAACTTATAATTCGGAGGTGGTAGTATGACCAATCTGGATATCGAGACATTCTGGGCAGTGGTGCAGCACGGCACCATGACCGCCGCGGCGGAGGCGCTGTACATCACCCAGCCCACGCTGTCCATGCGGATACGGGCGCTGGAGGAACGGGTTGGCACGCCGCTGTTCGAGCGGAGCAAGGGCCAGCGGCACATCACGCTGACGGCGGCGGGCCAGAAATTCCTGACGCTGGCCCAGCGCTGGCAGCAGCTGCTCTCGGAGACGGAGACGCTGGCGGAGCTGGAGCAGCGCGCCTACCTGCGTATCGCCGCCACCTACACCACTAACCAATACATCCTGCCGCCGGTGTATAAGCGCTTTCTTGCCCTGCGCCTGCCGGTATCCCTGTGGATCCACACCCTGCGGGATGTGGATATCACCCAGGCGCTGCTGAGCCATGAGCTGGACTTTGCCTTTATTGACAGCAACACGGTATTCGACGACCGGCTGACGGTACGTCCGGCTTTTCGGGAGCCGTTTCTGCTGCTGTCGCCGCCGGACAGCCACTACCCGGAGGAGGTGGACCCGGCCTCGCTGGACGTAGCCGAGGAGATGCTGGTCACCTGGGACCCGGAGTTCATCCGCTGGCACGACCGGTGGTTCGGCACGGGTGCGCGGCCCCTGCTGTACGCCGACACGCTGCAGGCGGCGGATTTTCTGCCGCCCACCGAGGGCCGCTGGGTGGCGGCACCGGCCATCGCCGCCGCGTCGCGCATCGGAAAGAGCGCACGGGTATGCCGCTTTACCAGCCCGCCGCCGGACCGGGTGAACTATCTGGTGACGCGGGCGGGCGAACCGCTGACGCCGCCGGCCCTGCGATTTTTGCAGGAGTTGAAGGGCCACCTGTTGGCGCAGGACAATGTGCAGGTGTACCTGTAAAGAAAAATGGCGGGAATGGCGCTGAATAATTAGAATAAATGCGAGAGAACTCGAAAAGAGTTTTCCCGCATTTATTTTTTTATCTATTTGCATGGAAAAGGAGGAGGCGAGCGGCTTGGGCAAGAGACATTTGACGCTGAAAGACCGCGCAGAGCTGGAGGCACTTTACAACAAGGGGCGCGGCGTTGAGGAGATCGCCGCGAAGCTGAACGTGCATCGGTCTACCGTATATAACGAACTGAAACGGGGAGACACCGGGGAAATGGACAGCAACGGGCGCATCGGTTACAGCGCGGAGCTGGCACAGCAGGAGATCATCAACAACTACAGGCGGCGCAGGACGGCCCGCACTGCCGCAGAGTAAGCGGAGGGACAAGCCATGAGGACGGCATACTGTGAAGTGAAGCGCGGCGGCCTGACGGTCGAGCGCCGTTCCCGGCGGAGCCGGACGGAAGCGCGGCGGCGGAAGCTGGCGCGTGTGCGGGAGAACATCGGCGCGGCCATGATGCTGCTTGGCTTCCTGCTTTTGATGGCAATAGGCGGTGCGGAGGATTTGACGGTGATCTTCCTCGGCGGCTTTGCCGGTCTCGGCCTGATGCTGTTGGGCGGATGGCTGGGTCATGCGTTCTACGGACAGGAAAAGAACGCGGAATGGCTGCGGCGGGAGCGGGACGAAGATGTATTTTGACCGGGACAGCTATCAGCAAAGCGTCCGGCGGGCGCGTGAGGAACGCTGGCGGGTCAGAGGCCGGGCGCGGGTAGTTCATCCGAAATACGGGGCCGTGGTGGTGCCGCACCGGTCGAACTACGCCGCACTACTGAACGCGGCGGAATACTGGGGCTGTGAATGGACAGACATCCGGGATGCGGAGGTCTGGGCCGTGCCGCCCGGCACGGCGGTGGTTATGCCAAAAGAATTTTGCGGGAGGAACTGAATATGAAAGTGAAAATCAACACCCATGGAAACGCCTTGCCGGAGGTTCACGGCGAATGGATAGACCTTTGCACGGCAGAGGATGTCACGCTGGACTTTCTGGAGTACAAGATCATTTCCTTGGGTGTTTCCATTGAGATACCGGCGGGTTACTATGCGCACGTTGTTCCCCGATCCTCGACCTTTGGCAAGTGGGGCATCCTGCTGGCGAACAGCATGGGCGTGATTGAGAACGACTACCGCGGCGACGGCGATGTGTGGGGCTATCCGGCGCTGTGCCTGCGGAAAGAGGGAACGCACATTCCGAAAGGAACGCGCATCTGCCAGTTCCGCCTTGTGGAGAAAGCACCGGACATGGAGTTTGTGCAGGTGGAGAGCTTGGGCAACCATGATCGCGGCGGCTTTGGCAGCACCGGCGAGCAGGTACATACCGGCGGCACGGCGGAACGGAACAAGCCGGAGAGGAACAGCCGCGTGGAGCGAATGTTCGGCGAGCGGGAGAGCTGGGCCACGGCGGAGGACGACGGGACGCAGGGGCCGTACAAGGGCTTTCTGCTGGTGGTGTGCGAGGAGTGCGGCAAGGTCAAGGCGTTCTGCGCGAAGCGGGAAACGTACAGCTTCCGGTGTCAGGAGTGCGGACACGAAACGCCGCTGGAGGGTCTGCGGCCCATGTTCATGCACTGCAAGTGCGGCAAGTCGTTCCGCTACAAGACCAATGCGGAGGCGGAGACCATCACCCATAGCTGCTTGGACTGCAAGGCACCTGTGGATATGGAGCTGAACGGGAAAGGCACCGCCTATGTGACCATAGGCGTGAGAGGTGGAAAGCGATGAAAGATATTCTCTATGGCTTGGGTGCGATGCTGTTGCTTGCGCTGAGGGTGATTTGGGGGCTGGCGCTGGCGCTGGCCGGGCCTGCCCTGCTGAAATTCTGCATTCTGTATCTGTTCGGGTAAAGGAGGCGGCGAGAATGAAGCTATCGAAATTTGCAAACTTGGTCAAGGCCGGAGGCCGTTGCGCCGTACTCCATGTGGCGGGCAGCGGTATTTGGCTTTCTACCGGCACGGCGATCTACCGGGCGACGGAGCTGCCGGACATGGAGGGCAGCGAGCAGGTGCGCACGGTGTTGGACATGACGGCGGACGCATGGAAAAAAGTGTATCTGACCGAGGACTGGCCGGAGAGTATCAACAATGTGCTGGGGCTGAACCTTGCGCCGTATGCGCAAGGTGAACAGGACACGGAAAAACTGAAAGTGGCGGCGGCTCCCAACGGGCTATGGTGTTCCGCCTGCCGCTGCAAGGTGGATGGCGAGCTGATCTTCTACAACGAGGCGTATCTTGCGCCGCTGGCGGAGGAGATCAAGAAAAGCGAATACATCTATTACACGGCGCGACAGACCCAGACGGGACAGAGGTATCTTGTGGTGCATGACGGCATGGATGTACTGGCAGCCATCATGCCCATGAACATTCTGAAAGAGGAATACATCAACGACCTTGCGGAATTTCAGGCGCTCTGCATGGAGCAGTTCTACAAGGATAAGGAACGCCGGGAGGCGGTTATCGAGGAGGCCGAGGACGACGCGGAGGACGCGGGGCAGATCGGAATGGAGGGTGTGCAGGAATGATGGTAACTTTTGATATTTGCGCAGGCAACCCGGGTGCGCTGCAATTCCTGATGCAAGCCTACGACATGGATATGTTTAAGGCTGAACAGGGGTTCCAAAGGATGCAACGGGCAGGCATCACGGGGGCGCGCCTGTATATGCTCTGGAATGACTGTTGCAACAGAGATACGGAAGCGGCGCTGTTGGCTATGAACACGCTGAACATTGAAAGCGTCGTCGAGTTTATCAACTATGAGGGTGGGCGCGGTATTCCTATCGACATTGAAGCCCTCCGAGCGGCAGCGGAAAGGATGTAATAAATGGAAATCGCAAGAGCGCGGGAAATTCTCGACCCGGAACACCGGGAGCCGTATGAGAGCCTTGAACCGATAAACGAGGCTTGCCGGATGGGCGTGGAGGCGCTGCGGCGGCGTGTGCCGGAAAGCCCCTACCCTGACGGGGACGCGGGTGTAATGGCCTGCCCGTCCTGCGGGAGCGGCGAATACCTGCACAACGAGGACGGAAACCGCTGCCGCTTCTGCGGACAATGCGGACAAGCGATTGACTGGGACGGCAGCACCGGGGAGGAGACGGAATGAACGTTGTCTCTTTTGGCGGCGGGACAAACAGCACCGCCATGATTATCGGGATGTATCTGCACAAAATTCCTATTGATCTGATTTTGTTTGCGGACACCGGCGGCGAGCAGCCGCACACCTACGAGTTCATGGGGACGTTCAATGAGTGGCTGGTAAAGCATGGCATCCCAAAGATCGTCTCCGTGGAGTACCACGACAAGGACGGAAACAGATTGACGCTGGAGCAGGAATGTATCAACAGCGGGAGGCTGCCCTCGATCGCCTATGGATTTAAAAAATGCTCTCTCAAACACAAGATTGGGACGCAGGAAAAGTTCTGCAACAACTACCAGCCGTGCAAGGATGTGTGGGCCAGCGGCCAGCGCGTCCACAAATACATCGGTTACGATGCCGGGGAGACGCGGCGCATCCAACACGCCGCGCCCATCGACGAAGCGGACAAAAAGTACGAAAAACATTATCCGCTCTACGAGTGGGGATGGACGCGCGAGGAATGTGTGCACGTGATCGAGCGGGCCGGACTGCCGAGACCGGGGAAAAGTTCATGCTTTTTCTGCCCATCCATGAAGAAGAAAGAAATACAAGCACTGTGGGAGAACTACCCTGATCTCTTTGAGCGGGCTATCGCGCTGGAACACGGGAGCGCCGAGACAAATGTGAACGTAAAAGGTCTTGGGCGCAACTGGTCATGGGAGAGCTACTACAACGAGTTTATGGCAAACAAGGAGTTCGAGGAGGCGCAGTTGACCTTTGACCAGTTGTTCCCGGACAGCCCCGGCGGGTGTATCTGCGGCGCTCCATGCGGGTGCTATGACGGTTAAGGCGGTGGCGGAATGAAACTCTGTGATCGGTGCCGGGTTGCTGGCTGCTTGTTGAACTACGGCGGGAAAGCCTGTAAAAATGCCCGGAAACAGAACTGCCCGGATGTGGTCTTTACCAACGCGGACAGGGTTCGAGAAATGAATGACGAGGAACTGGCAAAATTCATGCTGAGCAACGACGGCGCGGCCTACTGCAAGAACAATGATCGTGACAGTACGTGCTACCTAAAAGGACGCGACGGAATGACGGCATGTGAACTGTGCGCACTGGACTGGCTGCGCGAGGAGGCGGAGGAATGAAAATCTTGATCGGCGGTTCGCCATGTACGCACTGGTCTATCGCACAGACCAAGAACCGCGAGACGGAAGCCAGCGGCATCGGCTGGGAACTATTTTTGAATTACCGTATCGCACGGGACAAGTACCATCCCGACTATTTCCTGTACGAAAACAACAAATCCATGTCTCCCGCTATCCGTGCGCAGATCACGGCGGAGCTGGGCGTGGAACCGGTGCTTATCAACTCCGCTCTGGTCTCCGCACAGAACCGCCAGCGGCTCTACTGGGTCGGCAAGCGTGAGCCGGACGGTACATACAGCCAAGTCCGTGTGGAACAGCCGGAGGACAGGGGCATTTTGCTGCGGGGCATTCTGGAAAGCGGCGTCTGCTGGCGCGAGAAAGGCTATGCACTAACAGCATCAAACCATAGTGCCACAGCGGAAGATATGATTGCAAGACGGCAACGAAATGGAGCTGCAGAGCCTATCCGCATCGGCACTATCGAGAACGACGCAAAGAAGCAGGACTTTGACAGCCAGCAATACCGTGTTTATTCACCGGACGGCAAGAGTGTGACTTTGTGCGGGAATGGTGGGGGCGTGGGTGCAAAAACTGGATTGTACGCCGTGCCGGTGCCGGTAAATGAAACCGTCGAGGGGAAAGCCCAATGCCTGCGGGCTACATACTACAAAGACGGGATCAGAAACATGGTTGGAAACACCGTTGACCGTAAAACGTGCGTGGCGATGCCTGTCGGGATGGCAGCGGGGCCGAAAAGCATACTTGTAGTTACGGATGCGGGGAAGTCGGTGCCTGTTTACGAGGTTAGAAATGGGGTATTCCTTGCCATCAAAGGCAAGGAATACCCCATTAAACTGACTGACGGCTTTTACATTATCCGAAAACTGACCGTTACAGAGTACAAACGCCTCCAGACCGTGCCGGACACATACACCTTTCCAGTCAGCGATACTCAAGCGTATAAAATGCTGGGCAACGGCTGGACGGTGGACGTAATCGCCCACATTATGAGCCATTTTGACGGGCTGACGGAGGAACCGGTGGAAGTGCTATCCATGTACGACGGAATGAGCTGCGGCCATATTGCGCTGGACAAGCTGGGCGTGGACGTCACGGCCTACTACGCAACCGAGATCGACAAGTACGCCATTCAGACCACACAGCACAATTTCCCGGACACCGTGCAACTTGGGGACGCGTTTCAGGTGCGGGACGAGGAATGGAGGCCGAGGAGAGCGGAGGAGGCGGAGTGATGGATTGCTACGACTGTAAAGCAAAAAGTGTTTGCGCGGCGGTGGTGCAGCCCGGCTCCGTGTTGTGTCTGATGAACCGCATGAGATACTGCGGGACACACGCAGAGGAAGAACCACGGCGACAGCGGGGCGACTATTGCCAGTATTGCGGGCATCGCCTGCGGGAGATCGGGCGCGAGCGCTTCTGCAACAATGTGAACTGCCGAAACCGATATGTAAATGTTTGAGGTGCTGTTTGTATTTTTCTTTGAGAAAGAGGGCGAAGCGAAATGAGCGAGAAAAGCACGGTATATGAGTGCGTAGACCGGGAGCATGACGCTTGGCGGTGCCGGGCGTGTGGGTACATCGAGAATTTCGAGGCGGACGGGCCGACGGAAAACGGATGGCACTTCTGCCCCGGCTGCGGGCGGGAGATCATCGTGGAAGCGGTCAATCCGTGTCCGTTCGACAATGACAACTGCATGTGCCAGTTCTGCGAAACGCCGTGCAACAACGGCTTAAACTGCTCAGACTGCGCCCACGAGGGAAAAACGGTGCATGATGTGCTTCTCTGCACGGGCTTTAACAGGAGCATGGAGCAGTACACAGAAAATTGGAAACGGAAGCAGATGGAGAAGTTGGGAGGCGGGCAGGAATGAACGATCAAGACCTCGTAAAAGCCCTGCGGTGTATATCCACGGCGGGAGGCAAGGGGAAAGAAAACATCACGCTCGGTGGGGCCGTTAAACTGGCAACGATGTATCACGGTGGTCTGGGCTTGGAAACGTTGGTGGAATGGCCGAGTGCGAATGTCACCCACTGGCCGCCGTTGCCGAAAGGCCGGAGGTGAGAGAATGAAAGTGTATCTGGCCGGAAAGATCACGGGAGACCCGAACTACAGGGAGAAATTTGCGGCGGCGGCAAAGAAGCTGGAGGAGCGGGCCGGTGTGACGGTGATTTCCCCGGCGGTCACGCCGGAGGGACTGAAAAAGGCGGACTACATGCGCATCTGCTTTGCCATGCTGGAGAGCGCCGACACGGCGGTGTTCCTGCCGGATTGGGAGGACAGCCCCGGTGCACAGCTTGAAAAGCACTGGTGCGAGTATGTGGGGAAAAAGATGGTGTTTCTGATGGAGGGTGCGGAATGATCGACTTCGAGGGCTACTATCTTGTGCCACCCGATCAGGTTGCGTACATCGAAACGAGGAGAGGCGGCGGGGATGCGCAATATGGGCTGTTCTTGGGCCTGTCCAGCGGGAAAGAGCTGGGTGTGTGGTACAGAACAGAGGAGGCGCGAAAAGCCGCTTATACGAAGCTCGCACGACAGGTCGAGATCGGGAAACGACAGGACAGGGAGGACATCTTGTATCGCCTGCGGGTGATCGAGGCATGTATCAATAAGACGGATAAGCGGACGCTACGAATTTGGAAGCAGCTCCAACAACTGCTGCATCTGGAAAGCGAGGAGACGGAATGAGCGGGAGAACAACAGAGCGTATTCTGAACGCGGCGGCAAAGGGGCTGCTGTTTCTGTTCCTGTATGTGATGCTCGGCCTGTGCTGGATTGGCGCAGAATGCGTCTTTGAGGGCATCGTGCATGATAGCAGGGTTGACGGCGTTGTGCTGGCGTGGCTCTGCTGGCTGATCGTGGGAGAAATCGAGCAGTTCGAGCGGAAAATCAGAGGTGACAGGCGATGAAGCCGCTGCTTTGCCGCTTGGGGCTGCACAGCCCGTGCAAGACGGAATACATAGAGGTCACACGCCGCCGGAGCGACCGGCACGGCGGGAAGTATCACACGAATTACATCTGCTGCCGCAGGTGCGGGAAGCTGTGCTACCGGATGCGGCGGAGCAGGGAGAAAACGATATGAAATGCGAGCTATACCACGATAATTTTCAGAATTTCAAGCGGTACAATGTGCCGAAAGCCCAGCTTGTGATCGCGGACATCCCGTACAACATCGGCGCGGATGCCTATGCCAGCAATCCCATGTGGTATCAGGGCGGTGACAACAAGAACGGGGAAAGCAAGCTGGCAAAGCAGAGCTTTTTCCACACGGACGGTACGTTCAAGATCGCGGAGTATATGCACTTCTGCAACAGGCTGTTGAAGAAAGAGCCAAAGGAAAAGGGACAGGCCCCGGCCATGATCGTGTTCTGTGCCTTTGAGCAGATGCAGACCGTGATCGAGTACGGAAAGCGGTACGGATTTGCAAAAAGCTATCCGCTGTTTTTCTGCAAGAACTATTCCGCGCAGGTATTAAAAGCCAACATGAAGATCGTGGGTGCGACGGAATTTGCGGTCGTCCTCTACCGGGACAAGCTGCCGAAGTTCCGCAACGTCGGCGAGGACGGCGGAAAGCACATGGTTTTTGACTGGTTCCGCTGGGAGCGAGACAGCCGAAAGGAGTACCCGAAGATACATCCCACGCAAAAGCCGGTGGGCGTGTTGAAACGCCTGATCGAAGTGTTCACAGACCCCGGCGACGTGGTGATCGACCCGGTGGCCGGGAGCGGCACCACATTACGCGCCGCCTACGAGCTGGGGCGCAGCGCCTACGGGTTCGAGGTGGACAAGAGTTTCTACGAGGCGGCGAGAGAAAAGATGCTTGCGCCGATCTTGGCGGAGAAAACGACAATCTGACGACCGGGGGCGGTCGCGCCGTGAGAGCGGCGCGGCCTTGCCGGTTGAAGCGAGACCTGTTTCCGGCGGTGCCGGAGAGAATTTTCGTTGCGGCCGAGGGGCCGCAATGGGCTGGTATACCAGCAGTAAGTTAAGAGACAAGCCATGAAACAGGGGTGTGCCTGACGGCATACGACTGTTGAAATGGCCCGTATGCAAGCCGGTGACGGCGCATACACGCAAAAACGAGGGAGGCGTGGCCGCATGAGCCTGTATTATCGGGAACAAAAGCATATCTGCGGCAAGGACTACGCCACGGCGGGATACATGGAGGTCGATTTGTACCCCGTGACACCAAAGCAGCACAAGGCGAGCCGGAGAGCAAAGAAGAAAGAAGCCTGTACCCTCGCCCAGCAGACCTACAACGACAACCGTTCCAAGAGATACCATGTGCAACTTGTAAACGCCAACTTCGGAAAGGGCGACTTCTCGTGGACGGGAACCTATGACGACGATCATCTGCCAGCGCCGGGAGACACCAAGCGGGCGGATATGGACTGGACGAATTACATCAAGCGGGTATATCGCTGGTGCGACAAGAACGGCGTGGAGCGCCCGAAGTGGGTAGCCGCCACGGAATACACGACGGTGATGGCAGACGGGACGATCTGTGGCCGCCATCATCACCACGCGATCATCCAGCACACAGAGGGATTGACCCGTGACGTGCTGGAGGAGCTGTGGAGCGATAAGAACGGAAACAGCATTGGCCTTACACGAGGGGAATATCTCACCGTTGACCACGGAAGCGTGGAGGGCCTTGTAAAATATATCAACAAGAACAAGCGGTGCGCCCGAAGCTGGCGGCAGAGCCGTGGACTGGAAAAGCCCAAGACACCGCCGCCCAACGATACCAAGTGGAGCCGCAAAAAGCTGGAGGAGGCCAGCACCGTGTACATAGACGACGCTGCGTTCTGGGAACAGAAATACCCCGGCTACACGCTCAACCGCGTAGAAACCAAGGTGAGTAACGCCGGACAGCGGCATACCGTTGTGATCTTGCGCCGCGCCGAGTGCTGGCACGGGCGAGGAAATATATATCGACCAAGGAGGAAATGAGAATGAACGATGCCGAACGTTTCGAGCAAATTTTTCTGTCACAGGTGACGAGACCGGGTGCGGACAAGCTGCTGGAGTGGCTGAAAAGCACAGACTTCTTCACGGCTCCGGCCAGCACACGGTTTCACGGGGCCTATCCGGGCGGGCTGGTGAAGCACAGCCTGAACGTATATTATGCCCTGCTGGGGAATTTCAATCTGCGCGGCCTGTATTCGCCGCAGACGCAGGCCATCGTGGCGCTGCTGCATGACGTGTGCAAGGCGAACTACTATGCCGGGGAATATCCCGACTACACCGTGAAAGATCAGATGCCCATGGGACACGGGGAGAAGTCTGTCTATCTCGTGATGAAGCACATGGAGCTGACAGACGACGAGGCCCTTGCCATCCGCTGGCACATGGGCGCGTATGACGATGCTTTCCGTGGAGGGAGCCGGGCGCTGAATGCCGCCATGGAAAGAACGCCGCTTGTGCTGGAGCTGCATTACGCGGACATGATAGCGACGCAGAGAGAAAAGCACGAAGAGGGACTGTGAATGGCGTACCGGCTGGAGCTATCCGATCTGCCGCCGCGTTACCGGGCGCAGGCAGAGGCACAGCTTGCCGGGCGAGGGAAAAAGCGGGGCGACACCGTGACGGTGGCGGCCCGTGCCGCTACCATGTCCGGGCTGAAATTTGACAGCCGGGGCGAGTATGAATACTACGTCGGCACCGTTGTGCCAAAGATCGGACGCGGGGAGATCGTGAAGTGGGAGGCGCATCCCTGCTTTCTGCTGTTCCCGGCGGGAGAATACAACGGCGTGAAGCTGCGGAGCGTTCAGTACACGGCGGATTTCCGGCTGACCTATGCCGACGGCACGGTGGAGATCGTGGAGGTCAAGAGCAAGTTTGTCCGGCGGATGCAGCGGGATTATCCTGTACGGCGGCGGGTGTTTCTGGAGCTGATCGCCCGTCCGGCGGGCTGGAAATTCACAGAGATCATCACGGCGGACAGCAAGGAAGAAATCAAACGCTGGCGGGAGCTGGCGGAGGAGGTATCATCATGTGGAAAAAACGGCTGACGCACTACGACAACGACGGGCGTGTGTATTCCAGCAGGGGCTACGAGGTGGCCCTTGCAAAGCTGGCGTGGTTCGAGGACAGGGAGCAGAAACGGGAGGAAATGCCCGTGTGCGGCCTGTGCCAGCGGCACCAAAAGCTGGAGACCGTGGACGGCACGGCGTTCTGGCTGGAATATGGCGAGGACGGCAGGCCCCGCCTTGTGATGGACAGCACGGCGCGGGGCGGCGGGCTGAATGTGCTGTGCGCGGAGTTCTGCCCCATGTGCGGGCGGTTCTGCGGGAAGCTGGAGGCAGAGCATGAGGAGAAATAAGCATATCCCGGCGCATTTTGGCACCAATGCGGCACGGACAGCGCAGACGCGCTATCTGCGGGGGAAAACGCAGGAGAGCGAGCGGGTGGAGAAAAACCGGGAGGCGGCGGGCCATGTGATCTCTCTGTGCTTCATGGTGGCGCTGCATGACCGCTACGGCATCGGGAAAGACCGGCTTGACCGCATGATCACCGCCGCAAACGGCGCGTTGGAGCGGTTTGCCGTCAACAAGCGCGGCGTGGGCATGGAGCGGGCGAAAAAGAAGCTGAACGAGGAACTGGAGGGCCTGCTGACGGAACGTTTTGTGCTGCCCGCGTCAAAAGCACCGAAAAGCAACCGGGATTGGGCCTTGCTGGGCGAACGGCGGGAAGCGGCGGAGATCGTGGTGAAATGCTATGCGCTGGGGGCGCGTCAGGCCCTCGGCTTTGGCGTGGAGCGGCTGAATGAGACCGTCCGCGCCACGGAGGACGTATTCCGGCAGTTCAACGAGTGGGCCGAGGGCGGGGACTGGTTCGGCTACAATATGCTGGCCCGGCGCATGACAGACATTCTCGGCGAGCCGGTGGACGTGGACGAGAGCGACGCGAAAGAGCCGATCTTCGGAAAAACGTTGGATTGACACCACAGGCAAGGAGATTTGGCGCGGAGCCAAGAACAGGAGGCGACGGATGCGGTATGGCAGCGTGAAGCACATAGCCCTGTACTACAAGGCAATTCCGGGGATGCTGCGCCTGCTGCGGCAGGAGCGGGCGGAATTGGAGGGCAATTATTACGGACTGCGGGGGCTGGCGTGTGACGGGATGCCGCGCGGTTCGTCGCCGGGAAAGCCGACGGAGGAAAGCGGGCTGCGAGCGCTGGAAAACGGCGTGAGCGAGCGGCTGGCGGAGATCGAGGAGACGGAGCGGGTTTTGTCCGGGGATGAAGCCTGTATTCGCGCCTGTCTGGACGCGCTGAACGGTAAGTACAAAGAGGTCATTGTGATGCGCTATGTGCGTGGGTACAGTTGGGCGAAGATCAGCGCGAGGATGGGGACGGCGGACAGCACGGCCCGTGATTGGCACACAAGGGCCATGGAGCGGCTGGGCGAGGTGCTGGAGGAGCTGCCGGAAGCGGAGGCGCTGGCCCGTCGCGCGTCGCGCGCGCGTACATAATAAGCGGCAAAAAATTTTGGCCTGTCCGGCGGGGCTGAGTAAGGGCTGCTTTGCCGCCTGATCTTGCGCCGGAACACCACGGCGGCGGAACAGGAAAACCGGCCTTATAGGAACAAGTTTTTCAAGACTTCGCGTGTGGCGCGAAAGGGTTTCCGTGATCGTCGGGGCGGCGCTGGAAAAACAATTTGCGAATGGGAGGAAAAGACCATGGATTTTGTGGAAAAACTGGTGGAGGGCGTGAGGCGGCTTTTTGCGCGGAAAGCGAGGCGAAAAGCGCTCCGGCGGCGGTGCAGATACCTGTACAGCAGCAAGAGAAGATAAAAATGCCCCGGCGGGCCGTTTTGGTACGGTCTGCCGGGGTTTTGTTCTGCACGATAGCAAGTCGGATTTGTGTTATTCGTCGGCGGGGCTGTCAAGCTCCAGAGGGCGTCCCTCTCGCTTCATGCGTTCTTCGCAGGCTTGCAGCACATACGCCTGTACGCTCTGCCCGGCGGCCTTGGCGGCGGCGCGGATGGCGTTGCCGATGGGCTTAATAGGGCGGGCGCTGATGCGGTCGCATTTGGCGTTGTAAATATCGTTGTTGCGGCGCTTGCTTTCGGGTATGGGCATGGTCAATCCTCCTTTTCCGGCTCGTCCGGGCAGTCTGTCAGGTCGATCACGATGATCTCCGGCGGCTGCGGGGTGAGCTTGTAATATTTTCCGTTTTCGTAGTGCTGATCGGTCACGCCGTCATACCAGCATATATCGCCGTGTTGGGCCTGCGCCGCCTCCATACGGTCTTGTGCCTGCTGCTCGGTGAGACCGTCAAAGGTGAGGCGCTGGCCGTCGGCAAATTCGGCGACGAGGCGGTACGCGGGGAACACTTCGGGGACTTCGTTCATGGTCTGCCTCCCTGTTCGGTTTTGTTTTGTCGCATTATAACACGCGGGCGTGTAAAAGTCTACGGGGCAATTTTGGCGGAGGCGCGGGCTTTAAGCGCCGCACGGGCGGTTTTGTAGTCGGGGAATACTTCGGCAGCGGGAAACTCTTTCATGCAACAGTTCCACTTGGGGCGCGAGGTCTTGCGGAGATAGACGATCTCGCCACAGTCGTGTTCCAAGTACCATTTTTCCAGCGTTCCATCGTGGTTGAGCGTGTATCTTGTGGGGGCTGCGGTCGTGGCCATAGCGGTGTCCTTTCTGCCCTCGTGACCTCCGGGGCGGGTGCTTAACTTGCTGGTAACTTGCTGAAAACTTGCTGGGCGGTTTTGTTACTCCGTCAGGCCGAGGGCGCGGCGGGCGGCGATCTCAGCGTTACGGGTGAGCTGGCGCTGCCATGCGCCATACCGGGGAGACCAGCGGAAGCCGTTTTGTTTCAGGGCCTCGCGCTGCTCGTCGTCGGGCTTTTCGTCAAAGATGATCTGGAGACGGTCGGCTTCGAGGTTGCGGACGATCTCGCCGCCGGAGAATTTTGTGCTTTCGGCGGGCTGCTGGGCCTGCTCCGTGCGCTTGTCCAGCTCGTCAAGACGGGCTTGTGTGCGCTTGATCTTGCCGCGCAGGCTGGTCAATTCGTAGTCGGGGATGGGGTGCTTTACCCACGGGCAGCGCTGGCAGGTGTCGGCAAAGTCGGCGGTGAGCTTGGCGGCGGCCTCGGCGGTCAGGCCGGGAAAGCCGTCAAAGGATTTGTGCTTGCGGTAATAGGCGTTCAGAGCCTTGCTTTCGTCGAGCTTGCTTTGGAGCTTCTGGAGCTGTTCAGCGAGCATTTCGCGGGCGTGGGGGTCGGCAAGGTCTACCGCGCCGGTGCCGACGGCCTCGATTTTGTTCAAGATGGCCTTGATCTCGTCGTACTCGTTCCAGAGGGTGCCCTCACGGGACATTTGCTTTTCGTGCTTTTTCATGTTGTAATTGCCCGCGCCGGAAATGAACTGGCTGGGATAGCTGGCCTGATTGCGGTTGTAGTCGTTCATCCACTGGGCAAGGCGGCGGGCGTAGCGGTCAAGCAACGCGTCGAGCTTGTCGTGGTAGTAGGGGCTGACCTTGGCTTTCCGCGCCTCCACCAGCGCGGCGGCGTTGTCCACGGCGCGGCGGTATTCCGCCGTTGCGCTGCCGGGCTTGTAGTCGCTCATGTGGACGCAGTAGTGAGCGCTGCGGGCCGTGTCCTCGTTGATCTCGTAATAGCGGGCGGCGGACTTTGCTTCGGCCTGCGGCGTGGAGATCATGCTTGTCTGTTCGTACATGGTGTGTACCTCCGTTTTGTGTTTTGGGGTTTCGCTTATGGGGTGCCGTCGCTTTGTCCGGTGCGGCGGCTCCAAGGTATCCGGTTTTGTGGTCAGTCGAGGCAGGTTTCATAGCGGATGCGGTATTGCTCTTTCAGCTTGTCATAGGCGCGGGTGGTGACGGTGTAGGTGTTGCGCTCCTCGTCGTAGCTGATGCCGCGCCCGTGGAGCTGGGGCAGGTCGTCGCGGAGCGGGCGGAGAAAGTAATGCTTGCCGTAGTAGGAAAGATCGGCGGCAAAGTCACAGCCAGTGGGGGCCTGCTGCATTTCGTAGCAGTAGACATATTCGCCGGGTTTGTCGGCCTGCACGGCGGGGGCCTTTTCTGCCTCTAATGCGGCGTAGTCCGGGGCGTAGCCGAACAGCTCGCCGGTTTTGGGGTCGTAGCGGGCGGCGGAGAAGTCCGGGACAAAAAGCGTTGTCTGCTCGTTGATCTGCTGGGCGTAGCCGCCGGGGACAGGGGCAAAGGTGCCGTTGATCTTGCGCTCAAGTGCTTTCATGGTTTATACCTCCGTTTTGTGGTTTTGGTTAGTGGGTGGGACACTGGAACAGGACGCAAAGATCAGCCTTGCGGGCGATCTCGTTGATGCGCTGGGCGGTTGTGTTGCCAAGGGAAAACACGGCAATATAGTTCACGTGGCAGTCGTCCGGGGTGAAGATCGGCTTGCACTCTACGCCCAGCATCCGCAAGTATGTTACGATGTCGGCCACTGCCATGATCTCGCGGCCTGCGTCTGCGCAGCATTCGCGGTAAAGGTCAACGCCGTATTTGTCGCGGATGGCGTCGAGCTGGGCCACGTCGAAAAGCTCCGTAAACGGTTCGTATCTGTGTGGGGCGGCGAGGTGGGCGGCGATGATCTCGTTTCTGCAAGCCCAATATCCGGCGGTTTTCATTTTGTGTTCCTCCTGTTTTGTGATTTGGTTTTGCGCGTGGGGTCGGGTCGCTTTGTTCGGTGCGGCCCGTCCAAGGTGTCCGGCTGCTGGGGGTCATTCGGCGGCGGGTTTTGGGTCAGGCGACGCGGAAATAATAGGCGTTCTTCTTGCCGCTCCACTTGCCCCCGGCGGCCTCGATCTCTTTTTCGTGGGGCTTTGTGTCTCCGGCCAGCCAGACCACCGGCGCGGCGGTGGTTGCGCCCTTGATGGTGGCGGTCAGGCCGTCCACCTCGGCCCAGCGGGCCGCGATGATCTCGGCGGCGGTTTTGGGTTCGGGCTTCTGCTCGGCGGGCTGTTCCGTCTTGGTTTCGTGCAGCTCGGCCAGCTTGTTTTTCAGCTCGTCGATCTCGTTGGCGGCGCGGTACAGATCGCCGCGCAGGGCGGCGGCTTCTTCCTGAGACTGGGCCAGCTCGGCGCGGAGCTTGTCAGCATCGCCGGTTTTGGCGTTGTCCTCGGCGGCCTCGGTGAAAAAGGCTCGGACGGCGCGAACGGTTTCGGGTTCGGCCTTAATGGGCATGACCACGGCGAACGGTTCATTGTCGCAATAGGCGACGGCGGCGGAGATCGCGGACGCGGCGCGGAGCTGGGCGGCGGGGTGCAGCGCGGCGATGAATTTTGTGTCGTAGATCGCGGCGAAATCGGCGGCGGCGTTGTAGTAGCAGACGGCGGCGGCCTTGGGGGTCTGCACGGTCAGCGGGGAGCGCTGGAGGGGCTGCGCGTCGGCGTTGGTTTTCAGCGTGTCGGCGTACAGTCTGACGAGATCGAGCTTGTGCGCGTCGTCCTCGTGCTTGCCGTCCTTGTCAATCGTCCAGTTGCCCGGCTCGCAGCAGGTGAAGCCCTGCACGGTGGCGGCGTACTCCGGCGGGTTCATGGTGCAGAGAAGAAAGCCGTTGCATACGTAGATCGTGCCGTCCTCGGTGACTTGGCAGACGAGGCGCGGCGAGCCTTTCAGGGCCTTGGCGGTGGCGGCGGTGTAGCGTCCTGTGAATTTCATCTTGTGTTCCTCCTGATCTTGTTTTTGGGTTTTGCTTCTGGGGCTGGGTTGCTTTGTGCGGTGCAGCCCTGCTAAAGTATCCGCTTGCGCTGGGTCAACGCTTGGACTTCTCCACCTGTAAGGCGTGGAACAAATGGGCCTTTGCCATGTAGAAATGCGGGTCGGTCTCCGGCGCGTCTTTCCCGGCGGCCTCGGCGGCCTCGCGGGCGGCCTTGCCGGGCTTGTCGGTGTACTTCCAGAGCTGGCAGGTGATGGCGGACTTTGCACCCTTTTTCACGCTGTAGCCCATGCGCTTCCACTCGGCGAACGTGTGGAACTGATCGGCGGCGAGCATGGCGGTGAAGATGTCCTCGGCGGTGGCGGCGCTGCCCTCGTCAACGGTGATCGTGACGTTGGAGCGGCGGGCGGCGATCTGCTCGGCGGTGTAGGTGGCTTGCACCAGCTCGGCGAGCTGGGCGGGGGTGAAGCTGGCGCGGACGTTCTCAAAAATGATCTCGTTGTTAGTCATGGCGTTTTTCCTTTCCGGCCTTGGCGGCCTGTACACGGTGTCGTGTTGTTTGCTGTGGCTCGAATGTAACACGGCACCGTGTATTTTGTCAAGCGTTTTTTTGAAATTTTTTTCGGGGCTGGGGTGTTCCCCCGTAGGGGGAAATTTTTTCGGCCTGCCCTGCTGGGCTTGCGTTCTGCGGGCGGGTGTGCTATGCTTTAGCCGTGGCTGGGCGGCGGCGAACTCGCTGCCCGTGCCGGGTGTGTAGCGTCGGGCCGTGCCTTGCTGGGGTGGCCCGGCGCTTTACTTGTTCAGCCGCTCGCGGAGCTTTTCGCGGAACTCCTCGATGGTCTTGCACTCGTCAGCGAGTATCAAGAGCCGGAGCCGTTCGGCCTCCTGCGCTTGCTGTACAAGCAATTCGCCTGTATTCGGCGTGGTCATGTTCACCTCCCCTTTCTGGTCGCCGTGGTCGGCGGTTCGCTGGGCGGCGGTCGCTGTGGCCGTCCGCTTGCCCTGCATGATAGCGGCGGATTTTTGCGCCGTCAATAGGGCTGTTTTCGTTCCCCAGTCCCCCTTTAGGGGGGACGTGGGGAAGTTTTTTTGCACAAAATTCCGTGGCGTTTTCTGTGCAAATCGCTGTGGTTGGGGGACTATAGGGGGCATATTAGCTTAGCTTATCCGGGGACGATACCGGGCGCGGTAAATACCCTCGGCGGCGGCTCCGGCCTGCCCGGCGGCAGATCGGCAGACCGGCGCGGCAGGCGGTCGCGGCGGCAGATCCTCCACCGGCGGCAGGCGGTCGGGGGCGGCTTCGATGGGGGCGGCGTGTCGGCACGGCGGGCAGACGGTCGGCAGGTCGGCGGCCAGCTCCTGCAGTCGGCAGGACGGCAAGCCATCCGCCAGCGCCGCCAGTCGGGCAGGCGCGGGAGATACTAAACGCGCAGGCCCGCGCAGAGATACCATGCCGCGCAGGCGCACAGGCGCAGCGCCAGCGCGAGCCATCCACCGCCAGAGAGGCCAGCCATCCGACAGAGCCGCCAGCCAGCAGGCCGCAGGAGATACCAAACGCCCGCGCCCGCGAAGATACCACGACGCGCAGGCCCGCGCGAAATTCTAAACGCGCCCGCGCGAGGTACTGGCGGCGCGGCAGTCGTCCTTTGCGGGTTCGGAAGCCCAAAATTTTTTTAGGTAAGGGGTCAAAAAATCGCTTCCGGGGAACCGGGGCGGGAAAAGTTGGCGGGGTCAAAAATGCGACAGAGGAAGAAAACGGGGCGGTTTTGGGCAAAAAAGAAGCCGCCTATGCGGCGGCTGATGGCGAGAACGGCGGGCGGCTGTAATATGGAACGGGCGGGCGCTCGCGTGTGCGTAAGGGGCTGCGGACTGCGCCGAGGTCGGCAACGGTGGAGCATCTGACGGCGGGTATCATTTTCGTGGCATCACGAAAATGGTCAGAGGGAGAGCGGGACGACGATGCCGCGCCGGGAAATAGAAAAGCGGAACTGCCTACAGTCTGTTGGCAGCTCCGCTATTATTCTTTCTGTTCCAAATCGCCGGTGAGCCATTCAAGGGAAACGCCGAGGACGCGGGCGAAGATGGCAAGCTCATAGTCGGTCACGAAGCGGTCGCCGGTCTCGATGCGGCTGATGGCCTCCCTGCCCAGACCAACACCGCAGACCTGCATCTTGGCGGCAAGGGCATCTTGGGAAAGGCGCTGGGCCGTCCGTGCCTGATGTATTCGGTCACCGGAGATATTTGCCCGCCCGGAGTAATCATATATTTTCATAAGCCGTCCCTCCATTCTGCTTGACAATACCATTTTTTACGGATAATCTTGTAATAAAGATTTACAAAATATAAGAAAGCAGAGAAAAAAGACGAAAAGATTTACAATATGCCGGAATGCGGACACGAGCGCATCACACAAATGTGAGGCGGCAGACTGTATCGCAGCGGAGTTGTTTTTGAATAGCGTAAGCTGGCTGGGACGATGCGCCCGGCTCAAACCAGCTTGAACAAGCTCAAACCACAAAAACGGAGAAAGGATGAAAGAAAATGACAAGGGAAAAAGACAGGCGGAGGTGGAGCCTGCGGCGACTGGCGGTGACGGCGGCGGTGGTTGCGCTGTGCGCGTTGCTGGCCGGATGCGGCGGAGGGGACACAGGCGACAAGATCAGCGCACCATTTGAAAGCGGAAAGTGCAAGGGCATGGAGTTGGAGGTTGTCAAAAGCCAACTGGCAGAAGCGGGCTTCACCAACATTCAGGAAAAGCCGCAGGAGACGGCGACGGAATTTCTCGCAGACAGCGTTATCTCGGTGAAGATCGGCTCGAACACAAGCTGGAACAGCGCCAACTCATGGAAGCCGGATACAAAGATCATCATTGAGTATTACGCCTATACGGGTATCCGGCACATTGATGTGACCATGGATATTGCCGTGGGCGGTGAGGATGGGAAGCCGGTATTTACCGTGCAGACCAGCTTACCGGACGGGTCGAAATTGAGCGCAGAGCTTTCCTACAATGGCGAACTGACGGGCGGGCACGAGGACTATGTGGAGACGCAGACCATCACAGTACAAGACGGTAAAGCGCAGACCGCACCATTCACAAAGGACGGCGAGGTGCTGACAGGGCAATACCGCTTTGGCGTGATTATGCTCCCGGCGGAGCAGAGCCAACAGGTGCAGGAGATCGTGGGCGCGTCGGGCGAGGCCATGCGCGGTACGCCGGTAAAAAAGGACGGAGACTACAGCTATATCGCCGTGTCGATGGAATATACCTCCCCTGTTGTGGAGACCGTTGAGAAGATCAGCGAGGAGGCGCTACGGGAGAAACTAAAGACTGCGCTTTCCGGCTTTGGCGACGACTGCACCATCAGCGAAGATGGGTACGTTTACACCTTGAACGTGTGGCAGAAGGGCTTGGCACAGACGGCTATGCTCGCGCAGACCGGAGACAAGGATGCGAAAGAGACATGGGATAAAATCGTATACACAACCATGCAAGCCTCGGACAGCCTGCAAGAGCTGCTGACTGCCAGCGGGTACGGGGACTACATGGTACAGATACAGGTTTTGAACGATCAAAACCACGATAACACACTGTTGACGGTGATCATGGGGATGGCATCGTATAACTGCGTTTCCTAACCAGCGAAAAAATTTTTCGGGATTAGCAACTTCCGCAGGTTTTTCGTGATAATATCATAGCGTGGAATAAAGCCCGTGGCGGAAACGCTGCGGGCTTTGCCATAGGCGTGTCCTGCGCCGGTCGAAGCCCTGCGTTCCTACGCGGGGTATTTTCATAGGCCGCGCGGGATGCGCGACTATCTGGAGGTGTGAGGATGCCGAAGCGGAGTGAGAAGCGCGACACCGCCAAGGCTGCATACATCGCCCGCAAGGCGGCGGGCGAGGAAGTAAGCCTGCGGGAGCTGGCGCAGGAGCAGGGCGTGAGCTATCAAACCCTGCGGAATTGGAAAGCGGCGGACAGGTGGGATGAAGCTCTGCCGAAGAAGCGGCGGGGCGGTCAACCGGGAAACCGCAACAGCGCGGGAAAGAAAAACGCTGCCGGAAGCCACGCAGGCGCACCGGCGGGAAATAAGAACGCAGAAAAGGACGGAGCGTACAGCACCGTCTTTTTTGATATGCTCTCGGACGCGGAGCGGGAGATCGTACAGCAAACGCCGCTGGGAAGCCGCGCCGCGCTGGAGCATGAAATGCAAATCCTGAAATTCCGGGAGCATAAGATACTTGCCAAAATCGCGGAGTATGAGAAAGCCCCGGAGGACAGCCTGTACATCAACAGTCTGATGGACATGAGAGTGCCGGGCGGACGCGGTAAGGACAAGCAGGACGGTGCCTTGCAGAGCATGGGAATGTACAGCAAGGACAGCGCGTTCAGCCGTGTGCTGAAATTGCAGGAGGCGCTATACAAGGTGCAGGGCCGCATCGCCAAGATCGCGGACAGCCTGCGGGCGCTGGAGGAGAGCGAAAAACGCATGACGCTGGAGCGGGAAAAGCTGGAGCTGCTGCGCATGAGGGCCACCGGCGCGGTGGATGTACCAGACCCGGAAACGGATGGAGAGGACGCAGAGGAGATGGCATAATGGAAAGCATTTTAACAATCCTGCTGGGCGGCGTGTTGCTGGCAGCGGCTTTGCTGGGCGGAGTGTTGGCGGTTCCGCATCCGTGGGGGATTGTGCCGACGGCGGTGGTCATAGCTGGATGGACAGCGGTGTGCTGCTTTCTGGCAGTCACGCAGTTGGAAATGCTGGGTATGCTGGTCACGGCGATTGTGGCAATCTTCACAGCGGTTCGTCTGGGGAAAGGGCGGTGGATGGAATGACACTCTACACAAGCAAAGTAGTGGCCCAGTGGTTATGTCTGACGGAGCGGCGGGTACGCCAGCTTCGGGACGAGGGCGTGATCGTGGAGGCCAGACCGGGGCTTTATGAGTTACAGCCGACGGTGGCGCGGTACATCACCTACATCGGCGGCGCGGGCAAGGAGACGCTGACCAACGAGCGCATGATGCTGACGCGGGCCAAGCGCGAGGCGGCGGAAATGGAAAACGACCTGCGGCGGGGCGAGGTACACCGCACAGCGGACATCGAGCGGGGCATCCAGTCTATGTTCCTAAACATCCGCAGCCGCTTTCTGGCGCTGCCAGCCAAGCTCTCCCCCACCCTGTCCACCATGGGCGGAAATCAGACGGGTATCTTCGACGAACTGAAAGGGGCCATCGAGGAAATTCTGGAGGAAATGAGCGATTACCGGGTAGCCTTTGCGGCGGAGGACGGTGAGGACGATGGAGAAGCAGAAAAAGAAACACCCGTGTAGCGGGTGCGTGTGGCGGGTGCATACCAGCGAGGACAAGGTGCTGTGTATGTTCCCCCGCTGCGTGAAAAAAGAATATGAGCGCTACTGGCCGCAGGGGAAGCAGAGCAATGAAGAAGCGAAAGCTCATTGATCTGCCGAAGCCGACGCTGGAGCTGCTGGCGCGGTGCGCGGCGGCGTTGAAACCACCCCCGGCCATGACGCTTTCAGAGTGGGCAGACCGATACCGGGTGCTGTCGGCGGAGAGCAGCGCGGAGCCGGGCCGCTGGCACACGGACAAGGCCCCGTATCAGCGGGAGATCATGGACGCAATCGGCGACCCGCACATCCGCAAGGTGGTGATCATGAGCGCGGCGCAGATCGGCAAGACCGACGCTTTTATCCTGAACCCGCTGGGCTACTACATGGACTACGCCCCGGCCCCCATCCTCGTGATGCAGCCGACGTTGGACATGGGGCAGACCTTTTCCAAAGACCGGCTTGCGCCCATGATACGGGACACGCCGGAGCTGCGGGACAAGATCGACGTGAAAAGCCGCTATTCCGGCAACACCATCATGAAGAAGAATTTCCCCGGCGGCCACATCACCATCGTGGGCGCGAACAGCGCGACCGGCCTTGCCAGCCGTCCTATCAAGGTGCTGCTGGCAGACGAGGTTGACCGCTACCCGGCAAGCGCCGGAACGGAGGGCGACCCGCTTTCCTTGGCCCAGAAGCGACAGACAACCTTTTGGGACAAAAAGACGGTGATCGTATCCACGCCGGTCATTAAGGGCCAGAGCCGTATCGAGACGGAGTTCAACCAGTCCACGCGGGAGGAATGGAATGTGCCATGCCCGGAGTGCGGGCATTACCAGCCGTTCGTGTGGGCCAACGTGGTATTTGACAAGGACGACCCACAGGGCGAAGTGCTGTACAAGTGTGAGCGCTGCGGCGTGGTGAACGGAGAATACCAGTGGAAGCAGGCCAGCAAACGCGGACGCTTTGTGCCGGAGAACCCCGGCGCGGAGGCACGGGGCTTTCACCTGAACACGCTGGCCTCTACGTTCTGCTCATGGAAAGAGATCGTGCAGAAGTTCCTTGTGGCAAAGGAACAGCTCGATCAGGGAAACCCGGAGGGCATGAAAGTCTGGGTAAACACGGAGCTGGGCGAAACGTGGGAGGAACAGGGCGAGCAGGTGGAGGATGCCGCGCTGCTGAACCGGCGGGAGCTGTACGACGCAGACGTACCGGAGGGAGTGCTGGTGCTGACAGCCGGTGTAGACGTGCAGGACGACCGCTTCGAGGTGGAGGTGGTCGGCTGGGGCATTGGCAAGGAGAGCTGGGGTATCCGCTATCAGAAGATATACGGCGATATGCTGAAAGAGCAGGTATGGCAAGACCTCGACAATTTCCTGTTGGGGGGCTTCAAGAAAAAAGACGGGACGGCGCTGCACATCATGAGCGCCTGCATCGACACCGGCGGTCACCACACAGATCAGGTATACCGCTTCACGGCGGAACGGTGGGAGCGAAAGATATGGTCGATCAAGGGCAAGGGCGGCGCGGACGTGCCGTATATCCGAAATCCCACCACCAACAACCGCGTGAAAACGCCGCTGTTCATCATCGGCGTGGACGCGGGAAAGGCCCTGCTGTATCAACGACTGCGGCACGAGACCAAGGGGCCGAACTACTGTCACTTCCCGCTCAACGAGGAAGCAGGCTATGACGAGCAGTATTTTATCGGCCTGACAGCCGAAAAAATGGTGGTGCGCTGGCGCAAGGGCAGAAGCGTTGTGGCGTGGGAGCTGAAAGACAGCAAGCACAAGCGCAACGAGCCGCTTGACCTGCGCAACTACGCTACGGCGGCGCTGGAGATCGCCAATCCCGTTTTGCAGGAGGGTGAGATCGCAAAGCCAATCAGAAAACGTCCGGCAGGCCGCCGGAGGCGAGGAGGGATTTAATTGGCAGTCTTTACGAAAGAAATGTGCCAAAAGAAGCTGAATACATGGCTGGCGGCGGAGGAGGCCATCGCCACCGGCCAGAGCTATCAGATCGGTAGCCGTATGCTGACGCGAGCCGACTTGAAGCAGGTGCGGGAGGAAATGGAATACTGGGCCGGAAAGCTGGCCGAGGCAGAGGCAGAGGATAAGCACGGCGGGCGGAACCGCGCCTATCGCGCCGTGGCTCGCGACGTATGAGGAGGGAGCGCATGGAGAAACCGAATATCCTTGATCGGGCGATCATGACCGTGGCTCCCGTCCACGCGGCGAAACGGGCGGCGGCGAGAGCCGCGCTGAGCGTGATCAACAGCGGGTATGGCAACTACGGAGCCAACCTGACGAAAAAGAGCATGAGGGGCTGGATGTACCACGGCGGCAGCGCCAAGGAGGACATCGAGGACAACATCGACGTTCTACGACAGCGGAGCCGGGACGCTTACATGGGCATCCCGACAGCCACGGCAGCGCTGAAAACCATGCGGACGAACGTAGTGGCAGGCGGATTGATGCCTGCGCCGCAGCTCGACAGCGACTATCTGGGACTGGACGAGGCGGCGGCGGAGAAGCTGCAAGCGCAGATCGTGCGGGAGTTCGCCCTGTGGGCGGACACGCCGGTATGCGACGCGGAGCGAATGGACAACTTCTATCAGCTCCAGCAGCTTGCCTTTTTGAGTTACCTGATGAACGGAGACACCATCGCCCTGCTGCCCATGAAACATCAGGCCGGGCAACCGTATGACCTGCGTGTGCGACTGATCGAGGCAGACCGGGTATGCAGCCCGGACGGCTTTGACCGGCTGATGCCCTGTACCGTGCAGGGCTATGAGGTAGAAAGCATCGTGCAGGGCGTGGAGACCGACGCGGACGGTATGGTGACGGCATACTGGATATGCAACCGGCATCCGCTGGGCAGCAACAGCGCCGTGGACGCGGCGGGGCTGACGTGGCAAAGAGTGGAAGCCTACGGCGATACAACCGGGCGGCGGAACGTGCTGCACATCATGAGCCGCGAGCGCATCGGCCAGCGGAGAGGCGTTCCCCTGTTGGCCCCTGTGCTGGAGAGCCTGAAACAGCTTGGACGCTACACGGACGCGGAGATCACGGCAGCGGTGATCAGCGCCATGTTCACGGTGTTTGTGAAGTCACAAAACCCGTCGGACGGCAGACCGTTTGGAGAAATGATACCGGCGGAGGAGCTGATCGACAACGCCGACCAGAGCAGCATCGAGCTGGGGCCGGGGGCCATCATTGACCTGAACCCCGGCGAAGAGGTGCAGTTTGCAGACCCGAAGCACCCAAACACCGGGTACGACGACTTCACGAACGCAACCATCCGCCTGATCGGCGCGGGGCTGGAGATACCGCCGGAGGTGATGATGAAGCAGTTCACCACCAGCTATTCGGCGGCTCGCGGCGCACTCAACGAGTTCTGGCGCACCTGTAGTATGCAGCGGGACTGGTTCACGGACGATTTTTGCCAGCCGGTCTATGAGGAGTGGTTCGCAGAGGCGGTCGCCCGTGGGCGTATCCACGCGCCGGGCTTTTTCACCGACCCAGCGAGGCGCAAGGCGTACACGGCCTGCGCGTGGAACGGCCCGGCACGGACGAACCTGAACCCCGTACAGGAGGTGGATGCCGCCATCAAGCGAGTGGATGCCGGTTTCAGCACGGCGCAGGAGGAGACGGCGCAAATGACCGGCGGGGACTACAACCGCAACATCAAACTGCGCGTGACGGAGGCCAAGCGCAAGCGCGAGGTGGACGAGATCGGAAAAGCGCAGACGGCGGGAGAATAGGAGGAAAACAGAAATGCCCGAAAACAAGAAATTCTGGAAATTCTGCAATCAGGCAGGAAACAAGGTAGAGCTGCTGCTTTACGGCGACATTTCGCAGACGAGCTGGTGGGGCGACGAGGTGACCCCGAAGCAGTTTGCGGAGGAGCTGGCCGGTCTGGGAGCGCTGGACGAGATCACGGTGCGCATCAACAGCGGCGGCGGCGACGTGTTCGCAGCGCAGGCAATCGGCAACCAGCTTGAACAGCACCCGGCGGCGGTGACGGCGAAGATCGACGGCCTGTGTGCCAGCGCGGCAACCATCGTCGCCTGCCACTGCGGCAAGGTGATCGCCGCAAACGACAGCACCTACATGGTGCATCCGGTGCGCATGGGCGCTTACGGCTACTACAACGCCGAGGAATTGCAGAAGTACATCGAGGCGATGAACGCCATCCGGGAAAGCATCGTGGGCCTGTATGTGAAAAAGACAGGCAGAGATAAGGACGAGGTGGCCGGATGGATGGACGAGACAAGCTGGTGGACGGCGGCGCAGGCAAAGGAAAACGGCTTTATCGACGAGTTGACGGACGAGGCGGACGGCACGGTGATCGAAAACCGGGACGGGCTACTGTTCGTCAACAGCGTCAACACACACCTGCCTTTCGACAAGGCACCCAACTTTGTACAAAGCAGCAAGGCAGCTCCCGCCTCCTGCTCTGTAAATAACAACTGCCATAAGGAGGTAACGAACATGGCAAACGAGATCAAGACCGTGGACGACCTGCGCGGGGCCTATCCCGCACTGGTCAATGAAATCGAGGAGGCGGCGGCGAACAAAGCGACGAGCGACGAGCGCCAGCGCATCCACGACATCGAGGACATGGCCCTGTCCGGCAGCGAGGCGCTGACGAACGAGGCCAAGTTCACAAAGCCGGTGAGCGCCAGCGAGTACGCTGTGGCCATGATGAAAGCTGCCAAGGAGAGCGGCAACGCATGGCTCAACGGAGCAAAGGCCGATGCCGACAAGAGCGGCATCGGCGGCGTGAAGAACGACGGCGGCACCGGCGGCGGTGTGGGCAAGCAGGACGAGTTCATGGACGCGATCAAGTCCATGGGCAAGAAGCAGTAAAGGAGGAGAAAGAACATGAGTATGGATTTGGCGAAAAAGACATTTTCCACGCAGCCGGATTACCTGATCGCGGGTAATGCGGAGATCGTTACGGCGGTCAAGGAGGCATCCGCTGCCTTGAAGCGCGGCGCTCCCGTGGTTCTCAACAGCGACGGAAAACTGGCCGCCATTAGCGTGAGCGGCAGCAGTGCCCCCTACACCGTGACCACCACGGGCCTGTACGGTATTCTGGCGGAGGATGTCGCGTCGGGCGAGGACGGCATCGTGTACCTCTCTGGCGAGTTCTTCGCCGACGCGCTGGTGCTGCCCGCCAACGCCACCGCTGCGGACGTGGAGGTTCCTCTGCGCAACCTCGGCATCTACTTGAAGTAAGGAGGAAGAAAGAATATGGCTAACGAAGTGAACATTTACTCCCCCCGCTATCTGGCGGAGGTGGTGAGACAGACCCCTGCCGTACACACCTATTTCCGCGACACCTTTTTCACCAACGTCAAGACGTTCGCTACCGAGCGCGTGGACATCGACCTTGTGAAAGGCGACCGCCGCATGGCGGCCTTTGTCCATCCCCGCGTGGGCGGCAAGGTGTTGAAAGCCAACGGCTACCAGACCGAGAGCTACAAGCCCCCTCTGATCAACCCCTATGACGTGACCACCGCTGACCAGCTCATGACCCGACTGCCGGGCGAAGATCTGTACAGCGGCATGACCCCCGCTCAGAGGGCCGCGCAGAAGCTCATGGAGGAGTACGCCACACTGAACGACGCGACCACGCGCCGCGAGGAGTGGATGGCGGTGCAGGCCATCGTGACCGGCACCATTCCCATTGTGGGCGAGGGCGTGAACGAGACCATCGACTTCGGCCTGACCAACAAGAAAACCCTGACCGGCGACAACAAGTGGGGCGGCACCAAGGCCGACATCCTCGGCAACCTCGGTGACTGGACGGACGCGGTGCTGCACGGCGGCTTCGCCAACGTGGACACCATCATCATGGGCAAGACGGCCAAGGCAAAGTTCTTTGCCGATGCCAACGTGCAGAAGATGCTGGACAACCGCCGCATGAACCTCGGCGAGATCGCCCCCCGCGACCTGCCCAACGGCGTGAAGTACCTCGGCCACCTGAATGACCCCAGCCTTGACATGTACGTTTACGGTGAGGTCTACTACGACGACTGGACTAACCCCGACGCGCCGGAGACCAAGCCGCTTATCCCGGACAACATGATCATCCTGATCAGCTCCAGACCCAACTATATGATGGCCTACGGTGCCTGCACCTACATCGAGGACGCATCCGGCCTGTGGGTGACCTCCCAGACCAGCCGCGTCCTGCGCAGCTATGTGGAGCATCATCCCGACCGCCGCATGGTGGAGCTGCAGGCGCACCCGCTGCCCATCCCCGACAAGGTGGATAGCTGGCTGGTGGCGACCGTGTGCTGACATGGCGCTGTTCGAGCTAAAGCAGGAATACAGCGGAGCGGAGGGGGCTGCCCCTCCGCTCACCTTTAAGGACTGTGCCGCAGCGGACATCGACGCGGCTTTCTTTGAGCAGGACGAACACGCGGACTGGCATACGGTTGACGGCAAGGACGCACTGGTGATCGTGGACGATCAGCGGCTCAAAGAGCATAGCGCCCATTGGGAGGCGGGAGCCAAGCAGAACTTCGACACGGGACTGTATACGGCCTACACGGTGCTGTATATCCGCGTGAGCGACTACGGGCCAAAGCCGAAAGTGGGCAAGCACCTTGTTCTGGACAAAGGGACGAACCGGCAGCGGTCGTACACCATCCTCAACTGCGAGGAGGAGGCGGGCGTGTACCGCATTTCCATGGAAAGGACGCGGCAATGAGCAGAGTAACCTATGACGCAGGGAACCTGACCATCGAAGTGGACGGGCTGGACACCGTGGCGGCGGCGCTGGGCGATTTGAAGAAAAAGACCCCGGCGGCGGCCAAGGTAGCCATCAACGCCACGGCACGGCAGGCCCGCAAGCTGATGATCGCAAAGGCAAAGGCGCGGTACGCCGTGAACGCGGCGGGCAGGCGGCACCTGAAAGACCTTGTGCAACGGAAAAAGGCCAGCAACACCAGTTTGAGCGCAGAGCTGCACATCGCAAAGATGCGCAACGATCTCGGTTATTTCCAGCACAGGCCGACGGAGCGCTTTACCGGGCGCGAGGTTTTGCACCACGCACCAAAGTATGTGAAAGCCCGTGTTCTGAAAGCCTCGTCCATGGCGGCGCTGACAGGCAATGCCAACATGAGCAAGGGCTTTCTCGTGCAGTTCAAGAGCGGACACATCGGCATGGTGCAGCGACAGATCGGCTCCAGCTCCAGCCACACGGTCACGGAGCGGGGCCGCCCAAGGTGGCGAAACAAGGACGGCAAGGTGGAAAAGTTGGTGACAATGGGAAGCCCGTCGGCCTCGGCGATGCACTCTACCGTATGGCCGATGGTGGAGCCGGAGGTGTCCGAGTATCTGCAAGACCGCCTGATGGAGCAGACCGAGCGGGTGCTGGCGCGAGCGGCGAGGAGGAAGTAAGCCATGAAGAACTATATGGACGCAGTGAGGGCCGCAGGCATCGGGCGAACTCCCCAGCTCTGCCAAGACGCGCTGATCGAAACGCTGGAGGAGCTTTTCGCCGGAAAGAAGTACAACGGCCAGCAGAGCCGCAAGGAGCTGAAAATCTTCAAGCAGGATTTGCCGGTGCCGGAGGACTATGACGCGGATGTGGACACGGACGCGGCGGCGGCCCCGTACATCGTTGTGCGCATGACCGGAGGCGAGATCAAGAACGACGACGGGCCGCAGGCGGTTGAGTTCAGCCTGATCGTGTGCGCCTACGACGAGGGCAAGGAGCGAGAGGGCTATCAGGATGTTGCCAACATCAAGGAGGACATCGTGCAACGGTTATGCACCAAGCCGTATTTCGGCGGGGCATTCACTGTGCTGAAGCCCATCGCGTGGGCCATGCAGCAGGACGACACCTACCCGTACTACTTCGGGGCGTGTTCGCTGACCTGCACCGCACCGGCCATGACACAGGACACAGAAATGGAGGAGCTGGTATGAGTAAGAGAAGCGATAAGCTGGCGGCGGATGCCGCTGTGAGCGAGGCGACCATCCCGGAGGCGGAGACTGCTGCCGAGACTGCGGCCACGGAGCGGGAGAAAGCAGACGTGACGCGGGTTTACTGCGGCCCCACGGTGCGCGGCGTTGCCAAGCAGTACACGGTGTTTCGCGGCGGCATCCCGGAGGCGCTGGAGGCGTTCATCGCCATTCACCCGGAGGCCGGGGCGCTGGTGGTGGACGTGAAGCACTTTGCCGAGACGAGAAAGCGGCTGGAGACCGCAGGAACGGCGGAGGCCATTCTGTACGGCAAGATCAAATCCGAACTGTAAGGAGGAAGAAAGACTATGGCATACAAACACGGCGTATACACGAGCGAGGTTGCGACCAGCATGGTCGCGCCCATTACCGGCACGGCGGGCTTGCAGGTGATCGTAGGCACCGCCCCGGTGAATATGCTCAAAGACCCGGCGGCGGCAGTCAACGTGCCGTTGCTGGTGAACAGCTATAAGGAGGCCGTGGAGGCGGTGGGCTATTTGCCTGACTTCGCCAGCTACACCCTCTGCGAGTGCATCAGCGCGAATTTCAGCGTTGTGGGTATCGCGCCCATGGTGCTGATCAACGTGCTTGACCCGGCCAAGCACAAGGTCGCCATCACCGGCGGCACCATTCAGGTGAACGACGGCGTGGCGGTGCTGGAGGAAACGGGCGTTCTGCTGGAGGGGCTGACCGTCAAGAGCGGTTCCAACACGCTGACCGCAGGCACGGACTACACCACCACATGGAACGACGACGGTACGCTGAATATCGTGGTGCTTTCCACCGGAGCGGGTAAGGAAGCAACGAGCCTGACCGTGACCGGCAACAAGATCGACCCCAGCAAGGTGACGGCGGCAGACATCGTGGGCGGTGTGGACAACTCCACCGGCAAGGAGACCGGCCTTGAGGTGGTACGTCAGGTCTACCCGAAGCTGTCCATGACACCCGGCATCCTGCTGGCCCCGCGTTTCAGCAAGGACGCGACGGTGGCGGCAGCCTTGCAGGCAAAGACCAAGAGCATCAACAGCGTGTTCGGCGCGGTGTGCGTTGTGGACATCGACTGCAGCAACACCGGCGCGACCAAGTACACCGCCGTAAAGACCACCAAGGAGGCGCAGGCGGTGAGCGACCCCAACGCCTATGCGGTGTGGCCATTTGCCAAGGTGGGCAACACGGTGTACAGCGGCAGCGCACTGGCGGCGGCGCTGACGGCCTACACCGACGCGCAGAACGACGACACACCCAACGTCAGCCCCAGCAACAAGACCATCGCCGTTTCTGCCGCCTGCCTTGAAGATGGCACGGAGGTGGTGCTTGATCAGGAGCAGGCCAACACCGTGAACAGCTTCGGCGTGGCGACGTGGCTGAACATGAACGGCTTCCGCCTGTGGGGCAACAACACGGCGGCCTACCCCGGCATCAGCGACCCGAAAGACCGCTGGTTCAGCGTCCGCCGCTTCCTGACGTGGGCGGCCAACACGTTTATCCTGACCTACTTCCAGAAAGTGGACAGCCCCGCCAACAAGCGGCTGATCGAGGCCATTGTGGACAGCGAGAACGTGCGCGGCAACGGCTTTGTGGCTCGCGGCGTGTGCGCCCGCTATGAGATCACGTTCAACGAGGACGAGAACACCACCGCTGACCTGCTGGACGGCAAGATCACGTTCCACCAGTACATCACCCCGTTCACCCCTGCGGAGGACATCGAGGACATCATCGAGTTTGACCCCGACGCTCTTTCTGCTGCGCTGAACTGATAAGGGAGGGAAAAGAAGATGATTTCCAACAACTATATCCCGGAGAAGATCAACGAGTATAACGCCTATCTGGACGGCACGAAAATGATCGGCGTGGCCGCGTCGGTGACGCTGCCGGAGGTCAACATGAAAACCAGCACCGTTTCCGGTGTGGGCGTGAACGGCGAGCTGGACAGTCCCACCATCGGCCAGTTTGAGAGCATGGAGCAGGAAATCCAGTTCAACACGCTCTACAGCTCCGCCATGGATATGCTCTCTCCCCTGTCCACGGTGAACCTGACGCTGCGAGCCTCGCAGCAGGTCTACGACAAGCAGGGCGGCTACAACTTCAAGGGCCTGCGCGTGGTGGAGATCGGGCGCGTGAAGAAGTTCAACCCCGGCAAGGTGGAAAAGGGCGAGGCCATGGAGGCCACCGTGACGCTGGAGCTGACCTACCTGATGATCGAGGTGGACGGCCAGCAGCTCTTGGAGGTTGACAAGCTCAACGGCATCTACAAGGTCAACGGCACGGATATGCTGGCGGGCGTGAACAGCCTGATCTAACGGGCGAAAAACAATACGGCCTGTCCCTGCGCAAACGGGGGCGGGCCGTGTTTTCACACAACGAAACGACGCTGAAAGGAGCGAACACCAATGGCAGAGGACAAGATCACGGCGGCGGAGACCGCAAACGAGGGGACAAAAAAGAGCGAGAACATCGTGGAGCTGGCAAAGCCCTACGTGTTCGAGGGCAAGGAGTACGGAGAGATCGACCTGACGGGGCTGGAGAAGCTGACCGTGCAGGACGCTATCGACGTGCAGCGGCAGCTTTTCGGCGAGGGCGAGGCGGCGGCCTCGGTGCTGTGCGAGACCACAACAGCATTTGCCCGCGCCATGGCGGTCAAGGCAACCGGGATGCCCATTGAGTTTTTCAAGCTGATGCCTCGCGGCGCTTTCAAGCGCGTGGCAGGTGCGGTGCGCAGACACCTGAACGTGGAGAGCAGAACAGAAAACCATGTGATGCATCTGGAGCAGCCGCGCCATTACAAGGGCAAGGAGTACCGGGACATCGACCTGAACGGCGTGGCAGACCTGAACACGCTGAACGAGAGCGAGGCGGAGAACCGCATGGCCCGCGAGGGCTTTGTGGTGACGGAGAACAGCACCAACTATCTGTACTCCTGCGTGATCGCCGCCATGGCGACGGGTATCCCGGAGGAGTTCTTTACCACGCTGCCTCTGTATGAGCTGCTGAAACTGAAAAACGCGGTGAACGACGCGGATTTTTTCGGATAAAGGGCGGAGCCAAGGCCCTGCGGAAAGCGGCTATCCGGCTGTCCTCGGTGACACGGACGGGCGTGGACTTCTATCTGAAAATGCCTGTCCGGGACTTTATTGAGCTGAATAGCGAGGTGGCGGAGGAATGGCGAACAATAAAACATTAGAGTTAAGCATCAAGATCGCCGGTAAGATGGACAAAAGCCTGATGGCGGCGCTGAACGGGAGCCAGAGCCAGATCAGCAGCTTTGCCCGCAGCATCAGCTCCATCGGAACGGCGGGACTTGCGGCCATGGGGACGCTGGCAACGGCGACTGTGGCAACCATCGCAAGCTGCACCAAGGAAGCGGCGAAGTTTGAAAACTACATGGCGGATGTGGTCAAGTATGTGGACGGTCTGGCAGATGCTACCGGAAAGATCAGTGACAAGGTGGCGGATAACGGCAAGACCTACGCGCAGAACTACGAAGCCATGAAGGACGCGATCAAGGATTTAAGCACACAAATCCCCTATACGCAGGAGGATTTGACACGCCTCGCCGCTGCGGCGGGACAGTCCGGCAAAGCCATGGAGGATTTGATCAAGGTCGATGCTTCCGGCAATGTTACCGGCTTCCTGCGGGACATTGCCATGACCGGCGCGGCCATGGACATCAGCGCCGATCAGGCGGGCAACTGGGCTGCCAAGTGGGAGCAATCGCTAAAAATGACCCACGAGGAGGTCATGGTGCTCTTTGACCAGATCAATTATCTGGGCGCAAACAGCGCGACCACGGCGGCGGAGATCGCGGAGGCGGTCAATTCGGCGGCAAGCCTCGGCCAAGTGGGCGGCGTGAGCGCGGCCACAACGGCGGCGCTGGCGGATGCCATGCTGGCAACGGGCGTATCGACTGATCGCGTCGGCACCAGCATCAAGCGCATGATCGTGAATTTGAGCAAGGGCGCAAGTGCGACGAAAGCCCAGAAAGAACAGTTCGAGGAGCTGGGCATGAGCGCGGAGTGGGTCGCCAAGGCCATGCAGGAGGACAGCGTAGGAACGCTGGATACTATCTTCAAGGCCATCAACGATCTGCCGCAGGAGCGACAGGTAGCGGCGCTGTCCACCCTGTTCGGCCAATGGGCCATTGAGGGCGGCGCAAAGATCGTCAACAATCTCGATGTGTACAGAAAGGCGCTGGAAATGGTGAGCGACCCAAGTCTGTACACGGGAAGCATGGAGCGGGAGTTTAACATCAAATCGCAGACCCCGGAGGCCATCGAGACCATGCTGAAAAGCACCAAGACGGCGCTGAAAATCGAGATCGGCGATGCGTTCCTCCCGGCGAAAAAGCAGTTCAATCTCTCCATGATCGACTTTCTGAACAGCATCCGAAAGAATATGCCGGAGCTGACGCAGCTTGCAGAGAGCTTGGGAACGCTGGCGAGCCGGGGCGTGGAGAAGCTGGGAAGCGCTATGGACACGGCGCTGCCGTACATCCAAAAGGGACTTGACTACCTGATCAACAACGGCGAACAGGTGGTGCGTGTGCTGGGCGGCATGGCGGCGTTTGTTGGCATGAAGTTCGCCCCGGCGGCGGAGGCTATTTTCTCCGGCGGAAAGGGCGGACTTGCGGGCCTGTTCAAGAGCGGCCAGAGCGCGGGCGCGGCGGGCGCGGGGCTTTTCTCTGCGTTCCGGGGCGCATCGGGAAGCAACGGCTTCCGCACGACGCTGGGGGCGGCAATCTCCAGTCTGATCGGTGGAAACGGCATCAAGGGAACCACAGGACTTTTGAGCGCGGCGGCGGGAACGCCGGGGCTGTTGTCCGGCTACCAAAGCGCGGGGAGCGTCCTGCGGGGCGCAATCGGAAACAGCAAGACCGCGCAATGGCTGGGCGGCATCGGCTCGTCCCTCGGCAATCTCGGCGGGCTGTTCGCCAACAGCAAGGCCGGACAATTCGCGGGCGGCCTTATGGGCAAGGCGGGCGGTGCGCTGGGTAAGCTGACCATGCCGCTGCGGCAGGGCATCGCAGGCATCGGAGCAGCGGCTACCATTCAGGGCAGCATCTTCCAGCAGGGCCTTTCCGGCCTGTTGGGGAAAGCTGGCGGCGTGGTAAGCGGCATCGCAAACTCCGGTGCCGGAAAAGCTGTCGGGAGCATATTCAGCGGCGGGGCCGGTCTGCTGGGGAGCATCTATGGCCCTATTGCGGGCGGCCTCGGCGGTCTGCTGTCCGGGGCGCTGCCTATTGTGGGTGTGATCTCCAGCATCATCGCTGTGGTGAGCATCCTGACGGACAAGTTCGGCGGGCTGGACAAAATCGTACAGCGGGTGTTCGGCGACACGGGGCTGGAAAAGTTCACGGTGTTTAAGAACGCGCTGCTGGGACTGTTCGAGGACGGCGGCGTAGCCAAGGCACTGCAACCGCTGCAAGAGAGCATCACCAATCTATTCGGCGAGGACGCGGGCGCGGCGTTTGGCGGCATTACCACCATCCTGCAATCGGTGATGGGCGTGATCGGACAGCTCGTGACCTTTTCGCAGACGACGGTGCGGCCTATCATCGAAAACATATTCAGCTTTATCACGCAGACGGTGGTGCCGGTCATTTTGCAAACGATCACAGCGGCGGCTCCGTCCATCGCCTCCATCATCAGCGGCGTGGGTTCCGTGGTCATGACGGTGGCACAGATCATCGGCGAGGCCATTCAGTTCCTTATGCCAATCATTCAGACGGTGATCACGGTGCTGCTGCACATCGGTCAGGTAGTGGTTCCGGCGGTGCTGGCCGCCATCGGTGTCTTTGCCGAGGGCATCAGCAGCGCGATCAACGGGGTCAAGACCATTTTTGAGGGCGTGATCAACTTCATCACCGGCGTGTTCTCCGGCAACTGGCGTATGGCTTGGGAGGGTGTGAAATCCATCTTCGTTGGCATCTTCGATACGCTGGGCGCTCTGTTCAAGACACCTATCAACGCGGTGATCGCCCTGATCAACAAGGCCATCGCAGGCATCAACAGTCTCGGCATCACCATCCCGGACTGGGTGCCGCTGCTGGGCGGCAAGTCGTTCTCCATCAACATCCCGGAAATCCCCATGCTTGCGCGAGGCGGCTTTACCAACGGCGCAAGCATCGCGGGCGAGGCCGGGACGGAGGCGGTGATCAGCTTCCAGCGGGCGGCCCGACGGGACAATCTGGACATCTGGGCAAAGGCCGGGCAAATGCTGGGCGTGAAGCCGGTGGAGCTGGCGGACATCGACGGCGGCGGCTCCGGCGGCGGAGGCGGCATGACATTTGCACCGGTGATCAACATTCAGGGCAGCGCCGACCGCAGCATGGTGGAGGAAGCTCTGGCCGAGGCGCAGGCACGGTTTGAAGCGTGGTATCTCCAGATGCAGCGCAGACAGGCCCGCACGGCATACTGACGGGAGGAAACGCGATGTACACGACCAAGAGCGGCGACACATGGGATGTGATCGCCAAGGAGGTATACGGCAACGAGTACCGCGCCGACGTGCTGATGGCAGCTAATCCGCAGGAGATCGACACGTTTATCTTCAACGCCGGGGTGGAGCTGAACACCCCGGCACTGGAGGAGGAGCGGGACGGACTGCTGCCGCCGTGGAAATACGAGGCGAGCTATGATTAAGACAAGACGGCTGGCGCTGGATGTGCGCTACAACAGTTATCCCTTTGCCGGGCAGGTGGGCGGAGACATCGAGAGCCTGACCTACACCGACAGCGCGGCGGACAACAGCGACAGCATCGACATCACCATCAACGCGCAGGACAAGAAATGGCTGCTGGGCTGGATGCCGGAAAAGGGCGCGACGCTGCGAGCGCGTATTCTCGGCTACAACTGGGAACGGCAGGGCCAGCGGAGCATCATGGAGTGCGGACTGTTCGTGCTGGACGATGTGAGCTTTTCGGACGCGCCGACGACCTTACAGGTGGGCGGCGTGAGCAAGCCCAGCGGCAGCGACTTTTCGGAGCTGGAGCGGGACGTGATCTGGAAGAACACCAGCATCAAGCGTATCGGCGCAAAGATCGCCGCGCGGTACGGTCTTGCGTTCACCTACGATGCCGACGACTACGACATCGAGTGCGACGAGCAGGACGGCACGGACAGCAGCTACTACAACGGCCTGTGCAAAAACTACGGACTTATCCTGAAAGTGTACGCCCGGCGGCTGTGGGTGTATGACCGGGAGAAGTACAAGGCAAAGCGGGCCGTGCGCACCTTTGACCGCTCGCAGATCAGGCCGGGGAGCTTCGGCTACACCGCCACCCTGTCCGGCACCTATACCGGCGGGTACTTCAATTACACGGACGCGGACAAGGACATTGACATCGAGTGCAGCGTGGGCGGCGGCTCGCACACCAAGAGCGTGAACCGCCGGGCTACCAGTGTATACGATGCCAGCGTCCAGCTCTGCGCGGAGCTGAACAGCGCCAACCACGGGACGGTGAAGCTGCGCTTCGGCGTGGACGGAGACTGGAGGGTAAGCGCGGGAAACTGCATCGCGCTGACAGGCTTTGGAAATCTGAACGGAAAATACTTTGTGGACAAGGTGACGCACAAGGTTTCCAGCAACGGACTGACCACCGACTTTGAGTGCAGCGGCATCGGCCCGGCGTTCCATTCGTGGGACGTGGGCGGCAAGATCGTGTATCACGAAAAGACGGCGGACAGCGGCGTGAGCTATGACAGCACCTACGCCACCACCAGTCCGGCGGCGGGCGCGGCCAGCGCGGCGGCAGGCGGCGAGGCGGGACAGGCGATCACACTGAACAAGGCTCCGCTGTATGTTTCCAGCACGGCAAAGAACAAGGCGGGAACCAAGACCGGCACCTACTGGCTGTACGACGGCATCCTGATCAACGGGCGCTACCGCGTGACCAACAGCGCGGCGCGGTGCGGCAAGCTACCCGTCGGCCAGAACGTGACGGGCTGGGTGCCTGCGAGCTACTGCATCGCCAGCAAGGAGGCGAAAAAGTAATGGCGGGGACAAACCGAACCGGGCGCGTGAGCGCCATCGACTATAAGGCGGGAACCTATGAGGTGACCTACTTTGACCGGGGGAAGAGCGTGACCCGCCAGATCAACGCCATCAGCAACGGCGAGTACAAGATGCCCAGCATCGGGCAGGTGGTGAGCGTGAGCCACAACAGCAACGGAGCTGCAGCGGGAACCACCACCGGAACGGTGTGGAACAAGACCAACACCCCGGCGGAGGGCTACAAGGGACTGTTCCGAAAGGAGTACGCCGCGCGAAGGGGACTGGCTTATGAGCGCTACGACGAGAATACCGGCGTTTACACCCAGTATGTAAACCGGCGGACGGGGCGCAACTGCAACGGCGAGATATACGACGAGGCGAAAGGCGCAATCAGCCTTGTGGCGGGCGGGCAGTTTCAGGCCAAGAGCAACGCCGCCAGTATGAGCCTGAACGCCAAGACCGGCGTTGGCATCGTGGCTGGAACGACGGTAAGCATTGAGGCCGGAACCTTTGTGAGCATCGAGGCCGCAGGCGCTTTGAGCGTGACGGCGGGCGGCAAATACACCTTCGCTGCAAAAAAGGGCGCAAAAATCGAGGTGGAGGGCGGCGATGCAGAGATCACCATAAACGGCGCAACGGTCAAGGTGACGGAGGCCGGGGATGTGGAGATCGAAAGCCCAACCAAGATCAGCCTGACAGCCCCGGAGATCAACGCCACGGCGGCAAGCGGGGACATCACCATCAACGGCGTGAGCCTTGTAAACCACACGCACATGAGCGGCGCGGTGGGAAAGCCGGATAAGTAAGGAGGGGCGAAAAGTGGCATTGGGAAGCTACATGGGCATGACGTTCACGGTGAGCGACCGGCGCATCCTGACACCGAGCGGGCTGAAAGGCCAAGGGGGCAGCGATTGGGCCACCCACAACCGGACAGGCGCACGGGCGCGGAGCCAGTGGATTGCCCCGAAGCTGCGGAAATACCAGTTCGATCTTTTGCTGCGGGCGCAGGACGGGGTAAACCCGCGAAGCGTTCTGCGGCATTTTCAGCGCATGGCGGAGACCAACGCGGCGGACTGGTTCATCGTGGGCGGCTCGCCGGTATCGCCGTATCCGTTCAAGATCACGGACATCAGCGACGAGTGGGGCGCGGTGCTGCACGGCGGCGCGATGGTGGAGTGCAAGGTGAGCCTGACCATCGAGGAATACCTGTAAGGAGGCAGCCATGTTATCAACGGAAAACGCGGTGATCGAGATACTGCCGGGGAGCGCGAACGACAGCACGGCGGCGGAGGTGTACCGCAATTTGCAGGTGCTTTACGCCACGAGGGCCGGAGAGCAGGCGCTCGACCGGGAGTTCGGCATCGACGGGACGATCATCGACTGCCCGCAGGAAAATGCGCAAGTCCTGCTGGCGGCGGAGTATGTGCGCAAGACAGAACAGTATGAGCCACGGGCGCGTGTCGTCCGTGTGGAATGGACTGCGGGAAAATCGCAGGACGGAAATATGACGCCAAAGGTGGTGATCGAGCTTGTCTAATATCGCTGAATTGGCAAACTGCCCGGAGCTGAGCTTCATCGAAAGCATGACTTTGCAGGAGACGGAAGAACAGCTCCGTGAGCTGTACACCAAGTATTACCGGGAGGCCACGGGCAAGGAGCCGGAGATCGGCGAAGCCGACCCGCTGAACCTGCTGATGAAAGCCTTTTGCGCGATGGAGTATCAGACAATGCAATACGCCGACGCAAAGGGACGGATGGAAATGCTGAAAACCAGCACCGGAGACGCGCTGGATGCGCTGGCTGCTCTTGTGGGGCTGACGCGCAAGGAGGCAAACCGAGCCACGGCGACGGTGCGCTTTACGCTTTCGGAAGCGCAAAACGGCGCGACGGCCATTCCGACGGGAACGCGGGTCAAGAGCGAGGACGGGAAATACTTCAACACCGTGGAATACGGCGAGATAGCGGTGGGAGAGACCTACACCGACGTGGTGGTGCAGGCGGAGGAGGCCGGAGCGGATAGCAACGGCATTCTGACCGGCGGCATCAAGATACTGGTTGACCCCATCGCCTATGTTGCCAGCGTGAGCAACACAACGCCCAGCACCGGCGGACTGGACGCAGAGGACGACGACAGCCTGACACGGCGCATCTACCTCGCCCCCAGCGTGTATAGCTGCGCCGGGCCGCGCGATGCCTATGAATACTACGCGCGGGAGTGGCGGGGGGACGTGGCAGACGTGCGCATCGTCAGCCCGAAGCCGGACGAGGTGAATATCTACTTCGTGATCGAGGACGAGAATGGGCTGCGCGTCCCAAACAGCACAGAGCTGACGGCAATGGCGGCCTATCTGGACGACGAGACCATCCGCCCGCTGTGCGACAAGGTGACGGCGCTGGCCCCGGACGAGGTGGAATACGCCATCACCGTGAAATACTGGATCGCGGAAAGCGACCAGCGAAGCGTGAGCGAGATACAAAGCCGCATCGCGGCGGCGGTGGCGGACTTCCAGAAATGGCAAAGAAAGCTGGGACGGGACATCAACCCCACGGAGCTAATTGCCCGGCTGCGGGAGGCGGGGGCAAAGCGAGTGACGCTGACAGCCCCGGCGGATACCGTGGTCGCGGCCACAGAGCTGCCGAAATGCACCGGAGCGACCGTGACCTATGGAGGGCTGGAGGATGATTAAGGGGCTGAAAGACGCGCAGATCGCGGACGGCCTGCCCCGCGTCCTCGGAGAGCAGCCGTGGGTCAGGGCGCTGTCGCTGGCGATGCTGGAGCTGCACCGGAAAACGATGGATTACATCAACGGGAGCCAAATCTACACCGCCATCGACACCGTGGCCGAGGAGGTGCTGGATGCGCTGGCCGTGAACTGGAAGATCGACTGGTACGACACAGGGTATGACATCGAGCAGAAGCGGCGCATTGTCAAGACTGCCCTGAACATTCGGCGAACAATGGGAACTGCGGGAGCGGCGAGGACGCAGGCAGACGCGATCTATCCGGGAACAAAGCTGGAGGAATGGTTTGAGTACGGCGGCACCCACGGAAAATTCCGGCTGCGGGTCAACATCACCACCGTGGAGGAGCGGCAGAAGTTCGCCGCCATGACCATCGCGGAGATCGAGCGCAGGCTTGCCGCCGCCAAGCGGTTCAGCGCCCATCTGGAGGAAGTGGAATACTACGACGCGGGCGGCACCGCAACGGCCTACGGCATCGCGGCTATGGCGGGTGCGGCGGTGGTGGACTTCGGCAGCGCATCGAAATTCTAAGTCAGGAGGAAACGAAAAGTGGCATGGAAAGGCGTTATCACCAACAGCGGAAGTGAGCTGCTGGCACAATGGACGGCGGGAAAGACGCTGACCATCACCCGCGCAGCGGCGGGGACGGGCCGCGTGAGCGAGGCGGCGATGCTGGCGCAGACGGCGCTTGTGAGTGAAAAGCAGACAGTCAGCATCCTGTCCAACAAGACAACGGCGCAGGGGCAAAAGCTGCAACTGCAAGTGACACCACTGGCGACGGGCTACCCCCTCAATCAGCTTGGCATCTGGGCAAAGCTGGACAGCGGCGCGGCAAGGCTGATCGCCCTATTTCAGACGGATACGGACGCGGGCGTGGAAATCCCCAGCAAGACGGACGTGCCGGACTATGTGTACACGTTCTACGGGCTGCTGGAGTTTTCGGGAAGCGGCGGGACGCTGCAGGTGACCATCGACGCTTCGGCGCTGGTGACAGCAGAAAGCATGGCGGCTGCCATCAAGGCACACAACGAGGATGAAAACGCGCACGAGGGTATCCGTCAGGCCATTAAAGACAAGCAGGACAAGATCACCGCCAGCGGTATCCTGAAAGGCGACGGCAAGGGCGGCGTTACGGCGCAGGTATTCGACACGGAACCGACGGAGAAAAGCGATAAGCTGCTGACCAGCGGTGCGGTGGCGGCGGCTCTTGCCAAAAAGGCGGGGCTGGGGACAGACGGAAAGGTGCCGGTCAGCCAGCTCCCTGTCAACACACCGGGCGGCGTGGCCGGACTGGGAGAGGACAGCAAGGTTGGCACCGGCCAGCTCCCCATCAATACGCCGGGCGGCGTTGCGGGCCTCGGAACGGACGGCAAGGTGGACACCAATCAGCTTCCCATCAATACGCCGGGCGGCGTGGCAGGTCTCGGCGCGGACGGGAAAATGGACACCGACCAGCTCCCCATCAACGTGCCGAACGGCATCCCGACGCTGGGGGCAGATGGCAAGATCAGCGCGGACAGTCTGCCGCAGGTAGGCATGACGGCGCAGATCGTTGTGACCGCGCCCACCGGCTCCACGGTGACGGCCACGCTGGGAACCAAGGTATACACCGCAACGGAGAACGGCGGAAAATGGACGTTTGATGTGGAGGACTACGGAACATACACCATCAAGGCCACCAAGAACGGGCAGACTGCCACGGATACGGTGACGGTCTCTGTGGTGCAGCAGTACACGGCGACGCTCTCCTATTTCACCGCCACCATCCATGTGAGCATTGACAGCGGCTCCACCGTCACCTGCACCAAGGGGAGCAAGACGCAGAGCAAGACGGCATCTGCAACGGGGACAGTGGACTTCACCGTGACGGAAAGCGGCACCTACACCATCACCGCCACCAAGAACGGAGAGACGGCGGAGGATACTGCAACCATCACGGCGGACGGACAGACGGTAAATGTGAAGCTGGCCTACCGGCACATCTACGGCGTGGTGTGGGACGGAACCAGCACAACGGTGTGGAGCCGCACAGACGAGGCGGCCAGCTTCGTGAACCCAACCCCGTACCGAGCAGGGGCAACCAGTTACGGAAGCCCATTTGACAACCTGTACCCGTGGAGCGGGATGGTGCGGGTGACGGATGCGGTGGCCGGTGAGCTGGTGGCTATCCCGAAATTCTGGTACAAGTGGACAAAGAGCGGAAACAGCCTGAAACTCCAGATCGCGGATAAGGAAACGGACGGCTTTCACGTCTCCCCCGCCCATGCCGACCGAGGGGACGGCAAGGGAGAGCGGGACATTGTGTACATTGGTCGCTATCACTGCAATACCAACAACTACAAGAGCCAGTCCGGCGTAAAGCCGAAAGCAAATATCACGCGCAGCACGGCCCGCACGAGCATCCACAATCTGGGGAGCAACATCTGGCAGAGCGACATTCAGATGCGCATGACGATCTGGATGCTGTACCTCGTGGAGTTCGCAGACTGGAACAGCCAGAAAACCATCGGCAAGGGCTGCGGCAACAACAGCGCAACGGAGAATATGGGCTATACGGACAGTATGCCCTATCACACCGGAACGACGCTTGCAAGCCGGGACAGCTACGGCCTCGGTACGCAGTACCGCTATATCGAGGGTCTGTGGGACAACGTGTATGACTGGGGCGACGGTTGCTACTACAACAGCAACGGCCTAAACATCATCAACACGCCCAGCAGTTTCAGCGACAACAGCGGCGGCACCGCCGTGGGTGTTCCGTCGAGCGGATGGCCCAGCGCCTTTACCGTGGCAACAGTGGCCGGTCTGGAATGGGTTATCTATCCCACGGCATCGGGCGGAAGTGAGACGACGTATTCGGCGGATAGCTGGAACTTCGGTGCTTCCTACCCGTGTCTGTGCTTCGGCGGTTACTGTAACCAGAGCGGGTACTACGGGCTGTTCTACGTGGACTGCAACAGCGCGTCCGGCTCGAGCGCGAGCATCGGCTGCCGCCTCCAAAAACTCCCCTGACGGGGGAGTGCAGAGGGGGACGCATCCCCCTCTGCGTATCCTGCGGCCCGCAGGCCGCGCAAAAGGCTAACGGGTTTTCAGCCGCACAGGCGGCTTGAAAATACAGGGGATGACCGCGCACGCAGTCGGTGCCTTGCTTCTTGGTTCGGCGGATAACTGGAACTTCAATGCTTCCAACCCGTGTCTGCACTTCGGCGGTAACTATAACCAGAACGGGAACCACGGGCTGTTCTACGTGAACTACAACAGCGCGTCCAACTCGAACGCGAACATCGGCTGCCGCGTCCTTTTATGGACTGGCTACCCACCTCCACACCCGGCAACGCAAAGACCCACGCCGGGGCGCGGACATCCTCGGCACCCCTTGGTGCAGATAAGTCATCAGGACACGATTTAGTACACTCCCACAACCTGCGGGGGCGATGGAAAGACCGTGAGGCTAAAAGGAGGAAAACATTCCTGATGAAACGAGCAAACAACCTATTTCCAAAGCTGGTATCGGAAGAAAACCTGCGGCTGGCGATCTTCGCTGTGAACGTGACACACCGCTTCCATCCGCACCACAGGCCAAACCGGACGGTGGCACGGGTGGAGGCGGACGTTGACCGCTATGTAAAAGAGCTGCGGGAGATCATTACAGGCGGTTACGAGGCGAACGAGCCGAGGCTTGCGCGGCGCTGGGACAAGAGCGCTGGCAAGTGGCGGGACATATCGGAGCCGAGACTGTGGCCTGACCAGTATGTGCATCACGCGGTCATTCAGGTGTTGGAGCCAATCATGATGCGGGGCATGGACAATTTCTGCTGCGGGAGCATCCGAAACCGGGGCATCCATTACGGCGTTCGGGCCATTAAGAAGTGGATGCGGACTGACCCAAAAGGGACGAAGTACGCCGAGGAGCTGGACATCCACCATTTCTACGACAGTTTGACGGCGGAGACGGTGATGAAGCGGCTCCGGCGGCTGGTGAAAGACCGGCGGATGCTGGAGGTATGCGAGCGGCTGATGAAGCACGGCATTCTGATCGGCGCTTACTTTTCCCAATGGTTTGCCAACACGGTGCTGCAACCGCTTGACCGGCTGATACGGGAAAGTGGCCTGTGCGACCACTACCTGCGGTACATGGACAACTTTACCTTGTTCGGGCGGAACAAGCGGAAGCTGCGGCGGCTGCGGGAGCTGATCGAGAAGTGGCTGGCGGCACACGGACTGCGGCTGAACGGCAAGTGGCAGCTCTATCCGACGGCAAAGCGGACGGTGGCGGCGCTGGGGTATCGCTTCGGGCGAGGGTATACCCTGCTGCGGAAACGAAACATGGTGCGCCTGAAACATTCTCTTTCCGTCTGCCGCCGTACCATGCGGCGGCACCACGCGATCAAGCCAGCGTTGGCGCAGGGGCTTTTATCCAGACTGGGCCAGATGAAGCACTGCAATCACGTCCACTTTTTCCAGAACTATGTGGAGACGGGCTTGCAACGGAAATTGAAATGCGTGGTCAGAGAACACGCAAGAAAGGAGCGGGCAAGATGGAATACGTCTACGGAACAAGCGTTATCGGCGGCGTAGAGCGGGAAAACCTGAAAATCGTGGGCGGCCCCGCGCTGCGGGAGGGCGAATACCTGACCACAGTGCGGGAGTATGACGACAGCAGCATCACAGACCGCTGCCGCATCGACCGGCACTATCACAGCGACACGGACGAGGGCGGGACGCGGTACGACTTCTATACCATCAGCGAGCATTACCGGTATGTGGAAAGGATAAAGGTGATGGAAGAAACGAGAAAAGCAACGGAGATCGCCTTTGTGACGCTGGCGGAGAACGGAAGCATCGACGCTGTGACTGCGGGGGAACATAAGAGCCTGTTTGAAACGTGGCAGACCGGCGTTGCTTACACGGTTGGGCAGCTACGCAACTGGGGGGACAAGCTGTACAAATGCGTACAGGCGCACACCTCACAGGCTGGATGGGAACCGGACAAGGCGGTGTCGCTTTGGTCGGCGGCATCTGACCCGGCGGAAGAATGGCCGGAATGGAGCCAGCCGGTGGGGGCGCATGACGCTTACGCAAAGGGCGACAAGGTGAGCCACAATGGAAAGCATTGGACATCAACGGCGGATGCCAACGTGTGGGAACCGGGGGTATACGGCTGGACGGAGGCGACGGCGTGAGCAGCCATTTGCAGATCATCGCAGAGCTGGAGGCGCTTGTGGAAATGCAGGCGCGTACCGTCCGGGTGCTGGCGACACGCCTTGCGGAGCTGGGCGACACCGTGACCGGGCGAGACGAGATCGCGGAGGCCGACGAGGCATACCGCAGGGCCATTGGCGGGGACGAATGGCCGGAGTGAAAGCAGGAGGACAGGAAAATGTACATCGACGCGGACACCATCATTAAGGCGGCCAGCCTTTTGGGAGCAATCGGAGCGCTGGTCGCCGCCATTGTTTCCGTGTACAAGGTCATTGAGAGCAACAAAAAGCAGAGCGAGTTCATCAACGCCATTCAGGAGGAGCAGACGCTTATCTGCTATGGCCTGCGCGGCGCGTTGCAGGGGCTTGTGGAGCAGGGGTGCAACGGGCCGTGCAAGGATGCGCTGGACAAACTGAATAAGCACCTGAATAAAAACGCGCATCCGCACATCAAGGAGGACTGACATGGCGGGAAAGCGAACGCAGGCAAAGACGAAAGGCCGGAAGAAGCGCATGGGAACCATGGACTTTATTCTGCTGATCGTCTTTTTGTGTCTGACGGTATTCACGATAGCCATGATCGCGCTGTTTACCGTGTACGGCTCCGTGCCGGATACGCTGATCACCTGCGTGTTCGCCACGCTGGGCGGCGAGTGCGGCATCCTCGGCTGGATAAAGACCACCAAGGAGAAGAAGCAGGACAGGCGGTGGCAGCTTGCGGACATGAGAAGAGAAAAGGAGGAGGCGGAACGGATTGCACAACAGACAGAGGAACCGTGAGGAGGGATAGATCATGCTGGCAGGGAAAAACAACGAGGAGAAAATCTGGAATTATCTGAAAGACGCGGGGCTGAATGACTTCGGCACCGCCGGTCTGATGGGAAACCTGTATGCGGAGAGCGGCCTTATCCCGAACAACGTGGAGAACCTATACGAAAAGAGGCTTGGCGTGACCGACGCAAGCTATACGGCGGCGGTGGACAGCGGCAAGTATCAGTTCTTCGTAACGGATAAGGCGGGCTATGGCCTTGCTCAATGGACATACTGCTCCCGCAAGGCAGAGTTGCTGGACTATGCCCAATGCTGCCGAAAGAGCATCGGCGATCTGGAAATGCAGCTTGATTTCCTGATGAAAGAGCTGCGGGAGGGCTATAAGGCGGTGCTGGCCGTGCTGAAAACGGCTGGAAGCGTCCGGGCAGCATCGGACGCGGTGCTGCTGAAATTTGAGCGCCCGGCAGATCAGAGCGAGGCGGCGCAGGCCCGGCGGGCTGTGTTCGGCCAGAAGTATTACGACAAGTATGCGGCAGGGAGCGCCGCAGGAAACGGAGGAAAGCCCATGACGGAACAGGAACAGCGGCAGAAGATCGTGAGCATCGCCCAGAGCTACATCGGATGCAAAGAGAGCGACGGAAGCCACAGGAAGATCATCGACCTGTACAACAGTCACAAGCCGCTGGCCCGTGGCTACGCTGTGAAGTACACGGACGCATGGTGCAGCACGTTCGCAAGCGCCGTCGCCATCGCGGCGGGAATGACCGACATCATCCCGACGGAGTGCGGCTGCGGAAAGCACATCGAGCTGTTCAAGAAGCTGGGGAGCTGGCAGGAGAACGACGCTTATGTGCCGAAGCCCGGCGACTATATTTTCTACGACTGGCAGGACAGCGGCGTGGGAGACTGCACCGGCAGCGCCGATCATGTGGGTATCGTGGAAAAGGTCAGCGGGACAAGCATTACCGTCATTGAGGGCAACTACTCCGACAGCGTGAAGCGCCGCACCATTTCTGTGAACGGACGGTACATTCGCGGATACGGCGTACCGAAGTACGGCGGAAAGGAGGCAACGGGCGGCGGGACTACGACGGCACCACCGGCAACGGGCGGCGGGTGCAAGGTGGGCGACATCGTGACGTTCACCGGCGAGAGGCACTACACCAGCGCAAACAGCACCGTGGGCAAATCGTGCAAGCCGGGCAAGGCTAAGGTGACGCAGGTGTACCAGCCGCTTGTGAGCAGGCATCCGTATCACCTTGTCGCCGTGAGCGGCGGCGGAAGCACCGTGTATGGCTGGGTGGACGCGGCGGACATCAAGACCGAAGCGGCGGCGCTGGCTGTGGGCGATCAGGTGACGATGGACAAGGCTGCCACGGTCTACGGCACCACGCGCAAGTTTTCCTCGTGGGTGTACAGCGCAAAGCTGTACGTCCGGGCAATCAGAGGCGACCGCATTTCAGTTTCCACGCTGAAAAGCGGCGCAATCACAGGAAACGTGGACAAGAAATATCTGACGAAAGTGTAAGGAGGTACACATTATGACACAGATCATTCCCGACATCATCAACATTGTCATTGAGGCTATTTTCGCCATCCTCGGCCTGTTCTTCACCGGTGTGGCCATTCCGTGGCTGGTCAAGACCGGCATCCCTTGGCTGAAAGACAAGCGCCTGTACGGCATTGTCACCGTTCTGGTCAAGGCAGCAGAGAAGCAGCGCGAGGCCGGTACGCTGCCCATCCCGAAGTACGATTATGTGGAGCAGATGCTTGAAGCAAAGGGAATTAAGGTCACGGCGGAGGTAAAGGCCATGATCGAGGCGGCGGTAAAGGAACTTGACATTGCGGTGGACAACACTATCGGTACGCTGGGCGGCATCTTTGTGGAAGAAAACCCCGGAAAGACGGACGGGGAAAAGAAACTGAATAACTGAAATTACCCCCGGCTGCTATACTCATAGATATAGCAGCCGGGGGATTTTTTGTGCGTATACGCCGAAAAAATGCTGTTGCACAATGCTGGTTTTGTGGGTATCATAATAAGACAAAAAGCGACAGAGCGGAACGGGAACGCCGACACCGCCCTGCGCGGGTGAGCGAGAGAGGAGGCTTTACGGTGCAGACCGGAGGACGAACATTTAAGCATCTGACCAAGAACGACAGGCTGCGCATTGAGAAGTGGCAGCGCAGGGGCTTGAAGCCGCCGCAGATCGCGGAGAAGCTGCGCGTCCACGTTTCCACCATCTACCGGGAGTTGAAGCGCGGGGAGTATGAGCGGCTGGACGGGGAGACGTGGGAAATGGTGACGGCGTACAGCCCGGACATCGCGGAGGCGCGATACCAAAGCAATCTGCGGGAGAAAGGGCCGGACTTGAAGATCGGCAAGGATCACGAGCTGGCAAACTACATCGAGGCGACAATCGTTGAAAAAGAGTGCAGTCCTGCCGCCGTTCTCGGCTACGCGATGATGGAGGGACGGACATTCGAGACCTCGGTTTCCGTGACGACGATCTACAGTTACATCAAAAAGGGTCTCTTTCTTCAAATCACGCAGGTGGACTTGCCGCGACATGGGAAGCACAAGCAGGGATATAAAAAGATCAAGACCAAGGACGATCAGGCCAGAGCCTCCGCAGGTGACAGCATCGAACAGCGCCCGCCGGAGGTGGAGAGCCGGGAGGAGTTCGGCCATTGGGAGGGCGACACCGTGTACAGCGGCAAGGGCAAGTGCAAGACCACCAGCGCCCTGCTGACCCTGAACGAGCGCAAGACACGGAAAGACATCATTATAGCGATACCCAACCGCAAGGCGGAAACCGTGGTCAAGGCACTGGACGCGCTGGAGCGGAAATGCGGTGCCAAGCGGTTCCGGGCGATCTTCAAAAGCATCACCTTTGACAACGGCTCGGAGTTTTCGGCGGCGGAGGTGCTGGAGCGGAGCGCCGTCAATAAGACCATCCCGCGCACCAAGGTATACTACTGCCATCCGTATTCTTCGTGGGAACGGGGGAGCAACGAGAACGCCAACAGCATGATCAGACGGCGGCATCCGAAAGGCACAGATTTCTCCAAGGTCAGTGCGGCGGAGATCGCGGCCACGGAGGAATGGATTAACAACTATCCTCGAAAAATCTTGGGGTACAAGAGCAGCGAGGTCATGTTCCGGGAGTGCCTGCGAGAGATCGGACTGAGCGCGTAACAGGAAGAAACCAGCACAGCGGACATTCAAAGGGAGAGGGCGTGAGCAGAGCGGAACACGGAGAACTGAACAGGAAAATACACAGGCTGCCGACCATGGGACATGACGGCGGCTATGTTGGCTTGTCAAAATTAGACAAAACAAGAAGTGAAAAATTGTGCGCATTTAATACTTGATTTTTTCAATGGCGGGAATGGCAAGAAAACGCCTTGACAGGCCGACGATTTTGGCATAACATAGATATGTTGAATATGATCCGGTAGGTAAGGCTACCGCGAGGGATACGGACTGCTGCCGCGAAGTGGTGGAGACACCATCAGAGGGTTTGAGCAGGTGCCATCGAAAGCAAGGTGGCATCTAATGCAGTTTCACCGCCCCGCGATGCTAAAGCTTGTAACGGTGCAGAACAGGGCGCATTGGCGCACTTTGCGGCACGCAGCAGGCTACTACCTGCTGCGTATTATTATTTTACCGGAAGGGAGGGAACAGGCTTGATCGATTATCAGGAGGAACTGGAGCAATACCAGGAACGGATAGACGAACTGGCGAAGGAAAAACGCTACGCCGAGCTGCGGGACCTGTTCCTGCCCATGGAGCCGGCGGATATTGCCCTGCTGCTGGAGGAGGGCAAGCAGGAGCAGATGCCCCTGCTGTACCGTCTGCTGCCCAAGGAGACGGCGGCAGAGGTATTCGTGGAGCTGGAGCCGGAGAGCCAGGAGATGCTGATCAACGGCTTTTCCAACACGGAGCTGACCGAGGTGCTGGACGAGCTGTATCTGGACGACGCGGTGGATATCGTGGAGGAGATGCCGGCCAGCGTGGTCATCCGTATTCTGGACAAGGCCACGCCGGAGATGCGTAAATCCATCAACGAAATACTGAAATACCCGGAGGACAGTGCCGGCTCCATTATGAACATGGAGTTCCTGTCCCTGAAGAAGGACATGACGGTGGAGGACGCCTTCAAGCGCATCCGCCGTATCGGCGGCGAGCTGGAAACCATCAACATCCTGTACGTCACCGATCCCACCCGGCACCTGCTGGGCGTGCTGTCCGTCCGCGACCTGCTGCTGGCGGAAGAGGACGACCTGATCGAGGAGATCATGGACCCGGACGTGGTGTGGGCCAAGACCACGGACGATAAGGAGGACGTGGCCCAGGCACTGAGCAAATACGACTTCCTGGCCATGCCCATCGTGGACCTGGAAAAGCGGCTGGTGGGTATCGTCACCGTTGACGACGCTATGGACGTCATCGAGGAGGAGACCACGGAGGACTTCGAAAAGATGGCGGCTATGCTGCCCTCGGACAAGCCGTACCTCCGTACCGGCGTTTTCGCCACCTGGAAGGCCCGACTGCCCTGGCTGATGGTGCTGATGCTGTCGGCCACGTTCACAGGTATGATCCTGAACCACTACGAAAACGCGCTGGCAGCCTGCCTGGTACTGAACGCCTACATCCCCATGCTGTCCGGCACCGGCGGTAACTCCGGTACGCAGGCCAGCGTGGCGGTGATCCGCGCCTTGAGCCTGGACGAGGTGGACTTCTCGGACGTATTCCGGGTGCTGTGGAAGGAGCTGCGGGTCTCGCTGCTGTGCGGCGTATGCCTGGCCGGGGCCAACTTCGTGAAGATGCTGCTGGTGGATCGGCTGCTGCTGGGCAATGCGGCGGTAACGCCGCTGGTGTGTCTGGTGGTGTGCCTGACCATTCTGTTCGTGGTGGTGTTTGCCAAATGCGTGGGCTGCTCCCTGCCGCTGCTGGCGGAAAAGGTCGGTCTGGACCCCGCGGTGATGGCCAGTCCCTTCATCTCCACCATCGTGGACGCCACCAGTCTGCTGATCTATTTCAGCTTCGCTTCGGCGCTTCTTGGCATATAAAAAATGTGCATATCCGCCTGCGCTCCGGGCAAAAATAGAGTCAAGCCTTCGGGCTTGACTTTTTATTTTTCAGGGAGGAAACACCATGAACAGAGCCTGTACCAACGACGGGTGCGCCTGCACCCCCAATGCGTCCATCAAGTGCACCGTCACCAACTGTGCCCACCACTGCAAGGACGTGGACAACTGCGGTCTGACTGCCATTCAGGTCGGCACCCACGAGAGCCGCCCCACCATGGACCAGTGCACCGACTGCCAAAGCTACCAGAAGTGCCAGTAAACCCCGCGCCCGGATGGGCGCATACATAAAGGAGGCGGCACAATGCAGGCAAAGACAAAATATGCCCTGTCCGGCACGGCGGCAGGGCTGGTGAACGGACTGTTCGGCGGGGGCGGCGGCATGGTGCTGGTGCCCCTGCTGAACGGCTGGTGCGGTCTGGCTGGCAAGCAGGCCTTCGCCACCTGCGTGGCGGCCATACTGCCCCTAAGCGCCGTCAGCGCGGCAGTATACCTGCTGCGGCAGCCCTTCGACTGGGCCGCCGCGCTGCCATACCTCATCGGCGGGCTGGTGGGCGGTCTGGTGGGCGGACGGCTGTTCCGCCGCGTCAGCGTCACATGGCTGCGGGGACTGTTCGCCGCCTTTCTGCTGTACGGCGGCGTGAGGTATATCCTGTGAAAAGTTGGCTGATACCAATGGCTGCGGGGTTCGGCGCCGGCATCCTGTCCGCCTGGGGCGTGGGCGGCGGGACCCTGCTGCTGTTGGTTATGACGCTCATTTTGGGTGTTCCGCAGCAGCAGGCCGCCGCGGTCAATCTGCTGTACTTCCTGCCTACGGCGGCCATGGGCGTCATCGCCCACAAGCGGAACGGGTTGCTGGAAACGGAGGTGCTGAAATCCGCTATCCCCTGGGGCACAACGGCTGCGGCGGCCGGTGCACTGGCGGCGACGGCGGTGGACACAGCGATACTGCGGCGGCTGTTCGGGGCATATCTGCTGCTGGCGGCCGTCGGCAGCCTGCGGCAGCTATGGCGGGAACGAAGGCGAAAATAGCCGCAAATTCCGGCAATAAAATGTATACTATTTGTTTATTATCTGTAAATATCCGTCGTTTTGCGGTGTAAAACAGGGACAAGGCCATGGCCTTGTCCCTGTTTCTGCGCTGTAAAGTGATCATTCCTCCACCGGGTAGAGGACGACCGTCACATCAAAGGTCTGTCCGTCACGCCGGATAGTGAGCACGACGCTCTCGCCCACGATGTGGGTCCGGCGGACGGCCAGCAGATCGGTGTTGGTGCTGACGCCTATACCGTCCGCCGCCAGAATTACGTCGCCCTTCTGCAGCCCCGCTTCCTCGGCGCCGAAGTTTTCCGTGACGGAATCGATCACCGGGTGGGTCGTACCGTCGGCAAATTCCGTCTCCTGCACGTAGATGCCGATCGAGGGCAGGCCGCGGAAGCCTCCGGTGGCGATGATATCATTGATGACGGACACCACACGGCTGGACGGGACGGCAAATCCCAGGCCCTCCACCGTGGCAGAGATGTCGGACAGGGTGTTGCTCATTTTTAGTGTGTTGATGCCGATGACCTGGCCGTACTCATTGATCAGCGGGCCGCCGGAGTTGCCGTTGTTCAGGGCAGCGGTGGTCTGGAGCAGCGTCATCACGCGGCCCTCCATGGTGACGGGACGGTCGATGGCGGAGATGATGCCCTGGGTCAGTGTGCCCCGCAGCTCAACGCCCAGCGGGTTGCCGATGGCGTAGACCGTATCGCCCACCTGGCATTCCTCACTGTCGCCCAGGGGCGCAGTGGGCAGGCCGGAGGCGTTCACCGCCTTCAGCAGCGCCAGATCCTCCGTGCTGCTGAAGCCCACCAGCTCCGCCTCGTAGCGGTCGCCGTTGTACAGCGCCACCAGCGCGTTCTGCCCGCCGGCGATCACATGGGCGTTGGTGACGATATAGCCGTCCGCCGTCAGGATGACCCCGGTACCGACACTGGCCTTTTCGCCCAGGTCGGTGAGCACCAGCACCGTGGCGGGGTTTACCTGCTGATAGACCTGCTGGATAGTCAGCTTCTCCTCCCCTGCTTTTTCGCAATAAAAGCGCAGATCGGGGTCCGTGTCTGCCCGGGGGATGGTGGGCACATCGCTCTGGAAGATATCCACGATACTGCTGGCATCGTGATCGCCGTCGTCGAAGTCATCGCCATAGCCGTCCGTATTGCCGCCCCGCAGGGCGGAGACGATGGCCACCCCCAGCACCACGCCTACCAGCACGGCCAGGATGACCAGAAACGTCCACAGGCCCTTGCGGCTGCGGCGCTTCTCCTGCCGGACAGCCTTGGGCGCCGCGGCAGCGGGCATGGGGCCCGGCTGCACATAGCAGTCCGTGATCTCCTGCCCCTCGTCCGGACGGACATACCAACTGACGACCTCGTCCGGCTCCTGCTCCGGGGCAGGAGCCGCCGGATCGGGCGTCAGCGGCATTTTATTTTCATCATACATATTCAGAGTACCTCTCGGGGCGCGCCGTGCGCCATCTGCATGGTAAAGGTAAAGGCCGTTACACCGTCCTGACTGGTGACGGTGATCTGCTCCTTGTGCTGGGCCAGGATGGTCTTGACGATATACAGCCCCAGGCCGTAACCGTCCTTGTCCTCACTGCGGGACTTATCGGACTTGTGGAAGCGCTCGAACAGCAGTGGTATCTCCTCTGCCGGAATGGTGGAGCCCAGGTTGCGGACTGTGACATAGGCCTTCTCGCCGTTGACCGCCAGACCCAGATACAGCTGGGAGCCAGGGGTGGCGAATTTGGCCGCATTCTCCAGCAGGTTGTAAATGACCTGGGTGATCAGATCCCGGTCGCCCTGGACCATGACGGAGTCCTCGGGGATCTCCGCGTCCACGTCCAGCCCACGGTCCGTGATCTTCTTCTCCATGGACAGCAGGGCAATACGGGCGGACTCACAGAGATCAAACTCCTCCTTCTTCATCTCCTTGTTCTGTATCTGGGAGATATCCAGCATACGCCGCACCAGGCGGCTGAGACGGCGGCTCTCGTCGGAGATGATCTGAAGATACTGGCGCTCCTTCTCCGGCGGGATGGTGCCGTCCAGAATGCCGTCGGTGTAGCCGGCGATGGTGGTCATGGGGGTCTTCAGCTCATGGGACACATTGGCGATAAAATCCCGGCGCTGGCGCTCCGTCTCCTGCAGGGAGTCGGCCATGGCATTGAAGGCCGCCGCCAGCTCACTGATCTCGCCGCAGTCACCGGTCTCCTGCATCCGTACATCGAAATCGCCGCCGGCATAGGCACGGGTCGCCTTGACCATCTCGGTCAGGGGCTGTATCTGCCGCATGGAGGTGACAAAGCTGGCCACGAACGCCAGCATCAGGATAATGGCGCTGGTCATAAAGAACAGGGCGATGAATGAGCGCCACATCTGCATGAGCTCGGCGCTGTTCATCACCGCCAGCACCAGGCCCAGCGTGTTGCCGTCCGCGTCCGTCATGGGCACGCCCACCACGAACTGCTTTTTCTCATATACGCCCACGGTGCTGCGGCCCTCGTACAGTCTCTCGCTGCCCAGCACCGTTTGGGTAATGTCCTCGGGGACAACGACGGTCTTTCCGGCCAAATCGGCATCCGTCGTCAGCAGGACGCTGCCGGTGGTGTCGCAGATCAGGAAGTCCACGTCCGTCATCCGGGAGGCCACGCCGGCCAGAGAGCGCAGCGCGTCCCCCTGGTCACGCTCGGCGTCATCGCCGGCGGTAAAATAGTCCACGGACAGCTGCGCCACCAGCACCGCCCGGTCCTGCATCTCCTGCCGCTTCTCCGAGACGGTGTAGTTATAGCTCAGCGCGTAGAAGGACACGCCCAGCAGGGCCATGGTCAGCACCACCATACCGGCGGTGAGCATAAACTGCCGCCAATACAGGCTGCCGGTGATACGTTTGATCCTCTCGCCCATGCTTACTTCACTTCAAACTTATAGCCCACGCCCCAGACAGTTTTCAGCTCCCACTGGTCCGAGACATTTTCGATCTTCTCCCGCAGGCGCTTGATGTGCACGTCCACGGTGCGGCTGTCGCCGAAATAGTCAAAGCCCCAGACCTCGTCCAGCAGCTGGTTGCGGGTATAGACCCGGTTGGGCGTGGCCGCCAGATGATACAGCAGCTCCAGCTCTTTGGGGGGCGTGTCCACCTTCTTGCCGTCCACCAGCAGCTCATAGCTGTCCAGATTGATGACCAGTTTGTCAAACACCAGCTTCTTCTTTGTGTCATCGGGTATCTCACTGCGGCGGAGCACGGCATTGATCCGGGCCATGAGCTCCTTCATCTCGAAGGGCTTGACCAGATAGTCGTCCGCGCCCATCTCCAGTCCGGTGATGCGGTCGCCCACGTCGCTCTTGGCGGTGAGCATAATGATGGGCGTCTTGCCCTTCTCGCGGATATGGGCGCATACGCCCCAGCCGTCCACCACGGGCAGCATGATATCCAGCAGCACCATGTCGGGGGCCTGCTTGTCGTACTCCTCGATGGCCTTGCCGCCGTCATAGGCGCTGCGGACCTCGAAGCCCTCCTTCTCCAGGTACATACGGATCAGATCGGATATATTGCGGTCATCCTCGACCACCAGAATGTTGCGTGCCATAGGCGCTCTCCTCCCGGTACATATCGTTGGGTATATCTTACATCCTGCGGGGCAGGCTTTTCCTGAACAATTTGTGAATATCCCGCATAATTTATAGATTATACCACGTTTTTGCCCGCTTGTCACGCATTTCCGTGCCCCTGACCCCTTGCCCCGATATCAGCCCGCCGGTCCGATGGTCACACCGGTATAATACCACGCCAGTATCTCCTGCCAGGTCTTCCCCGCCTTTGCCAGCTGCTCCGCGCCGTACTGACTCATGCCCACGCCGTGGCCGTAGCCAGTGACGCGGAACGTAACGCTCTCCGCGTCCGCCGTCAGGGTAAAGCAGGCCGAGCGCAGGGAAAAGATGCGGCGCATCTCCGTGCCCTCGATGTCCGTACCGCCCACGGAGACGGTCTCTACCCGGCCGGAATCATTCTCCGTCACTGCGCCGAACCACGTCTCCGGCGCGCCGGTAAGTTTTATCTCCGGGTAGGCCGCCAGCAGAAGGTCCCTCGCCTCCGCCGCAGTAAAGGTGACTGTGCTGTAATAGTTGGGCACGGTGTCGGCACTCTCCGGGCTGGCGACGCTGGCCAGATAGGGCAGGTCGCCGGACCAGACATCCCCGGCCGCGGCGGTCCTGCCCGCCGAGGATGAGTGGAACACCGCCAGGATCGGTTCCCCGTCGTAGAGGGCCACCAGACCGTCCGTGTCCGCCACAGCCTGGACGAGGCGGGTGTTCCAGGGAGCAAAGTCGGCGGCCCACTTTTCCTTTGCGGCTGTCTCGGAGAGATAGGCGCTGCAGCAGGTATGGTCCGTACAGAAGTCGGCGTCGGGATGCGCGTCCTTACGGCCCTGCGCCAGCTGGTAGTAGACGTAGGTACGCTCGGCCGCGGCCTGGGCCTTCAGCGCCTCCATCTCAAAGGAAGCGGGCATCTCACCGCGGACCACGCCCACAAGGTAATCCCGCAGCGTCATCCGCTCCGCCGCCTCCCCGGTTTTTATGGTCAGCACGACCTCCCCGTCCTCCTGCGCCTGCGGTGTCTCCGGCGCAGGCGCGTCCGGCTCCGTGGCGGTGAGGTAGGCGCCGCCGAAGAGCAGCACCATTAGAATAAGGGCCGCCGCCGCGCTTTTTTTCATGGCTGCCACCTCCTTTTTTACACGATATGCAGGGCCTGTCCGGGGCATACATAAAATTCCGCAGGCGGGAAATGCTACCGGAAAATGGCAGACGGAGGACAAAAGGCATCATGGAACAGGCAAAACAGGGCGGAAACGAGACGGCTCCGGAAACGGCGGGCTATTATCGCGGCGCAGGGTGCTTTTCGCTGAAAGCGGCGGAGCTGAACGAGCTGCTGGGTGTGGGCCGATGCTTTGATATGACAGGGCGTGACCTGTCCATCGGCGGGCGGCAGGCGCGGCTGTGGGTGGTAAACGGCTACGCCCAGGAGGACCTGCTGGAGCGGGTCATCGCCGGGTGGCAGGCGCTGCCGGACCTGAACGGTGTGACAGATGCGGCGGACTTCTGCCGGCGGTATGTGTCCGCCTGCGATGCGGCGGCCGAGCCGGACCGTGACGCGGCGGTGATGGGCGTATTCGCCGGGAAGACGCTGGCGATCATCGACGGCTTCGGCGGCGGGGTGGTGCTGGACGCCAAGCAGTTCCCCACCCGGTCGGTGGAGGAGCCGGATACCAGCCGGGTACTGCGGGGCAGCCACGACGGCTTCGTAGAGAACCTCATGCAGAACGCGGCGCTGCTGCGGCGGCGGGTACGGGACACCCATCTGCGGCTGGAGCGATTGCAGCTGCCGGAGCGCTCGGGCACGGACGTGGCCCTGTGCTACATGGAGGGCGAGGCAGACGAGGGGCTGCTGCGGGCCCTGCGGGAAAAGCTGATGCACATCCAGTTGCGGTCGGTGGCCATGAGTCAGGAGACCATTGCGGAGGCCATCGCGCCCAGGCAGTTCTGGAACCCGTTTCCCAAGGTGCGGTATACCGAGCGTCCGGACGTGGCCACGGCGTGTATCATGGAGGGCGATGTGGTGGTGCTGGTGGACAATTCAGCGTCGGCCCTGCTGCTGCCCACAACGATCCTGCGGTTCAACGAGGAGATCAACGACTACTACTTCCCGCCCCTCATCGGCACGTATCTGCAGATCATACGGACGCTGGTGCTGCTGCTGACCATGTTCATTACACCGCTGTGGTACCTGCTGGTGAAGAACCCGGATACGCTGCACGAGAACCTGCGTTTCCTTTTGGTACAGGACGAATACTATGTGCCGCTGATCGTGCAGCTGCTGCTGGTGGAGCTGATCATTGACATACTGAAGATCGCGTCGCTGAACACACCGGATGTGCTGAGCAACTCGTTCAGTATGCTGGGTGCGCTGATACTGGGCGACTTCGCGGTGCAGGCCCGGTGGCTGGTGCCGGAGGTGCTGGTGTATATGGCCTTCGTGGCAGTGGCCAACTACGCCCAGCACAGCTATGAGATGGGCTACGCCACAAAGCTGTGCCGGATGCTGCTGCTGGTGCTGATCTGGCTGTGGGACTGGTGGGGCTTCGCGGCGGGGATCGCGATCACGCTGACGCTGATCGTGACGGCAAAGCCGCTGGTGGGTAAGGGATACCTGTACCCTCTCATCCCCTTTGACCGGAAGAAGCTGGCCCGTCTGCTGTACCGCCGCCCGGTGACAAAAAAGAACAGCTGAGGCAAACGTATCCCCTCTTCGTCATAAACTGCAAAAAAGGAAGCGCCCCCGGCGCTTCCTTTTTAATTCTCATACAGTATATCCCGGGCCACCGGGCGGTAAAACAGCCTCTCCGCCTCGTCGAAATCACGGGTCTGCCCCATGATCCACATAAGCTTGGCCACGGCAGCCTCCGTGGTCATATCATAGGCCTCCAGCAGGCGCAGGGCGCTTTTCAGCCGCCCGCCCACATGATAGACCGCCAGATTGCTTCCCTCGTTGGGCACCTGGGTGGTCATGACCACCAGCTTGCCCCGCGCGATGCCCCGGTGAATGATATCGAAATAGCTGGCGTCGCCCTCATATTCCGGCAGGCCGCCCACGCCGAAGGACTCAATGACCAAGCCGTCAAACCGCTCCAGCATGAATTCCAGCACGGCGGCAGGGGTGCCGGGGATCAGCTTCAGCAGTCCCACCTTATCGTCCAGCGCGTCATAGAACACCGGGCTGGGATAGCAGGCGCAGCGCATATACTGCAGCAGGTGCTCGTCCTGTACCACGGCCAGGTCGGGATAGTTGACGCTGGAAAAGGCCTGAAAGCTCTTGGAGCAGGTCTTGCGGGCACGGGTACCCAGGATGACCTTGCCGTTGAATACGATCTGCACGCCGCCGCAGCCGCGACAGGCGTAGAGAAACGCGTCGGTCAGGTTGCGCTTGGAGTCGGTACCGTCGAACCAGATAGGCTTCTGCGCGCCGGTAAGGACGATGGGCTTTGGGCTGCCCTGGATCAGATAGCTAAGCGCGGCAGCGGTATAGGCCATGGTGTCCGTGCCGTGGGAGATGACAAAGCCGTCATATCTATCGTAATTCTCCCGCACGGCCCTGGCCACACCCAGCCAATGGGCGGGACGGATATTGGTGCTGTCCAGGCTGTAGAGCTGAACGCAATCCACATGGCACATCTCGCCGATACGGGGAACGAAGGACAGCAGCTGCGTGCTGTTCAGCTCCGGCGTCAGGCCGGAGGGCGTCATCTCACTGGCGATGGTACCGCCGGTGCCGATCATCAGGATATTCTTCATGCTCATACCTCCCGGTCGTCCATGGCCGCCGTGCCGAATCGGGCCGCCTGCTCAATACGGCGGCGGACAGCGTCGTCCGGGGCGGCGTCGTATTGGCGGCGCAGTTCCTGCAAAAACAGGCCCCGCAGCGTATCCTCGCCGCACTTGTCCCAAAGGTCCCGGCGCACGGTAGTCTCGTCCCGCAGCTGCAGAGCAAAGAATCGGCCCGACAGGGCCTCCTCCAGCAGGGACAGGCGGGGCGGCTGCTCCGGCGTACCGGTCAGACGCAGGCGGTAGATATCCTGCTCCGTATCATGGGGCAGGGTGCGCTCCAGGGCGGTGAGGGCGTCGCCATCGGTGACATCCACCTGGGCGATGCAGTAGCGGCGCCGGGCAAAGGGGACAAATCGCAGATCGGCGGTGCCCGCCCCCACCTCGCCGAAGAGGAAACCCTTGTCGCCCAGCTCGTCAAAACCGCGGCCCTCTATGCAGCCGCAGTAGGCATAAGGGACCGCCCCGGCGGTCAGAACGCCGCTGCAGCTGTGAACATGACCCAACGCCAGATAGTCCAGCCCGCTACCGGCGATATCCGCCGCGCGGATCGGACGGTAGCGGCTGTCGGAGATCGTAACGTCGCCATGGAGCAGACCAATGTGGATAAGGCCGTCCTGCGGCACACGGAAGCCGGGGAGTACACTGTCCGTGGGACACTCCGGGGCGGTGAAGGCCGCGCCGTGTACGGCGCAGTTCAGGTCCGGAAATGTAATGGTCTGCATACGGTCCTCTGTAAAGATGTGAATGTTGTCGCTCCAGCGCGTGCGGGCATAGGGCCCGTCCGGTGTAAGGGGATCGTGGTTGCCGGGGGCGATGACCGCCTGACCGCGGAAGCACCCCAGTGCCTGCGCCAGCAGGGGCGCGGTGTCGCCATAGGGGCTGTCGCTGTCGAAAAGGTCGCCGGAGAGGAGCAGCAGGTCTGCACCGTGGTCGTTGGCCCACTCCACCAGGCGCTCCGGCGTGCGGCGGCTCTCCATACGACGCTGGCGGGCCTGCTCCGGCGTCAGCGCACCGAAGGCACTGTCCAGGTGGAAGTCACCTGCGTGAACGACCCGTACCATTTACGCTTCCTCTTCCTGCCAGCCCTTGCACACATCCACCCACTGAACGAAGTTCTTTCCGCAGCAGTGCTCCAGCTCGTCACAGGTCAGCTCAATGGCGCTGGCCGCGCTGCCCACAGCGGGGAACACCGTGTCAAAGCGCTTGAGGGACACATCCAGGTACGTCTTAACGTCGTCGGGCAGAGCGAAGGGGCACACGCCGCCCACGGCGTGGCCGATACGCTCCACAGCCTCTTCGGCGGTGAGCATTTTGGCCTTAGCGCCGAAGAAGTGCTTATACTTGCTGTTGTCCACCTTGGCGTCGCCGGCGGCCACGATGAGGATGGGGTCCTCCCCCACCTTAAAGCTGAGGGTCTTGGCGATACGGGCACCTTCCACGCCCACAGCCAGAGCAGCCAGCTCCACCGTGGCGCTGGAGACCTCAAACTCGCGCATACGATCCGCGACACCGTAGGGGGTCAGGTATTCTCTTACTTTTTCCACAGACATAGTCAAAAATTCACTCCTGTTTTCATTCAGTTCGCTTTCTTGCGTGTATCCGTTATTTTATTTCTATTCTATCCACTTTTTCGCACAGCCCCGTTTCGCTGTTCAGGGTAAAAATGCACCCCTGGGCGGAGCAGGGGCCCTCCGCCGCCTGATAGCGGCCCGGCAGACCGCCCAGGAAGAACTCCACGGACTGCTCCGGCTGGATACCCAGGACAGAACGGATGGGGCCAGTCATGCCAAGATCGGTGACATAGCCGGTACCCTTGGGGAATACCTGCATATCCGCCGTAGGCACGTGGGTGTGGGTACCCCAAAGGGCGGAGACACGGCCATCCAGGTAGTAGGCCATGGCCAGCTTTTCGCTGGTGGCTCCAGCGTGGAACTCCACCAGTGTAAAGGTGGGCTTGTCCGTCTGCGCCTTCAGCAGCTTATCGGCGGTGGTAAAGGGATTTTCGGCGTTGAAGTCCAGGTCGCAGCGGCCGATGAGCACCAATACCGCCACGCTGAACGCGCCGCAGTCCACCATCTGATATCCGTGCCCCGGCGCGCGGCCGGTAAAGTTGGCGGGCCGGAGGATATAGCGCTCCTCGTCCAGATAGGCGGCGATCTGGGGTTTACCGAAGGTATGGTTGCCCAAGGTGATCACATCCGCGCCGGCGGCGAACAGGGCCTCCGCCTGCGCCTTGGTCAGGCCGCTGCCGGAGATGTTCTCCCCGTTGACCACGGTGAAGCGCACGTCATGCTCCTTTTTGAACGCCCGCAGCTTCTTTTCCAGCAGCTGCAGGCCCGTTTCGCTGGCCACATCGCCCAGCGCCAGAACCTTGTATTCCACGGAATACGCCTCCTTGCTCAGTCGTTCCAGCCGATGATCCTGATCAGCTGACGATTGGTATAGTAATACGCGGACGCGGGGAAATTCCGCAAATCCGCCGTGTTGGAGCAGAGCAGATAGTCCACCACATTGCCGCTTTCATCCGTAATGGTGTCCAGAATAACGGTGGTATGGTTAGCCGGCTCGTCCACACCCATGGTGATGATATCGCCGGTCTCACCGCTGAAATAGGGCGCGTCCGCCACAGCCACCAAACCGCTTACACGGGGTGCCGCCACATAGTCCCGGAAGGACCCCACATTGACCCAGGGCAGCGTGGTCTGGCTGGCGCTGTACCAGTACCAGCCCGTCTCATAGCCACCGTTCGTGTCCATGGGAATACCGCCGGCAGCCAGCACCTGGGAGCCGAAGTTCATGCAGTTCCCGCCGTAGTCGTCGTAAGCCATGAAGGCCGGATTACGCTTGCCCACCCAGGTGAGCATATAAGCCCGGGCCGCGTCGCGGTCATAGGTGTGATCGGCAGCGGCTGTCACGCTCAGTCCCTCGCGGGGCAGGTCGCGGCGGACCTCTATGTAGTCGGTGATAGCGGGAAAATTCTTGTCCTGATGGGTAGTGCGGTCATAGTCGGCGCTGTAATAGGGATTGTCATCAGACCAGTGCTTCACGATGGACCAGTCGTCTCCCTCCCCCCGGAGGGTAAAGGTGTGCTTGATACCGAACTGCTCCGAGGGCAGGCCATTCAAGCCCTTGAAATAGACCACATTATTCTCCCGGAGCACCAGGTCCACGTCGCCCTCGGTCTCCTCGGAGGGTGTAATGGATACGCACCGGAGGGAGTAGCTGTATGAGGTCATGGTCAGGTCGATGGGCGAGAGCTTGCGGATGACGCACAGGCCGTGCCAGATATTCTTGTGGTAGAGCGTCTCCTCACTGTCGGCAAACAGCACGGCCGGGTCAATGACCCGCAGGTCGGCAACGGACTGGTAGTAACAGTCCATGAAATCCAGCAGCAGAAGTTCCTGCCCCACGGTCATGCCCTGGGCCGCCGCGCCACTAATGCGCTCAAAGTCGGCACTGACGGTCTGGGGTTCTCCGCCGGTCCAGGGCGCGCCGGTAGTGCGCTGCCAGACCTGCGTCTCGTCAACGTCAGCGGTCAGGTGCTGCTCCTCCGGCTCCTCCTGCTTCCCCTCCGGTGAGGTGTCGGTCGTGTCTCCGGTGATGGTAAAGCAGCCGGTCAGGCTCAGCAGCAGGGCCAGCAGCAGAAATAACAGCAGAAAACGCTTCATAGTATGTCCTCCATCGGGGGTCCGGTCGGTTTTTCTGTGTACTCGAAGACATTATAGCAAAAGAGGGGCCGCTTCGCAATGCGAAGCGGCCCCTGCAAACATTAAATTTTTATTTCGCGTACTCCACGACCTTCGTCTCACGCAGAACGTGGACCTTGATCTGACCGGGATATTCCAGCTCGCTTTCGATGCGCTTGGCCAGCTCACGGGCCAGGATGACCATCTCATCCTCGCTGACCTGCTCGGGCTTGACCATGACGCGGACCTCACGGCCGGCCTGGATGGCATAACTCTTCTCAACGCCGGGATAGCTGCCGGTGATCTCCTCCAGCTTTTCCAAACGTTTAATATAATTTTCCAGGTTCTCGCGCCGCGCACCCGGACGGGCCGCGGAAATGGCGTCCGCCGCCTGGACCAGGCAGGCCACCAGCGTGCGGCACTCCACGTCGCCGTGATGGGCCTGGATGGCATGGATGATGTCTTCCTTCTCGCGGTACTTGCGGGCGTATTCCACGCCCAGCGCCACATGGGTGCCCTCGAACTCATGGTCCAGGGCCTTGCCGATATCGTGCAGCAGGCCGGCGCGCTTGGCAGCCTGCACATCGGCGCCCAGCTCCGCGGCCATCATACCGGCGATATGGCTGACCTCGATAGAGTGCTGTAGCACGTTCTGGCCGTAGCTGGTGCGGTAGTGCAGCTTGCCCAGCAGCTTCTGCAGCTCCGGGTGCAGGCCGCGGACACCGGTCTCCAGCACGGCGCGCTCGCCCTCGGCGCGGATGACGCCGTCCACCTCGCGGCGGGCCTTCTCCACCATTTCTTCAATGTGGGTAGGGTGGATGCGGCCGTCGGCAATAAGCTTTTCCAGGGCCAGCCGCGCGATCTCGCGGCGGACCGGCTCGAAGCAGGAGACGGTGATGGCCTCCGGCGTGTCGTCGATGATCAGATCCGCGCCGGTAAGCGTCTCCAGTGTGCGGATGTTGCGGCCCTCGCGGCCAATGATGCGGCCCTTCATCTCGTCATTGGGCAGCGGCACCACGCTGACGGTGATCTCGGCCACGTGGTCGGCGGCGCAGCGCTGGATGGCGGTGGCCACGATCTCGCGGGCACGCTGGTCGGCCTCGTCCTTGGCGCGGGCCTCGATCTCCTTGATCTTCAGCGCCGTTTCGTGGGTGACCTCGGACTCCACCTGGGCGATCAGGTAATCCTTAGCCTGATCCGCCGTGAATCCGGAGATACGCTCCAGCATCTCCGTCTGGCTGCGCTTGATGAGTTTGATCTCCTCCTGCTCCTTGTCCAGAGCAGCGTGCTTCTGGGCCAGGGCCTCCTCTTTCTTCTCGATCATCTCGGTCTTGTGATCGAGATTCTCTTCCTTCTGCTGCAGGCGGCGTTCCTGCTTCTGCTGTTCGGCGCGGCGTTCCTTGACTTCCTTCTCGTACTCGCTGCGGTTCTTCAAAATCTCTTCTTTTGCTTCAAGGAGTGCTTCTCTCTTTTTGTTTTCAGAGCTCTTGATGGCCTCGTTGACGATACGCAGAGCTTCCTGCTCGGCGTCTTCGATCTTGCGCTGGTCGTTCTTTTCCTTGCGGCGGCGGATAAGCGTGCAGGCCGCAAAGCCCAGAACGAGGGCGACAGCGAACGAGAGGATGGCCACGATCCAGCCAGTTGTGGTCATGGTACATTCCTCCTATGTTGTTATTGGGTTTTTGCGTCGGCACAAAATATGGTGCCGGATGACAACCGGGGCGGAAAGGCTCCTATGCCCCGATAATGATCCTTTACTATATTAAACATATTATGGTCAACTGTCAAGGGCAAAGTAAACTTTTCTTTTGTCGTTTTTCAGGCAGGGCACCGTATCTGTTGGGTCACTGAATGAAATCGGCGTAAGCGTAACCCAGACGGCCTTGGTAACCCACCGTATACCATTCCTGGTAGCGACCGTAGACAGTGAGCTTTGCACCGTTGGGCAAGAGTGTGACTACCTCGGCCCGGGCGCCAGGGGCCGCACGAAGGTTCAGCGGACCTCCGCCCGGCGTCTGCACCGTGCCCTGCCAGGGTGTTATGGGTGTGACGAAAGGCAGGCCGAAGTACTCTGTCAGCGACAGCACCAAATTGGCGGCAATGGCCTGGATATTGTCCTCGATCCAGCGGGCATCAGCGGTGTTGTCGTGGTAGCCCAGCTCCAGCAGTACGGAGGGCATATAGGGCTGGCGGACCTCGCCCAGCGTGGTGGTGGCACGGGCATAGACCTTGTCCGGCATCGGATAGATGTCTTTCAAATTTTTCACAAAAATATCCGCCGCGCGGCGGCCATTAGCACTGGTGGGATAATAAAAAGCGATGACACCGCGGACGGCGCCCTCCTTGGTACCATCGGTGCTGCCGTTGGAGTGAAGCGCCAAATAAAAATCGTAACTTCCAGAATTTGCCAGGCGGATGGAGCTGGCGGCGGTCATGTCGGGGGTGTTGCGGGTAAAACGGATGGTGTTGGCCAAAAGATAGGGCTCCATGGCGTCGGCAATTTGGTTCATAAAGTACTCTTCTGAGCCGTTTCCGGTGATATATGGGTTATATTCCTGGGTAGATGGACTTAAAAAGATACGCGGCATGGCAGTTCCTCCTATACTTGTTCTGTGCATTTTACTATACTTTGTCTGTACTTCAACGATACTTTATTTATACATCGTATGGAAATATGCTTGTCTTTGTGCTATACTTAGGAGAAATTTTCCTGTACAAAAGGAGTAACCGCCATGAAAGCTGCCAGACCGTATCCCATCGTCACCATCACCCCCAAGGGGGAGCGCGCCATCGTGGACGGACACCCGTGGGTCTATGAGGGTGAGGTGGTGTCGGTCAGCGGCACGCCGGAGGACGGCAGCCTGGTGGACGTGGTGTCGAAAAAGGGCAGCTGGCTGGGCTGTGGGTTCTATAACAGCGCGTCCAAAATACGGGTGCGGCTGGTGACGCGGAACGCCAACGACGACCCGGCGGGCGACGCCTTCTGGGAACGGCGGCTGCGCTACGCCTGGGACTACCGCAAAACGGTGATGGGCGAGACGGACAGCCGGTGCTGCCGCATTATCTTCGGGGAGGCAGACGGCTTTCCGGGGCTGACGGTGGACCGGTTCGAGCGCGTGCTGGTGGCCCAGGTACTGAGCCTGGGTATGGAGCGTATCAAGGAACGGGTGCTGCCGCTGCTGGTACGCATCCTGCGGGAGGACGGGCAGGTCATCCGGGGCGTGTACGAGCGCAACGACGCGGCCCTCCGGACGCTGGAGGGCATGGCGCAGGGCAAGGGCTGGATGACGCTGCCCGGCGAGGCCGCGCCGGAGAGCACCGCCGAGGACATCACGGAGAACGGCATACGGTACACGGTGGACTTTGAGAACGGGCAGAAGACCGGCTTCTTTCTGGACCAGAAGTACAACCGGCTGGCGGTGGCGAAGCTGGCAAAGGGCAGGACGGTGCTGGACTGCTTCACCCACACCGGCTCCTTCGCCCTGAACGCCGCAAAGGGCGGGGCGAAGCGCGTGACCGCCGTGGACGTGTCGCAGTTCGCCGTGGACTGCGCGGCGGAGAACGCGCGGAAAAACGGGCTGGACGGCGTGATGGACTGCGTGTGCGCCAACGTGTTCGACCTGCTGCCGCAGCTGGCGGAGCAGCCGCGGAAATACGACTTCATCATACTGGACCCGCCGGCCTTCACCAAGAGCCGCAGGACCATACACAACGCCATGACCGGGTACAAGGAGATCAACTACCGGGCCATGAAGCTGCTGCCCCGGGGCGGATATCTGGCCACGTGCTCGTGCAGCCACTTCGCGTCGGAGGCGCTGTTCATCAAGATGCTGCGGGACGCCGCCCGGGACGCGGGGGTGCAGCTGCGGCAGATCGAAGCGCGGCAGCAGTGCGCCGACCACCCCATCCTGTGGGGCGTGGAGGAGACGAACTATCTGAAATTCTTTATTTTTCAGGTGGTGTGACGGGGTTTTTGTTGCCATCGCGGCAAACGTGTGGTATTCTGTCTTTTATGGTATGTATCTGAAAAGGAGGGCGCTCCTTGGGACGTTTACAGGATAAGCGGCTGTTTCTGCTGGACATGGACGGGACCATCTATCTGGACGACCGGCTGTTCGACGGGGTAACGGCCTTTCTCTCCCGCATACGGGAGAAGGGCGGACGGTATCTGTTTTTGACCAACAACTCCTCCAAAGGCGTGGAGGGCTATATAGAAAAGCTGAACGGCATGGGCATCGCCACCGGGCGGGAGGACTACCTGACCTCGGTGGACGCGGCCGTCGACCTGCTGCGGAGGCGGTATCCGGGACGCCGGTGCTACGTGCAGGGCACCCGGTCCTTTTACGATCAGCTGGCAGCGGCGGGGATACCCGTCACCTGTGACCGGGAGGACGGCGCGGAGATCCTGCTCAGCGGCTTCGACCGGGAGCTGACGTTTCAGAAGCTGGAGGACGCCTGCATATTGCTGAACCGGGGCGTCACCTGGCTGGCCACGAACCCGGACTGGGTGTGCCCCACGTGGTACGGCTCGGTACCGGACTGCGGCAGCGTATGCGAGATGCTGCACCGGGCCACCGGACGGGAGCCGGAGTTCATCGGCAAGCCCCGGCCCGCCATGGTGCAGCTGGCGCTGGAGCGGACCGGGTATCCGCCGGAGGCGGCGGTGCTGCTCGGCGACCGGCTGTACACGGACATCGCCTGCGCGGTGAACGCCGGGATCGACAGCGTTTTCGTGCTGTCCGGCGAGGGGACACGGGACGACATTGAAAGAGACGGCATACGCCCCACATGGGTGTACGACGATATCAACGCGGTATTCCGCGCGTGGGAGGAGACACCATGAAGCTGAATTACAAGCGCACCATTCTGGTCGGCTTTGCCTTTTTCCTGATCTGCGCCTTCTGGCAGGCCTATGACAACACAGTGCCGCTGATCCTGACCAACAAATTCGGCATGAGCCAGACCTGGTCCGGCGTCATTATGGCGATGGACAATGTGCTGGCGCTGTTCCTGCTGCCGCTGTTCGGGCACATCTCTGACAAGTGCACCCACCCGAGAGGGCGGCGGACGCCGTTCATCGTGGTGGGCACGCTGATCGCGGCGGTGGCGCTGATCGCGCTGTCCTTTGCGGACAACGCGCAGCTGAAGCGGCTGGACAAGGTATCCGCCATTGACGACCCGGCGGCGCTGACGGTCATCTATAACGAGCAGAAGGACGCCACGCTGCTGTCCCCCAGCGGCGAGAGCTTTATTCTGGGGCATAAATTCACGGAGGCGGAGTTCACCGCCATCCGCAGCCAGACCGTCACCCCGGAGGGCAAGACCGTCACCGATCCGGCGTACACCAACTACGTGGTGCCGGCGCGGCAGGCCTGCGCCCGGGACGCGGCGGCGGCCAATCCCGGCGCACTGGTGGTGTTCGTGGGACTGCTGCTCATCATTCTGCTGAGCATGGCCACGTTCCGGTCGCCGGCGGTGGCGCTGATGCCCGACGTGACGCCCAAGCCCCTGCGGTCCAAAGCCAACGCCGTCATCAACCTGATGGGCTCCGCCGGCGGCATCATCGTGCTGGCGCTGGGCATGGTGTTCGCCACGGCATCGGTGAGCAACAGCATGATGAGCTACACGGGCTACTTCGGCGTCATCGCGGCGCTGATGCTCGCGGCGCTGGTGGTGTTCATGCTGACGGTGCGGGAGCCGGAGTGGGCAAGGGAGATGCAGGCGCAGTCCGTGGCCGCGGGCGTTGAGAACGCGGAGGAGGCCGATCACCCCAACGAGGGGCGGAAGCTGTCCGCTGACGAGGTAAAGAGCCTGCTGCTGATATTGCTGAGCATCGTGCTGTGGTTCTTCGGCTACAACGCCGTGACCAGCAAATACTCGGTATACGCCAGCAACATCCTGCACAAGGATTACAACCTGACGCTGATCATCGCCCAGGCGGCGGCCATCGCGGCCTATCTGCCGGTGGGCTTCATCGCCGGGAAGATCGGACGGAAGAAGACCATTCTGGCCGGCGTGGTGATGCTGACCGTGGCTTTCGGCGTGGCCGGGTTCCTGACAGCGGACAGTCCCGCGGCACTGATGAACGCCATGTTCGCCCTGGCGGGCATCGCCTGGGCCACCATCAACGTCAGCTCCTTCCCCATGGTGGTGGAGCTGGCCTCCGGCGGCGATGTGGGCAAGTACACAGGCTTTTACTACACGGCGTCCATGGCGGCACAGGTGGCCACGCCCATGGTGTCGGGACTGCTGATGGACAAATTCGGAATGCACGTGCTGTTCCCCTACGCGGCGGTGTTCACGGCGCTGGCCTTTGTGACCATGCTGTTCGTGAAGCACGGCGACAGCAGGGAGATGCCGAAGCAGACTGCCGCGGCGGGCACAGAGGACGCCGGGGCTATTGACAATACGGTGGAGGAGCTGACAAACGACTGATGAAAGCGATCATAATTATCATTATTGTACTGCTGGTGCTGTTCTGGCTGTATCTGCTGTGCCTGCGGTGCCGGCGGGGCAAGATGGACCAGGCGTATTTCCGGCAGTGGCGGTATGCCCACCGGGGCCTGCACGACAGGGAGAAGGGTATTCCGGAGAACTCCATGGCGGCGTTCAAACGGGCGGCGGCCAACGGCTTCGGCGCGGAGCTGGACGTGCACCTGATGAAGGACGGCAAGCTGGCCGTGATCCACGATGCCTCCCTGCTGCGGACGGCGGGCGCGGACGTGGAGATCGAGGACCTGACCGCGGAGGCGCTGGACCAGTACCCGCTGGAGGGGACGGAACAGAGGATCCCCCTGCTGGAGGAGGTGCTGCCGCTGTTCACGGACCGGGCGCCGCTGATCGTGGAGCTGAAGGCGGAGCGCGGCAACGCCGAGGCGCTGGCCGCGGCGGCCAGCAGGGTGCTGAAGAAGTACAAGGGCGCGTACTGCGTGGAGTCCTTCGATCCCCGGTGCCTGATGTGGCTGTGGCAGAACGAGCCGGATATCCTGCGGGGACAGCTGAGTGAGAACTTCACCGCCCACGGGGACGCGCAGCATCTGCCGGGCGGCATCCGGTGGATCCTGGCGAACCTGCTGCTGAACGTGCGGACGCGGCCGGACTTCATCGCCTATCGGTTTGAGGACCGGGGCAATCTGTCCCTGCGGCTGTGCCGGGGCTTCTACAAGGTGCAGGAGGCCAGCTGGACCGTGCGGGACAGGGAGACTATGGAAAAGGCCGAGGCGGCCGGGAACCTGGTCATCTTTGAACATTTTGACCCCAGGGGGTAACGGACTATGCGCGTGATCACGGGAACTGCCAGAGGCAGGGTATTGAAGGAGCTGGAGGGGCTGGAGACACGGCCCACCACCGGCAAGGTGAAGGAGAGCCTGTTCTCCATCATACAGTTCGACATCGAGGGACGGCGGGTGCTGGACCTGTTCGCCGGCACCGGACAGCTGGGCATCGAGGCCCTGAGCCGGGGCGCGGCGGAGTGCGTGTTTATCGACCGGCGGGCGGACGCGGTGCGGCTGATACAGGAGAACCTGGCGCTGTGCCGCCTGGCGGACAGGGCCAGGGTGCGGCAGGGGGACGCGCTGCCGTATCTTCGCAGCGGGGAGAAGTTCGACATCGTGTTTCTGGACCCGCCCTACGCCAGCGGGCTCTTGCAGCAGGCGCTGACGGATATCGCAGCGTTTGACATTTGCCGTGCACATGGTATAATCATAGCAGAGAGCGCGGTGGATACGGTGCTGCCGGAGATGCCCGCGCCCTACGCCCTGTATCGGGAGTACAGATACGGCAAGATCAAGCTGACGGTGTATCATCGCGGCGGAAATGAGGATACGGAATGAATATCGCCATTTACCCCGGCAGCTTTGACCCCATCACGCTGGGACACCTGGATATCATCCGCCGGGCGGCGCGGTGCTTTGACAAGGTGTGCGTGTGCGTGATGGTGAACTGCCAGAAGCAGCAGCCTATGTTCACGCCGGAGCGCCGGCTGGAGCTGATCCGCCAGTCCGTGGCGGACATCCCCAACGTGGAGGTGGAGAACTGGTCCGGGCTGCTGGCGGACTTCGTACGCAGCAAGGACGCGCACATTCTGGTGAAGGGCGTGCGGAACTGCGCCGACTGGGAGCTGGAGGCCCAGATGGCGCGCATCAACGGCGGTATCTGTCCCGGGCTGGAGACGGTGCTGCTGCCCGCCAGCGCGGCGTATGAGCACTTCAGCTCCACCATGGTGCGGGAGATGATCCGCTACCACCAGCCATTGGAAAAGTATGTACCGGCGCCGGTCGCCGAGGAATTGATGCGGCAGCGGGGTTGAGCCTCCCGGCGCCGACAAAAAGAAAGGAACGGACCGCACTATGGAAGAGAAAGATGTACAGCGCCTGTTGGATATGCTCTACGGCATGATCGACGAGGCAAAAAGCGTGGCCTTCAGCTCTGACAAATGTATCATCGTCCGGGACGAGGCGCTGGATCTGCTGGATGAGATCCGGGCCAAGCTGCCTCTGGAGCTGAAAAAGGCCCAGGAGCTGATCGCCGCCCGCAGCGAGTATGTGGCCGGGGCCAAGAAGGAGGCGCAGGAGGTACTGCGCCAGGCGGAGCTGGATGCCCGCACCATCGTGTCCGAGAGCGAGACACTGCAGCTGGCACGCCAGAAGAGCAGCGAGATCATCCGCCGGGCCGAGGACCGCAGCAAGGAGCTGTATCACGTGGCCAACACCTACACCGAGGACGCGCTGCGCCGCACCGAGGAGGCCATCCAGGCCGCGCTGACAGAGGTGCAGGAGTCCCGGGCGCGGTTCCGGGCCGCCAGCAAGGAGCAGATGCAGGCCCAGCGCCAGCAGCTGAACGAGTCCGCCGCTGAAAAGAGCGAGGGCCAGCGCTGAGCGCTCCCCTCCCCCACACAGTATTTACGTTGACCGCCGCAGGCAGAGCCTGCGGCGGTCCGTCTTTTCGGACGGAAAGCGAGGCCGGTCCCGACCGGCGGCAAACGCCGCTGCCGCCGCGGTATCCGGCGGCAGTTATAGACTTTGTGGAAAATCTATAAAATCCACGTAAATTTTTCTGCGATTTCCACAAGAAATCCTCATCTTGTGTTAACAGGCTCCGACGGGCACAAAATCTTGGGCCCGTCGGAGTTTTCCGCTTATGTTCATCGAACAAGCGTTTCAAAAAGTGGAAAAATTTGGCCGAAAACCGGCGGAATATCTGGCTTTTGCCGTGGCGGTAGACATAATTTTTCCTTGCAATTTTGCCAGGGATTATGTATACTAACCTCATTAGTGGTGAATTGTGGGGGCAATATCCATATTTGTGGGGGATGTTCCCACGGTTTTCCACCGGGGACTATTTTTTTCGGAAGGAGGCGGACCCATGACCGGTCAGTATGCACACACGATCGACGCCAAGGGGCGCCTCTTTATTCCCGCCGCGCTGCGGAAGGAGCTGGGCCAGACGTTCCACATCACCGTGGGACAGGACCGCTGCCTGTCGGTGTACTCCGACGAGAGCTGGGCGGCGTTTATGGACAAGCTGAAGGCGCTGTCCTACAACGAGGTGAAAAAGCTGCGGGCGCTGTTCGCCTACGCGGCGGACTGCGAGCCGGACGGCCAGGGACGCATCCTCATCCCCGCCAAGCTGCGGGAGTATGCGGGGCTGACCAGAGAGGTCGTGGTCATCGGCAGCTTTGACCGGGCGGAGATCTGGGACGCTGAGCGCTGGGCCGCCGTGGAGAACGACGCCTTCGCCTCCGGCGAGCTGGAGAGCGCCATGGCGGAGATGGGCCTGTGAGCACCGTGACGCAGGAGAAGGACTACGGCCATGTGCCGGTGCTGCTGCACGAGTGCCTGGACGCGCTGGCCATCAAGCCCGACGGCATCTATGTGGACGGCACGCTGGGCCGGGCGGGTCACTCGCTGGAGATCGTAAAACGGCTGACCACCGGACGGCTCATCGGCATCGACCGGGATGAGACGGCCATTGCCGCCGCGCAGGAGCGTCTGGCGGACTACGGGGACCGGGTGACGCTGGTCCACAGCAATTTTGACCGCATCGGCGACATCCTCGCCGACTTGCACATAGACGGGGCGGACGGTATGCTGTTCGACCTGGGCGTTTCCTCTCCGCAGCTGGACGACGCGGAACGAGGCTTCAGCTATATGCACGACGCGCCGCTGGATATGCGGATGGACCGGACGGCGTATCTCACCGCCCGGGAGGTGGTGAACAGCTGGAGTTATGAGGAGCTGCGGCGCATCCTGTTTGAGTACGGCGAGGAGCGCTACGCGCCGGCCATCGCCAAGCGGATCGTACAGCACCGGGAGCAGCAGCCTATCGAGACGACGCTGGAGTTGGTGGACATCATCAAGTCCGCTATGCCGCCACAGGCGCTGCGGGAGAAGCAGCACCCGGCCAAGCGGAGCTTTCAGGCCATACGCATCGCCGTCAACGGCGAACTGGACGCCCTGCCGCCCATGCTGGAGGCGGCCGCGGCGCATCTGAACACAGGCGGGCGCCTGGCGGTGATCTCCTTCCACTCGCTGGAGGACCGGATCATCAAGAAGACCTTGCAGGAGCTGGCCACCGGCTGCATCTGCCCGCCGGAGTTCCCGGTGTGCGTATGCGGCAGGAAGCCGAAGCTGAAGCTGGTGAGCCGGAAGCCCATCGTATCCGGCGAAGAGGAACTGGCGCACAACCCCCGCGCACGCAGCGCCAAGCTGCGGGTGGCGGAGAAGGTATAACAGCAAAGCATCGGCGGAAAAGAACCACATCCGGCGAGTTATTTTTCGCCGAGACGCGGCGCAGACGTGCAGCCATACTTTGTGTATGGCAAGCGACTGCAACAAAGTATCGGCGGAAAAGAACCGACGGAGGAAGGAGGGAGTTTTACATGGCCAACTATCATCACGGCGCCACCTACGGCAGCCTGGCATATGATCTGGACGCGCTGGCGCGGGAAAAGCAGCTGGACGAGGCCGGAAAGCTCCCCCAGAAGAAGGTACGGCCGGCGCAGCCGGAGGTACAGCCGGTACAGCGGCGGCAGAGCGCGGCACGGGCCGCGGTGCGGCCCTCCCCTGTTCTGCTGCTGGGAACGGTGCTGGTGGTGGGCATGGTCATCGCGCTGATGCTGTGCTATGTGAAGCTGACCGGCATTTCCGATAATGTGTCCTCCATCAAGCGGGAGATCTCCGCCCTGGAGGAGGAGCACGTGGCGCTGCTGACGGCGTATGAGCGCACCTTCGATCTGGCCACCGTGAAGGCGGCGGCAGAGGCGGCGGGCATGAGCAAGCCCAGCAGCGGGCAGATCCAGTATATCGACCTGTCGGGCGCCGACAGCGTGGAGGTATACGCCGCGGGCGGCGCGGCGGCGCTGAACGGCTTTACCGAAAAGGCAGAGTCGCTGTGGGCGTATGTACTGGAATATTTCCGCTGAGGGAAAGTATAGTATAAGCGCGAGGAGTAAGAAGGCGACTTCTTGCTCCTTGCTTGGTCTATAACAGCAGGGCGCGGCGGCGCCGGAGCAGGGTCCGACGGCAAAACAGGAGGCACTATCGTGGCAGAAAACCAAAATTCCAACCGAAAAAACGAGAATGTACGGCGGGCCAACCGGATCATTCAGACCCGATCCTTTGTACTGATGATCCTGATGGGCGTCGTGATGTTCGTGCTGCTGTTTTTCCGGCTGTTCGACCTGCAGATCACCCGGCATGAGGAATTGCAGGGCAAGGCTGTGAACCAGCAGACACGGCGGACGGTGGTGACGGCTAACCGGGGCACCATCTATGACGCCGGCGGCAACATTCTGGCGATCTCCTCCAGCGCGGAGACCATCATTCTCTCCCCGCTGGAGATCGACAACGCGGTGAACGACACGGAAGATCCCGTCAGCTGGACGAAGGAGTCGCTGGCGGCAGGGCTGGCGGAGATCCTGGGCAAGGACGCCTCGGCCATCCGGAAACGGATGGACAACGTGAAGTCCCAGTATGAGGTCATACAGCTGCGGGCGGACGAGGACACGGCGGCCAAGGTGCGCTCATATGTGGACGAGAACAAGATCGCGGGCGTACACCTGGTGGCGGACACGAAGCGGTACTATCCCTACGGCTCGCTGGCGGCGCAGGTCATCGGCTTCGTGGGCGACGAGAACACGGGGCTGTATGGGCTGGAGGCCTATTACGAGAAGGAGCTGGAGGGGCAGAGCGGACTGGTCATCTCCTCCAAGGATCAGGCGGAGAACGATATGCTGTATACCTATGAGCAGTATTTCGCCGCCAAGAACGGCAACGACCTGACGCTGACGCTGGACACCACCATCCAGTACTATCTGGAAAAGGGTATCGAGAGCATGGTGGATAAGTTCTCCGCCGCCAACGGCGCCAGCGGCATCGTGATGGACGCCAAGACCGGCGGCATACTGGCCATGGCGTCGTATCCCAACTACGATCTGAACGACTTTCTGACCGTCAGCGACCAGACGCTGCAGGAGCGTATCGAGCGCGGGGAGAGCACCGTGGCCGATATGCAGCTGCTGCAATGGCGCAACAAGGCGCTGAACGACACCTACGAGCCGGGCTCCACGTTTAAGATCCTGACCCTGTCTGCGGCGCTGGAGGAGGGCGTGGTGGATAAGACCACCACCGTCAACTGCGGCGGCAGCGTGAATATCTCCGGCTACACCATCCACTGCTCCAACAAGAACGGCCACGGCCTGCAAACACTGGTTCAGTCGGTGGGGAATTCCTGCAACCCGGCGTTCATCAACTACGGGCTGCGGATCGGCAGCGAGAAGTTCTATGAATATATGCGGTCCTTCGGCCTGATGAACACCACGGGCATCGACCTGGGCGGCGAGGCCGTGGGCGTGTTTGCCGCGGACAGCAGCTTTACCCAGCTGGACCTGGCCTGCTACGCCTTCGGCCAGAACTTCACCGTGACGCCCCTGGCGCTGATCGCGGCGCAGGCGGCCTGCGTCAACGGCGGGTATCTGCACACACCGTATCTGGTGGAGCGCATCACCGACAGCGACGGGAACGTGACCTATCGCCACGACGACACGCCGGTGCGGCAGGTCATCAGCGAGCAGACCTCCGCCACGGTGCGGGAGTGTCTGGAATACGTGGTGGCCAGCGGCACCGGCAAGAACGGCCAGGTGGCGGGCTACCGCATCGGCGGCAAGACCGGCACGGCCGATAAGGGCCAGACCGGCGACGTGGTGGTGTCGTTCCTGTGCTTCGCGCCGGCGGACGATCCGCAGGTCATTATGCTCATCACCATGGATACCCCCAGCCGCGCCACGGGGACCTATGTCTCCGGCGGCAACATGGTGGCACCCACCGCCAGCACCGTCATGGCGGAGATCCTGCCCTATCTGGGCGTGGAGCCCAGCTACTCCGCCGAGGAGCTGCTGGGCATGGACACCACGGTGCCCAACGTCATCGGCATGAGCGTGGAGGAGGCCAAGGCGAAGCTGAAGGACCGCGCGCTGAGCTATAAGATCGTGGGCGACGGCGAGACCATCACTGACCAGACGCCGGCCGGCGGCGCCATCATCCCCGGCAAGTCCAGCGTTATTCTGTACGTCGGCGAGGAGAAGTCCACGGACAAGTGCGTGGTGCCGCATCTCATCGGCAAGACGCCCTCAGAGGCCAACACCACCGCCACGGCGGCAGGGCTGCTGATACGGTTCTCCGGCACCACAGGCAGCGAGTCCAGCTCCGTCCGGGTACTGAGCCAGTCCATCGACGAGGGTACGGAGGTGGAGGCCGGCACGGTCATCACCGTGCAGCTGGGCGACACGTCCGTGACGGACTGACGCCACACGTTTTGCGCCCAACAGAGCACACGGTTCCCTTTTGTCCGCAGGCAGAATGTGGTAGAATAGTGTGTATACCATTATGCACAGATGCAAAGGAGAGTTGATGATGAAACTGCGTGAGCTGTTGAACGGGCTGGATATTCTGGAAACAAATGCCGAGCTGGATAGCGACATCCGGGAGGTACGGTACGACTCGCGGCTGGTGGAATCGGGCGATCTGTTCATCGCCGTCACCGGCGCGGAGACGGACGGACATAAATATATTCCCATGGCACGGGAGAAGGGCGCCGCCTGCGTGCTGTGCGAGCGCGCGCCGGAGGACGGCGCGCCCTTCGTCCGGGTGGCGGACAGCCGCCGGGCGCTGGCGGTGGTGGGCGGCAATCGCTTTGATCACCCCGCACGGGAGATGACCATGATCGGCATCACCGGTACCAGCGGCAAGACCACCAGCACCTACCTCATCAAGAGCATTTTGGAACAGAAGGCCGGGGCCAAGGTGGGGCTGATCGGCACGATACAGAATATGATCGGCGACCGGGTGCTGCACACCGAGCGCACCACGCCGGAGTCCTTCGAGCTGCAGAAGCTGCTGCGGGAGATGGCCGACGCGGGCTGCACCCATGTGGTGATGGAGGTGTCCTCCCACGCACTGATGCTGGACCGGGTGTACGGCATACCCTTCGCGGTGGGCATTTACACCAACCTGAGCCGGGACCATCTGGACTTCCACAAGACCATGGAGGCCTATTGCGACGCCAAGGCGCTGCTGATGCGGCAGTGCGACGTGGGCATCTACAACGCCGACGACCCGTGGGCGGAACGGCTGATGGCCGATGCCACCTGCCCACGGCGTTTTTCCTACTCTGTAAACGGTCAGGCGGACCTGATGGCGAAGAACGTGGCGCTGGAGCCCGGCAGTGTGGATTTTGACGCGGAGGCGGACACGGAATGGTGCCACGTCCACGTGGGCATACCGGCGCTGTTCACCGTGTACAACACGCTGGACGCCATGGCCTGCTGCTGGAACCTGGGCGTGCCGCTGGCGGAGTGTGCCGACGCACTGGCGCAGAACCACGGCGTGAAGGGCCGGATGGAGATCATCCCTACGCCGGGAACGGACTACACCGTGCTGAACGACTATGCCCACAAGCCGGACGCGCTGGAAAAGGTGCTGCAATCCGCCAAGGCCTTCGCCAAGGGGCGGGTGGTGGCGCTGTTCGGCTGCGGCGGCGACCGGGATAAAACGAAGCGGCCCGTGATGGGTGAGATCGGCGCAAGGCTGGCAGACTTTGTCATCGTCACCAGCGACAACCCCCGGACGGAGAAGCCGGAGGCCATTATCGACGACATTCTGGTGGGACTGAAAGGCTATGACACACCCTATGCGGTGATCCCCGACCGGGTGGCCGCCATTCACTACGCCATGGACCACGCCCAGCCGGGCGACGTGATCGTACTGGCCGGCAAGGGCCACGAGGATTACCAGGAGATCGACCACAAGCACTATCCCATGGATGAACGGGTCATCGTGGCCGAGCACCTGAAGGAAACGCAGAAATAAAGAAAAGACCTCCGCGCGGCGCGGAGGGAAGGAGCAAGATAGTATGGGAATTATGGAGATCGTGCTGCCTGTCGCGGTATGCTTTATCGTCACCGCCATCGCAGGCAAGCTGCTGATACCGGCGCTGGTAAAGCTGAAGGCGGGACAGTCCATCAAGGAGATCGGGCCCTCCTGGCACATGACGAAGCAGGGCACCCCCACCATGGGCGGGCTGATGTTCATCATCGGCATCGGCCTCACCATCGTCGTGTTGGGCTGGCAGCGGATGATGGCCGGCAGCTTCGTACACCTGTATGTGTACCTGTTCGCGCTGGTATTCGGCGTTATCGGATATATCGACGACTATCAGAAGGTGAAGCACCACCAGAACACCGGCCTGACCGCGCCGCAGAAGTTTATTTTGCAGCTGGCGGCGGCGGTGGCGTTCCTGTGCCTGATGCGGTACGAGGGAATGCTGAGCCCCAACCTGTATATTCCCTTCTGGAACACCCACATCGTGCTGCCGTGGATCGTGTATCTGGTGTTCGCGGCCTTTGTGATCGTGGGCACCGTCAACGCCGTGAATATCACGGACGGTCTGGATGGACTGAGCAGCAGTGTGACCGTTCCGGTGGGTCTGTTCTTCCTGGTGATGGCGGTGATCTGGCCCGGCTTCGAGCAGCTGGGGCTGTTCTCCGGCGCACTGGTGGGCGGTCTGCTGGGGTTCCTGCTGTACAACCACTATCCGGCCAAGGTGTTCATGGGCGATACGGGGTCGCTGTTTCTGGGCGGCGCCGTGGCGGCGCTGGCCTTCGCCTATGATATGCCGCTGGTGCTGATCCTGGCGGGCATCGTGTATATCTGCGAGACACTGAGCGACATTATCCAGGTGGGCTATTTCAAACTGACCCACGGCAAGCGCATCTTCAAGATGGCGCCGCTGCACCATCACTTCGAGATGTGCGGCTGGAAGGAGACCAAGGTGGTGGCGGTGTTCACCGCCGTCAGTGTCATAGGCTGCGTCATCGCCTATCTGGCCGTGTGCCAGCGCTTCAGCTTCTAAGGCTTCGCACTATTTTCACAGGGAAGGAGGGAGACTATGACACGGGAGGAACAGCGCGCCCGGAAGGCCCAGCAGGAACGGATGCGGCAGGTGGAGCGCCGGCATAAGGAAGCCGCCCGCGGGCAGATGGATCTCCCCTTCCTGATCCTGACGCTGCTGCTGACGGTCATCGGCCTGATCATGCTGTTTTCCGCCAGCTTTCCCCGGGCCTATTACGACACCGGGGACGGCACCTACTACTTCAAGCGGCAGGCCGCCTTCGCGGCGCTGGGTCTTGTGTCCATGTTCATCGTCAGCAAGATCAACTATCAGCGCTGGCGCGGCGCGGGACGGCTGCTGGTGGGGCTGGCGCTGTTCTTGCTGATACTGGTCATTATCCCCCACAACCCGCTGGCCATCACCGCCAACAGAGCCACCCGGTGGCTGGGCATCAAGGGCGTGTTCCAGTTCCAGCCGTCTGAGATCGCCAAGTTAGCGGTCATCGTCTACTTCTCTGACACCATCTCCAAAAAGCGGGAGAAGATGCTGACCTGGCGGCAGGGCATCCTGCCCTATGTGGCGCTGCTGGCGGTCATCGGCGTGCTGATGATGCTGGAGCCCCACCTGTCGGGCACCGTCCTGATCTTCGCCACCGGCGCGGTGCTGATGATCGTGGGCGGCATACAGGGCTGGCTGGTGGCGGTGGGCGTCGGCGGCGTCAGCGCACTGGCCTTCCTGTTCGTGAAGCTGGCGGAGGCGGGCGTCATCCGATACGGCGCGGCGCGTATCGAGATGTGGCACAACCCGTGGGAGGACTACTACGGCGACGGCTACCAGCTGGCGCAGAGCCTGATCACCATCGGCTCCGGCGGCCTTTTGGGCGTGGGACTGGGCCGGGGACGGCAGAAGTTCCTGTACCTGCCGGAGCAGTACAACGACTTCATCTTTTCCGTGATCTGCGAGGAGCTGGGGCTGATCGGCGCGTGTGTTATCATGCTGATCTTCTCCATGCTGATACTGCGGGGCTTCTGGATCGCGCTCCACGCCCGCGACCGCTTCGGCGCGCTGCTGGTGGTGGGCGTGATGACCCACCTGGCCTTGCAGACATTTCTGAACATCGCCGTGGTGTCGGGCTTCGTGCCCACCACGGGCATCTCCCTCCCCTTCTTCAGCTACGGCGGCACGGCGCTGTGTTTGCAGCTGGTGGAGATGGGCATCGTGCTGAGCGTATCGCGGCAGATACCGGCGGCACGGGCGGGATAAAAGCACAGGATTTGACAACATTCCGTATTTTATTGCAGGAAAACTACTATTCGTATCAAAATATAGAGGTCGGACCGCCGCGGCGGTTCCAGGGAGCAGCAGAATGAGAGTGATATTTACCTGCGGCGGCACCGCGGGACACGTAAACCCTGCCCTTGCGTTGGCGGGGTATATGAAGGAGAAAGATCCGGAGACGGCCGTGCTGTTCGTGGGCACGCCCACGGGCATGGAGCGCGAGCTGGTGTCCAAGGCGGGGTACGACTACGCCGCGGTGGAGGTCAGCAGCTTTCAGCGGAAGCTGAACGCGGCGGGCATTCGCCACAACCTGCACACGGTGCGGGTGCTGGCGTCCTCCGGACGGCAGGCGCGGGCCATCCTGCGGGATTTCAAGCCCGACCTGGTGGTGGGCACCGGCGGCTATGCCAGCTATCCCATGGTGAAGGCGGCGGCCAGGGCACACCTCCCCACGGCGGTGCACGAGAGCAACATGGTGCCGGGGCTGACCACGAAGCTGCTGGAAAGCTACGCCGACGTCATCATGGTGGGCTTTGAGGACTGCCGGCAGCACTACAAGCACCCCGAGCGCATCGCCGTCACCGGGACGCCGGTGCGGGGGGATTTCTTCCGGCTGAGCCGGGAGGAGGCCCGGAAAAAGCTGGGCTTTGACGACGAGGCACCCCTTGTGGTATCCTTTTGGGGAAGCCTGGGCGCCAGCCACATGAACGAGTGCATGGTGGACTTCTTCCGCCGGGAGGACGCAGAGGGCTATCCCTTCCGCCACATCCACGCGGTGGGCAAGGGCGGCTGGGAGGCCATGGAGCAAAAGCTGCGGGAGCTGGAACTGCCCAAGTCCGACCGGCTGGACGTGCGGCAGTATATCTATGACATGGATGTGGTGATGGCGGCGGCGGACGTGGTGCTGTGCCGCGCCGGGGCCTCCACCATCAGTGAGCTGACGGCGCTGGGCAAGCCCACGGTGATGGTGCCATCACCCTACGTCACCAACAACCATCAGGAGAAGAACGCGCGGCTGCTGGAAAAGCACGGCGGCGCGGTGGTCATCACGGAGCCGGAGAGCACCGGCGACGGGCTGTACAAGGCCGTGAGCGCCATTCTCTCCGACAGCGAAAAGCGCACCTCCATGGCCCGGGCCATGAAGGAGCTGGGTATCCCCGACGCCACGGCGCGTATCTACGACACGGTCATGGCGCTGGTGCGGAAGTAAGGGAGTCACCCCTCTCCCCTGTCCGTTCATACAATGGCATAGCTGTTGGATGGACGGGAAAGGGAGGGCACATGAGGTATATCACCATAGAGGGCGGCACGCCGCTGCGGGGCGAGGTGGCAGTGCAGGGCGCGAAAAACAGCGTACTGCCCATTCTGGCCGCCACGCTGCTCAGCGGAGACGTATGCCGCATTGAGGGCTGTCCACACCTGAGCGATGTGGACTCGGCGGCAGATATCCTGCGGTACTTAGGCTGCGCTGTGCAATGGGACGGAGACGACCTGCTGGTGGACAGCACCACACTGACGCGGTGCGACATACCCCAGACGCTGATGCGGCGGATGCGGTCGTCCGTGATCTTTCTGGGGGCGATACTGGCGCGGTGCGGCTGGGCGGAGTTGAGCTATCCCGGCGGGTGCGAGCTGGGGCCGCGGCCCATCGACCTGCACCTGGCGGCCCTGCGGGCGCTGGGGGCGGATATCGACGATGCGGGCGGGACCCTGCGGTGCCGGGCGCGGAAGCTGACCGGCTGCCAGATCGTGCTGGCCACGCCCAGCGTGGGCGCCACGGAGAACGCCATGCTGGCGGCCTGCGGCGCGGAGGGCGAGACGGTGATCTGCAATGCGGCACGGGAACCGGAGATCGCGGACTTACAGGCCTTTTTGTGCGCCATGGGCGCGGAGGTGCGGGGCGCGGGCGGCTCGGTCATCACGGTGTCGCCGAGACGCAAGCTGCACGGGTGCGTGCACCGGGTGATACCGGACCGGATCGTAGCGGCCACCTATCTGTGCGCGGCGGCAGCCGCCGGCGGAGAGGTCACGCTGCGGAACGCGGAGCACCGGCACCTGGCGGCGGTGACCACGGTATTGGACCAGGCGGGCTGCGGCGTCCGCTGCGGCGAGGGGTACATACAGCTGACGCGGACAGGGCCGCTGCGGGCCGTGCCGCCGGTGCGGACGGCGCCGTATCCGGGGTTCCCCACCGACTGCCAGGCCATACTGATGGCGGCGCTGCTGCGGGCACAGGGCACCACGGTGTTTGTGGAGAATATCTTTCAGAGCCGGTACCGGCACGTGCCGGAGCTGGCGCGCATGGGCGCGGACATCCGGACCGAGGGGCGGGTGGCAGTGGTGTGCGGCACGGAACGGCTGCACGGCACGGAGGTAGTGGCCACCGACCTGCGGGGCGGGGCGGCGCTGGCGGTGGCCGGGCTGGCCGCCGAGGGCGTGACCACGGTGCAGGGCATCGGCCACATCCAGCGGGGTTACGCGGACCTGGCCGGGGACCTGCGGGCGCTGGGCGCCCGAATCACAGAGCAATAGACGAGACAGCAGAAACAGCGGAGGAGCACGGACGATGGCAAGGCGCAGACGGTACAACCATAAGCGGCGGAGAGGAAGCCTGAGCTTCCTCTACAAGCTGCTGGCTTTTGTGCTGATCTGCACCGCCATCTCTCTGGCTCTGACGCTGTTTTTCCGTATACGCAGCATCGAGGTCAGCGGCAACGACCGCTATACCCGCCAGGAGATCATCGACGCGGCGGGCGTCAGCGAGGGGGACAATATGTTCCTGATGAACAAGTACAGCGCGGCGGAGCGCATACGCAGGGCGCTGCCATATATCGAGACGGTGCAGTTCCGGCGGTCGCTGCCGGACGGGCTTTCCATCATCGTGACGGAGTGCGCGGACCCGGCGGCCATCGTGCAGGACGGGAAGGCGTACCTGCTGTGCGACACGGGGAACATCGTGGACGAGGTAGCGCCCGCTGCCGCGAAGCAGCGGATGCAGGTAAAGGGCCTGACGCTGACAGACCCGGCGGTGGGTCAGCCGGCAAAGGCGGCGGAGGGGCAGGAGCTGACACTGGAGCAGTTGCTGACGCTCATGCAGGCGCTGGACCAGCGCGGCATGACGGCGGACGTATCGCTGCTGGATATGAGCGACCCGGCACAGCTGACGCTGCGGTATCTGGGACGGTTCGACGTGCAGCTGCCCCGGGAGGCCGACTACGGCTACAAGCTGGACTATCTGATGGCCGTGGTGGAGAAGCTGGAGGTCAACGAAAAGGGCGTTATCAATATGATGCAGGAGGGGAAGGCACGGTTCATTCCGGAGTGATGCCGCGCATACCACACCGCATCGGGGACGCTGCGTAGGTGCTTCATGCTCCCGGCACAAAACTTTTTCGGTAAATTAAGTGCTTACACTTGACGCTTGCGTCAATTCGTAATACAATACAAGATATAGCATTTACCAGGAGATAATCCGTCATTTTCATACAAATTATGGCAGGAGGAGCAGACATGGCTTTTGGATTGGAAACCGGCCCGGAGAACGTTGTCAGCATCAAGGTCGTGGGCGTAGGCGGCGGCGGAAACAACGTGGTCAACCGCATGGTACGCAGTGGCGCGCAGGGCGTTGATTTTGTCGCAGTCAACACAGACAAACAGGCGCTGAATGCCTCCAGCGCTACCTATAAAATTCAGATCGGCGAGAAGCTGACCGGCGGTAAGGGTGCGGGTTCCAACCCGGATGTGGGCCGCAAGGCCGCGGAGGAAAGCCGCAACCAGATGGCCAAGGCGCTGGAGAACACCGACATGGTGTTCATCACCGCCGGCATGGGCGGCGGCACCGGCACCGGCGCGGCACCCGTGGTGGCTGAGATCGCCCGGGAGGCAGGCATTCTGACCGTGGGCGTGGTGACCAAGCCCTTCGGCTTCGAGGGACGCCGCCGCATGACCCAGGCGGAACAGGGCATCGAGGAGTTGCGGAGCAAGGTGGATTCGCTGGTCATCATTCCCAACGAGCGTCTGAAATACGCCACCGACCAGAAGATCACCTTTGCCAACGCTTTTGAGATCGCGGACGACGTGCTGCGCCAGGCGGTGCAGTCCATCTCCGACCTGATCCGCGACACCGGGTTCATCAACCTGGACTTCGCGGACGTGACCGCCATTATGAAGGACGCAGGTCTGGCCCACATGGGCGTGGGCCGCGCGGCCGGCAAGGGCAAGGCCGAGGAGGCCGCCAAGATGGCCATCTCCTCCCCCCTGCTGGAGACCTCTATCAACGGCGCGCGGGGCGTGCTGATCAACGTCACCGGCTCCATGGACATCGGTCTGGAGGAGGTGGAGCAGGCCGCCACGCTGGTGCAGCAGGCGGTGCATCCCGACGCGCTGACTATCTTCGGCGCCGCCTTCGACGAGACGCTGGACGATGAGATCCGCGTGACCGTCATCGCCACAGGCTTTGACGAGGCGCAGCAGGCCGCCAATGCCGCTGCTGTGACCCAACCCGCACAGACGGAGAACAGCGGCGCGCCCCAGCCCCTGGACGAGGTGAAGGGCGAGCAGGGACAGGACGAGATGGACAAGTCCTTCGACGAGATCCTGCGGATATTCAATAAGGACAAGTTCTGAGAAACAGGCCCCCCGGCTTCGCCGGAGGGCCTGTCTATATAGAGCAAATAGCCTCCCCCACAGGGGAGGCTTTTGTATCACCATTGTGCAAGGTCAACGGGAACGACGACCTCTTTATCCATGCCGGAGAAGAGCAGGTAAGTCTCCTCCGTAAGCTCCTCCATCGGCGACAGGTCATACGTGCATATGAACACATTGTCGTCGGTGTCTGAAACGACAACATCCTCGGGATAGCACCAGTTTTCAAAGCCGTCATCGTCCACCCAGATAAGGTCGGGGAAGGTCTGGTAGTCCCCCTCCTCCACCACATAGGCCAGCAGGGACAGGTTCTCGTGGTCCAGCTCGGTATAGGCCACCACGAAGGCACCGCCCTCCAAGGTGAAGCATTCGCCCATCTCCGCGTACTCCCGCGCCGACGCTACCGCCTCACCGACGTACTCCGGAGTGCTCCAGTCGTAGTCGGGCATCGGCTCATTGCGGTCAAAGATGTCACCGGACACTCCGCGCAGCGTGTTGATAAGCCCGATCAGGACGCTTACCACGATCACAGCGCCTATCACGCCGGAAGCGGCATTCTTCTTCGGTACGTGCCACTGGATATGGGGTCGGGGGCGGCGGGTCTGGTTTTCATAGCAAACCTTCTCTTCGTGGCACTCCTTCTGCTCGTAGCAGACCTTCTCCTGTTCGGCGTAGTGGACATCGCCGCCGGCGTCCACCCACTCCCGGCGGGGCGGGCGGTTATAGGCGCCGCACTTGGGGCAGAAGCCCTCACGGGAATCATAGGTCTTGCCGCAGGCCTTGCAGCGGATGGCAGGCATAGGCGGTCCTCCCTTCTGTGTGTTTGGATCTATTATACAGCAGATCGGGCAGATTGTCTATCAGCCTTGGGTTGCGGCGAAAAAAAAGGTGGGAAACCTGAAGTTGCACCGCGCGGACGCGCCAACCCCGTCGGGGTGGGCGCGTCTCCTTATTCCACTAGGCCGTATTTGATCTTGATGCGGTCCAGCTTCTCCAGCATGGGCTCCGCCAGCACCAGCAGGAAGAAAACTGTGGCTGCGGCGTGGACGCAGTCCATGGGAAAGCCGGTGACATAGTAGGCGGCGATGACCTTCCACTCCAGCGTACGGGCATAGAGCAGGGCGGAGACGGGGTTCATAATGCCGCCGTAGATGAGCACGGCGGAGATGGCCCCGAAGACGCACAGGGCGGCGCGGCTGCGGCGCAGCCAGCCCCGGCGGAACAACACCCCCGCCAGGAAGCCGATGATGCCCATGGCGAACATCTGGAAGGGCGTCCAGGGCCCCTGGGAGAACAGAACGTTGCTGGCCAGCATGGTCATGGCGCCCACCAGGAAGCCGGTCTCGCCGCCCAGGGCCACGCCGGAGATGATGGTCAGGGCCAGGACGGGCTTGAACTGGGGCAGCATGAAGAAGGCGGCGCGGCCCGCCACGCCCAGGGCGCAGAGGGAGGCCACCAGCACCAGCTCACGGGCCTGTGGCTTCCGTCCCTCGAACACCAGGAAGAAGGGCACCATGCATTCCAGCAGCACGGCGAAGGCGATGGGGTAGTAGGCAGTGTTGCCCAGGTAGAAAAAGCCCAGATACAGCGTGGCGGGGATACACAGCAGGATCAGTGCCGCCGCCAGACGGGTACGGTGGGAGAGCTTCCGCTTCTGCACCGGGGTCTGGAGCAGCGTCAGGGGCTTGGAGCGCCGACCGATGGCGGCGATGCAGCCGAAGAGCAGGGCGATGAACAGGCCGTAAAGGCCCAGGGCCTGCCAGCCGGCCTGGGAGAGCGTGCCGCCGCCCACCAGGGCGGTGAGGTCGGTGTGCTTGGCCGCCAGCCAGAAGATCGCCAGCGCACCCGCACCGCATACGGCGGCGATGGTCCTGCGCCACCAGGGGAGCTTTTTCGGCTTCCAGGCGGTGGACTCCTCCGCCACCGGAGGCAGAGGCTGCCAGGCGGCAGGCACCTCCGGCTGGGGCGGGACGGTCCCGCCGATGACCGCGATCACGTCCTCCGGCGTGACGGCACAGGGGCAGAAGTCCCGGACCATACGGTTAGCGGAAGTGGTGTAGAAGCTGTTGCCGGAGAAGAAGTCACGGGGTGTGCCCTCCGCGACGATGCTGCCGTCGAAAAACAGGGCGCAGCGGTGGGCATACCGGGCGCAGAAGGCCACGTCGTGGCTGACCATCACCACCGTCGTGCCGGCGGCGGTCAGCGTGGAAAGAATAGCGGCAAAGGACTGCTTGAAGGCGGCGTCCAGGCCCTTGGTAGGCTCGTCCAGCAGCAGGATATCCGGCTGGTGCAGCAGCACCTTACCCAGGGCGGCCCGCTGCTGCTCGCCGCCGGAGAGGTCATAGGGATGGCGGTCCAGCAGCTCGGTCAGGCGGCAAAGGGCCGTCACCTGTTCTACCCGGCGGTCACGTTGGTCTTTGGGGAGGTCCGTGCCGTCAAAGGATTCGTACAGGTCCTGACGGACCGTGTTTTTCACGAACAGAGCCTGCGGGTCCTGGGGCAGAACGCCGATGCGGCCCGTATGGGTCACGGTGCCCCGCTGGGGCGTCAGCGCGCCGGACAGCAGGCCCAGGGTGGTGGACTTGCCCGCGCCGTTACCGCCCAGCAGGGCCAGCAGCTCACCCCGGCGGGCCTGAAGGTCCAGACCGCGGACCACGTCCGGCTGGTCCGGCTCATAGCGGAACCAGAGACCCGCGCCGGCAAGGGCGGTATCCCCGGCGGGATACACCGGCTCCGGCGGCAGCGGGCACAGGGGGTGTTCATCGCACCAGCCGGACAGGAAATCGCGGCCCTCGCGGACGGTGATGGGGCAGGGCGCGTCGTTGTCCACCCCAGCCCAGATACGGACGGCGGCGGGCATGGCCAGGAACATATCGTGGCCGCGGCCCCGCAGGGAACGGCACACCGCCTCCGGCGCGCCGGCACAGAGGAGATGGCCGCCGTCCAGCACGGCGGCGTGGGTGGCCAGGGGCAAGGCCTCCTCGAGACGGTGCTCCGTCAGGAGGACGGTGATGCCCAGCTCGCGGTTCAGGCGGCCCACAGTCTGCAAAAAGTCGGCGGCGGCAATGGGGTCCAGCTGGCTGGTGGGCTCGTCCAGTATCAGCAGACGGGGCTGGAGCACCATGACCGAGGCCAGGGCCAGCAGCTGCTTCTGGCCGCCGGAGAGCTCGTCCACTTTCTTATGGAACCAGTCCTGGATGCCGAAGAAGGAGGCCATCTCCGCCACGCGGCGACGGATGGAGGGCGTGTCACAGCCCAGGCTCTCCAGTCCGAAGGCCAGCTCATGCCAGACCTTGTCGGTGACGGTCTGCTCCTCCGGAGACTGGAGGACGAAGCCGATATCGGCGGCCTGCCGATGGGGCGGCAGGTCATCCAGCGGCTGACCGTCGAAGAGGATACGGCCCTCGGCCGCACCGTGGGGGCGCAGGGCGGGCTTCAGCTGGCGGAGAAGCGTGGTCTTGCCGCAGCCGGAGGCGCCGCAGAGGACCCAGAACTCGCGCTGACGGACCGTGAGGGACACATCCGCCAGCGCGGGGCAGGGCTGTTGGGGATAGGTGAAGCCAAAATGCTCCAAACGCAGCAGTTCAGGCACGAGGAGTCCCTCCTTTCCGGACGAGATAGCGGCGCCGGGACAGGGCGTCCAGCAGCACCGGCGTAAAGCAGAGCAGGCCGTAAACGGCGAAAAAGCTGACCGTCAGCGGTGTGACGGGGCCGCTGAGCAGCATGGGGTAATACTGAAAGCGCAGGCCGCCGGCCAGACCGCCGCCCAGCAGATACAGGCCGCAGAAGGCCAGCCAGAGGGCGACGGCACCGTCACGCCGGTCAAAGCGGTAGAGGGAGAAGGATGTCCTCCCCGGCAGGCCATAGCCCCGGCAGCGCATACTATCGGCGGTGATGAGCCCGCTTTCCAGGCTCCAGGTGACGACGATGGAGAACACACGAAGGGCGCTTCTGACGCGCCGGGCCGGGGCGCCGGTCTGGGTATCACGGCCCAGATGCCGCTGGGCCTGCGCCACGGCGCGGAGCCGCCGGACAAAGCGGGGCACAAAGCGGAGGATCATGCTCAGCAGCAGGGACAGCGCCGGGATGACGCGGCCAAAGAGGTACACCACCTTGTCCGAGGTGATGACATCGGTGACGCAGACGAACCACAGCGCCACGGCGCTGAGCATGGCGCCGGCGGCCAGACCGTAGAGCAGGCTCTCCAGCGTCAGGGGATTACCGGAGGGCAGGTAGGCCAGAATGGTGACGCCCTGGTGGACAAAGGCGGGGTTCACCGCCGCCGCCAGAAGGGCCATAGGCAGCAGCCACAGCAGGTGGCGGCGCAGGCCCTTGCCGCCCAGCAGACGGGCAACATACCACCCGCCGCCCAGCGTCGACAGAACCAGGCACACCGGGTGCATCAGCAGCATCGCGCAGGCGATGACCAGGGCGAAATAGGCAAAGCTCACCGCCGGATGGCAAGTGCGCAGCGTATCGTCCATGGGATCACCTCCTGCATACATGATGTCTTAACCTTTTAATTATACCCTGCCGCCAGGGGATACGTCAATCCTGCGTGCGGAAAAAGGGCGGCAAAAGCCACCCTTTTGTCAGCCCATGTAGGTATTGCCCACGTCTGCACCCATATTACAGGTGTAGAGCCACTGGATGTTCTCGCCGCCGGAGAGCGTATAGCTGTCCGCGCCATAGCTGGGGAAGGTTCCCCCCACGCAGTACATCCAGCCGGAGCTCCTGCCCACATTTTTTTCGAACAGGCCGTTGATGCCCCTGACATAGTTGCCGCTGGAGCTCACCGGGATACCCGCGTCACCGCAGGCCCGCTTCAGTACGGACATGACAGACTCACCCTCGGTGATGGTCACCGTGGTGGACAGGATCACGCCGTCGGCGGGAATGATATCCTTCACGCCGTCGGAGCACTTGTCCATATTATTGAGCACCGTGGCACAGGAGATGTACAGCGATACGGACGCCGCCGGCGCAGGGTCAGGTGCAGGCGCAGGGTCCGGGTCCGGCGCAGAAGGCTGCTCCTGTTCCTGCTGTTTCTTCTCTTCTTCCAGCCGCTTCTGCTCCTCCAGGCGCTTGGCTTCCTCCTGCTTTTTGGTATCCTCCTGCTTTTTGGCGTCCTCCTCGGCCTTTTTGGCATCATCAGCCGACTTCTGCTTGTCAGGCTTCTTATCGTCCGCGGTCTTATCCTCAGTCTTTGCCGCGTCCTGCTTGCCGTCAGCCTTGGTGGTGCCCGTTTCAGCTGTGTCGTTCTTCCTGGTGTCCGCGGTCTGCTCCTGCGTTGCCGTGGGAATGTTGCCGGGGGCGTACGATACGGTCTTTTTTCCGCAGGCGGCGCAGGTCAGCAGCAGGGACAGCGCCAGCGCCAACAGCCAAAATCGGTGGTTTTTCTTCATATCTCTCATTCCTCATAAAAGCGCCATACGCAGAGGCGCTTTCGCGCCCCTGCGTTGGCTTTTCTGTTGTTACTTGGATGCGCGCTTTTTCTTATAGGTCAGCACCACAACGGCTGCCGCCGCCAGGACCGCGCTGCCCAGCCACAGCACCATCTGACTGTCGTCCGCCGTATTGGCGGAGTCCTTCTTGCCGCTGTCGGCCGTACCGCTTCCGCCGTAGTAGTACCCGGAGGACACCGTCTCATAGGAGACGATAGCGAACGCGGAGGCCTTGTCCGTCTGGAAGGTCAGGACATAATTGCCCTTGGTGCCGCCCAGCGTAGCGGACAGCTCGGCAGTGGTCACATTGCCGCTGCTATCCGTGTGGCTGCGCACCACGCAGACGCGCTTGCCCTGAAGGGCCGCGTACAGCTCGTCGGTGATGGGGATGGTCACGGTGACGCTGTGGGGCAGCTCGATAAGCTGCGCCACGGTCTTGATCTCGTTCCCTTCCGTCTTGACCAGCGCCACAGTCACGTCTACGACCTTCTCCAACTGCGCGTTCTTGCGGGATTTGTCGCCGCGCAGGGCGTCCAGCTTCTCGGCCAGCTTGTTCAGCTCCTTCTTAACCTCGTCACCGGCCGTCTTGGCCGCCTCGGTCAGGGCGCTCTTGCCGCCGTCGGCGGCCTTCTGCTCGTTGGTGAGCTGGAGCGTATCCGTCACGGTCACGGTGATCGCACCGTCGCTCACTGCTGCCTTGATGTCCGCCAGCACCTCCCCGGTGATGGTATCATCGGCCTTGATGACCAAGCCGTCGCCCGCGGCGGTCTTGTTGTCTTTGCTGTCCACCTTGATGTCATCGCCTTTGACGTTGGCCATCGGGTTCTTGACGCCGCAGACGGTGCAGACGCCGTTGACGTAGGTGTGCTTGCCGGTGGCGGGAATGGTCGCGCCAGCTGTGATGACAATGCCGCAGCGCTTGCAGTAGGTATCCGCCTCATGGCCGGAGGCGTAGCAGGTGGCCGCCACCGCCGCACGGGTGGCCTCATCGTGGCCCAGGGCCGCGATGACCCAGCTGTCCTTGGCGATCTCGGTCTTGCCCGCCGCATCGCTGAAGAACTTGTGGCAGCGAGAGCAGGTCCAATAGGCACTGTTGCCTGCCTCGGTGCAGGTAGCAGCCTTGCCCGCCGTGGCAGTCATACTGTGCCCCAGAGACGGGACGATCATCGTCTCCTCCGTGCCGCAAACGCTGCACTTACGGGTGCTGATACCGCTTTCGGTGCAGGTGGCCGCCTTGGTCACCGTCCACGCGCTGAACTTGTGGCCCGTCGCGGGAACAGGCTTTTCCTCCACGACGCCGCAAATGGAGCAGATCCGGCGGCTGACGCCGTCCTTGGTGCAGGTGGCGGCCACGGTCACTTTCCACTCGCCGAAGCGATGGGCGCAGGCGGCGTCGGTCATATCGTAGAGGGCGTTGGCCTTCTCGGTAAAGCGCGCATAGGCGGCCATGGCGCAAAGCGCCTGCTCCGTGGCCATCTCGTTGACGGCCTTGTCTGCGAACTGATGCTTAAAGCCGCCGTTCTCCGCCACGCGGTACTGCAGGAGGTTCCCCAGCACGCTCAGGGTCTTCCCCTCCACGGTCTTGGTAAAGCGCGCGTCCGTGTTGGCATCCAAATTCAGGGCGGAAAGGGCGATGACCACCTGCGCGCAGCTCTCGGAGGAGTCGTAGCCGCTTCGATACTTGCCGGAGAGCCAGTTGAGGGCTTTCTCCACGGCCGTGTTCACGGTTTCATTGCCGCCGTCCTTATAGTAGGGCGCCAGCGCCTGCAGCGCCATGGCGGTCATGTCCACGTCGCCGACGGGTTTTGTGTCGGCGCTGGCTCTCCAGCTGCCGTCTTCGTTCTGCTGTGCAAGAACAGCCTGCACCAGCCAGGAGGTGTCGGAGGTGTAATTGCGGCTGTTGAGCGCCAGCAGACCCATGACGAGGCCGTTGATATCCGTGTTACTGGTATCGGTGACCTGCATGATATCCTTGTTCTGCAGCGCCTTCAGCAGGTTTTCGCCGCCCACGTTGGCGGGGTCCTTGCCGATGGCGGTAAGGGCCAGAATGATACGCTCGTTGTCGGTGACGGTGGGGTTACGGCTCTCGGGATCGACAAGAACGCCGTCCGCGCCCATATTCTTCTGCACATAGGCCACGACCTTCTCATAATAGGCCGCGATATATGCCTCGGACAGGGGCACCTTGGCGCGAGCCTGTCCCAGTACCGCCCATTCGCCGAAGAGATAGCTGACGACCGGGGCGCTCACCGCACTTTGGATATACGCCTTGGCGCCGGCATACGCCTCATCGAAGCCGGGCACTTCCGCACCGGGCACGGCGGGATCCGTCGGATCCAGCGGGATATAGGTGTCGGTAAAGAACAGGCGCAGGGTGTCGCCGTCTTTGAGATAGGTATTGTCCAGCGTGGTCTTGGGCAGCGTCTCGGTGCCGCCCTGTAAGGTGAGGCCGAACATCCAGCCGGAGGACTTGCCGTCGCCCTTCTCCTTGAGGGTGTGGCCCGCCGCATCGGTGATGCTCTTGATGTAGGCGCCGCTGCCGGTATAGGTGTACTTGGCACTGTCAAGGCACGCCTTCACAGCGTCCCAAGCGGTGGGATCCTCGTTGGCCTTGCCGGTGAAGGTAAAGTCGGAGATTCCCCGGAAAGTATGGCCGTTCTTGTTGTAGCCGTCCACCTTGACCTTCACGGTGAGGGTCTGATTTTCGTTGGGGTCATTCTGCCCCGTGGTACCGGGCACCGTCAGGTCGATCTGGATGGGCTGCTTGTAGAATTGGGCAAAGTCCTTGTAGCGTTCCTTGCTCTCCTCGGTGCCGTTCAGGCCGAATTTCTCCCAGTACTGGGCGTACTTGGTGTAGGTCAGGACGCTGTCCAGCGTAACTGTCGTATTGTACTCCGGCTGGTGTACACGCAGCAGCTCATTCTCGATGACGGAGGGACGGGAGGATCGGAAGCAGCGGTATTTCTCCGTATCGAGCCAGCCGGGGATATCGTCGGCCTCGATGCCGTCGAAGGTCATATTCACCGTGCCGCGGATGTATTTCAGCGTGCCGTCCTCGTTTTTGCAGATCTCTGCGAAGGGGTACAGGTCAGAGGTGACCTTGGTCTTAACCGTATTCTTGTTCTTGATACCGTCCCAGTAGGCGTCCTCGGTCCGCGCCTCCGTCATAAAGGCGGCAGCGCCATCCAACTCCGGCTGGGTAAAAGGCTGAATGGTGAAGCTGAACTCCTGCCGCGCCAGCAGAAGGCCGGAGCTGCGGGTGGTGATGGTCACCACATACTTCGCCTCCACCGGCTTCTCACCGGGCAGTGGGCGGTAGACCATGGCGTGATACCCGTTGAAGTCCAGCACATCCGGGGTGAGGCTCACCATCGTGACCTTCTGGTTATAACTGTCGGTCATGATGCCCGCTTTCTCCAGAAGAGCGGGTCTGGGCATCTGCATATCGTCGCCGACGGCAGTCGTGTCCACGGGCTTTGTCTTGTCCACAAAGTCGCGCAGGAGCCCCTGATACTTCTCCGCCAGAGCGTTTTGCATCTCGCTGGTCACGCTGCTGTCGAAGGGCGCAACGGTGGCGTCAAAGAGCACATCGGCATAGACCTCCACGCCGTTGTCGCCGGTGATGTGCGCCAGCGTGTAGTCATCGAAGGCGTCATAGGTCACGCGGGCGATCAGCCGGAACTTGCCGGCCTTCTCGGGCAGCGCCGTGCCGTCTGCGGGCTGCAGGGGGCGGTTGACGGTGCCCACGCCGGTGCCGTTGGTGCCGTTGGTGATGTAGAGCCACTCGGTGTTCCGGGTGCCCCACTGCACCTTCACATCATAGCGCCCCGCAATGCTGGAGGGAAGCGTGAGGTTGGAGGTGATGCGGTCGTTCACGGTGTAGAGCGTCCAGCCCGCCACCTCGCTTTGGGTGGCCCCGTTGGTGTTCTCGCCGCGGATGAGTTCCCAATTCAGGGACCCGGCGGCGCTCTCCAGCAGTTTCTGCACCGCGTCGGCGCTGCGCCCCACGGTGGCACGGAGGGTGATCTCCTTGGTGACCCCGGCATAGGTGATGTTGAACTTCAACCCCGTGTACTGCACGGTCTGGCGGGCGGTGCCGTCGCCGGTGAAGTAGATAATGTCGCCGTTGTCGGCAATGTACTGTACCTTGGTACCGTCAAAGCCGTTGGCCTTGGCGCTACCGTTGACATAGGTGATCTCGGAGTTGTCCGCCACATCCGCATAGCCCTGCTCTGCCAGCAGGCGGCGGAAGGCTTGAGTGATGTTGGTTTCATCATAGAGCCCCACGCCTTGCAGGGGCTGCACGGCGGTATTCTTGCGCGTGAACTCGACGGCAATATCCTCCAGCGTCTGCACCTTTTCCGCATTCTCGGACCAGAGGCACAGCGTGAAGGTCTTGGTCTTCGTGGCAGCGCCGCTTTGGAGAGTGGCGGTGAGGGTCACCGTGACCTTATCCGCCGCAGGCGCGGTGAGCGCGCCGGTGGCGGTGTTCACCAGAGCGTTATCCGCCGTCCATGCGAGGGAAACGGTCTTCTCTCCACTGCCCTCCACGGGAACGGTGACGCTCGCGGGCAGGGTCAGGAAGCCGGTATAGGTCTGCGCGATCTCCTCTTCCTCCTCCGGGTCGCTGCTCACCGGGGTAAGGCCGCGGAGCTGATAGACGCCGGTGGCATCGGCCTTCAGAAGGTCTGCATTCTCGGCATCGAGCCCCAGTTCCTTATAGAAGTGCTTTTGCAGGGCGTTCAGGAAGTAGTCGTGCAGGTCCGTGACCGCTTCGCCGGGCTCTTCGATGCCGTATTTCTCACAGAGGTCGGCCTTATCGTTATAGTCCGTAAGGTCATAGAATCTCAGCACAGTCTCGGCGTACCAGTCGGCCTTGGCTTTCTTGGCGGCGTCGGCGGCGCTCATGCCGCGAAGTTCCAAGGCGTTGGCGGCGGCGGCAGCGGCCTTGAGGTCGGCATTGTCCACGGGGGTGCCGCCCTGCCAGGGCAGCACCGGGAAGCCGCCGTTGCTGTTGCCGCTGTCAAGGTGCATCCCCATCTCCGCCGCAAATTCCGGGGTGCGCATATAGTCCGCGGTGCGGGCAGTCATACCGCTGGTGGTGCCATCCGCCGCGGCCTGTGGTGCGACGGTGTCCAGATAAGCGCAGTTGGTGATGGTGGCGCCGGAGTTCACCTTGCCTACCACCGCACCGAAGCTGCTTTCCGGACCGGTGACAGCACCTACAGTGTAGCAGTCTTTCATAACAGCATTACTGCGCGCACAGCCGACAAGTCCGCCAAATCCGCCAGCGCTAACACTCTTTGCGTTAGTGTGGACGTTCCCCGCAAAATAGCAGTTCTCTACGGTACCGTAAGTATAACCCACGATACCTCCCGCGCCATTTTGCACCGCATACCGGGAGTACTTGAACAGAATATCCGCTGTGCTCACGCAGCCACTAATGACATTGCCTGCCACACCATGACCAACAATACCGCCAACACCAAAGATCACGTCATCGCCGCCTTTGATGTAACCACTGACGAGGCAGTTTTCAATCCGGCCTTCACTCTTATCCGCAATACCTCCGACATTACTTGTACCGTCAATGGCGCAATCCACACACAAACTCTTGACAGTTCCATTGGCGCTCAAATAATAGACTAATCCGCCAGTTCCTGCCAAACCACTAACGGTGTAATTATCGCCGTCCAGGGTGCCGGCAAACTTATTACTGTCGGTACCGATAGCCGTCCAGGTCTTGCCGTTGAGGTTGATGTTGGCGGTGAGCTTGCCGCTGATGGTGGTCTGCCCGCCGTTGACCGCATCGGCAAACCATGCCAGTTCCGCGGCGGTGCCGATCTGATAGACACCGTTTTCTGTTTTGGGCGCGGTCTTGGTCGTGCCGTCCCAGCCCGCACCGGCATAGGTCAATGTTACCTTGATGGTGTCGTTTTTGGCAGCGGTAAAGCTGCCGCTGACCGTGATATAGTCCGCCTTGGCGGCGGTATAGGCATACGTCTCGCCGAGGTAGACGATGTATGCGCCGTTCTCGTCTGCTGCGATCGTGCCGCCCACGGGGTGGGTTACGGTCACCTTAGCGTTTTCCGCCGGAGTTACGGCAAAGGTCAGGGTGCAGGAGGCAAGTTCGCTCAGCGTGACGGTCTTGTTCACATCGGCATTAACGGTGATGCTCCCCGTCTCGGTCTCGTAGCCGAACTTGCTGACGGTGTAGGCATAGGTACCGGCGGCAACGGTGTATGCGCCGTTTTTGCCGGTGATCTCTGCGCCGCTACGGTCCTTCAGCACCACCGTTGCACCGTCGGGAGTATTAAGGGTGAGGGTATAGAACGGAACTGCTGCAAAATTCTTCAGGGCTGCGTAATAGTAACTGGTATAACCATCATAACTAATGGTCAGCACATCACCCTGCGTAAGCTCCACTGAAAAATCTTTCCAAGAAGTTTCGCTGTAAGCACGCTTGACTTGTGTACTGTTCTTCTTTATGGTGAAATAATAGTATTCATCCGGCTCATCATAATACCAGTCGCCTTCCACATACCCTGCCGCATTGGCGATATAGCTGAACGACAGCTTCACATTCTTTGTAGCTGTGAGAGCCAGTGTGGTCGTTTCTGTGGTCTTGAGATAGGAGTCCTTGCCAGCACCCTCTATGGTAAATTTCCCCTTGTCACCGCTGACGGTAATACCCTGGCAATTGGCAAAGAAATCCTCAAATATCGCCTTTTTTGCCAGCGTCACTGTGATATTCACCTTATCGCCATTCACAGAGAATATACCGCCGGCATTATCGCAGCCATCGCAGGCAACTGTATAAGCGTAGCTGCCATTGGACAGACTGCAGCCTGTACCATCACCGGTATATACCGCCTTACCGTTGGTTTTGACGGTCACTGTCGGATCCGCCGTGATCCCTGCGGGGCGCGAGATATCAAACGCCACGGAATAGGCCGCAGATTTGGTCAGCGGCACCGTCTTTGCCACATCTGCAGCAACATTGATCGTTTCCGTAACAGTGTCATACCCATAAGCCGACACCGTGTAGGTATACTCACCTGCAGAAACGATGTATACACCATTCGTACCTTTAAGTTCTGCGCCTGTGCTGTCCTTCAGTGCAACGACCGCATCAGCCTCTTCAGGCTCCGCTGTCAACTTCACCTCATACAGGGACGAAACTGTGAAATCCTTGAGCTTGACATAGTAATCACCTGAGACATACGTCTTTATAAGATTCAGTCTCAGCGTATCGCCCTTTTTCAGATCAATGGTAAAGTCCTTCCACTGAGTACTCCCCCATGACCGCATCTCTGGATTATAGCTGTTGTTTTTTACGATCGTAAGAGCTGCGTAAGAAGAATCATAATTGCAGCCCCAATACTTAAAGCTAAGCGTCACATTGGCCTTTGCCTTCAGCGTAATCGTAGATGTACTGCTTGTATTTCCTTGAACCGGATTGCTGGAGCGCAGGCAAAGGCCGTCGCTGTCGGTCATGTCCACCACATAAGGATAGGTGGCATCATTCGTCACCTCAACACTGTTAACAATACCAGCGAAGAAGTCATCAAACTCAGGCTTCTTAATGACCTCGATCTCAATGGAATCCGTTTTTTCCTTGTAGGTCACAGTCACCGTCTGCTTTCCCGGCGCGGTGTTGTCAAATCCCTCCACCGTGAAACCCTTGGTGATGACCTCGCTACTGTTATCGTCATAGGTAACTGTAACACTGAGCTCCAGTTCATCGCCGGTATAGCACGTCGTTTTAGCCGACTTTACGGAAATAGACACGACGTTCTTTTCCACCACTGGCTCCGGGTCCTTCAGCGTAGGATAGCCGCCCCCATTGTACTGGAATGCGCTGCCAAGGGTGGCGGCAAACTCCGCAGACTGCATCTCGGCGGAGGATTTGGTACCAGAGTTGCTAATCTTAACAGTTGACGGTACCAGCGCCGTTACGGTTTCACTCGGCGCATAGCAGTTAACAATACGGCATGGCTCGTCCGAAGAATAGGAACTGGATGATACCGCTATTATTGCACCGTTCGTTTCAACGGAACCAACAGTATAGCAGTTCTCCACCAGAACGCCCTTCGTTCCTCTACCGAGTATGCCTGCGCCATCACTTATATCCCCCTGATTATAGCAATTCCTTATTATGTGAGTTCCTACAACATTTCCTGCAATGCCGCCAACTTGCTTTCTTGTACCACTCACACTTCCCATATTCGCGCAGGAAGAAATCGTAACAAAGCCACTGCCGGGTTCACTATAGCCAAGAATACCACCAGCACCTTTTCCCCCCTTGATGCTCGCTGTATTTTTGCAGTTCTCAATAGTTACATTGCCATCCGCAGTACCTGCGATACCACCCACATTGTTCTTACCTGTTGCCGTGACACTGCCTGCGGTGATCACATTCTTCACCACGGCGCCGCCCGCCAGTTTGCTGAACAGGCCGACATTGGCCGTGGAAGCGGTGATATTCAGCGTCACGGTGTGGCCGTCGCCGTCAAAGGTGCCGGAAAAGTCGCTGGCATAGGGCTCGGTGACAATGATATCCTTCGTCAGCGTATAGCTGCCGCTGGCGTCCATCGCCGCAAACTCCTTCGCGGAGCTGACAGTTCCTTCCGCCAGCGCCAGCGCCGCGCCGCCGCTGCGGGCAGACCGGGACACAGGCACTTCCGCAGCAGGCTCCTGCTGCTCCTGCGTCTCCTCATCCTCGGTGGGGACATTGCTGTCCGTATCCGCCGGGGCGGTCTGTTCCTGCTGGGTCTGCTGCTCCTGCTCCGCGGCCAGCGTGTCGGCCAACACGGAGGTGGGCAGCAGGCTGACGGCCATCACGACGGTCAGCAGCCAGCTTATGACTCTCTTCTTCATGTCTCTTTCTCCTTTATGTAAATTTTTTGTCGACGTGAGGGGGTGGGCGGGGATGCGGCAACATCCCCGCCCCACTTATGGAAAAGCACGCGGCCAATGGCCGCCTCAGCTTGACAAAGGGGACTCGTCTGCACAGTTTCACGGTCAGATGGAAAGCGCACGGCGCCTCAGCTTGACAGTCGAGTTTTCCGCACCGCTTCGCTGTGTATGGCAGCGTGTCAGCCTGGCAAGGGAAATATTTTTCATGCAGGGCATGAAAAATGGGACAGAGTGCACTCTGTCCCGCGAAAATGAAACGCTGCCCGGCGCAAAGCCGGACAGCGAACGCAATAGATACGACCCCTGCACCACGGAAAGACGTCGCCGCCCCCGCCGCCCGCCCAAAAGGGCCGGCCGCGAAAAAGGCGGCGCAAAAAACACCGACCTCCCGTTCAGGAGGTCAGCGTGGTACATCTACATGGTGGTACAAGATTCCCGCACACGGAGAGCGCGCCCGCTGCAACTTTGTCCTACACAATGCAATTCTCCTGGCTCGCGCCGCGGGGGACAGACATCCCGCCTCGTTTGCAGCCTACCTTCTCATGGGCTTACCCACAATGGCGGACTTTCGTCCCGGCGGCTCTCGCCGCTTCGGTGCATCCTTGCGCTCACAGTACCGGTCGTGCGGGGTTTGGCTACCCCTTTCCTTCTATGCCGACGCCTGGCCCGTGGTGGGCTGTACGGTCGCCGGCGACATTGGATCAACAGACTGTTTATTTACTTGTCAGCGACATTATATTACAGGAATTGGCCGTTGTCAACCCTCCTCCCTACCCCAATGCCACGTCCAGGATCATCATTACGGTAAAGCCCGCGGCAAAGGCCAGCGCCCCCGGGCCGGAATCGCCGCGCGTGGGCAGCAGCTCGGCGGCCACCACATAGAGCATGGCCCCGGCGGCAAAGCCCAGCAGCCAGGGCAGCGCCGGAACGATGAGCGCCGCCGCCAGCACCGTCACGCCGGCGGCCAGGGGCTCCACCACGCCGGAGAGCACGCCGCCCAAAAAGGCTCTCCCCTTCCCCGCACCGGCGGTACGCAGGGGCAGGGCCACAATGGCGCCCTCCGGCACATTCTGGATGGCGATGGCCAGCGCCAGCGTAAACGCCGCGGCGGGCGCGGCGGCTCCTGCCGCCACACATCCGGCATAGGCCGCACCCACCGCCATCCCCTCCGGGATGTTGTGCAGCGTCACCGCCAGAAGGGTCATGGTGGTGGAACGGTCGGTAACAGCCTCCGGCAGCAGTCGCTCCAGCAGCCGCAGGAACAGCACCCCCAGCCAGAAACCGCCCGCCGCCGGAAGGAAGGACCAGCGGCCCATGTCCGCCCAGTCGATAGCGGGCAGCAGCAGGCTCCACACCGAGGCGGCGGTCATCACCCCGGCGGCGAAGCCCTCCAGCACGCGGCGCAGAACGGCGGAGGGCGCTCTTCGCAGGCAGAATACGCACGCCGCACCCAGCGACGTGCCCCAGAAGGGGAGCAATATCCCCTGAAGGACAGATGATTGCATAGACACTCCCTTTTCCGTATCCGTAGTATGCGGAGCCGGGCGACTCCGTACAGTCTATCCTACGCAGCGGGAAACGAAAGGTGAAAAGACAAGGGCCCCCGCCGAAGCGGGGGCCTTTGGGAAAATACAAAGTCATTCAAAATGCTAAGATAAGGCGGGAGCGCCCGAAGGGCACTCCCACTGCGCGGCTTATTGCTTTATGTGAGATGCAGCTTCACTGTACCGGCAGCTCCACTGCGATGGTCGTGCCCTTGTCCGAACTTTCCTCCACCCAAACGGAGCCGCCGTGGAGATCGGCGATCTCCCACACCAGCGAAAGTCCCAGCCCCACGCCGCCGTACTCCCTGCTGCGGGACTTGTCCACCCGGAAGAAGGGCTGGAAGATGCTCCGCTGAAATTCCTCCGGAATGCCGCGGCCGGTGTCGGAAACGCGGATCAGGAGTTTTTCCGGCTCCTGTGTGACGTAGACCCACACCGAGCCGCCAGGGCGGTTGTACTTGACGGCATTCTCCGTCAGGTTGAAGATCAGCCGATAGATCAGCGCGTCGCTGCCGGTCATAATGCCGTCGCCCTCCGCCGTCAGCGTGATGCTTCGCTTCTCCGCCAGCGGCGCAAGATCTGTGAAGATCTCCTCGATCATGGGCGCGAGCTCGACCCGGTCGTCACAGGGCACGGTGCGCAGCTCGCTCATCTCCAGCAGGATCTTCGTCATCTGCGCCATACGCTCCGTCTGCTCCTGCAGCAGGCTCAAAAACGCCGCCGTTTCGGGCGTGACGTCCGCGTGCTCGGCGGAAAACAGCTCAAGCTGCGCCTGCATCAGCGCAAGTGGCGTGCGCAGCTCGTGCGCAGCGTTGCCCGTAAACTGCCGCTGCGCCGTGAAGCCCGCGTCCAGGCGGTCGATCATGCCGTTGAACGAGCGGCTGAAGCGCTGAAACTCCGGCAGCACGTCCTCGTCGATCTTCATATCCGCGAGATTGTTCAGCTGCACCTTCTCCACCTGCGAGGCAAAGCTGCGCAGAGGCTTGAGCGCGCGGCCGCTGACGAAATACG
>OHTB01000003.1_pt1 | contig 220680 bp, 202 predicted proteins | sample 1578771 | NCBI WGS metagenome assembly OHTB01 (sample SAMEA3879516, study PRJEB24766) | human gut metagenome | biome: human-associated habitat; feature: feces | place: USA | collected 1985/1987 | reverse complement strand
ATCACATTGACAATCAATTTGTTATAATTTTAAGCCTATTTCGCGACTGTCCCTATATTACTGAATATCAAATATTAATATCGGGAATTATATAGTTATGATACCATATAGTTCCCGACAATTGTAAGCGTTAGCCTATTCTTTTTTGTGCAACCTCTATCGCATCGTGTTTTAATTCGTCTTCATCCTCTACCGCATCTAATACTTTGTCTGCTAACCATAGAGTGAGAAGTTCATTTTTATCTATATTGAAATATTCTGCCAATTGTATTACTTGTGTCCGTTTAGCTCGTCTGTCTCCGCGCTCTATTTTGCTGAACATCGGAGTATCTATTTCAAGTAGTGCAGCCAATTGTCTTTGCAGTACTCCGTGCTCTGCTCTTAATTCTTTTATTCTTTCTCCTAATAACATACTTCTTCAATTTACGAATTTGACATGAGTTAATCGGATTTTATTATCCGCTATAATATGACGGAATCCGTTATAATTTCCGCTATAATTGGAATAAACCGTCAAAATCTTCTGTTATGACTATTCTTTTAAGAACCATATCCGTCCTTTTGCGTAAATAAGTTTATCCACACTTAATGCGCTAAGTATATCTCCTAAAAGTCTCAATTGCTGTTCATGCGTCTTAACTTGCGGCATTACATCTTTGATATATTCATAAATACTATCACGTTTCGCTCCATCTGTACCGGCATTCTTAAGATACTGCAAAATCATCTGTTTCATTTTCTCCTTATCAAGTCCTTTCTGCTTAGTATAACCCTGCAGTTGATTAGTGGCCTTTGCAATCCCTAAAGATATTGTATAATTGGGAGCTTCGCCCTCAATAAGTCCTCTGTTTAGTAAATTCTGCGCAACATCCTCATGAATAGTTCTGCCCTTTTGGACTGCATCTAATGATATGCAGTCCCATAAGGTCAGTGAATCGTTGGTTTTGAGTAAATTAGTATATTGTTTATTTATTTCATTGCCATAAATGCGTACCGACACTTTTCTGTTTTTAGCGTCAATTTCATAATCAGGCATTGGAAAATGGCGACGCCATTGTTCATTAAACATTTTCTTGATACCTCTACTTACTGTGTCTATCATGTTGAAATCAACCATTGCCCTACAAAGACACTCATTGCGGAAATATGCTTGAGGCTCTTCATTTGTTAAAGCATTTTCCAAAGTACCAGGAATGAAACTCCCTGCATTGGAGTAATAAAGGTAAGTCGGATTTTCTACAAAATTGATTCGCTGCTGCATCGTGTAATCTTGATGGGCAATGCAGTTATGAAGAGCTTCACGGATAGTATAGTCGTCATATTGCTTCATCGTGTCTGGGAAGAGCGTGCCTCCCGGCATTTCACGCATGGTTAGATTTTCAATCTTTGATAAGATCTCATCTACGGTTAATATAAATGGCACGGTGAAGTGTTCGTAATCCACAACATCTTGCTTTTCATCCCGTCTCGTCCAAGTCACCTGAACAACAGCTGGACGTAGCTTGAAAGCGGATTCATATTTACCAAGAAGAATAATTGCAGCACGAGTGATTCCTCCGTTCTTCATTATGCCGCACTTGCTCAAGAATGTTTCCACTGTCCATGCATTTACTTCGGCTTCAGGGATTCTGCTGTGTACTTTCTTGAACATCATACGAGCTTTAGCTATGGCAACTTCATCAAGGTCGTCAATCGTTGCATCAGATACAATTTGTGCCGACCAATCCGTTTCACTGAAAATTGGTTCATCAAGAATTGTACTCATGCGTTCAGTAGTCATTTCTACGAGAGAATCCTCTATTCGTTGCCATGCCTTATTATGAGCAAACACGGGCCGTTTGGGTAGATGTTTGGGAATATGTATAACCCATACTTTACGATTAGTATCATCTGTGATAAACTCATCTATATATAAGTCTTCTGTTGAAAGATTTACGCATCTTTCTGTTAGACGCAATATTGCCTTTTGCTTATCATAGTTATAAGTGTCCGTTCCAACAATCTCCAATGTCTTGTCATGAACGCCTATCACTAAATCTCCTCCATCCATGTTGGCGATAGCCGACACGTAGGAAATAACATCATTCTTTTCGTCCCCACAGAACGAGTTCTTAAGATTCTTAAATTCCTTCCATTCACAGCGAGCATTCTCCTGTGGGTACTCGCGGAGAAGGTATTGTTGTAGTTCGAGTTCGGTCATAGAAATATAAATTAAATAGAGTCTTTTACCCTCTTGCTCAGGAGGTCCCATTAAAAAAAGATTATTAGTAGTAGACCAATTGTGACCACCAGATTAGATCTGCAAAATGCTTACCCATCTGCTTCTAAAACTCTTCCTTAAACGGGGATGGCTTTTTTGAACCAGCCCCTTTGTCTTGGGACTGTTCAATCTATATGACACCGATGTTAATAAAATAATTTTTATTAAACATAGTTTTATACATTCTGAATTGTTCTTGCATCACACGTTATCATCCCTGTTTGCTTCCGGGCTGGCATTTACCTACTCTCCCGCTTTTGCAGTACCATCGGCATAAACGTTTTTTACTTCTCTGTTCGGAATGGCAAGAGGTGGGGCAACGCTATTATAAACACCAAATTTGTTCTCTTTAGAGTTGTTCAAGTCAAATGACCTTTCCAATTCCAACTCTGGACGAGTTAGAAGAATTGGCATTTCCTTCTGTTCCTCTTCCCTTACAATAATTGAAGCATTCTTTGCTCTCGTTGCTGCCCAATTTCTAAGCGCAGCAATTTGCTCTTTCATCGTGGTAGACAACGGCACTGTTTTTAAAATCGCATTCATTAGATGCGTTGTCTTAAGTTGAGGATTCTCTGGATTTTCAACATAAGCATCAAACATCGCTTCTTTAATACACTCTTCAATTTCTGCACCATTAAAACCTTCAGTATTATTGGCGAGAGACTCCATAGGGTAATTATTCTTTATCGGGTTTTGACCTTTCTTGTTAAGATGAATGGTAAAGATGTTTTTACGCTCCTCCTTTGATGGAAGATCAACAAAAAAAATCTCATCAAAACGCCCTTTGCGCAATAATTCTGGAGGAAGTTGATTGATATTGTTGGCTGTAGCAACGACAAAAACAGGAGAAGTCTTTTCTTGCATCCATGTCAGAATAGTTGAAAAGATGCGCGAAGTCACACCGCCATCAGTAGATCCACTTGATTGAACACCACCAAGTCCTTTTTCTATTTCGTCAATCCATAACACACATGGCGCGACTGCTTCTGCAGTTGCTATTGCTTTCCTAATATTATCTTCGCTACTTCCAACTAATCCTTGGAATACTTTGCCAACATCCAAACGTAGTAATGGCATATTCCAAAAAGAGGCTATACTTTTTGCCGTTAAACTCTTGCCACAACCAGGGACACCAAGCAATAATAAACCTTTAGGCTCTTGCAATCCCCAATCTCTTGCTCTCTTTTGATAAGCTATTTGACGTTTGAATAGCCAATCCTTCAGAACATCCATACCACCAACATCTTTCAAACTTTCATTTTTGGGAAAGAAATCCAAGATGCCTGATTTGCGAATGATTTGCTCCTTTTCTGCTGAAACTGTATAGGGGGCATTTTCTCCAAGACTTATCTTTAACAGCCGCTAAACAAAATGCAAGGTCTGCTTCCATTGAGGTCATGCCTAATGCTGCATCTACCATTTTGTTTCTCATCTCAACAGAAAGATTCTTCTTAGTTTGTCGTTCTACAACAGCCAAGGTTCGCTCCATGTCTGTTCTATCTGGTAGAGGTATATTAAGAACAGTTACATATTTCTCCAGTTCTGTTGGTAACTTGTAAATAGCAGACAAGATAATTGCATGAGTGTTCGTGAATTTTGCATGCTCAGCTATCTTACGGATGTAATACTTGATTTTGTCCTCTTCAATGTAATTGCTCAGATCTTCAAGAATAAAGATATCTTTAATTTCTCTATTCTCATTCTTATAGATATACTTCAAAGTCATTTCTGGTTCATCGTATTCTTCTCCTTTATACAAAGAGCCTTCTGGAGTCTTCTCCATCAAGCCCTCTACACAATTCCAAGTATAGATACGCACCTTCTTATTATCTGTGCGTAAAAGGTCTGCAATTCCCTCTATTTTCTGTTTTGTCCTGTCATATTCAAAACTATTCAGATAAAACACGGGGTAATATGCAGATAGCATATCCTTGATTTTTGTATAAATTGATTCCATAGCTATTTCTGTTCAATAGTTTGAATATTTACTCGGCGAGGCTTAAGCTTTCCTGCATATTTCGCAGGTATAGGTTTCTTTGTCATCACACGCTTGTTTCCTAACAGCTGTTCCAAAACATCCATTGCGTCATGAGCACGCTCATTGACATCGTTAGGTAAATAGTCGGAATCTGTTACTATCGTGCCATCTTTAAGGATGGTGAACTTTATTTGCGCAACAGGTTCCGTCTCATTTTTATCTTTAGAGCGTCCAACCATATAGAAGCTATATACCTCTTCTGAGTTTGGTGTGAAATGTTCATTCTCCTTGTAATTAAACCCTTTCTTCTTAAACTCTTGAATTAATGAGTTCTTTGCATATGTGGCATTTAATGCGTAGAATTGCTCTTGAAGTTCTAATACCTTTTGGGTGGCATTAGGCATATAATACGTGTTGTAAGTGACTTCATTTGTTGTAAGGTTCAACTTTAATGCAAACTCACCATATAGGCGAGATTTCTGTTTAGCATCCGAAACTGTTAGTATGTTATCTTGGATGGTGTATTGCCACCCCAAAGCATCGCATGCGGACTTTAATACGTCCACATGCATTACCTGAGGGTTGCGCACAAATCTTGATGATTCGAATCTTGACATGTTATGATAACTTCTTTACTATTTCTTGTATGTTGTTTTGATTCACTTGAATTAAGCGTTGCTGTGTTCGCTTTTGCTTTGCAGTAAATTCTTCCTTGTGATTGAAAAGTGTAGGATACCTAAACAAATAACTGCTAATACCAATTGATAAATCAAAAGCATTATCTCTGTTACGTGAAGGCATGACTGTAAGCATTTCCATTAGTTTGACGAGTTCATCATCTTGAACTATAGCAAGCAGTTTGTCATTCATAGGAGTCTTCTTTATCTCCTGATTAATGAATGCCTGACTAAGTCTTGCTAAATACAAAGATAGACCGTCTTTAGTTGCTTCTGGATCTTCACTAAGAATACCACTTTGCTGCACAGCACCTATTGTTCTTGGGCTTGTTTGTCTTTGCTGAGGATTATTTCCCTTAAAGCCTTCCTTTCTTCCTGGAAAAATCTTCTGTTCTTTGACGTGTTCAACCAACTGTTTGTTGTTGGAAAGAAGCTCAGCCAATGACGGATCATCAACGGAATTTGTGTTCATGTCCTTCTCAATGATATCCAACTCTTTCTTTAACTCTATCTTTTTCTTGCTATTAACACCTATGGTATTGGCAAGAGCGACGAGTTGTTGTCCAATTGTAGTCAGACGCTTACGTATAGACGAAACAATACCTTGATACTTCTTTTCTTCTAACAGTTCAACTATAGGGAGATATAGTTTTTTTATTTCAGAATTATCAATGCTAAGGAAGTAGTCCATTCTTTCATTTTTGTAACTTTCAACAGCTTCTAGACTCAATTCCTCAATTTCTTTCTTAATACGCTCTGCATATTTTTCTGCAAATTCAACTTGGAAACTAACGTATTTGCTTTTTGCTATTGATGGGTTAGCCAATGCCATTTCTTCACGTCTAACATGTGTTTGATGCTCAGAAACATAGAATGACAGGACATTGAAGCTGCCTGAAAATAGTATCTTTTGATCTCCCTTTACTTCAATGACATTCTTAAAATGAAACTCTGGCAATTGAACGTAAAAGAAGTTTGGATATTGATCTGCGAGCATTTTTATTCCTGGCTCAACTTCTTCATCTATCATAGGTTTCTCATCATTTGGAGATTGAGCTGGTTCGGAATAAGCAATAAATATGCGCTTGTTTTCATCTGCCAAGAAATTCTCAATAAGAGGACCTCTGTCATTCATAAATGCAGATTTTCTAATCCATGGACTCATAAGCCATATTTCATCTGGATTATCTTCCTTGAAAATCTTCTGCAATTCAACTTCAAATGAAACAGAGTCGTACAAAGCTTTCTTATGAAGGCGATCTTTTGTCTTTACTGTTGTCTTCTTTGCAGATTTTGCAATTGAAGTTTTTTCTACTTTATTGCTCTCATTTTCAGCATTTGTTTCTTCAACTATTTGCTCCTCTTCTGCCTCTTCATCAACAAGACGCTTTTCAGCCTCGATAATGTCTAGAGAAACATTAGCTTTCGCTTCCTTTGCAGCTTCTTCATCAAGTATTTGAGTGTCAAAATTCATTTCGCACTCTGACTTTATACATTTATCCAACAACTGGGATGCCAAGGTAGCATCGCTATTGATGTATTCTGCGACAACAGGATTAAGGCTGTTTATGTTTTCATCAAATGCAAAAGCTCTAACAATACCAGTACTTACACCTTGCACAAAGCATATGTACATTTTATAGCTACCTTTATGTCCTTCTTTCCAATCTGCACTTTCTAGCAAATAACGCTCTTGGGGATAATGTACATCTTGAGCCTGTACAGCCGCATATTCTTTTATTTCATCTATTGTTAAAGACAAATCTTCACACTTAGTGTTGATAAATTTTATATGCTCATTTACTGTAGACAATGCATTTTTAATAGTTTTCCAATCAGCATGGTCTGAATCCACAAATATGTCAAAAGACTTTTGGTATGTGTCAGGACGTTCACCTTTGTCAGCATACACCTTACCTGCTTCGGTAAGAGCAATATAGTCGTCGTCACCTTCAATAGCATTAAAAGATCGAAGTCCATCCAAAGCTTTTGACAAGATTGACTTTTCTGCTTTGTCATTAACTACATCTAATCCAAGGATTTGACCAATGGTGCTAAAAGACGAATGGCCATCAATTAGCAGTATGCCAACTATTCCTTTTTCAATTGCAGAAATTTTAGCAGGTCGTTGAGTTGTACCAAAATATGTAGCCTTTACAAACTGAAGCTCGTAAGGGAAATAGCCGATGATTCTTTCCGAAATCTTTTTTTCGGCATAAACTGCTTTTGCTATCTTAGTGTCTAAACTTTCTACAATAGCAACTTGCTGTTTTTTATTTGTCTTTTGTCTTCTATTTTTCATCGTAATGCGGCTCTTAATTGTTCAACAGGAAATGTCTTCATACTCTGAATGGATGCAGCATAGTTGCTATTGCTTTCGAATTGGCGTTTGTTACCGACAACAATAAGCAATCTGCGAGCACGAGAGAAAGCAACATTTATACGCTCTATCTCTTTTGCAAAACCAATGTTATTCTTAGCATTGCTTCGGACAGTTGATACAATAATAATGTTACGCTCCATACCTTGGAATCGGTCGACGACATCCATTCTATAACCACAATCCTTATATTTGCGCTTTATTTCACGGCTTTGAGCACTATAGAATGTGATGATACCAATCTCTTTGTCTTCAGGCTTCTTTTGAGCCTTCATGAACTCATCAAAGCCTTCCGATTGTTGCAGAGCTTTCAACACCATATCAATAGCCTTCAACTCACCTTCATTCTTATAACCTGGGTTTAATCGGGTTTCTGGTGTGGTTACGTCTATCCAAATTGCATGGTATTCAGGTTTAAATATTGGTTCGAGGCTTAAGCCATGCCACCTACTTCCCTTATTGCTAAGATCAGGATCATCCATGGATTGCAAGATACCACATTTAAGGCCACCTGTAGCAGCCAATTCTTCTTCGTAGAATTGCTTAATGGTATTCATGATGTCTTCATGCATACGGTACTGCGTATCAAGTGTTGAAACGATAGTCTTACGAACCTTTGCAGCCGATTCGAACAATCGCTTAAACTGTGATTCTGCCTTACGAAGCTTTTCTGCCAATTCTTTTTGGCCTATCTTTTCCAATGACGAATCAATGGTATTTTCGTCTAACATCGGAGGCAACTGCTTATGGTCACCAATGATAATAATCTTCTTACCGAGAACCAACGGAACTGCCATTTCAAGAGGAGTCGCCTTTGAAGCTTCATCCATGATAACTACATCAAAGAACATGTCATCATTTTGATTGCCACCAAAAATGTCGCAATATGTTCTCATAAAATCCGTAGAACCACAAATGCTACATGTTGCTGCAACAAGATTTACATTTTTTTTGTACAACCGACAGAATTGGCTCCGAGACTGTTGATCTTGGTCTTCCAGTTCTTTTTTCCATGCTGATGTCGCAGTAGCATATTTAGGATCATTAGAAATGGCATTGCAAATTCTGTCAATCCATATTTTCGCAGCATTATCGCCATTTTGTTTAGAATCTGCAGTCCAACTATCAATAATAGGTATAGAGAATCTTCGACCTTCTGGCTCAAGTTTATCTGGCTTACCAATACGAATAGGACGAATACCAGGCTGCCCCTGCAGTCTTTCAAGTGCATTGTCTACTGCAAGGTTCGTCTGTGATGTGAGCAGAATTTTGCATTCTGGATTCCGTCTTATTGATTGCCAAATTATTTCAGCGATAACGGTTGTTTTACCTGTTCCTGGAGGACCTTGTATCAAAGCCAAATCATTAGCAAGAACAGATTTGGCGACAGCTTCTATCTGTCTGTCATTTGGAACAGGCCTTGATATGCAGTTTTTCTTAATGTCTTCAACTGCATCAGTTATGCTAACAACAGTTTCTCCTGCATACTTAGGATCAAATATGAAACTTTGCAGGTTTTCGTTTATTGGCTTGTGATTGAATTTTGATGCAGGACGTAGAATACGATTCATTGCACGGCTCTGACGAAGCAATTCCATTGCCTCGCCCATCGCAGGGAATTGTATGTAATCTCCCTTTGTTATGTGAAGGTCACCAGAATCAATGCCATCTTCCGCTTCGGTATCAAGTTGAATTATAGCAAAGTCAATTCCTCGACGCTTGCATGTACCAAGTTTCGGACTATTATATTTCAAGAAAGCACGTTGCTTGAATTTAACCATACGCTCCCTTGAACGGAATTTGCTTGAAGCAAACTCTTCATCATCGATTACTGAGACTTCGTCGTATTTCTTTCCATTTACGAAATTGACGTACTCTTCGCGGTATTCAGATTGGAGCTTCTGCTCCAATTCAAGTTTAAGCGATTTATCTTCTGTAAGACTCCAAGTTGTTACACCCTTGTCGTTAGACTTTTCAAAGTTTAACTTGATACCGTATATACCTGAGATACAATCACGAATAATCGCAATAATTTTCTCTCGTTCCTCTATAGTAGTGAAATTGAACTCAAAATCCAATCGTGTTGCATCTTTCTTCAATTTATATAAAGTGAAGTTTTTACGATTGTCTGCAAGTTCAACACCAACCTTCTCGAACAATGATTTTCTAAATTCTATATCATCACATAAGAATATAACAGAGGCAGACGGAGTGTACTTTGGAAATACAATTTCGACGTCTTCGCCTAATTGTGATTGTATAGTTTCTTTGAGAGTATTGTATTCCTCTTCTGTCTTAGGATACAAAACAATGCTTGATCTTGGTACATCAACAAAGATAGACTTGTTTTCGTAATTGTTATACTTCAAGTCCGCCAGAATCATCTTGTCAATAATTGGTCTAAAAGCATATTGATATACGCTGCTTACGCGCTGATCGGGATAGTTTTTACAAACCTGATTAAACAAAGAACCAACATGTTGTGCTTGTTCGATGTCATTGAGGATCCAACAATAAGCATCTCCTTTTGGGCTTGCAGAATCTATGACGATTTCTGGATTAAAACTTTGTGGACTTATCGAAGCTCTACAACTAACAAATGATAGTTTAGAAAATATCTGTTCTTTGGTAGTGAGAGGCTTTCTAGACGTAACAATATAGAAGTTGCCAGCAGCTTCTATTTTGATCGACAAAAGTACAACGGCTATCTATAAAAAGCAAATCAAAGTATAATAACTGATATTCAGATTGTTATTCATCATATCGGTATTGAAATATCGAGAGAATGTGAATCATTCTGCATAAATAACCGAGAGTTGCGTTTCCAAATCATTACCTCGTTTTGGGATGCCTGCGGTTACATACAACGGTTATTTACAGTCTATTACGTTTATATTCATCTTGTCGGACGACTCTGCCGAAATTATTTTTGTCCAACTTAAAAAAGCAGAGTTTATGCGCAGTACTTTCAAGGTCTTGTTCTACCTCAAACGAACAAAGAGCACCCCGCGAGCAGTCTATCCGGTTATGGGCCGCATCACGGTCAACGGCACGATTTCACAGTTCAGTGCCAAGATCAACGTTCCGGAACAACTGTGGGAGGTTAAAGGCGGCCGAGCCAAAGGCAAGAGCATCGAGTCGGAACGCATCAACCGTCATCCGGACAATATCCGCATCCAGATCGGCAAACACTATCAGTCGATTTGCGATCACGATGCCTACGTCACGGCTGAAAAGGTCAAGAATGCCTGGCTGGGTATGGGCGAACGATACCGGACTCTTGTGGATGTTTTCGAACATTACACGAATGATCTTTTCAAACGTATCGGCGTAGATCGCTCGGAAAGTACCTGGTGGTGCTATCGGGCGGCGCTCGGGCATCTCCGAGCCTTTCTGAAACACGAGTACAACCTCCACCATATTCCGCTGCTCGAATTGGAACAGTCGTTCATCGAGCAATACCACGTCTATTTGAAAACTGTCTGCCGTTCGAAGGCGGGAAGCGTATGTCGCTACATGGATCGTTGGAATAATAACGTGGTGAAAATTTCGTTCAACAACGGTCTTATGCCGCGGAATCCGTTCGCTTCCTACAGTTATTCCGCTCCGAAGGAACCGAGAACTTTTCTCAGCGAGAAGGAACTGCGGGTTTTTCAGACGACACGATTGAAGAGTGCCAAACACGAATACCACCGCGACCTGTTTCTCTTTTCCTGTTTTACGGGAATCTGCTACAAAGACATGCGCTATCTGACCTGTGAACAAATCATACCGGACACGGAGGGGCACCTGTGGATACACGGTAACCGTTGCAAGACGGGAGGAGAATATATGGTCAAATTTCTCCCCGCAGCTTTGCGTCTTCTGGAAAAGTATCGCGGAACAGCTCCGTCACCGCTTGCATTCGACATGCCGGGACTTAGCAGTATCAATTGCTCCTTGCGTCGTATTACCAAACAGTGCGGTATCTCACGGCACATAACCTTTCATGCAGCACGTCATACGTTTGCCACGACACTCTGCCTTTCACAAGGTATTCCTTTGTCAACAGTTTCCAAGATGCTGGGACATAAACAGATCACCACGACACAGATCTATGCGCAGACTACGCCGATAATGATCGAGGATGCGATCGATCGTGTCGAATCCCGGCTGGGCGGTAAATTCGCAGTATAGCGTAATCATGGATTAAATCATCCACTGCAAGGAAATTTCATGTAAGTAACAGTGTAAGTTACAAAGAATATCGGTCGGAAGTTGTCACCTTTGCACCGTAACCAACTATCTCGATTATGGATAAAGATGACAAACTCCGCCTTGCGGAAATTCATGCAATGGTCAAGACGATTTCCGTGGACCTTCAATTTTTGAGACGCCACCGCAACGTGCTTTTCGGGACACCGGTTCTGGAGTTCAACGAGGTTTGCTCGGTGCTCCACCTGAGTGCCCGTCAGGTGCAGCGCCTTCGTGAGCGCAAAGAACTCGTAGGGTTCAACGTGGGCCGCCGGCGCTTGTACTTTCAGACGGAGATCTACGACTACCTCTCCCGTTTGGAGAGAGAAAACCTCAAACATCCCGAACAGTCAATGGAACAGTGATTATGGAGCGACCGAACAATCCCAGTGAAACGAAGTATCTGCTGATCGGGGAAGAGGAGTTCGAACGTCTTCTGCGCAGCTATTATATTCTCGGCAAGGGGCTTCTGGCTTTCGAATATCTCTGCGGTCACAGCGACCGTCCGATGTACCTGTCAGCCGAGGGCGTGTGCGAAGTGCTCGGCATTACGCGCGACGAGCTGGACGAGCACCGCCTGAAACGACAGATCAAGGCGAAAGTTTTCCAGCGGCAGATGATGTACAGCCTCTACGATCTGGTACTCCTCGCCGAACGTCTCGTGCGCCATAAGATCCGGTACAGGCTCTCGAAAGCGCCCCGCTTCGATGCGACGGGCCAACGCCTGTGATTCGCGTTGTATCTCAGCTTGTCAAGACCGGCCGTTTGCGGCCGGTCTTTTTCTCCGATTTCGTAAAAGCGACGAAACGACAGCAGGAAGAAAGGAGGTATAGACAAATACCATATATCCGATCTACCGGCCCGCTTCGAGGGAAGCCTTTCGGAACTCTTTGAGCAGCGCCATCAACTCCAATGCGGCTTTACGAGCCCTCCGTCCAGCTGCCTTGTTGCCTTTGAACCACTGAAGATATGCATCCTTCTGAAAAGCTGCGATGCGATCGTTGATCTGTTCGAGTAATTTTTCCATCGATTTATATTTGGTCGTTATGAAACAAATATAGGCAAAATCGGCTGCTGTCGGAATCTTTGCCCGCTTTTTTATGCATGATACGGTATCGTCCCGGTCGGACGCGGGGCAAGTTAGCGGCAGGCTCACAGACCCTTATCGCCTTTTCCGCGCACGATCTTCCCTTCTTCGAACGGTATCGCACGCGGAAAAGTCGCACGGGCCGCCTGCCGCAGTTTCCGCCCCGTCGTCCGACCATGCAGGACATTCGGTCTGGCGACACAATAAGAATATTCACCAAATTGTTTCGAACCATGAACATCTATCGGATTTCGGCGGAAGGCTACGCCATGTATCTCTTCCGCGTTGCGGCGCGTACACAAACTGCCGCCTGTATGAAGCTCTCAGTGCTGCTCGGCATAGCGGCCGAGAACTGTCGCGTTATGGAAACACTTCCTCTGAACGACCATGTACGGGAAATCGAATCCTGCCGTACGCGGGTGTCTGCGCGATGATATGCTGGATGGACCAGAAGAGCTTTACACGCTTGACGCTTACTCCCGACTATCGAACTACTTCGGAGATACAGAGGGCACAAGGCTTGTTGGAGGAAGTTCTGCCCACTATTCCCGATGCGGAACTGTTGTACGGCGTTTTCTATAATGAAAATACGGAGTACTGCTCGTTCGAACAGAGCCGTATCTGTTTCCGACGCAACGGAATCCTCTTTCGGATCAATAAGCAGTATTCTCCCAAACCGACCTATGCGATCGACATCGACACCTCGAATTTCAAGCACATAGATCTTCATATGCAGGCTCGTATCCGGGATAAATATCCGGCACCGCACCGCATCGGTGTCCTTTCCGAGCGTAAGGTCAATATTTGGGTGGACTACCTGACTAAGATCTGGCACGACCTGGAACACCTCGATCGAGAACGCAATGCCCATATCTCCGCCCATCGATCGCGGTTGAACAAACTCCCGGATGTTAAGTGGAACAAAGATCGGGACAGAGGATCTATCGAGCGTAACGGTCTCTGCTACAGTTTCCGCTACGAAACGGGCACGATTCAGGAAAAGGTATCGCTCGATTACGGCCCCTGTACGCTCGACGACTTCCTGGCCCTTTCAGATAACCGCTACAGACCGAAATGCTGAACCTTTTTCAAAACGATTCCGAATCGGGAATGATACCCTTTCCGGAATATTTCATACGCAACCTGTATGTCCATCGCTTCCGGCTGTCGAGCCGGAGCGCTGACACGCGCCGCCGGATCGTCCGCTGGCTGTTTCTGCATTTCCACGTCTATGACTACCACCCTGCGGATGCTGAAATTACGGGACGCTACCTTTCGCGGGAACGGTTCCCGCCCCTGCTCTTTATGACGCTGACCGAGGATTTTCGCAAGGACTCCTCGCTGTGTCTGCGGATAATCTCCACCGACTTCTATACGCTCTATCTGGAAGGAAACGTCTATTGTGACGGCCGGTGGCATAACATTCGACTGTAACCTGTTCCCGTCTGAAAGCGGCGGGAACGCAAACCTGTTTTACGATGGCGAATATATGTATCAACCGCTTCTATTGTTCGACGGACAATGAAGCGAACTACGAAAAGATTCTCTACGGCCTCGGCGATCGGTTCGACCTGTACGATCTCGACGGCCGCGACAACTGGATGCGCGGGGAGTTCAACTCGAAATGGTGCTACCCCGAGGAGGCGATCGCAGCGATGATGAAGACGTTGGAGAAGGATCCGACGCTTCATATCGAGATCGTCTCCTGCGAGCCGGGGATGCAATACCTCGAAGCGCATATCTACGACGACGGCATGTGGAATAGCTTTTAATAGGATGAAACGGAATTTTCGAGTAGGTGTACGCTACACGTTCGAAGGAGCCTACACCGTTCGGGCGGTTTCCGACAAGGAAGCCGCCCGGCTTGTTTTACGACGATGCGGCCTGACGTGCGGCAACATCCATACGACGCTCGACGAGCTCACGTGTCCGGATTGGGACTTTCCTACGCATCCCGACACACGGATAAGAAACGTCGAACCGATCGAGATGCCGGAGCGGAAGGCTTAAAATTATCAATACGAACTAATCTATGACCAAATACAGATTTTATGAGGACAGGAAGGTCGCGGTGTGGGAGCGCATCTACTTTTCCATCGAGGCCGCAACGATCGAGACAGCGGAGGCGCAAGCTGCGGCGATCGCTCACAGGTCCCTTTACGCTGCGGCGTGCGACGACGCTGCGATCGAAATCGAGGAGAGCGAAACGCTAAATTGAATTAAGACCTATGAAACGATTTGAAAAAATTGCTAAGCGCTATGCGCTTGCGAACAGCTATTTCAAAAACCGGCTGCTTATCTGGCCGGATACGCTTTGCGAAATTCACGATTACCTGCAACAACACGGTGAACTGCCGTTCCGCTACGACGGGGATAACTGGTCCTACGACGCACTGTGCGAGCGGCAGAAGCGACGTGGTGTCCGCCTGTCGCAGTACCTTACGCCCGATGCTACGGCCCGGCGGATCGCCGCCCTTGCCGTGCGGTATTTCGAGAATGACAGCCGTATCATGGACGTCTGCTGCGGTACGGGACAACTCACCCGGGCCTTGATCGCCGAAGGCGTGCATCCCTCGCAGATCGTGGGATTGGAAGTCGACCGGGAGCTGGCGGACTTTTACGCACGCCTGTATCCTGTGACGCAAACGCTGATCGGGCCATATCGGGACATCGATTTCCGCTGCGAGAACGTCGTTGCCAACCCTCCTTTCGAAACGACGGAGGTCGTCGATTTTCTTTCGTGGCTTGCGAAGGTACAACAGCCGGGCGACCGGAGTGTGTTGCTACTTCCGCACGGTTTCATCGACAAACAGCGCCCCAAGGGCATACAGGAAACGCTGCGGCAATTCAAGGTTCTGTACCGTACACCTATGCAGGAGCGGTTCGCGCGGACAAATGTCATAGCCGAAATAGTCGTTCTGGAGCGACGATAGCATCCATTGCGAAACATTCCGGCAGGCCGCTCGCTCCCGGTTCTGCATTTCAGGTCGGGATCGGGAGCGGTTGCGGTATTGCCGTTTCCGCGATTTTTCGTATTTTTACAGAGTATTGGCATTGTTCGATGATGTAAGCAAGACGCCTATGACGACTCTTCGCTGCGTGGTGGAACGCATCACCTATCAGAATCCCGAAAACGGGTATTCGGTATTGAAGGTCAAAGTAAAGGGCTACGATGATCTGGTTACGCTCGTGGGCAACCTGCTGGAAGTTCCCGTGGGGAGTGTCCTGCTGTGCCGTGGCGAGTGGAAAGTGGACAAGCGTTACGGCAGCCAGTTCGTTGCCGCAACGTGGGAGGAGACGATGCCCGCTACGGTTTACGGCATCGAGAAATACCTCGGCAGCGGACTGGTGAAAGGCATCGGTCCCCGTTTCGCCCGTGCGATCGTCCAGCGATTCGGTGCGGCGACGATCGAAGTGATCGAAACCGACATCGAACGGCTCTACGAGGTGCCGCAGATCGGCCGCAAGCGCGTGGAGAAGATCCGCGAGAGCTGGGAGCGGCAGAAGGAGATCAAGAACGTGATGCTGTTTCTCCAAAGCTACGGCGTAAGCACGGCCTATGCCGCCAAGATCTACCGAGAGTACGGCTCGGAGAGTATCGACAAGGTTCGGGAGAATCCTTACCGCCTCGCCGACGACATCTGGGGCATCGGCTTCAAGACTGCCGACGGCATCGCCGGCAAGATGGGCTACGGGAAGAACGATGCCCGCCGGTGCCGGAGCGGGATTCTATACACGCTCGGCCAACTCTCGGACGAGGGACACGTCTATGCCGAACGGGAACAACTCGTGCAAGCGGCCTGCACGCTGCTCGAAGCCGACGCGGCACCCGTCTGCGAAGCGTTGGAGCGGATGATCCTCTCCGAGGAGTTGATAACGGAGCAGGAGGCGATCTACCTGCCGGCGTTCTATCATGCGGAGTGCGGCGCGGCACGGCGGCTGAAAGAGCTCGCGGAGAGTGCGGGCCGCACGTTGTTCACTACGGAGCTTGACCCCGGCGTTCTTACCGCAGAAACGGGCATCGACTACGACGACGTGCAGCTCGCCGCGATCCGGCAGGCCGTGACCTCCAAGGTCATGGTGCTCACGGGCGGCCCCGGCACGGGTAAGACGACCACTACGCAGGGCATCATCGCGGCGTTAAAGAAGGCGGGGCTGCGCGTTCTGCTGGCGGCGCCTACGGGACGTGCGGCCAAACGCATGAGCGAAGCGACGGGGATGGATGCCAAGACCATCCACCGGCTGCTGGAATACAATCCACAGGACGGCTATAAGCGTGGCGACGAAAATCCGCTGGACGGCGACGCCCTGATCGTGGACGAATGCTCGATGATCGACATCCTGCTGATGAACAACCTGATGAAAGCCGTTCCGGTGACGATGCGTCTGGTGCTCGTGGGCGACATCGACCAGCTGCCGAGCGTCGGTGCGGGCAATGTCCTCCGCGACATCATCGACTCGCAGAAGATTCCCGTCGTGCGCTTGACGCGAATCTTCCGGCAGGCACAGAAGAGCCGGATCGTGATGAGCGCCCACGCCATCAATCAGGGCCGTTTCCCCGATATGAGCAACGGCCGCGATACGGATTTCTTCTTTATGAAGGAGGAAGACCCCGAACGGGTGGCTGCCACGGTCGTTCGGCTGGTGAAGGAGCGCCTGCCGCGCGCCTATGGACAACGGCCGGACAAGATTCAGGTTCTCACGCCGATGCAGCGGGGCATCGTGGGTGCCGCCAACCTGAACCTGTCGTTGCAGGAGGCCCTGAACCCTTCGGGGCCGAGCCTGAATCGCGGAGGCTACACCTACCGTCAGGCAGACCGGGTGATGCAGGTGCGCAACAATTATGATAAGGAGGTTTTCAACGGCGACCTGGGGTATGTCGAGAGCGTGAATACGGAAGACCGGACGCTGACGGTGGATTTCGACGGCCGCAGCGTGGAGTACGACGTAACGGAGCTCGACGAGTTGACGCTGGCCTACGCCACGACGATCCACAAGGCGCAGGGATCGGAGTATCCGATCGTGGTCCTGCCGGTGCTGATGACCCATTACGTGATGCTCCAGCGCAACCTGATCTACACGGGTATCACACGGGCCAAGAAGATCTGCGTTCTGATCGGTGCGACGAAGGCCCTTGCCTGCGCCATCCGGAATCAGGCCGTGCTGAAACGCAATACCAAACTCAAGGAGCGGCTGAACCCCGCCTTGAACACGTGATCCGGGCGATCGCCTTTCGACGACGGATCGGATCACTTACCGCAGCAGATGCCGCAGGGCTTCGAGGGGATGATACAGCAGCATCCGGGGTCCGGCATAGCGCATCACGGCCCGAATCTTTTCCCGCTGTGCCGGAGCGTAGCAATGAACCGTGCACTGTTTGCAGGAGCCTTTGAGAGGGCCGTAGCGGCAGGTTTCCAACCGCCGGCAGGCGTAGGACAAAAGGCTGCGGCACGCCTCGCACAGCTCCGCGTTGTGCTCCTTGCGACGGCAATAGAGGCGTATCATCCGTTCTACCGTCCGTTTTTCCCGTTCGATGCGATCCATCCTATTTCGCCTTTACGGTCAGTAGCTCCCGCCAGTCGGTCGTATAGCGCGGCGAGAGATGTTCGCGGTTCATACGGAACGGCTCGGTTCCCTGTGCCGCGATGACGATGCTGCCCCGGCCATAGACCTTGTTCACCCGATCCAGAGCCTCCATCAGTCGTGCGTGCTTCCCCTTGTCGGGCGGTGCGAACAGAGTGCCCTGCACGCCCGTTGCCGGTACGATCTGCGCGAGTGTCACACCGGCTTTTTTGTACCCGAACCCTGGACGATAAATTTGCCGCAGCGCTGCACGGGCCTGCCGGACGATCTCCAACGTGCTGTCGGTAGGTTCGGGTAAGGTCAGCACGGCCGTTTCATAGCGCTGGGGCTGGTCGTCCCGGTGGCGGTTGGTGAAAATGAATCCGTGTATCTGCCCGCAGAGAGCACGCTGGGCGCGGAGCTTCTCGGCGCACATCGAAGCGAACTCCGCGACGATGCGTTCGAGCTCCTCCCGCTCGTAGATCTCCTTGGGGAAACTGCGCGAGACGGTGATCTGCTGCTTCTGCTGCGGCATCTGTTCGAAGCCGATGCACTCGATGCCCTGTAACTCGCGCCACGTCCGCAGACCCGTAATCCCCATGCGCCTGTGTATCCACTCCTCGGGCAGCTCGACGAACTGCCGCGCGGTCGTGATGCGCATCGAATCGAAGAGCTTGCCGTAGCGGCGTCCGATACCCCAGACCTCGTGCAGGGGAAAGGTCGCAAGTACCTTTTCGATGTCCTCGGGCCGATGCATGTAACAGCAGCCGTCGAGTTTCGGGTAGCGCTTGGCCAGCTTCGAGGCGATCTTGGCCAGAGTCTTGGTCGGCGCGATGCCGATGCTCACGGGAATGCCCGTGTTGCGGCGTATCGTGCGGCCGATGCGACGTCCGTAGTCGTCTAACGGCTCGGCGATGCCGTGCAGGTCGAAAAATGCCTCGTCGATGGAGTACACCTCGACGGAGGGGACGAGCGTGCGGAGCGTCGCCATCACACGGCGCGACATATCGCCGTAGAGGGCGAAGTTGGCCGAAAAGACGGCCACGCCGTGCCGGTCGATAAGCCCCTGTACCTGATAGAGCGGCTGCCCCATGCCGATGCCGAGGGCTTTGGCTTCGTTCGAGCGGGCGATGATGCAGCCGTCGTTGTTCGACAGCACGACCACGGGTCGCCCGACAAGATCGGGACGGAAGACCCGCTGGCAGGAGGCGTAGAAGTTGTTGCAGTCGCAAAGGCCGTACATCGAAGGTGTTATTTGAAGGTTTTGACGACGTGACGCACCACGCCCCAGATCGAGAATTCGTTGTCGGCATCGACGCGAATGGGCGGATATGCGGGATTGGACGGCAGGAGCCAGGCCCCCGCAGCTTCCAGCTTGACCCGTTTGACGGTGAACTCCCCATCCACGTAACAGACGGCGATGCATCCGTCGTAAGGCTCGACGGCACGATCGACGATCAGCAGGTCGCCGTCGCCGATACCGTCGCCCGTCATGCTGTCGCCCTCGACACGCACGAAAAATGTCGAGGCAGGATTCGGCACCAGCTCACGGTTCAGGTCGAGCGGCATGTCCAAAAAGTCGTCCGCCGGCGACGGGAACCCCGCCCTGACCGTGCCGCCCGACAGAGGAACTTCGCACGGAGTAGACAGGCCCGGACGAAAGATTCGCAGTGTTTTTTTATCCATTCTTCTACATTTTACGGAACAGGTGTGAGTCTGTACCGGCCTTGAAACAGCACCTCGGGGAGCGGATCGGCGGACATCTCTCCGGCCCAGTAGCGCACGGCTGCGGCGGCTATGTCGCGGGCCGTGGCCGTACGCTCGTCTATGGCGTCGAGCCAGCGCATGTCCCCTGTAAAACGGTCGTACGTTTCGAGGATTTGCACTTCGCATAGCTGTGCCGAGGACATGCCGCTGTAATTCCTGTAATATTCGCAGGCCGCTCTCTCCGTGAAGAAATAGGCGCAGTCGGTGCGACCGATACGCATGTGCGGAGGACGGTGCAAATCGAATGCCGCATCCCAGATGCAGCAGACGCACGCCTGATGCTCCGGATTGAAAGGGTCGAGCTGCGGAAAGTGGTCGGCAAGCGAGGGAATCGTTTGCAGGATGCTTTGGCCGCTTAACAGCGACTGGACATAAACAAGACGCATGATCTGCGCGTGCCGGGCATAGTCGGGGTGTCGCAGGTTGTTGTCGCGCGTTTTCGTATCGAGATCGATTCCGATTTGCGTACGGTCGGATTCCAAACGGTAGAGTGCCATTGCGAGATTCTGTTTCGGGTGCCTGCAAATATAGCGATAAGACACCGAAAAGAACACGTAATTTTCGATTTTCCTTCGCCTCCGGTTGCCTGCGGGGAAGCTCGGCACGCGCACGGCCGCTGCCGCGCCCTCGTCGGCTGCGGACGGGAAAATCATCCTCGGCGTCGGCATACCTCCGCCCTGCGGTATTTTCCCGTCGCTGCGCCGCCGTCGCGCACCGGTGTTCTTCCCGAGGCAACCGGTACGTCCGGGATAATACAGATCGTCTGCCCGACAGATTCGGAGGCGGTCGAGGTTGTTCCGCGACGCTCCGGTCTTCGCTTTTCGTTTACGAATCTCTAAACCGATAACGAACCATGACACATGATCCGACGAAGGGCTGTTATACCCTCGACACGTTACGGGCATTGAATCCGCTTTACGACCACGAACACGGCCTGACACAGCAGGACGTCGAAGCGGTCAATGCCATGAAGAAATACATCGAATCGACACGCAGCGCCGACAGGCCGCAGTGCGGCGATCGGGTGCGATACGTTTCCCGCCACGGTGACTATGCCGGCAGTGCATTGATCGCCTACGACAGAAACGATATGCTCACCGTCTGTATCTGTCCTTACGATCCCTTCGCCTCGCGGACGAAAGACGGCGTACAGTGCTGTAGCAGCGGAGGCCCCTTTACCCATGTCGCGGCTGCCGCATTCCGCTATGAAGGTCCCCGGCGGGGTTCTTTCAAAATCTGGGGTCACGACGGACCTTGCGGCAACGGGTCGATCCGCTTCGAAGCCGAAGTCGCGGGGTGGAGCTACCGCGAACCCGATCCGCTCTATGGCGACTTTACGACCGAGGCGTGGCGCAGGCTCTATGTCTATCGGATCGAACGGCCGTGCGGCAGCGATCTTTATCGCACGAACGGCCGGGAGATCGGCGACGAAGCAGCGTTCCAGACGTTCCTGCACGACTACAAAGCTACCGTATTTCCGGGACGTTCGCCCCGGCAGCTGGTCGTCTGGTGCTACCGCCCCGCGGAGAGACCTCTGTCGCAGGAGCAGTGGGATGCGCTCGACGCGCCGATCGCCGATTGCCGTATCTACAACGTCCCGCAACCCGTGAAGATTCTCTACGACGATCTTCGGCACGAACGGATCGTCTGTTACGTTCCGCCCACACTCCATATCCATTAAATCCCTATAACATTATGAATGACGACACACTGATCGTTACCGAAACCGAGGGCGATACGTTCGACTTGCAGCTCTCGGAGTCTTCGACGCCCGAAACCTTTCGACGCCGGGCCGCTTCGCTGACGGGAAGCGGACTTTCCGAATCCGAAGCGCGGCATGTCGTTGCGACGACGCCCGTTCCGATGGAGCTTTTCTGCGACTCCGAGCGCGGAATCTTCGCTGTCGAAGCCGAACCGCTTGCCTACAGCCCGCTGTTCAATCCCTACACGGGAGAGGAAATCCCGAACGAGAACCTCCGAACGGAGGATGCGAAACTTTCCGACAGCCGGATCACAACGGAAAGAGATAAGATGCTGGAACGATACGAGGCGATCGACCGAATACACCGCCGACGCCTCGTCGATCTGATGACAGGAATCGTTTCCGAAATGACGGGCCAAAGCCTCGATTCAGGCAACGAATATCCGGCATCGGACGAACGCCAGGATAAATGCTATGTCACAGCTTTCCGGATAAAACATGCTGTGTTGTATGCCTGCCTGTCGTACGACTCCGGAGGGGATCGCTGCGTGCCGGTGCGGGACCTCGAAGTCGGACAGCTTTTCGATGTCTTGCGGATGATGCTGCAAGACCTCTGAATATCATTCCAACCCGTTTGCCCCGTAATCGCCGTTGATTACGGGGCGCATTTGTTTTACCATGAAATTTACCGCTTATGAGCCACGAAATCATCAAAAACATCTTCGTCACCGCCGACCGGCGCGTGATCGTCTGCCATGCGCCCGGCAATATCCAACCGCAGATCTTTCATGAGGAGGAATACGAACCCCTGACCGAACTGTTGCGCAAGGAGGGCTACGAACGCCTGGAGGAGGAAATCCTCTATCTCTTTTTTCTGGGGGTCTGGCAGAACGACCTGCGGCACGGCCGTGCCGTCGCCCGCGCTATCGAGCAGGAGCGGATGGATGTTTACGAACTCTGGAAACGATGCGATCGGGACGTATCGTTCCGACGGGAGTTTATCAGACATTTGGCCACCTATCTCGAACCTTTGACGGTCGAATTGCCGAACCTATAAAACCTCGATACGACTATGCAAGTGAAATTATTGCGTCAGGCCGCAGGTCGGGATGACCGGATCGTCGCGGCCTATGAAGATGTGACCTTCCTGAACGAACACGTCGGATGGTACCCCATTATAAAAGACCGGTTCCGTAAGGCGAACGATATAGTTGTCGTCGTACTGCGTGTCGGCGACGTTTGTTTCGAAGCCGGAAGTATGTTTCGCAGAGGAATGCTCCGCAAGGAATATATCGAAGCGCGGACTGCGGAAGCTCGCAACCTGCGAGCCGCCGTGCAACGCCGTATGGCGAGCTGCCAGTGGATTCCGTCGTCTTACGTGGCAGCCTACGAAGCACTGGGTTGGGATGCCCGGCCGTTGAAGGGGCATCGCACCCGTATGCGCGAACTGTATGCTGCGGAAGACCGAAGACGGGAACAAGTGCGGATCGAACGGGAAAATGACGACAGCGGCAAGAGGAAGCGCGGCTGAGAACGTCATTGAAACGGGCCGAGGCTGCTTTTCGGGAGGGAGGATTCGTCGAAACGGAACTCTTTATTGTCTTGTGCGGCAAATATGGGATCAATATCCACCCCCGGACGCTCGGCATGCTGCAAAGACGGATTGCCGATTTATCCCGAACGCAGATCCATTGCAAAGGCGTGAGCCGAGGTTTCCGTATCTCGTCGTTGCGCGGATGCCGCGAATTGATCGATCGCTTGGCGGAAAAACTAAAATAGATTTTCAAATATTCACCCTGTAATTTAACTCAATATGAAAATTATGTGTCAGGAGCACTACGACGAAGTAGTGTGTTATGCCGAACGAATCGGCGACAAAACATTGGAAGAACGGTTGAACGATCTGAAACGGTGGGAGCGGAATCCGAACTGTCCTTGTGAAATCGAACTGTATAAGGATTCCGCGCCTTATTCCTTTCTTTTCAGGCAGCGCTATGCCGACAGCAGTACAGGCATTGTCGGCGGACTGGTCTATCACGGCACACCCGATCGTTCGGGATGTTACTGCGAACCGAGAATCCGCGGCTGGGAAATTCATACGTGAAATGCGGATTCTGATTTGACAATGAATCTTGATTAATAAATGACGGTACATCATCATATTCTCATTGATTATCAATGGTTTACAACTTAAAAGGTAGACTACTCAAAAATTTACTTGTTTTTTTGCGAAAAATCTAAGATTTAACGTTTTTTTTCATCGACTCTCTCCGAACAGAGGGAAAAAAGGCAAAAACGGCCCTTTGGGGCCCTGACAGACCCCGTCTGCAAATATAGAGCATGTCGGGGTTTATTTCGCCAAAATGGGCTGTAAAATCGAGTATGGATTCACGGATATTTTCAGGCTCCAATCGTGGAATCTTGTCTTTGGTCAGAGTGTCATTTTGCTCGGCTTTAATAACACCAGGAGCACAAATAAATTTTGCAGCCAAAAGAGAAAAATGGCTGAGTCCACTTTCAAGGCGCAGCCATCTCTTTTTTCCCTTATTTTGACTTTACTTTAATGAACGTATATATGAATACGGGGATAAAGTAAAGTTGATGATTTCATGGAAAAGTGTAGCTCTCAAGCCTCAATTTTGATGGAAAAATGCTTAAAGAGAATCTGATTCGTTAGGAAAGGTGTGAGATAATTATTATTTGTTTAAGAAAATGCCTCAATCATACCTCTCCCTAAAAATAGAAAATTATTCTGAGTTATTTATAAGGCATACAAGATATTATGGGAGTGTGGCATGTTTTCATGGGGAAATGTGTCTAAAACTGCCATTTTGTCATATTGTGTGTGACAATTCCGTTAGAAATCTGACTTTTAGCCCTATTTTGGTCTATGGCATACATTATGTGTATATTCTTTTAGATTAAAGCCGGGTTAAGACCGATGGATACGTTTTATGGATTGTACGCAATTGTGTTCCACACGCAGGTTTTGGCTGACGTGTGAGTAGTATTTCTGACTTTCCAAATGGCTAAGAAGAGCTGTGTAAGCTTTATTACCAAGAAGGAGATCAGAATGAACCAAGAAGGTGCTAGTAAAGTATTCATGACTTTCATAAACAATGTAAGTTGGTGATACAAAGCTAACAATAAATTTCTACAGAAGAGTAGCGTTGACTAATGCGCAAGCAGGAAGCAACATCAGGCATGTATCCATCAACAGGCATGCTACGACCGGCTTTAATCTTTTTTATATTTCATCTGAGAACATGCATGACTGGCTTAAATTTAAGAAGTATTCTCACATAGGTGAACCTTTAACAGAGAAAGATCTAGCTTGGGTTGTAAGGTACGTTACAGATCCTCAAAACATATCAACACATAAGTTTGTTCCGCTACTGCATAAAGTAATAACCCAGAGAAAGTACAGACCTGAAAGTCCCGCATCAAAGAATGGGAGTGGAAAACGAAACCGTACGGTTAAAGATCCCAAAAAGCGTCATATATTCTATGCCTCGCATTTAGATTCAATCATATATAGTTACTATAATAGCATTCTTGCTACTGCCTATGAGAAGTATTTGTCTGACAAGGGATATAAAAATGTTGCCGTTGCATATCGCAAAATACCCAAAGATGATACCTGTAGTGGCAATAAGTGCAACATAGAATTTGCTTATGATGCATTTCGTTTTATATTGGATAACAAGTCTCGCGAGTTGTCTGTGATAGTAGCCGACGTTACTTCCTTTTTTGACAATTTAGACCATAAACTATTACATCAACAATGGAAGAAAGTTTTAGGGGTAAGTGATTTGCCGGCAGACCACTACAAAATATTCAGAAATCTTGTCAATTATACGTATGTAGATGTAATAGATTTATTTGAGAGGTTTAAGGACCGAATAATCGTAGAACGTTTCAAACCCAATGACACGTCATGTAAAGAACTGAAGCGAAAAAGGATCTCCAAGATAAAAAATATGCGATATGAAAATGCGGTCGCATTTTGCGATAAGACGGAGTTCTTTAGGACTGCCACAGATTTAATAAAAGCAGATAAACCGTATGCTTCAACAGTTCGAGAGAAACTAGGCAAGGACGCGAGAAAAGGCATACCTCAAGGTACCCCTATAAGTGCAACATTAGCGAATATCTATATGATTGATTTTGATGATGCTATTTATAAGGAGGTATCATCAAGGAGGGCATATTATCAACGGTATAGCGATGATTTGATAATTATCTGTGATAGAGCCGACGAGAAATACTTTTATGATTTAATAATTAGGGATATAGATGCAATAACACGCCTTGAGATTCAGGCCGGAAAGACTCATATTTACCGATATGATGAAAATTGTAATGGAAATCTAGTAGGCGGGATCGTAATGGAAGATGGCAATGTGTCTCCCAATAAGCAGTTAGAGTATCTAGGGTTTGCGTTTGACGGCACAAAAGTTCGAGTAAAGACTTCTGGATTCTCGAAATTCTACAGAAACATGAAGCGAGCTTTTAAAAGAGGTGCTTTTTTTGCAAAGAAGCCGCATATTCCATCGGACAAGCTATTTGAGGGAAGGTTATATAAAAGATTTACTCACCTTGGTGCAAAACGCAGGTTAAAATGGAAGCAGGACAGCAGTAACCCTAGCGGTTTTAAACGAACAACCAAATACGATTGGGGCAATTTTATTAGCTATTTAAGAAAAGTTGATAATGTAATGGCTGATATCAATCATGATAAGTCTATATCTGCGCAAGGTCGAAAGATCTGGCCAAAGTTTCATCGATTAAAAAAGCAGGCCTATGAGGATATCGACAAACACAAGAAAGGGTAACATTACGAGATATGTGCTTCAAAGTGCTACGGGCTAATAACTCACAATCTTGTGAATTAGGTGGAGTCGATACGCTTTTACGGTGTATGTGATTCACGATATTCTATGCTAGATTCACCCAATTAGATTTCTTCCACGCCAATCTCTTTGAGGTACTCATATATGCTGTCATACCACTCGGGCTTTCTGGTCTTATCCGGAGGTGTTCCGCAGTCACCATAAGGTACGACAATGACCATACCCTGACGGGCTCGCGTCAGCAAGACTCGATACGCATTTATCTGGTACTTTTGGTTCTCCTTCTTCTTTATGTTCTGCCATTTAGTGCCACTCCTGAGTTGGAAGTGTTCCCATTTGTCGTGAGTCTTATTGAGTCGCAAGTCTGCATCCCATGCGACACACGCCCAATCAATCTCCAAGCCCTGTACTTTGAACTCGGTTAAGGTGTCCTCAAGGCAGTTGGATGAGCGAATATCCGTATCATCCTCGAGAAACCAATGGACAAAGTCCGGTTGGTAACGAACATTAATACTGATTGCTTTCAGTCGTTCTGCCTTGCTGCTTGCAAGCAGCCCAAAACGTTCGCTTCCTCTGGCGTGAGAACGTAGCCATTCCTTGGCTTTGGCAAGGTCTCTTGTCAGCACGATTGGATAGTTATTTAATTCTCTCAGCGTCTTGGCTGCATCCTCCTTTTGAAGATTGAGTAATTGATGGCAGAAGAGACTGACCTTCTCTGCTCGGAAGGAACGCATACTTACGGATAAATGAAGATTCGGTTCAATATACAACCTTGTCTTATCCTCAATCATTCCGATAGCTTTCCCTCCCACATACTCACTGTCGGTCAGTTTATCGGATATGTAGACATCCCAATGCTTGAAACGACGATTCAGTGATTCAAGCCACTCTTTGATGCCGGCCTCGCCTTTATTAATCTCTTGGCCTCCACCAATCAGACAAATTACAAGGCCCCAATCTGTTCGACGGTCAATACACGAAATCAGATACTCGGGTTCGGAGTATGGGAAGTCATTGATATGCTTCTTCTCCTTCATAAATCGCTGCAACTCCTCCTTGGTCCATGCTCTTTGCGCTTCGTCAAATATTGCAACCGGCTCAGCCGGAACAAATGATTTATCATTATGGCTGGCGAAATATTCGGGGATTGGGACAATATCATCACCTTCCACTTTTGTTCCCTCCAGATAGAGGTCGCGGTAATGGTGAATCATCTGTATGAAGGCCTTAACCTTGCTTTTGGCCTCAGCTTTTGTACATGGTTTCTCGGAGGTTAGCCCATTCTGGTAATCCTCCTTACTCCTGCGAATATAATCGCGGGTAAGTGCTTCCTGTAAGACCTCGACCAACGGAAAGTTGCCGGATAGGTAAACAGCCTTCTCTCCCTTGTTGAATTGGTCTATGGCGGTTTGAAGACCAATTAACGTTTTGCCTGCACCCGGGACACCTGTCACAAAGCAGATGGCTTTTCGTCGATTGGTACGACATTGATCTATGATACGATTGATACAAACTGCCGTTTGCTCAACATCGCCATCGTGTTTTGTAATCTCTGCAACATTGTGTTCCTCATACAATGCGACAGCTGCTTCGATAATGGTAGGGGTCGGATCATATCCACTTTTTGCCCACGTGTCATCATCTCTTTTTGACGAGGAGTGTGCAGACCGAATGTTGGCAACAATCAGTTCGATGCACTTTTTGATTCTATTGCTATTCGTTAATAGTGGCTGGTAAACATTATCCTCAAATGGTGCGAGATCAAATTTGCAGTTTTTATTACGCTCTTTAGGAGCAACGAGTATCGGAATTAAAACGCGATCCCTACTTCCTTGCTGGAAATTTTTCAGGTCAAGCGCATAATCCCATACCTGAACCTCTGAGGCTCGGGTAAATTCTTGCTCGGAGGTCTTGAACTCCATGACCAGCACAATTCCATCGATGAGTGCAACGACATCAGCCCTACGTCCCATACGCGGGATGTTGTATTCAAAATAGACACTTCCTCGGCCCGAGAAGTTGGCCAAAGCGCTCTTTAGGATATCAATCTCTTCCACCCACGACATCGATGTCTTCTGATTGATATCGTGAGCGTGAGCAAGTGCGAGATTGCCAACAATCTCGTTGGTGGGCTTTCGGAGAAAGTTCTTTATTGAGTCAGAATAATAGAACCTGAGCGCCGGCATGGAATTCCTGTTAGTTTTTATAATAGTACTTATATGATCTCTACCTGTAAGTCTAGCCCTAAATCTGTTGAGATTTTTTTGATCTGTTCATATTTGGTTGGAGTATCAGAACAAGTATTCACAAACCATCCGTTACCAACAGGTTTGCAGGGTTTGATATAGCGTGGTTTGGGTGTTTTTAATACTAAATTATCTGCACAAACGATTATGTTTAAATCTCTCACTCTCTCTGGCCCTGCGTATTTTACTACCTCGACAAGGCTCTCTAATACCTTGTGAGGCTGTATTACTCGTCCGTCAGGAAAGGTAACCTTAATTTTTTGACGAGCGGATGTGCTCGGCTCGTTGCTGGGAGTAATAATTTCTCCGGTGACAATTGAAACTAAGTCTACCTTTAAACCAAGTCCCAGTTCCTCGGATATCTTGAGCAAATCTTCCCGTTTGCGGCGAGTATTGATGTTGGTGAATACCAACCATCCATTTGCTATTTCTTTCTGAGCAGAGGCGTATTGTTCACTTCGCTCTTTCGTTACCAGATTTACGTTTGCATGAAGGATGTTTAATTCATGTATTAAATCCGGGTAATTATCCTCAATGACCTCCGTGAATGTATCAATAGCCTTAGGGTGTTGTATGACCCTACCATCAGGGTATTCTACTCTAAGAAGCTCTGTTTTACTTCTGGTTTTGGCAACCTCGGCTTGAGTAGAGGCCTCATGACTCAACTGAACGTATGGGGCAGCCCAATTAATCGCCTTAAAGAGTTGCATCCAATCTCCCATATTCATCTTCGAATATCGATCCCCATAGAAGTCCTCAATCTCATTATATGCTCGAACTGGGCTTACATATTCACAGTCGAGAAAGGGGCGAAGTTTATCTATCAATACGGGGTTGGCAATCTTGGTTAATTTGCCTGCCGAATTTGTATAGGGAGCCTCCCAATCGATATCAGATGAGTCCTCATCCTTGTCTCCCGGATTCTGTGAGGGAGGATCTAATTGATTTTGTGGTGAATCAATTGCGTCTTGGGGCGAATCATCTGCTCCGTGGTTGTGGAGCACATCAGATTGTCCTTTGGATAGGAATGTTATATACGCATTCAGCGCCGTATTAGTGGCATTATGCCATTGTTCATTCCTGTCGCTTATCTCCGGCTGGCTGCAAAACTCTGACACGACATTATGATACTCATTCAAGTTGTTGTATGAGAGGAATAATTTCCGATACCGTGTAATATAGCCATCGTTAAGTAGAGACCGGAGGATATGGCAATAGTTTGCAATAGTCGCAGAAGAGTTGCCATCATTGGCCATGCTTTTGGCGAATGCTGCGATATTCTTAGGGTCAGCGAATGTCTTATATGCTTCGTTGGCTTCAGGTCTTCGTTTTGAGCCTATTGCGACATAGTCACTCTCATCTTGAAAGAATATTTTCAAGTTTGACAAAATGAACTCCAGTTGTTCACGAGGAAATGCTATGACTTCTCCGTCGTTGTTCAGCGACAGTCGCTTGATACTTTGTGTCGAAGCAGCCTCCTCCTGTAGGGAGAGTCTTGAATAAAAAGACACGCTTTCACCCTTGTTTAATCGCTGTTTTGTCCACTTGGGGTGCCAAGTAGTGTATACTTTATTTTCAGAGTCATATCCCAACAGAATGAAATCAATCGCACTATTCTTTATTACTTCAAAATCCTCTCTTCTAGGTAACTGCACCCTCCATATATCCGGATTGGAGAAGTACGCAGGCGAAAGATTCTTGATGTATATATAACACTCTTTCCCATTTAATGTTAAATGGAAGGGATTTAGTCCGTTGATTATCTGGAATGAGTTGCAGCCTTCCAAACTCTCGATGAAGATTTGCTGCAGAGAGTATCTGCTGATTTTCTTAATCATAATGCTTAGAATAGGCTGTTAAACAATTGGCTATCACCTTTATTAAAGGTCGATGCTGTTGATTTTATATCGTGCAGTTTAGTTATGTTGCAAACAAACTTGACATCGGTAACATTGGCTGGTACATCCTGCTTCAGGATACGAGGAACTATCTGGTAATCATAGTAGGCCAAGGAATCCACAGCTGTGACATAATCAAAATAGACAGAGTCGATTTTATTAATGTCATTGCCTAATGTCTGTGCAATGATGGTGTATAATCGAATCTTATCCTCTGTATCCAACAGGCGATTACATATTTTATCGTAAATATTCTTGACAGACAGTCCATTTACGTTCTCTCCGGATTCGCGTACTGTTACCGAAGCAATCAGGAGTCGAGAGTTGGGTGAGGGATTAAGTTGGTCCAATGAGAACCTGTGGATTCTCTCCTCTGAGGAAGTGCTTTTTACCTCAATCTTATCTCGGCCTAATGTAAAGTCGTATTTAGATGATGGGATAGTATGCCATGCATTAACCAGTGTATGAGGATCGAGACTTTGGTCAATAACCATTAACTCGGCCCATAACCCCTGTATCTTCTTCCGTGGAGTAGATGCTAAAGCCGAGAAGATAGCCACCAACCTTTCAACCTCGGTAGACAGTTCTTGCTTTGAGGGATGAGGCGGCATCTTCATAAGCATCATTATAAAGATTTCAATAAAGTATGTTTGCAGGTGCTCATCATTACTTCGCAATGTGATGATTGCAAATTTCCTCAATGCAGAGTCCGTGTTAGTCTCATTGACTGTACACTCCATATCATATTCTACAGATAGGAGTTCCCTGATGGTATCAGGGACATTGTTCAGCGCATCATTGGTGGCGACAAAGAACATCGGAAAAAACTCTTTGGACGCTCCCAACTTATGCGGCAAACGGCCCAGAGACACCACGTTGTATGTGTTATCCTTGGGAAGGGTACCTTTCAAAGAGAGGAACTCGTTGATTATTTGCTTAACATCCATATTTAGAAGTCTTCGTCTGAATCGTCTATATCATTACCTATGTTCGAACAGTAATTCGTTGCCAACTGCTTGGGATAATACATTGCAAGCGTGTAGGCTGTTCTTGGGAAGTCAAGAGCTGCACCTTCGAATTCGATATGATGCAATTGGATTGTTATAGTGTCCTCTGACCCCACAATCTTCCGGTCTCCTGGATAATTTGTCGAATCCGTAACGGAACTCGGACCGGCAAACAAATCGGTGTTCGGTGCAAGTCGGCGGTTGTCTTTATCGAAGCTACGGTGTCGAGGAGGGGCGGCAAATGCCATTTGATAAAAATACACGTATCGCAGAGGTTGTTCATTATCCTCTGAAGATAGATATCTCAAATAGCGTATTGTGTTGGCTTTTCGTTGGGCGTCCGGCCAGTTCTTAAAATTGAAGTCTGACAAAAACTCGATGGCCTCGTCCACCTCCAGTTTCATCCACCTGTGAGTACGATCCTTTGTAGTGTCCGGTCTAACCGTAAAATCATTAGAGTGTTTATGCAAGAATGTCTCGACAACCTTGTCATTGTGCTCGATTGTATAGCGACTAGCAAAGGCTTGCATGGCGAACATTCCTTTTAATTTATCATTGACTACCCATACGGGAAGAACATTGCGACGAGTGGGACGCAGTGATGGAGATAAAAGGATGCTACGTTCGACAGAATCAAGCGAATCGCAATCTCTTAACAATTTGCGCAACTCCTCTTCGTGGTCAACATATGCATGGTAGTTGACAATGGATGATTCCGGCAGAAAAACACGGCAAGAGCGGATATAATCTTTTTTATATCCAAAGAAGCGACACCTTTGCTGGATGGTGTCCGCATTTGTCGCACTTGTCGTGTATCTCGGCATATATGTAGTTGCTAGTTTTTCAACCGTAAAGCCACGATTAAGCATCTCCGCACCCACAAGGATATGCATCTTGTAGTTATCCCATTCGATTTCTGTCTGAGCATCCTTATCGGTATTCACAAGGTAGACCTTTTTATCGTGAATAATTTCTGCGATATATGGCTTTATTTGCTCAAAAGTAGGTCTCTCCTCTGGCGCATAGTACTCAACCGCCATTGGAAATATTTTCTCAAATCTCTCAAGCAAGTCTACTTTGTCATCACAGCCATCAGGCATTCTCAGCGCTTTTCTCCAATTCTTTAACTCATTATCAATCCACCCTTTGAACGTTTTATTCCATTTCTTCTCATTGTCGGGGTGTACCATCATTGATAGATAGGTAATATCATCTGGAGCCTGCCATTTGACAACAATCGCAACAGCAAGAATATGGAACATAAGTGCGTCCTTGAGGGATTGAGGCATCCTTTCTAGCGGATTGCGTGTCTTGTGGAAAACCTCCTCGTTTGGAATTTGTATAATCAATCCACCCTTAAATAAATCATGATTGGGGCCTTTCCCAAAGAATAACTTTCCTCCGATATATCCCTCTCCGGGCGTTAGCAGCGTATGACTCTTGGGCGAGAGAAGGTCCTGCATGCTGATAAGAATATTGGCTTGAGGGGTGGCAGTATACTGAATGTATGTATTCCCCGGAAGGACGGCGCGTAAGCGCAATATTGAATCGTAAGTCGATGATCTCTCCTCCTCCTCTTGGGTTCTCTCTTCTTGGCTATTTTTACGCCCATAGTTATTCAACGACGCCTGATCTGCTTCGTCGTCAATGATAAGAACAGTTTCATCCCTCATTACAGACTTGTATTCCGAAGAATCCATGACCTGAACAAGTTTGTTGATATGGTTGTAATGCTTCAGAATCGGGATTAGGATAATGGGGTTATCCGAGGACTCTAAATGGCCAACAATATCTTCAAGGTCGTTTATAGTGGGGCTTGAATGAATCTTGTAATAATTATTGTTCTTAGCAATATTCCCTATAAGATCTTTCTTTAATCTCTTCGAGGTTTGAAAAAGTAGGTTGTTTTTAGTGCCGGCCAAATAAATAATTACACGATATCCATTATCCAACGCCAATGCCGTAAGGCCTGTAAAAGACATGGTCTTACCACTCTGCACATATCCAACAACCAAATGTGTCGTCTCGGGAGCATGGACAGCATTGTGCGGATTGCAATGGCACAAAATGTCGGTAGTCTCAGACCTAAATGTTGCTACGGCTTCAGGAGATAGACCATGGCTCTTCGTTGGCGAAACTCGTTGTGAATCTACGAACTGCTCGAAAAATTTGCCACATGTTACACTTTGCAGGGCATTCTTGGGTAGCAGTTTCTTTTCACTAGTATTTATAGTAATTTGCTCCATCATACTTTGGTCTCCTTAATATACTGGTTAAAGTAGTTTAGCATATCCGAAGCGGTGTCATTACCTTCAGTCTTGGCCGTGAATTTAGCTATGGCTAAAGTTTTAAGAATCGCCGTTATAGAATAATCTTTCAGGTTGAAGTGTTCGAAAAAAACGTGATTCGTATCAATCATACAGATAATCTCATGCTCGCTTTTCTTCGATACATCAACCCAGAACAGATGCTCGCCTTTATCTGAAACATATTTTACACTCAGTGTATATGGCACACCTTTAATTTTGTACTCATCCTTTTGAGTTTCACCCAATACGGTGGGCTCTGTAACTACCTGAGGTACAAATTCGGGAAAGATTTTTTGCTCGGGCTTGGGGGTGAATATATCAATAGGCGTTCTATTATTCTTTGCGGACGTGTCGTGCTTCTTAACAAGTTTCTTTACGACTTTGCGTGTCTCATCAAGTCTGTATTCATCGGCTTGCGCGTAGAGATCAAAGTCTTTTGTGTGTATTTCTCCTTTCAGCGCCTCCATAAGCGCTTCCAGATTCTCTTTGTCTTGGATATCATTTTTATTGAATGAGACTTCAAACCCCTCCAACTCAAGTTCTCCAAAGAGACGCTTAAATCTAAAGTTGCCTTGTGTGCCGAACAGTGATTTGGGGAAATAGCGTCCATCTGTTTCAGCACCTACAATCACACGACCTCTACGCAACAGGACCAGTCCATTCTGAGTATTGTTGATCTCTCGCAAGATAGCTATAAACCCTTGTGCGCGATATTTCCCAAACTTAAAATCTATCTCTTTTTTCCAGCGTACAATATCGCCTTTGGGATTACGAGCAAATGGAGCTTCCAAGATTGGGTATTCCTCAAATGATAGAGGTTCTCCGGCAACATATAGATCCATTTCGTTGGCTCGTAATGATTGTCGGTATATACTGGCTAACTCCGTTTTGATTTTGTCCAGACTTTTGTTTGTCGGAGAGTTTTTTGTAGGTGCTGATATAGTGACAATTGTGTAGTGATCTTGACTCGAACAAGGACTCTCTTTAAATGGAAGTTTCTTTAAATCGTTGTCAAGAACATATTGGAGGTCGAACTCGTAGAAGCGTTCGACGGGCTCCCCCAATGCCGTTGTTCTTACCGACCATGTATTGCCCAGCCAACCGGCAGCTGTTTTCATGCCCATGCCGAATTCATTGAGCCCCTTATTGTCTTCGGGGGTTTCTGCTGTTATAAATGCTTTTTGAAAACTCTGCCAATTTAGACCTCCTGCATTATCTGAGATTCTGATTGTTTGAGCTCTGTTGTTTTCTGGACTCCACTCAAAATCAACCGTTATTCTGAATTTGAAGTTGGAATCTAATAATAGAAGTTGGCTTTTGTCATCGCGATATGACTGCAATGCATTGTCAATAAACTCTGCAATAGCATGAGAAACAGTGTTCGGCAGATCTGCATATCTAGCGAACATCGTTGTGCCAATCTCTATACTTACGGTTTGTTTATTGCTATCAGTCATAACTCAATAGGTTTTTGGCAATTAGTTTAACAATCTCTACATTGACAGCATTGCCGAGAGCTTCAAAACATCTGCCTTGCGATAGTGAACCAAAGCTAATATTGTCCATACCTTGCAACTTGGCAGCTTCTCGCACCGTCATGTAACGACCCTTTGAGGGTTCTCCTTCTCTCAAGGTCTCTTGGGGAAGCTCAACCCATGGCAAAATAGGAACCTGTGTGCCTACGAGGTTAAGAGCCGGAGAGTAGTCCGGTTTTTTTATGCGAATTCCGGAAGCTCTAAACTGAACGACCTTATCCTCGATGCTATAACCGGAGTTTTTACCACAGTTCCACTCCATCTTAAGATGGCTGTTCTCGAATCGCATAACCTCTGTAAGCCAGTCGTCTAACCAGTCTTTGTTATCAGCATAGAATTGGCGATTCTGCTCTATATACCTTATTTTCCACTGAGGGAATATCTTGGCTTTATTGGTCTGTGCGTATTTAGGCAGTTGCAAAAGGCAGTCAGATAGATTACCTTCCGTGATAATACGCCCCAATTTTCCTTTGCATCCAATAAGTTTATCTGGTGTAGTGAAGGCCGGAGCAATATCAATAGGGTAGTTTGCTCCGAACTCCATTGCCCAAATAGGGAATCGAGGAATCTCATGCCCATGAGCAATGGTTTGATCGATGAACTTCTGCCATACCTCCAGTTGCATTCGAGTTTCTGGCTTCAAGTGCATATAATTCGGATCTGACTTATCAATAATCCGTCTTAAGTCACACTCCTTATTCGTTGGCGAGGGGAAGTGAAAGTTTCCGATACCTCCTTTATGCCGATCTACTGCAATAATATATATACGCTTCCTGTGTTGCGGTAAGCCAAATTGATGAGGAGACAAAATCGCGGGGACGGGAACCTCATAATCAAGATCATCCAATCTTCGATTAATTTCTGCCCAAGTATTGCCATGGTCATGCCCTTTAAGATTCGAAACATTCTCCAAAAAAATATATTTCGGGCGGTGGTATTGTATAATTGCGCAGATGTAGTCAAATAAGTTGCCGCGTTGTTTTTCATCATTAAATCCTTGCTGCTTACCTGCTTGGCTAAAAGGTTGGCATGGGAATCCGGCGCACAATATATCGTGAGAGGGAATGATGCTGATATCGATTTTTGTAATATCGCCTTCTATGTGCGTTCCAGGATAATTCTCCTCATATAGTTTTCGTAAATCATCTTTAAGTTCGGAGGCAAACACACATTTGCAACCTAGTTCTTGTAGGGCTATATGAAAACCACCAAGTCCGGCGAATAAGTCAATGAATGTATATTGCTGTTTATTTCGTTTCATCGCTATCAATTAAATCTTTGGGATCTACTTGAAGAATTTTTGCAATCTCAAAAAGTACCTCTAAACTAGGCTGTCGTCTATTGCAAACATAAGAATTTACGATGCAGAAACTCTTCCCGAGCTGTTCTGCCAGCCATGTTTGTTTGATTCCTTTCTCTTCAAGTACCTTCTTGATACAATTCATGGTTTTGCCCATTGTATAATCAAGTTTGTTATTGTTCTACGAAGGTATAAAATATTGTGCAATAAAAAGATAAAAAGAATGAAAATTTCTATTCTTCTTTATAATTGTACATTCTAGAGAAAGGTCATTTAATAATGGTGGAATGTTCTTCTTTATAAATTTCCCAGATTTATAAAGTAAAGCCCTAAAATGAAAACAAGAACTAAACGAGTGCAAATGCAAATAGACCCACCTACTTACAGTGGTTTATATGGTATTTGATATTTTAGAAACAGATCATAATGCCCGTAGACAGAATCAAGTGACAATGGCTGCCGCCAATGTCATCAAGTGGAAGCGCATTCAACTTACCAACGATGAAGCCGGAATCGAAAACAGGGAAAAAGTTTTTTGTGAGAAGGGCTGCATGGAGGTCTACAAAGAAAATCAAGCGAGGCGTGGTAAAAAGAACGTAAACCAAATCATGGAAACTATCCGCATACTGAAGGCGTTTGCGTATGAACGCATGACAATGGAGTAAATCGACAAGGCATTCTGTCAAGAGTATATCGACTATTTGTTGACGGAATATCGCCCCAAAGGAAAGCTGGGGTTAACTTTACGCTTACCGTATTCTGAATGGGGTTTTGAATGCCGCTGTTCGTGCTGATTTTATTAAATTCCATCCTTTTACGAAGATTAACAACTCGGATAAGATACGTTTGCTGAAAAAACGTTCATATATAATTGCTACTCCGATGAAAGATGAGGTCTAAAACAGGCTTATTTGTTTCCCGGCTTTAGATTGGGTATTCTTGTTTTATTGCCTATATACTGTAAAGCTATTCAAAGCAACGAGATCTAAATGTAAACCGATTTAGTTCACTTAGCGGAATGTGTAAGGCCGAATAGCGAACTAATATTTCGAGTGTAAAACAGATAAGCTAATCGCGTTTAGATCAGACAACTCTTTTTAGAGATAGTCATTTCGACAAGGTCTGAAATATTTTATAACCTTTTATGGCTCTAAAGCCTCGTTAATTTAAGTTGATAGCAGTTCTAACAGCAAAATTATGTGCTTTTTTGCATTTTTGTTTGATTAGATGCATGATATTTGAATGTTAATAGTTACCTTTGTATGTAATCAAACAGTGATCAAGATTATGCTAGTTCAATTTTCTTTCGACAACTACAAATGCTTCAAAGAAGAAACTACTTTGAATTTTGTGGCATCCTCATTTTCTGAAAAGTGCTCACATGCAACGAAAAAGGGATATTCAGTTCTTAAAGTACTTACGGTGTATGGTGCTAATGCTAGTGGCAAAACCAAGTTGTTTGATGCTGTAAATTTTATGCGTAGCGTTGTATGCCCCCCTAAAAGAGATGGAAAGATTCCTGTATTTGATTATTGGCAAACGATATATGATTCATTTCGTCTTAATAATTATTCATCTCAAAATGAATCTTCGTTTGAAATGGTTTTTATCATTGATAATATTCAGTATAGATATGGATTTACTCTAAACAAAGAGAGTATTATAAACGAATGGCTTTACCAGAAAAAATCAAGGGAAAAATCTGTATTTATTCGCGATAATTTGAATGTAACTCTTACTGGAGATCATATTAATAGCAAGATCTTGGATATGGTTAGATCAGCAAATATGCTTTCTCCTATTGTACCATTAATTTCCATTCTTTCTACTTTTAATGATGTTTTGTGCAAAAAGATTGTTGATTGGTTTGATAGTATTACCGTAATTTCTGCTAATGACTTAAAGCCATTTGATCTGTTTGATGCTGAAAAAAAAGAGAAGATTTTACCTTTTATCAAGGCATTTGATATTAATATTGAAGACTTAGCACCTCATGAAATTGATATTGATACAATACCTGATAAAATTAAGAATATTGTGAATATTGATGCAAGTCATCATATATATGATGGTGTATTTGCAAAGCACAAAATTTATGACGAACATTATAATAGAGTCGGGTATACGAATTTTGTTTTAGAAAAAGATGAATCATTTGGAACATTTAGGCTTGTCTGCATGGCCAGACATATCATTGAATCTCTTAAAAATGGTAGTACTTTGTTTATTGACGAATTTGATGGGGGGATTCATTCATTTGTGGCAAGGGCAATTCTTGAAATGTTTTATAACGCATCTTCTTCAGCCCAACTTGTCATTAATACCCATAATACATCTCTATTGAGTTCAAAAGACGAATCTGGAAAATCGTTATTGAGGAAAGATCAAATTTATATGACGAATAAAAACCGTTATGGGGAATCGACATTGATGCCTATAACTGAATATAAAAATAATTTGCGTTCAAGCATTGAAAGAAACTACCTTGATGGGAATCTAACTGGCGTACCATCTGTTGATGCTGATTACTTAATTTCATTTGTGCAGGAGGACAAATAGTTATGGGAAAGGATCATTCATCATTTAATGCCAAACGCAAAAATTCTCGAAGTAGGAATCTCAAAAAAATCATTTTATATGTAGAAGGACGAAATACCGAATATAGCTACCTTAAGCAATTGAAAAGAGCAAATTGCAAAGTTGAACCAGTTCCTGTGCGAGGAAATGGTATAGGTAATTGTATGGATTTCGTCAATACATCAATTGGGAAATTCAATAGTTTACCCAAAAAAGAAAAAGAGAAATATTCAGGAAAATGGATGATTTTTGATTATGATGGTCACGATGATTTTTGGGATGCCATTAAATTTGCAAGAAAGAATGGCTTTCAAGTTGCTTTTTCCAGTATGTGTATCGAATACTGGTTTGTGCTTCATTTTGAAAATCATGATGGAAATCCTATACCTATTAAAGAGGGAAGCCATTCCAAAGCACAAATTGAAATGATAAATAAATACATTGGTCAATACAATAAAAAAAATAAGGGATCAATAAATTTGTACGATATAAATAGTAAGGAAATCGAAGATGATTTTTTTGACCTTTTAATGGCTGAGGATGATATCACCCACAATAGAAGAATAATTGATGCCTATCTGCGTGCAAAAGTTATTCATGAAAATAAATTGGCAGTGGGGGCAGAGTGTCAAGAATCAGTAACTACGGTTTATAAACTTATGGAAGAACTTGGTACGATTCAATACAATAAGCAGAAGGATAAATATGAATTGTACAATTGTTAATATCTCCCAATTTACTCTTTTTTAGTCCTTATAGAATCTGGTTATTCTATAAGGGACACACCTCTAATGGAAAAATAATGATTTGATAAAAAACTGTGCCTTAATTGGACAATCCCGAGAAAACAATCAAGCAAACAATTTTCAGATTTATAAAGTAATTTCTCCCATATCCGGCAAGACTGGCGGACTATTAGCGGTCGCACGAGGCGACCGCTTTTTGTATGCCTGTTTCATGACTTTATCGTCTTAATCCTGTTCTCGGTTTCTTGCCCAATAGGAGGGTTGCGGCACGGGCACAGCGGCGGGCCCATTGCAGGTCGTCATCGTCCTTGTCCCGCCAGGGAAGATCGCTTTGCGAACCTCCGCCACCACCTCCGGTAGATACGGCGGGCGTATCAAGCACACCAACAAAGATAGCTACGGCTATGTCTGTCAGCTCGCTGCTGTTGGCAACCTCCCGGTAGTCAAACTCTTCGTTGAAATAGTCACGTACCCGTTCTGGGATATAGAAACGCTGTTCCGTTCCGCCATGGGAAGAAAGCATGTAGGATACCGAGCCGGAACGATAGTGGGTATAATCCATACCGGCTGCCGGTCTTTGAACAGGTTCCGGCCGATGGTTCTGAGAAGTATTGACCTGAGCGGCAAGCCTCTCCCGGTAGTGGAGCTTTTGCCACGTACGGGGAAGTTTCGAAATCATCAGGTTACGGGCCACTCCCAATTCGGAAGCCTTGTATTTGGTATTTCCTTTGAGGATTGCATATCCACGGAGAATATCTTTCTTATCCTTCCGTTCATATACGGAATAGCCTCTCCGGGCAAGTGCCTTCTTGTATTCTTCCCATGACCACGATGGCATGGTTCTCAATACCTCCATGCACTCTCTGCTTACTTCCGGAATGTTGCGACTTCGGATTTCTTCCGCAGTCTTCCAGCCACGTTTCACTGCAACTCGCTCGGCTGCACGTTGTGCCCGAAGATGAATGTTATGGTCATTGTTGATGTTCCCGTTTTCATCAAAGCGGCAAATTGCGGCGTGTAGATGGGGAACTTTCCCTTTGGATTCCATGTGCAGGTAAACCGTGTATTTGCTGTTTGCCAGATTGGTCGGGCAGGAACGGACTTTCCCGTCCTTGCCGCTAATCACTTGTTTGTCGAACTCTTCGGCGAACTCGTGCCAGAGCTTTTGCCAGTCCTCAATGTCATAGAAACTGGTATGCTCAGGCGATGGACTCAACTCTATTCTGATTATGGAATTCTTTATCGGCCGATGCTGGGAAAGGGTCAATTGCATGGAGTTCCATATCCCCATAGCGTCCAGATCAGGGGGCACCAGATTGTCCAATACCCGATATATTTTTTCCGGATGCTTCTTGTGTTTTGATTCGCCAGTAATATAACGAAGGTCATTGATGCCGTAAGATATGGCTTTGGCTTTTGCAATCATTTTTCTTCGGATTGAGGGTTGGACGGAATTCTATTTTTCTCCTTTACGGCTTCCAGGAATTGGCAGACGCCTTCGGCAACATTGGAAAGTTCTCCGAGCCAGCCGACCATGAACGGAATCTGATTGAACATAACCATCCGCTGCTTTGTGGACATTCCATGAAGCGCAGAGGTATATTTTACGAGATCAGAACGACAGTTGTCCAGATTCTGCAGCAGTGCCGCCTCTTCTTTCGTGAGCCTCGCTTTGGGCTTGAAGTTATACGCACATGACAATATGTAGTCGCTTACGGTCATGCCGCATTGTTCGGCCAGAGATTTTATATGGTCTCTCTGGCTGGGAGTGACTTTTGCCCCGACAAAGACGCTTCTTGTTTCTTTCGGGGAAGCTGATGTATTGACAATATTTTCTTTCATTTGAATCGTTGTTATAATGGTTGAAAAGGTGCGAGCTTGCGAGTACCGTACTGGCGAAGGAACTGAGCAGGCAAGAGCGCCAATGTACAACCGTAACGCAGTGAGGTTATACCTTGGCATATCTCGAAACAGTTACCTGTTTATGCTTCCCCGCAAGCCATATCGGATGCGTATAATGAATTGGCACTTGGACAAGGAAATGCAGGATAATATTATCCACTAAAAGAGGGGAGAAAATGAGTATCTCACATGATGATTTCCTGCCGACTTTGCTTTATTCTTAATATATACGCCCTGGCAATAAAGTAAAGTTGTACTCAGTAATGGCATTCTGGATTGAGAATATAATTTTTCCCCTCCTTTATGACCATCCGCTTGTTGCCCAGAAAGGTGGCTACTTTGACCGCCTTGTTGTAGCCGAGCTTTACATTGTGCGATCCGTAAGCCTCCTTCAGACGTTCCAGGTAGTCATCATAACTGCCGATATTGCCATTGGCAAAAGCGGCATCCACTGCAGCACGATGTACAGGTTCAGGAATCTCCCTCTGCGGATCGAACGGTTCTTTGGTTGGTCGCCCGCTCTTCTTCTCTTTGGACAGATATGGTTCTACCAGTTCAGGCAGGACGTCTTCGTTTATGCGGAAAGCGAAAGGTTCAAAGTCCCGGTCCCGGATGTGCACAGTTTCGACCACGCTTATGGCTTTGTCCTCTTTGTCCACTTCTACCTGCAGGATGGTTTCCGCCTTGTTGTTGAGTTCCGTGCCGATGTGACCACGCGCATGTTCATCATTCTTGTTCTGATGCAGGACTGTATGGATATGGATTTGTTTGTCGTCCGTCCACTGCATGAATTTCGAGATAACTTCGGTAGATTCACTGGATGAATTGATGTCGTAAAGGAAATCACGGATGCCATCTATAATGACCAGACCCAAATCAGGTGTGGTGCCGATAGCTTCTTCGACTATCAACAGACGCACTCTTGGTGCAAACTTACGCAGAGACAGCATAATCAGATTTTCGGGCACCTTGTCATCCGGCATTTCCGCCAAACGCAGGATGCGCTTCAGTACCTGTTGACAATGATGGCGTCCCTGTTCCGTGTCGATATACAGAATCTTCCTCTTGTTCTCGGGGAACATGGAGCGGTAACGAAGAATAGTGCGGCCACTCAATGCTGATGCGGCAATGGCCGAAACGTTGAAAGTCTTCTTGCTTTTGGCTTTCCCGATGGAAGCGCTGAAATTCCCCAATGTGCCTATAACAGCATCATCCACCATCAACACCGCCGGCGCCTCTTCATAGTTATTCGTGACGCTCACGGCTGCTTCCTCTATAAAAACTGCCAGTTCCTCACGTGAAGGTATCGTTTCGTCCGTCTTCTCCATCATTACCAGTTTTTAAGGTTAGGTTTACGGCGATGGGAAGCGAGCATGGCTTCGTTCTCTTCCTCGAAAGTTTGCGGAGCCGGATTCTTTCGGGAGGATTCCAGCCATTTGTCCAGTTCATCCCGGTAAATGTATAGATGTTTCCCTTGCTTGATGACTGGAATATCATCTTTTTTGACCTTGTAATAAAATGTCGATAACGGCATTTTGAGATAGGCGCAAGCTTCCTGCACGGTCATGGGGACGTGCGTGTTTTCTTTTACTTCATGCTGCTTGGACAGTTTTTCTGTCAGCAGATTTTCCATGCTTGCTATCCGGTCGCAAAGTTCGCCGACTACTGCCGGCAAGTCATTGAATGTAAGTTGGTCTGTTTTCATATTATAACTTTTTAATCGTTTAACATGCTGCGAACCAACCCAATGAAGCTTTGCAGAACAATACAGACCGGATTAATTATTTCATCTGCATACGTTTTTTGTTACGACTCATCGTTATCTGTTTCCAAATGGAAGCGATAGTCTCCCTTTTCAGGTACATCAATTGGAATCTGACTTGCTACCTGATCCCGCAAATTAAGTCTGAGATATTCATGACTCGCGCTTTCGAGTTCGTATGGAAATGATGCTTTGATAAAGACGGCTCTTTTCGCCAATGGTACTCTCAATCGTTCACCTACATTCCACGCCAGATGACGAAGTCCCGGTGACCGTAGCGGATTGTCAATATTGGAACGAATCGGTTTGTAGAGCTCCGGCTGATCACAAGCCATGTACTCAATGTTGGAAATGAGAGTCGCTATAGCCTCTTTGGAGAGATAGGGGGCAGTCTTGATGGTTACATATTCCCGAATCGCATCCATAACTTTTACTTGCCTTTTCAATTCTTTTTCTTTGAGTTCTTCCAGAATGGAATCATACTTTTCCAAATGAGATTCATTGGAACAATCGGGGACGACAGGCTCTTGACTTGACTGTAGGGACGGAGAATACTCCTGTTCAGAAGAATCCGCCGGTTGTTCGGTAGGTGGTGTTTCGGCAATACAAACAGGCTCTGTGGTGCTCTCTGATTCTATAACAGGAGAGGATTGTTCACCAAAAGAGGATTGGATGGGATTTTTCGTCAGCCAATTATAGAAAAATTTCTGCAGGGCTCCACACAATATGATGGACATCGCCAGTCCGAGAATTACAGGAGTTGTTATGCGCATGATGTTGATGTCATGGCAAAGGGTAAAATAAGTGGCTATGGCTGCAAAAATGATAACGGATAGCGCAAGGATAAAACTTATTTTCTTAGTTCGGATTTGTTCTGTATTTGTCATCTTCTATCACTATTTGGAATTACTGTACGCCAAAGTTATGTGCGTTATTCCAGATACTGATAAATAATGAGTTATAATCATACGATTTTACACAAAAATTACGGATATAGTTCGATTTTTCGCTCAAAATCAAACTATATCCGCTAAAACAGGTGGTCAAAATGCCTGTCAGTCTTTCCGCATCAGGGTGATTTTCTTGCTGGCTTCACGCTTGTTGCTGTCCACTACTTTCATGTATCTTTGGGTTGTGGTTATACTCTTGTGAGCCATCATGCTTTGTATGGTGCGGATGTCCGTTCCGGCAGCCGCTTGCAGCGTAGCGAATGTTCTACGATAGGAGTGGAATGTGATCTTCTTGGTGATTCCAGCCGAACGGATCCACCCTTTCATGTAGGTTTGGGTCCAGCAGCGCTGTAATCCCTTGAATACCATTCCCCGCTTGTCAGGGCTGTAACCGATCAGGTCCAGTGCTTCCTCGCTGATGGGGATGATGTCCTCGGAGCGGTTCTTCTTGGTGATGATGTGTACGCACTTGCCACCGGCCGAATAGTCCACGATGTCCTCCCAGCAGAGGGCGAGGATGTCGCTGATGCGCAGGCTGGTCATGCAGGAGAAGAGCGATGCCGTCTTCAGCACGGGCTTCTTGCAGGGTGTCTCAGCCAGCTTGTAGAGTTCTTCCACTGAAAGATAATCCTTGACTACATCCTCGGTCTCGATCTTTTCGAGGAAGTCATTGACGTTGTTGCGGATCAGCCCGTTACGGTAGAGGATTTTCAGAAGTCCCCTGAATGTAGACCAATATCCCGATGCGGAGTTTCGTGTGATGTGTCCGTTACGCTTGAGTTTCTTTGCCGTCAACAGATACTCACGGAACTTGTTGCAGAGATCAATGTCGAGCTCCTCAAAAGTACATTTCCCATGCACGAAGTTGCTGAAATGGAGATATGGAGATAGACAAATTCCCACTTTGGGTCATGTTTACGGAGCTGATTACGGAAATACTCCAGGAAATCAGCCTTGAGTTTGTACTTGTCGAAGAAATCATACCGTTCATTTACTACCGACTCGAACCTGCGGCAACGGATGGCTTCAGCCTTCTCGGCCATTACCTCGTTGAAGTCCTGTTCACGCTTGTTCTTCGGATTGGCATATATATAGATGCCAAGCGATTCATGACGGATAACTTTCATTGTTTCTTTGTCTCTATACCCAGGATAATAATCCAGATAAAACGACAGCATCCTGTTTTTCAAAGGACGTGTTCTTAATGTTACGGTTTTACAATCGTTCATAATGTTATATTTTTTATGGTTGTTATTAATTCGCTGGCAAATCACTGTAATGTAACCATGCAGACCACCTTCAGTGAAGATTAATTTTGGAATAATTTACGGTAGCCTATAATCAGGTCACTTACGGACACCCATCACCCGGTCAAAGTCCACTTTCAGGAAGCGGACGAAGCGCCCGTTCTTTTCTCGGGGAATCTGGTGGAACTGTAAAATACCGTACACCGAGTCACGAGAGAGTTTGAATTTTTCCATTGCCTCCTTGACCGTGTAATATTCCGCCTTGCTCTCCTGTTCAGCAGTCTTGGAAAGATCGAAGTGGAGTTTGGAGTAGAATATCTGCCCGTGTTCTTTCTTTGAGGGAATGTTGTTACGGTAGACGTGCGAACGGATGGCGACACGTGTCATGCCGTATTTCTCCTGAATATCTTCGGGAGTGTACCATTCAGTCAGGTCGGAGTCCACCTCATATTTTGCAAAGGCAGCATCAATATGTTTCTTGCTGTAATAGTTGAACTGGCGGATTCTCACTTTCGGGACCTTGTGCTGTCGTGTATAAGTCCATACCCATTTGGCATTGACCTTATATTTCTGTGCAATCTCCTCAGCGGTGTAATACTCGGTGATGTCAAAGTCCTCTTTGGGCATGATACGTTCGTAAGGCTTGGTCTTCATCATTAGCTCGATGTCCGCACGGCGGATGAGCGACTTTTTCCCACTCAGACGGGATGCCCGCAGTTTGGATTCCTTGACTAGTTTATAGATGTATTGCCGGGTAACACCCATCAACTTTACGGCTTGGGCAAAAGAGAAGAAGTCCTGCCCCTCGGCTGCTTGTCGGGGTTGCAATAATTCCTGCGATCGCTTCAACTGTCGCTTACGTTCCCTGATGCGTTCCTTGTAGCCAAGATTGGAACACTGGTGGCTACAATAACAGGTTGTTGTCTTTTGAGCTATAAATGGCTTTCCGCACCATTGACAAATCTTTCTTATTTCCATATTTTCCTCCTTTACATTGGGGATAATTTCTCCTTATTTCTCCCAAATTTTGTCAACACATGTAAACCATTGTCAACACACGTCAACTAATGCGTCACTGTGACATTTGGGCAAACCGTGAATTTCTGTCACGGTAGAAATACGTATGAAAAATATGGATAAAAACCGTTACTTCCAAATACGGTCTGGAAAGTATATAAAAACAAAAGTCGCTGATATACAGCGACTTTATTCTAAATGGTTATGGTTGGTTATGGCTGTTTACAAGCCGTTACTTACCGATGCAGAAACAAAACGTACCGAAAGACGGAAACAGGATTTATTTCGGTACGCTTCCCCGATCGGCACAAAAAACACGCAAAAAACGAAAAATACTACTTTTAGTATTTTAGTATATTAGTATTTTAACTATATTTGCGGACATGACAACCATTTAAAAAACTGAATTTATGAGCAAAGCAAAAGTAATCTCCGTATTGAATCACAAGGGGGGAGTAGGAAAGACCACAACCACGATCAACCTGGGCGGTGCGTTACGTCAAAAAGGGTACAAGGTTCTTTTGATCGACCTTGACGGGCAGGCCAACCTGACCGAATCGCTGGGCTTCTCCGCGGAGCTTCCCCAAACGATCTACGGCGCGATGAAAGGCGAATACGACCTGCCGATCTACGAGCATAAGGACGGTCTTAGCGTCGTTCCCTCCTGCCTGGATCTCTCGGCCGTTGAAACGGAGTTAATCAACGAGGCCGGGCGGGAACTTATCTTAGCCCACCTTATCAAGGGCCAAAAGGAAAAATTCGATTATATCCTGATCGACTGCCCCCCCTCGCTGTCGCTGCTCACGCTTAACGCACTGACGGCCTCGGATCGGTTGATTATCCCGGTTCAGGCTCAATTCCTGGCAATGCGTGGAATGGCCAAACTTATGCAGGTCGTCCACAAGGTGCAGCAACGTTTGAACTCGGATCTTTCGATCGCCGGGGTCCTGATAACCCAGTACGACGGAAGAAAGAACCTGAACAAGAGCGTTTCGGAACTGGTACAGGAAACATTCCAGGGCAAAGTGTTCAGCACCCATATACGCAACGCCATTACGCTGGCCGAAGCCCCGACACAAGGGCAGGATATTTTTCACTATGCCCCAAAATCTGCCGGGGCAGAGGACTACGAGAAGGTATGTAACGAACTGCTAACAGAAATAAAGTAACCATATGGCAAAGAAGAACGATTTAAAAAACAGTATGTCGGCCGGGCTGACCGGGGGATTAGACAGCCTGATCCAATCCACGGCCGGGCAAAAAGAGGCTCAAAAGCCGAAGAAAGCGAAAACCGTGCATTGTAATTTTGTCATGGACGAAACCTATCACCAGAACTTAAAGCTGATCGCGATCCGCAAAGGCGATTCGCTAAAATCGGTATTGCAAGAGGCTATATCTGACTACTTGGATAAAAACAGTTCCCTGCTATAACAGCGTATCGGGAATATACAGGGCAAACACTCCACAAAAGAAATTCTCCAGGAAAAAGGTACGCAAAAAGCACCCCTACACATCAAAAAGTATATTGAAAATGCGATTCCCTATAAAAAACCCGTTGGCAGGGTTAATCTTGCGTATGTTTAACCTGCCAACGGGTACGATATTAATAAACGTTTGGATTAAGGTTGGACGTTTACGTCTTTATCTGCATCAACCCAGCCTGTTGTCTCTGCATCAAACTGGATCGGATTCAACACAGCCTCTCCCTGATCATCATAACCACCACCGAAAATCAACGTGTAGATATGACGCTTGCCCTGTTCCCATGTATCTCCGAACGGAACATAAATTGTTTTGTATTCGCTTGCTGAACCCAACAGATAAGCTCCGGACTGCCGGATTTTGCAGGCGATCTCCAGATAACATTGCTTCGCATTATCGGCCTCCAACTTGCTTTTGGTGGCTGTTTCGGAAACTTTCCAAGCAGTCAGCTCCTGTGGTATATTCAGCATAGGAGTATTTGTGGTAATATCGGTAGCTTCGGTATTGCTATTGACCGTGATGCTTGCGTTTTTCACTACGGTAAATGCGTGTGGAAATGCTAAATCAGACGAACTCCAACTTCCCGTTCCATCGGCTGCCGCAGGCAATGTGAAGGCGCCGGCAAATTTGAAATTATGAATCTTGATCACGTCGATGTCCACCTGCATGTTATCGTATTGGGTCTTTGCTTTGAATACGACCTGTGACAGATTCAGTTCGTCGTCGCAAGACGACAAAAAGACCAAAGCGCACAAGGCGGTAACTAATTTTCTCATACGATTTATTTTATTTGTTCACGATAATACGGTCAAACAGAGCGTTCAGATCCACCCCTTTGCTCCTTAGAAAAGCGATGTATTTCACCACCACGGGGGCGGTTTCCGACTGCTCGATGTTGCAAAGCTGCTGGCGGCTGATCCCCATTTCCTCGGCAACGCTTTTCGCCGTCAGGCTTAGCCTGATCCTTTCTACTTTCAATTCATTACTTAGTTCCATAAATGAAATTTAAAGGGTTTATTCTCTTTTGGTTTTTTATCACCTCATAATGCAAATGATTCCCGGTACTTATCCCGGTGCTTCCCACGAACCCGATCACGTCCCCCTTTTCCACCTTCGCACCTTTCCGGGTGTAAATGAGTGTCAGATGTGCGTATCTGGTCTGAAATCCGAAACGGTGCGTAACGACTACCGTTTTCCCATATCCGGGCGTTTCACCTGCGAACGTCACCGTCCCACTGGCTGCGGCGTGTACGGTAGCCGCATACACCGCCGCCATATCCAGGCCTGCGTGAAACTGCCTTTCACCGCTTATCGGATGCGTCCGGTAGCCGTAACGGTCGGAGATCCGGTATTTCTCTTTCAGGGGTGCGACAGAGGGGACGAAACGGTAAATATCCCCGTCCTTTTGGACGATCCCCCACACCGGGGCGATGTCCCCGTAATCCCCTGCGGTCTGCAACACCTCCACGATCAGCGAACGTTTGTCCTGCGCCCCCACCCGGCCGACAGGTATCAGCGCAAGGATCGCAAGGCTAAATATCCTCCACATTCACGATGTCGCTGTTCTCCAGGTCAAAAAGAACGTGACGGCCTCCGTTCTTCTCGTTGATCTCGATACGGAAAACTTTCTCGTCCGGAATGGTGAACTTATCGAAAGCGATCACGTATTTCATCCGGCCGTTCCCCTCTATCCTGGGCGAATAATTCTCCGAGAACAAAGCCTGCTGATCCACTTCCTGGGATGCGGTCAGCTTGGCCGTTTTCTTGTCGATGATGTAATACCGGATATAATCTATATCATAAGGCAGTTTGCTTTTGTTCTCGATCTCAAAGGTAAACAGGAGCAAGTTATCATATATATGCAGGTTGTTCACGGAGAAAACGATCTTGTTGCGAACGATCCCCTTGTTGAATATCCCCCTTTTTGCGTTATATACCCGGCTCATGACCTGATCCCTTTCCCCGGCCGGGATAATGTTGTCGGTCAGGATCACGTTCGCCTTTTTCTCCGGCCGTTTCTCCCCTATCTCATAGACGAACGCCTCCGGCTGCTGCCGATAATCCACGTTGAACGTGTAGAACTTCCCCCCTTCGGTCGCCAGCGACACGTTTGTCTGCCTGGGAAATTCCTCCACCTTTCCCGTGGCTGCGATCATTCGCACGATATTCTCGGTATTCTCGGCCTTGCTTACCTGTATGCAGGTATCGCCGTAATCTATATAAATCACCTTTTCCGGTGCGATCAGGTGCGTTTGCGACACCTCATTCAGATAGATAGTGTCCGGCCGTATGCTCGACATATCGGGCAGGAAATAGTTCGTATGCTCCAGGCTGTCGGCATAGGTCACGTTAAACGAATAGAAAAAACCTCCCTCGGTCGCCACGCTGACGGTCGTCTGCTTGCTGAAACTTTTCCGGTTGGCCTTTATGCGCAAGATATTAGGCACGCTCTCCGGGTTATCGACGGCCACGAAGTCCGTAACGGCCTGGTTATACTTCACGGCCGAGGGGAATACAAGATGTATCGTCTTGGAATAATTCACTGCGATAGGCAGGCTTTCCACCGGGCGGATCTGCGCCCCGGCCGAGGAAACGGCCAACGCCAGGATAAAAGAACAAATAGCTTTCATTTCAGATATAGTTTATAGTTCGACTTCACGGTGACAACGACCTGGTTGTTCTTCTTCCGGAACACGCTCTTTGCCGCATTGCTCACCGCATTAACCCCCGTACTTAGAACGTCCGTCCCGTAAGAGGTAACGTTCATATCGCTAACCACCTCGTCGGCCGCCTCCTTTGTCGCTTCCGCCTTGATGTTCAAGGGCACATATATACCGGGCAGTCCGTCCCTGTCGTACACGGTCTTTTGCATCTCATAGATGCTGTTCCCGATCCGGACGGATTCAACCGTTATATTGATCCTGTCCTGTGCGAGCTTCACCACCCCGAAAACGGCCGTCCCCTTGTTAATCACCATGCCGCCGGGCAGTTGCATTTCTTGGAGCGTGACAAGTTTTATCACGCTCCCGTTCGTGATCTTCTGATCGCCCGACACAATGGCCTCTATCGTGTTTCCCTTGTTCTCCGGTTCTTCCCCCGAAAAGAAACGTCCTACTGTCCTTTCAGGCTCTTCCTTCTTCGGCGTTTCCTTTTTCGGCCGGGCTTTCGCCGTTCTCCGTTTCATGGCTGCGGCCGCTTTCAGACTGTCGGCTCTCTGGTTCTGCCTTAACTGTTCCTGCAAGGCTATCACTTCCGGATCTTCCCGGTACATAGCTCCCGAACGTTCCCGGTACACTTCATCGGTAAAATTCTCGTACTCCGGCCGTCCGTCCGTATTCATCATATCGTCCAGGGTAAAATCGCTTTGCTGCTGTGCCCTAAGCGAAGTGTTCACGCTCCCGTCCTCTTCCCGGTTGTCCCCTTTCCCGGTCAGTGCCAGCGTAACGGCCAGCACCACCAGCACGAAGATCCCCAGGGATGCGAACAGGATTATTTTTGTTTTCGTGGCCTTATCCATAGTGTTACTTTTTTTCAGGTTCTTGTTCTATCCGGACAATCTGCTGTATAAACTGGTTAAAGAAAAATCCCGTCACGTTCTCCGGAAATTGCGGCGTGGTTCTCACGATCTCCCCTTTCGTCCTGATAAGAAACCTTAGCTTCTGCCCCGAAACGCCGTAAATCGTCAGGGTGGAAGTGAAAGCCACCTTGTACGGCTCATTGTCCCCGGCGATCGTCTGGATGCTGTCTATCTCGCATTTATAGACCGCCCCGTTCTGCACCGCATCAAAATAGGCCTTATCATTATAATACTTTGAGAACACGGCATTCAGATCGTTCTTATTGACATAAAAAGCAGCGTGCGCCTGATTTTTTTTCAGGTTCAGGCGATCGAAGCTGTTAGCGTACCCGGTCGCCTCGGCGCACGTCTTTTTCACCAGGGCAAGAAACAGAGCCTCGCTATCCTCGGCGTGCGTTTTCAGGTACTCGCCGGATCGCTCCACCACGACCACCTTATCCAGTGCCGTAAAATTCACCACCAGTCCCCAGGCCAGCACCAGGACAACCACCACCAGGGCAAAGCCCAGGCACAATTTTAAGTTTACCGCTCCTTTGCGCTTGGCCTCGGCCAGTGTATCAAAATCTTTCAGTATATCGTCTTTATTCATAAGATCAGGATTTAAAACAGTTCACGACAAAATTTCACGCTTTTGGCAAACAGGAAAAGTTTGAACACGAAAGCGAAAAGAAGTCCCAGCATGGTATATTTGTTCTGTCCGCACATGTGCATGATATTCTCCGCAATGATAGACCCCAGGGCGTTGGCTATCAGGAACGCCGGGATCGTCATGTAACAGACAAACAGGTTTTTCAGGTATGCGTGCGTATAATGCCTCGTTTTCTCGTCCATGTAGAGTATTACGGCTATCGGCGTGACGATCTCCAGGAGTATAAGATACAGATACCGGGCTGACGCAAAGAAGAAAAATATATATTTCGTTGCGTACAGGAGTATCGTATAAGCCGCAATATTGAACGGCAGCATGATAACCTCCTGAATCTGCTGCCCTACCCAGTTATGCCGCCTTTGCACGTCCTCGATATAGTCCTTTGTAAAGGTTACGATCGCCTCGTCAATGCTTAGATCCACGTCCTCCTGATAATGGCTTATCAATTCGTTCTGAAGATTTCCAAGTGCCGTTTCCACGATCGTAAAGGCGAACGGTGCGACCATGATAATGGCGAACACATAAATATAGATATAGAACAGTTTGAAGAACTGTTTCATATCGACGGGCTTGTCCCCCTCGCTAAAGGCCTCTTTCCAGGCCGTCACGAACTTTTGTATCACGATGATAACGGCGATAAAGGAACAAAGGGCGATGATCCCCTGGCTGACGCCGTTCATCTTGACGGCCTCGTATGCGCTAATCACATTGTCGATCACTTCCATAGGCTCACTTCTTGGCTGTTGATTTCAGGGCTGCGATCCGTTTTATAGCGTCATTGACCGTATTAAACCTCGCTCTCTCGTCGAGCATCTTGTCCCGGTTCTCTTTCAGCTTGTTATCCAGATCCACGATAATTTTTATCCTCTCCCCGTCGGTCATGCTCACCGAGGGCGATATGATCGTCCGGATCAGGTCAAAGGAAAGCACGCTTTCCTCCATGATCTTGTTCAGCACGTTCGTATATTCCCCGTATGCCTCCTGTCCGGTAAACACGTCCGACCGGGTGCACTCTTTCGCCGCCAGTTCCAACATTTCCCCCTGCATGGAAAGCACCTGCAACACCATTTTAGAGTTTTTGATAACCCCGTTCACCTGCCGGTACAGATCCAGGCTTTTAGTCAGGATGTCCCTGGATTCCCCCAGCACTTGAAACTGTTCGTATGCCTGTTTGAGTTCCTTCGCCCAGGTTATTTTCGATAGCTGCGTCAAGGCCGGATCGGACACCACCCACTGGCCGAACGCCGTACAGTAAAAGCACATCATCACAAGCAAACTACATAGACATTTCCGTTTCATAACTTTTCTGTTTTAATTGTTTATACTTCTCTATGGCCGTTTCCATGCTTCCGGCCTCCTTGTAAATCTCCTGCAATTTGTTCCATTTCTCGCCGTCGGTCTGGAATGCAAGCAATTTTTCCGGTGAAAGCTCCAGGCGTACCACCGTTGCATAACTATCCATAAACCGGATGAATATCTCCGAATACGGCCGTACCCCTGAAAAGTCGTTACGGATCGACTTCATCAGGTTTACGTGGCTCCGGTTCTTGATATGGAACGCCTCTACCGTCTGGTCGTAAACGATCTCGTTGGCCGGAAGCACGTATAAGAGTTGCGTATTGGCGATAATGCCTTTCGTGTACTCGTTATCGGGAAGCTGCGCCAATGACTGGACGATCGTACCCACCGCCCCGTTTTCCTTGCGGAGTTTCTGGTAACAGAACGCCACCGTCGAATGTATGTCCGCACCTGAAAAGGTGTCCTTTATAGACTGGCTTTCTGCGTACTCGTCAAAGATCAGCATCCCCCTGACGGAACGATCCGAAAGGATCTTGTTCTCTATCGTATCGAAAAGGATTGTCATAATGACGGAAATCAGGAACGGATCTTTCTTTATCTTCGTCAGCTCAAAGACGATAAAATCCCGGTTCTGCATATCGTTCTCCAGTGGGGACGGCTTGCACACGTTCTCATAAAATCCCCCCGGCATAAATTCCGAACACACGTGCAGGAAGCTGTCTATATCGAAGTATTCCGGCAGGATATTCAAACGCTCATACAGTTTTTTCCCCTCTCTTTGGACGTACCTGTAAAAGTCCGGGAAACAATGGCCGTCGGGAATATCCTCGTAATAACGGCAAATGATCTTTGTCAGCGAAACAACTTGTTTCGTGTCCTCCATGATCGCCTTAGACCGCCAGAATTTAAGCACCAGGTTTACAAGCGTCTTTATCTTCTCGTTGTCCGGCTGCTTCCCGGCCGTATAGAACGGATTGATCCCCAACGGGCTGCTGCCGTCATAATCAATATGCAGCGACCTGTCCGGGTACAACTGCGAAAGCTGGTAAAAGCTCTTTCCGAACTCGACGACGATCTGTTTATAATTCTGCTCGATGTTCTGCTGGATGATGTTCAACGACGTAACCGACTTTCCCCCACCCGTCGATGCGACGATAATCATGTTACGTGCCGGAATGCGTTTCTTATCTGCGTCCCAAACGTCCTTTCGAATCGGTGTTTGATACAGCCGTTCGTTAAACAAGATCCCCTCCTTGTCGCTGCGGAACGTAGAGTAATTGATCCCCATGCAGAGCGACGAATGCAGATCCGAAAGAAACAGGTAGTCCGGATTCAGGTTGTTTTCCCGGCCGATGATCGAGCCTATAAAGATATTATAAAGCCCCTCGTAACTTGGAATGTAATATTTAAACCCGGCGTTCGTGAAAATCATTTTTACCTGTTCCGTCTGTCGGTTCAGGATCGTTTCGTCATCCTCCAACAGCAACACGTTCAGGTGCGTTTTGCAAAGCACGTTTTCCTCGTTGATGATCTCCTGCTCATACGAGGCCAGGCCGTCATAACGGCTTTTTATGGCCTTGTCAAACTCCCGGTAACGGCCGAACAGCTTCACCCTCTCGGCCAGTTCCTCCCGGTAGCTTCCCCCGGCGAATTTCCATATCTGGTTTACCACATGGGAACAGGGCACATGAACGCCGATCCTTTCCAGCATCGACATATAAAGCTGGCTGTTTGCCTCCTGCAAAGTGCTGTCCGTAACATATACTTTCATCCTGTCGGGCAGATACCTTTCATCACAAACGGCAAAGAATATCCCTTTCTTCTGCCCGATCCTTATCATATCGGAACACTGTATATCCCTTAGTCCCTCGTCGTCATGGAAACCGTTCACGTACCGGAAAAGGTGCTGTTTCACCTCGGCCACGTTCAACGGCCGGATCTGCGTGCCACGGATATTCCGGATAATGGAAACTGCACTCTCCACCGATTCCAGAAACTCGGCCAGCCTGTCCCGGTCTGCCTTCGCCAGTTTCTCGCTATACGCCAACGGGTTGGCCTGGTACGCTTTTTCAAGGCTTTGCAGTCCCGAAAGCGTAAAGGACAATATGCAGAAGTGATGCAGGTATTCCCGTCCGTCGAAATACTTCCTTTCGGCCGTCTGTATATAGCCCTCCCCCTCGATCACATATTCCGGCTTGAATTTCCTGCGTAAAAACACGTCCTGCTTATGTATAAACCCGGTTCGGACATACTGGAAAGCCCGGAATAACTCGTTATGCCTTTCCTCCAGATCCGAGCGATCCAGCGAATAGGCCTCCGGCAATTCCAACAGGTAGGAAACGGATATTTCGCCGGATTTGGTAAGTATGGAAGATCCTACCGTATCCAAGATACAGTACGCTTGCGCTGCCGATATTTTCATAAAAAGAGTGTTTACAGGCTGTTTAACAGATCCTTATTCGATATGACAAATACCTGTCTTTTGAACTTGCCGAACTTGCGCTGCATGGAAAGGTTGATAAAGACGATCCGCAAGACCACAGAGGCGAACGCCCCGGCCACCAGCGAAACGATAAAGGCCAAAAAAGATCCCTCCCCACTCATGGCACTTGTCAGGAAGCCCACGACAAAAAGAACAATCACAGCCAGGATAATACAATAGATGCAAAAAAACTTCGTTCTCATTCCATGCACTTTCAGGGGTGTTTCCAGCCCCTTTCTAACCTGGAAGTCCATTAGAGGGACATTTTAAGTTTGCTATTGATAAGTGCGATAACGGCTGCAATGATCGCAAGCCCGATGATGATGTAACCAACTACCCAGAGTAAGTTTACAATACCCTCTTTTCTTGTTCCCTGTCCGTCCCGGTCTATAATCTTATCATAATTCATCACCACACCGATCCCCACTCCCACGATCAGGAGCATGGCGATCACCGGAACGGCATAATCACTAAGGAATGTGTTTACTTCATTTCTGATACCTCCAGTAGCCTGGAGCAAGATAAACAAAGGCGTTTTCATAAGGAGTTTATTTTTAAGTATTTAAGTAAATAAATTCTTATCCGGCCAATCCAAAAACAACCTTTGCTATTGCACTGGAGTTTCAAACTGGAGTGTATTTATACAATTATATTGTACAAAATCCATTCCAATTTGACATAATACACTACTGTTTTAATAAATACACTAATTATCAAACTTTTATAATTTTACCCCTTTTTTATATTCCACAAAAAAGTGTGGAGTTGTCCCACACTTTGTAGAATGTCGCCACACTTCCCTTGTTATTCAATGCCTTGTATATCCCTTATGATCTGCTGGTAATTTTCCTCTATATCCGAGGCCAGTACGGGATGCACGATCGGAAGCGGATCTTCCTTGTCCTCGTACATTTCAAACCTCAAATGAAAGTTCCTCATGTTGGAATGTGCCGCACTCCCCACGAACTCGCCCGATTTCAGGCTGGTAAAGAAATTCGTGTCGTATATTTCCTCTTTCTGCGTGGAAACTGTACGGCTGCGGTTCTCCCCTCCCCGGCTGCTTCCGGTGGTCTTTGAAACCCTCTGCCTCTCCTCTTTTCCAAAAACAAGCGGGTAGCTTTTCAAGGCCTCTATGTCCTTTGTCCGGCCAAAGAACTGGTTCCCGAAATTGGATTCTATCGAACTGCGGTCATATTTCCCGTATATCTTCTCGATCTTCGCCGCCGACTGCGTGAGGAAAACGAAACTGCAAAGGTATTCCCTTAGAACGGACGGCAGTTTCTCGAAATCGGCGATCCGGAACGTGGTCGCTTCATCCAGAAAGTAGAAGAACGGCACTTTGTTCGCCAGCGTGAAACGCCGGGACGAAATGGAAAGCATGAGCGATATAACCGGGGAAATCAGGTTTTCGATCTGATAGGCGTTCGATACGACAACCAATTTCGGACATTCCGGATCTATCAGGTTAAAGTCGAAATCATTTCCGGAAAGGACATAACACACCTTTTTTTCGTTGGCGAGCGTGCTTAGACTGTTGGTAAGGCTGCTTAGATAGCTGCTTTGCGTCTTGGGGCTGTCCTTTGCGTCCAGGAATGCCCCGGCCAGTACCCGGCTCTGGTGCTTGCCCTCCAGGAACGACGTTATCCGGACAGTTCCGGCCGAACAAATGAAATTAACGATATGGGGTATCGTGCAAAACTGCGGATAATCGTTATAAAACCGGATCGAAACGCCCCTTAATATCCCCAACGCCCCGTTAAACCACTCGTCCCGTTTGCCGTCCTTTCCCTGGTAGGCGGTCAGCATATCATCCATTAGCTGCAAGAACAAGGTTTCATTCTTCACCACGGAAGGACGTATCGGATTTGTCCGGTGCGTCCGTTCCATATCCGTGAAACTGATCTGGAAGCACCCATAAGGGTAATTATGTTTTTTTACCAGGTGTACGGCTGTCCTTGCCAGATCGAAATCCTTGTAATTATAGACAAATCCGGCAAACCCGGCCTGTATATACTGGCTTAACAAGGGCTTTCCTATGCTTTTGGTCTTTCCGGAGTTCGCCCCACCATAGACCAGGAAATTATCGAACGGATCGGCAAAGGTTATTTTCCTCCCTCCCCCGGCCGACAGTTCAAAACGGTATTTCTGTCCTTTTTGCTGCTGTTTCCCGGAATTTGGAAGCAACAGCACAACAACGATGATCCCCACCAGGCAGGCGATCCCTATAATAATATACATCATCATATCATAACTCTTTAAACGGGTTTAGAAAACTGCCGATCTGTTTTATCAGCATCATTTTTATATTAGCCGGGTTCTGTATAAGGCTGACGGCCTTTTTCACGTTGCCTACAAGCATCCTTTCCGTCCGGAAGCTATCCCCCAGGATCTCGTTTATCAGCTTTTGTTTGGCCTTACCACCGATAAACCCGACCGTCTTGTCTGCGCTTCGGTGCGTTCCCCTTTCCCTTTCCCGGCCTCCGGTATCTTTGGCGTACCCGGTAAAGGCAAGCAAATCCCGGCGTTCCATAAAGAAAGAACTTTCCCCCTTGATGTAGGTATAGTTTCCGGCCTCGTCCCTTTCGATCGTATATCCCCTCTCCCTCATGGCCTTGTTTATCTGCCTTACCGTCCGGTATTCGGGATTTGCCAGGCACTCCCTAAGATCCTCGTTCCTGACTGCGTACCCATGCTTGTATCGGTCTATCAGATTGATCTCATTCTCGTATGCGTATTTCCGGATCGCCGAAATCGGCACATAGGTTTTCGTTTCCCTATCAAACAGTACATCATAAGACACCTCTTTAAGCTCTTTCCTGTATTTCACCGGATCGGGTTCAGGCATGGGCGTTTCCGCTTCGTTTTCCGTTTCTTCCGGATGTGCCTCGCTCCCCGGCGTTTCCTGCTGTGGCTGCTGCGCTTCCTCCTTTGTTTCCGGCTTTCCGGTCACGCTTTTATCCTCTTCCGGCTCGATCGGCACTTTCTGGTATGTCAGGAAAGAAATATTCTTGGCTTCCAGGCCGTTTTCCCGGTAGGCCACGCCCTCCTGCTTGTACTTGTACAGGTTAAACCGTTCGATAATGCCCTCCATGTGGCGGCTCTCCAGTTTCGGATCGGCGAATTTTTTCAGATCCTTGTGCCGTATGCTCACCCGTTCACCCTCCCGTGAAAAGGAATGTACCCCTTTCCGTACCTTATGCGTGTAGCCTTGTTCTTTCATGGCTACGACAATCTGGTTAGCGGACGTAAAACGGTAGTTCTCCAACAGGTTTTTAAGCTCCGGGTTCTTGATCTTCTTCAAGACGGCTTCGGCCGTCGGTTCGCTTTTCACCAGGTTTATTTGATGCTCGTATGCGAACTGCCGGACGGTGGCGAACGATACCGTCGTATGGTTTTGTTCATCATAAACCACTTTATAAGCGACCTCTTTCAAGGCCTTTTCCCCCTTCTGTGCTTCATCTTTTACATATGTCGAGAAACTTATATCCTTTACCTGCAAACCGTTCTCCCTGTACCCGGCCGGGTTCGCCTCGTACTTTGTCAAGTCGAAACGTTCCGTTATGCTTTTTAGCTGCTCGTCAGACAGAGGTTGTTCGAACGCTTTCAAGAGCCTGTGTTCAACCTGGAACACTTCACCCTCCCGTGAAAAGGAATGCACCCCCTTCCTTACCTGGTGCGTGTAACCTTGTTCCCTCATGGCTGCGACGATCTGGTTTGCCGCCGTAAACTGCTCGTCCTGCAATATCCTTTTAAGCTCCGGGTTCGTGATCTTCCCGATCTCGGCCGATACCTGCGGACGTACATAAGTTTCCCCCTCTTTGGCCTGGTAATCGAATTTCCGGTTAAAACATTCCTGTACCCTGACTTTCCAGCCCTCATGTGAAAAACCCCGTTTCACCGTCCCCCTGCCCTCCAGTTCCCAGGTGTTCCCGGCCGATTTAGCCCCCGGAGAAAGTTTCACTTTCCCGTCCAGGCTCTTGCGTGAAACGATTACGTGAACGTGTAAGTTCAGACCGGGTTTAGGCTCTCCGATCCTGGCGATCCCCTGTTTCACCTCTTCATCTTCCGGATGATAGGATCGTTCCGTTTCCACACGTGCGTAATACATGAGATCCTGGCCTCCCCTAATATTGTCCCGTCCGAAGTTCAAGGCGTATTCATCCATAGCCGAACGGGTGAACGCCTCCAGCTTTTGGAAAACCTCTTTTTTCTCCTGTGGTGTAAGTTCCTTAAAATCGTCCACTTTCCGGCCGATAAGGTGCATTTGTTCCGACTGCGACGGATTGAGCGAAAGCATGAAGAATTTAGCGTCGTTAGCCCCTAACGCCTTTTTGTTCCCGTCTATATCCATAATTACCCGTTCGGGTGAAATATCCTGCTCCGTATGGGAGAAAAAACGCTGTCCCTCCCCCGTTTCCTTTTCCAGATAACGCACCAGGTCGTGACAGCTTCCCGTATTTCCGCTTTTCACGTCCTCGGCCGGGTGTACTTTGGCAAACATAGGCTTATCTCTTTAGTTCGTCCTTTAACCTTTTCACCCACATATCCAGCGTATTACGGTCTATCTCATAAACCGTATCGTTGAATGTCGGTATCTTCTTCACCTCGTCGATACGCTCCACGATCTCCAGGATCTTGTGCGTATTGCATCCGACGGCCGGAGTTCCTTTCTCCTGCCGGGCTATTTCGAGATCCGTTTGCAGTTTCCCGGCCTTCTCCCGGTTTTCCCTGGCTTCCTGTTCCAGTTGCTTGGAACGCTCCAAAAGTTCCTGTACCTGTGAGATGTGCATATATTCGTCCGGATTGTCCCCCGGCGTTTTCACTTCCCCGACAAGCGACAAAAGGAGTTGTTCGATGTTTTTCAGCCTTACGTTAGTGGATTTCTCAATGCCCCGGACAACTTCGATCACCCGGCTTGCCTGCTCTTTGGCCGCAATGTTCGGCGGCATTACATTCGACTGCGGGGTGATCCCCGTTGTTTCAAAATAGAGTAACATTTCGGCCACGAACGCATCGTGCGATTTGTTTCCTTTCAGCATATCAAGCCTAAACCTTGTACTCTCCTTTATACGGATAGACGTATCTTTACTTGTTGTTGCCATAATTTCACGTATAGGGGTTTGCATACATAAATATCGGCTACAATATACTATAATTCAATGAATTATCAAAATAATGTATGCAATATGTATGCAATTCGCATACATATAAACAAGTAAACAGTTATATATCAGTGATTTAGAAAATCAGCATTGGACTAAGTCCAATGACTGCTTGCTCACTTTGGTAAACCGTCGTTCTCTCTCTCCTTGCTTCGCTCGTCGCTCCTGGAACGCTCCGCACGGCTTCGCTCCAATACATCAGACACCCAGCCCCCAAAATGCACATTACAAATGTACACCGCCCCCCAAAAAAGTGTACATTTGTAAAACGGCGGCAATCGTTCCGATCACCTTATATTTTACAACACAAAAACAAAATTTTACACATTTTAACGCGCGGAAAAATCGCACTAAAGAAACGCTTCGCTCATTTTTTCTCCGTTTCTCATTTTCCGTTTTCAAAATGCACATTTTCCAGCCGTTTTTGAAGCCTGTGATTCCCTAAGATTTTCCTTCTTTGTGAGAATAGTCTTTGTAGAGATTCTTTGTAAGAAAGCGTTTTTTCATTTATAATTAACTGAAATACAAATCGTTATAAGTGAAAAGACACAACCTAAAATACTCATTTTACTAAAATCCGAAGGGGGAAAATACTTATTTTACTAAAATTACCCCCTTCAATAAATACCCATTTTACTAAAGGTTACAATAAAAAGTACTTGGTATTTTTTGGCGGTATCTTTTATTTCTTTAACTTTGTCCCGAACTCAAAAAAAAAAGCCTATGGCGACCAACGACATCACCCTCTATATTCCTCCTACGGAGGAAGAAGTAATGTTAATCCAGCCGAATAACGTAACATTCGGCCAGTACTCTGTGACCGAGTGGCAAGAAAACCTCCTGACGCTCATAAGCGACCAGATCCAGCAACACATGACCAGGGAAAAACAACTGCCTAAAGACCTCTTTAACCAGCCTGTCGTCGAGATCAAATGCGACGAAGCCGGGGGGAAGAACAACAAGAGCAAAGTTCTGAAAGAGGCTATCGCCATGATGCGGAAAAACTTTTCCTTTCGCTGGGTGCATCCCAATATCCACCAGACGGTGGAAACGTTCGGGGTGGTGATAACGACGGTACACAACATCAAAGGCACAAACCGGGTAGCCCTGACGCTCAACCCCTGGGCGATCCCTTTCCTGCTCTACTACGGTACGGGTGTCGGCGGTACAAGGTACGGGAAGAACATCGCCTTAACCCTCCGGGGCAATTACACCAAGCGGCTCTACAAGATCATTTGCAGCCAACGGGACAGACGGGAGTATTATTACTCGATCGACCAATTCTGCAAAGACCTGGAGATCCCGGCCTCCTACTCGAATGCACAGATCGACCAAAAGGTTTTAAGGCCTGCACAGACACGAATCAAGGAAAGCGAGGCCGATGTATGGTTCGATTACAAATTCATCTGCAAAACGCCTAAAAAGGGGCAAAAACCGAAAGCCGACACGATTATCCTGTTCATCCATGCGAGAAATCCCCAAGAACTGCGAGGCGACCAGCAACAACAATACTCGTTCGTTTACCGTTGGGTTTACGGTGCTTTAAGCTATCCGAGCGACAACACCCCGGTAAGGGCACTCGACAAGATCCTGGAAAGCGGACGGCTGAAAGACGTGTACGACCGTTGTGCATATTACGACGATAAGGTTTGCAGCGGTGAAATGAGTACAGCCCACGCACAAAATTCACTGGCAAAGATGCTGCGTGAGGATTTCGGTATCAAGGCCAGGGGGAAAAAGAAAGATCCCGACCTGTTTGGTTAAATCCGGAAGATTTTCTATATTTGTGTGCGGCCGGGGTGGTTCCCGTCCGTCTGGGGGCTGACGGCTATTGCACGTCAAGCCTTAAAAGTGGGGCGAATTGACGTATTACGACATCCCCACTTTTTCATATACCCCTATATTGTAATGCACATTACAATAATACTAAAATACTAAGATTAGTATAGACTTATCTTAGTATTTTAGTAAAACGAGTATGCTTGAAATCTGCCTCCGGCGGGGTTTTTACTGGGGGCTTCTGACCTTTGCACTGTTTCCTATTGTTCCGTAAAATCAGTGTCGCACAGTCCGCACCTTAACACCAGCCCGGATTTTCCCCACACGTTACAGCCGCACCCACAGGTGTATTTCTTCCGCTTTCCGCTTTTGCTCTCCCCCTCGTCCGGATCTTCCGGTTCTTCCGTTTCGTCCCCGTCGCTTCCGGCGATGCGGATCGGCCGGGTAGGTACGGCCGCCAAAGTCGGCTTGTACCTAAGCCGCAAGTTTTGCAGATCCTCCCGGCTTAGCGTATTGAAAACCTGCTCGAACTTCCCTCCCGGAATGATATAATGCGTAATGCTCTGGCCTGTCCTTTTGCCTCCGGCCTCCCCGGTGTCGGACGGCATCAGTCCGACCTGGATCATCTTGTCAGCCCATTGCGAATTATGATACCCTCCCCGGCTCGGCCTGCCGAAATCCTCCTGCCACAAATGGCACATTTCATGTACCAGGGTAGAATGCCAGTCCCGATCTTCCCGGTTCATAAAATCGGGGTTGATGCTGATCTCGTGAACGACCTTTTTTTCCTGCCCGTCCCCTCTCCAACGGTTGGCGGCGAAAAAGCCGAACGCCCCACCGTGACGGGACATATTCACGATACATTCCGAAAGCTCACCGTTAAAAATTGCGTCGTTGTAAAACTGATACAAGTCGTCCAACGTCTTAAACTGGATCGTCGTTATCATAAGCCTTTTGTTTTTCAATCTGAATGCAAAGATACGGATATTTTTGTAATGTACATTACAAAAATACTAAAATACTAATATTAGTATAACCGGATATAAAAGATACCCATTTTACTAAAATACTTGAATAAGTACACGTTACGTTTACAAAATACACTACTGTAATGCGCATTACAAAAATACTATTTTTAGTATTTACTAAAAAAAGCGCATCTATCCCAAAGATTATTCGAGAGATTTTTTTATCTTTCGGCCGAAGAATCCCGGAACGGAAATATTAAAAATATCCACGTTCCCAATAAACCATATACGCCCATGTTTCCAAATTACAAAGACTTTCAGATAGCTGTTTACTACACGCTGGGAAAAGCACTTCCCAAGCATATAGAGGAAGTGCAGACGGAGATCATCGAGAATTTCGATATAAAATACAATTCCCCCATGCTCGCACACCCGTTACTGCGTACCCCCATTTACGAGAAAATCATCCTCCGTATATTAGATACAATGGAAGATTTAAAAGAGATCCGCTTTTCCGACGACCGTACCCATGTCGTCCTTACCGGAAGGGGTAAACATCTCCTGGACGAGTACGAGAATGAAATGAATCAGAGGTTGCCTTTCATCATAAGCCGTAAAAAGTTCAAACGTCACACCCAAGAAGAGTTAGCTAAGGCATACCGGGAACTCAATGAATATCCCGATTAGTTTTTCTCCCAGGATTGAGCGTACGAACTAAAATACTAAAAGTAGTATCTACTATTTTTAGTAGATGTAGTATCAAACGAAACGTTTCTTTAAGGCGATGATCGGGTTTATCATCGTCTTGTACATTTCCAGGGGTTCACCCATAAGCTCGCACCGGATTAGGTGTATCAGCCTCTCGTCTTTCGGATCTGTCGGCTGCGGCTGGCAGTCCTTTCCCGTCCTGGTCTGATCCTCCAGTTCGGCCACTAAAATATACTGGAGCGTAAAGATGTCGGCCACGGTTTCCACCTCTCCGGCCACCTGTCGGTATAACTTCCGGTACTCCGGCCAACGTTCGGTATCATAGATATTCGCCTCGATATAGGCGTTTATCTGCGGAGTGGTGGCCGTCTGCTCGATTTCCACACCGGAAAGCCTGCGGATCACCTCTATTTTAAGTTTTTTCCCGGTAAACTTCTGTTTCGGCCTTAACCCGTATTGCGGCATTTCCCCCAGGGAGATAAACGGCTCTTTATCCCCCTTTCTCCGGTAAATGAAATATTCCGCTATCATCGTTCGGGGATATTCAAAACGTGATCCACTAACAGGGCTTTGTCCTCCGGATTTGCCTTTATCCAGAACAGCGACCAATTCAAGGCGTTTCCATACTCGTTAATACCGTTTTCCCGGACGGTCTGCCCGGCTGTCGGGGAAATCCCTTTCAGGCATGAAAGCGCATTATTATTGCCAAACATGGCATATCTGTTAAAGGCTTCCAACTCGAAAGGATAAATATCAAACCTTTTCTTTCCCTGGACGACCTGCGCAACAATCCGGCTATCATAGTCCGGATATTTGTCGGGTTCGACCTTAATCCCCAGGTTCTCCAGCAAAGCCCGGTTTATCCGATCGTCCGTCCCCAAATAAAACTGAAAGAAATCCCCGTCATACCCCCTGTATTTGCCTAAAAGATGCGCATACAGTTCCGCATCCACTTTTCCGTAAATACAACTCTTTATAAAATCCTCGTCGATACGGTTTCCTGCTATCGCATTGGAAACAACATCAATAATCTGTATAATCTTCGGTTTGTTCATATTACATTATTTTATCTACAAATATATATCTATCCAATCAAAAAACGCATTATCAGAGCTATGAAAGCGAAACGGAGTGTAGCGGCAAAGCGTTTTTTGGTTCTTTTTGGGGCGAGTGCCAAAAAGAACTCCCCCCGAAAGGCTGTCCCCCTTTCGGGGGATCTTCCTTGTATCATGCCACCTGTTCCGCTTCATCTGCTGCCGTTTCCTCGCTTTCTACGGAGATATTCAGTTTCCCGGCTATCATCTTGACAATTTTCATAGCGTCGGCCAGTACGTTTAAAATGAACTTGGGTTCTTCCCGGATCGCCTTTATCCAGCTTTTCAGATAAGCTGCGTTTTCAGTGCGTATATGTTCGGCTATCCCGAAAAACATTCCTGCCAGGGCTGCGGCGAACTCGGCCGTTAATTCCTCCTTGCCGTATTCCTCTGATCCGAACGGGTGCGCAAGATCCCGGTTCAATCGGGTGGGGTGTCCCGTGGAATGTCCCATTTCATGCAGAAGCGTTTCGTAAAAGCTCTGCATATCGACGAACTGCGAGCGAAGCGGCACTACGATATAATCGGCTAAAGGAGAATAGAAAGCCCTGTCGCCTTGCTGCTCCCGTATCGGGCAAAACCAGCTTTTCGCCTCCAGCATGGCGTCTATTTCGGGGTGCGCCTCTCCGGTTGTCCCGTCGGGCTGCTCTGCCTGTCCCCCTCTGAACTTCTCCCTTAACGCTTCCCACTCTTCCGGCCTCACGTCCGAAAAATTGGTCTGATCCAGGTTAAAGACCGAGTAATATTTATAGGTCGGTATAACGTTGTATTCCTGTTGCTGCTCCCGGCTTAACGCCTTGTATTCCTCAAAGGTTATTTTCTTGCGTGTTTCCTTGTGGTACACGTAGAAAAGGAAGTAATAGACCGGAAACGATTTCGATCCTTTCAGCACGGAGATCCCGGCCTCTTTCGCCTGGTTGAATGTCATAAATACGGGTGTCTGGTACTGGAATTTCTCGCAAAGGAAAAGAAGTAAAAAGGCGTTACCTCCGGCGTACCTGCGTCCTGTGAGGTTCTGCGGAAAGAAATTGCGTGTATTCGCCGCAATGGTGATCCAGGGCTTTTGCCAATTGTCCTCTACCTGCTGGATCTTCTCGATCATCAAATTTGCAAACTGTTGCGCTGCCTTGTCGAAATAATCAGTTTTCATAACTACGTCCCCCGTTCTTTATCCTGGTGGGTGAGCCAGTTCTAAAGGTTGTTATCTCTTTTTCTATACCTCTAATATAGCACTTTTATTTGAGATATGCAAGTATTTAAACAACATTTAACTAACTATTTATCAGATAATTATATGAAAAAGTAGTATTTTAGTATATACTAAATTTAGTATTTACTACCTGATTTTTTCCGATAGTAAACTCCCCACCTCGCACCCTCTCCCCCCCAAAAAACCTTGCGGATGCCTAAGATTCCGATGTTTTTGTATCAAGACAACCTCATTTTGGTTTTTCGGGGCTGTCGGTGTGGTCGTCTTGCGTTTACCTTGAGTTCCGAGGGGTTTTTGTATGAGAACACCCCAAACGTTTTTTTCCATAGCACAAGTTTTTTAGGAAAAATACTACCTGGCTTTAGCCAGGCTGGAGATTTTTTCTAAAAGCCGCTTGCGGCTCAACTTGGGATATGGAAAAAGCCGTTTGACCTTTGCAGACAAAAACCCCGGTCAAGGTAAACGCAAGGCGGCCACGCCGGAAAAACTAAAATACCTCTCTCCCCTGAAAGGGGGTTTAAAACCGGGTTCGACAATCGGCTACCGGAGTACCCGGATTGTGCCGATCAGTGAAAAGTCAGGCGGCTTTTATCCGGCTGGCTTCACCGAACGGCTCTATCCGGAAATAGCCTACCTTAATCGGGTGGGTGGGTGTATTCATGCGTTAGGGATTGCAGTGGAAAGCCCACAGCCTTTAGGCGAGGACTTGGAGGCGGAAAGCCCGACCGTTTACGGGAACGCCCAAATCCTCCAAAAGAAAAGCGTACTAATATACTAAAATACTAAAAGTAGTAAATACTACATTCCAGGGAACAAGCCTCTATTCTTTTTAAAATCAATCCAGAAAAGCCATAAAATCCTTGTATAAACGAGATATACTCCCTATATTTGCGTAGTAATCCCCTGTTGTCCCTGTCGCAAGACAAACTCCAGGGTTTTGTTTTTATATACTCCCCCCCTATACGGTAGCGTATGGATCTTTTTCCTGAATCACCTTTTTAATCTTGAACAGCCGTTCTTTGGTTAGCGGCTTTATAGTTTCCGGATCCTCACCGTCGAATGTTTCCCCGAAGATCAGATCGTCCACCTCCAGGCCATGATTAAAATTCTCCCTGATACAGTCCCTTAGCAACCAAAGGTTTTTGAGGTTCACCCAATCGGCCGTTATGTTCCTGATCCTTCTAAACATGATTATCGCAGTACGAAAATAATGCCCCACATGATCGTAATCATGGCAAACCCGTTTATCCAGATAATAAACATCTATTTCCTGGTTTTCTTCATCCTCCGCGATCCGGCAAAGGCAGAACGGGATCTGCTCCAGTTTATCCCATTCGATATATTCCGTTGATTTCATATTGTCATTATTATAAATATCATTACTTGACCAGCGAGGTTATCACTTTGGCAAATTCGGAAATATCCCCCTCCACGCTGGCCTTTTCCAACGCTTTCATATATTCTTTTCTACGCTCCACCGGAACAACCGTCCAGTTATAGCCTCCAGACGCAAGCATGGCGTTCAAGACGAACCGTCCCATTCTCCCGTTCCCGTCCATATAGGGGTGAATATACACGAAAAAGAAGTGTCCCAGGACAGCCCTTACCGCCGGGTGCGGCTCATTCTTCAAGAGATCGAAAAGGACGGGCATAGCGTCCCTGACCGCTTTCGGGTTCAACGGGATATGTTGCGATCCCCGTATATAGACCTGCCCGGTACGATAACCCACAAGATCCTCCCTTTGCAAGATCCCCACCGTAACGAACGGCATCCACATCTGCATATACCAGACTGGATGATCCGCCCTTACCGCTTCCCCTGCGTTCTTTCCTTTCAGTATATCGGAGATCGTCCCCCTGACAGCCTGGAACGCCTGGTAATACCCACGTGCCACCAGTGCGTTTTTATGCTCCTTATCTTCTTCCTCCGGCTTCCAGTTCCCGACACGCACTTTCTCGATCAGTTCCGGGGAAACCCTATATCCCTCGATCGAGAGAGAATGATAAGCGTCCTCCGAATACTTTTCATCGACGGATCTCAAATACCCCTCCACGTCATCAATCTTTCCAGGGGCTTCGGGAAACAGTTCTACAACCTTATCCCTCATGTTCTCCCACATCAGGCGCAAGCGTGTGACGTAAGGCGACACTTCATAAACAAGGGGCGTTCGTGGCTGATCCTCGAACGGATCTTCTTCTCTCACGTCATACCCGAACCCCCGCATCGTGGAAACGATGCTGTCGGCGATCTCGCCGTTCCCGATGTTCCGGAACGCCCCGGCTATTCTTCCGGCACGAAGCGAAGCCCCGTTTTTCGTCAGTACCTTTAATATATCGGCAGCGTCCCGTATCATGGCCAGGCAGGTGCGGGCTGCGATCTTCTCCACCTGGAAATATCTCGGCGTGGCATATACCAGGGCTTCGGCAAGCGGATAGAGATTAAGGCCGTATTCCGGCTCTTTATATACCTGATCCGGGATCTCGCTTTGAAACACCAAAAGCGAGGTATCATACATCAGCTTTTGCGTGTTGTTATGGCCTTTCGGCGACTTGATAACCACCTGCACGGGCACGGTCGTTTTCCCCGAATACAGATCCAGCGACTGGTCGGCCGTCAAACACCACCGTTCCCCCAGCCGGACGGCCGCATATTTCGCAATAAAATACCAGAATGAGGTGTACCAGATCGTCGTATCCCCCTCTGTTCCCGGCCTGGCCGCAATATACCAGCCTTTCATTACTTCCTGCAACCAGCCGTTATCCAACAGCCGGGTTAAATGCGTCCTCCCTATCTCGGCCGTCCCTTGTAGAACGACACAGCGGTCTTTCTCCTGGAGCTTTCTTAATTCCTCCAGTGAAGCCGCCATTTTCTCCGCCATTGTTGCCATACTACCGTTTTTATTTAGATTCTGATTATTTTCGTGCAAATACTCGTTTTTAGACATGTGTAAATACTCGTTTTTAATTTCGCGCATTTACTCGTATTTGTTGCAAAAATACAATATTTGTTCCGATAATCAGCTATTAATGAAGTCTTTTTTTACTTGTTGTATCGTCGAAACGGCTTTTCCCGTGAGCTTCGCCACGTTCCGGATCGAGTAGCCTTTCTTCAACAAGGCGATCGCCTCCCGGTATTCCTCTTTCCTCTGTTCGGCCGTTTTCCGGCTTCCCGGCTTCCGTCCCAGCCTGCCCCCTTTCTGGATGTACAACTCCCGTCCGCTATTAAGGCGGTCAATGATCCCCTGGCGTTCGATCGCGGCCAGTTCCCCCAATAGGGTAGTAATCAGAGAGGACAAGGGGTTTACCGTCTTGTCCGGCCGTAATGTTTCCAGGTTCAAGTTTTGGATATACACGCATATTTTATGCGTGTGCAGCGTATCGAGTGCCTTTAGTATCTCCAGGGTGGAACGCCCCAGGCGTGAGATCTCGGTCAGCAACAGCATATCCACCCGGTTCTGCGGATCTGTGCAGTATTCCAGGCAACGGCTTAAAACCGGGCGTTCAATATTGGCCTTTCGTCCGCTTATCTTTTCCTCAAAGACCGCCGTCACCTCGTACCCCCGTCCGGCTGCGAACCTCTCCAGATCGACAACCTGCCGTTCGGTCGATTGCCTGGCCGACTGCGAGCTTACACGTGAATAGATAACCACATTCATAAGACAAGGGATATTATAACAGGTCAGTTATCACAACCGCCGGAATATCCAGCTTTGAGAAAGCGAACATCTTTTTCCCCAGATCCTTTAACGAGGCTCCGATATGGTACACGTCCGTTTCATCAACGATCAGGAAACGGTCGTGACTGTCCCGGTACGTCCTGATGTCGATAGGTGGGTACTGGCTGTTATGCCTGTCAAGATCAAGTTGGAGTTGCTGCGTGATACGCTGTGTGTAAATGGTGGCCGAGACACCGACGCTGCGTTTACTCAACATGAGCAAGACCGTTTCGTCCACATAGTTGTCGATAAGCACGATCGAACGCCTGGCCGACTTTACCAGATCGGTGGCGAACTTGTACGCATCGAAAATCTGGCCGTTATAAAAAATGCCTTCGACCGGGGGCAAGGCAGTACGCACGAAAAAATCTATCTTCTCGGTATGTTGAGCGACAGTCCTTTCAAGTTCTGACAAACGTTTATTAATGGAATACCCCTTTAAAAGATAATCCTTTAATACACTATTCGCCCATTTCCTAAAAAGGGTTGCGTTCTTGCTATTAACCCGATATCCTATTGACAGAATCGCATCAAGATTATAATATTTAGTAGTATATCTCTGTTTGCCGTCATTACCCATATGTTCCAAAATGGAACATGTGCTATCTATATCAAGTTCGCCGCTTTTGTAAATGTTGTTCAAATGTTTGGTAATAGCTGGCCTTTTAGTCCCGAACAAGTCGGCTATTTGTTCTTGTGTCAGCCAAACGGTTTCATCTTCCAACCTCACTTCCAACTTGACCGCTTCATCCGGCTGGTATAATATGATTTCTCCCTGTTCCATTGCTTACTTACCTTTTCTTAATTCATCAAGCCTCTGCATCGCACCGCTGAACTTCTCACCAAACATCATATCATCGGGCAAAACAAACCAGGTGGGAATACCTCTCGACTGTGGATTACCTATACATTCATCTTGCCCGTTCTGTTTGCGGTAATCGTCCCATTCACTATAAGCGATGTTCCAACGAATACCTAATTTATAGGTATTTTCCCATTTAATAATAGCCAGTGAATAGGCCGGATCATCTTTGCCGTCATAAATCACTTCTACAACTTCAACCACCCCTTTAGGGGAATTTATAAACTTCGGATTTTTATACGAATAAGTGCTCATGTCTTTTATTTTTTATTTATAGCACACAAAGATACTCAAAAACAAATATATACATATATACATACGCAACCGCAAAACACCATACAGGGTGCACAGAGCGTTTCAAAAGGCGAAGCGCCATAAAAATTATAAAAAATATCTATATATAACGGCTCTTTTAAAGAGTCTGATTAAAAAAGTTGCAAAAGTCAAAAACTGTACTTTTGCCAAAATCCGCATCAGCGGACTATACAATTTTATAATAAAATAACCAAATTGTCAAGAATAAGCACGGGAATTTTGCAGATAATTATTACGGAAATAAAAAAGATTACAGCTTTTTGACGGTTACAGCTTAAATTTGCCTTAAAAAAGCAAAATGTGACCGTGTTTTTTACCGTATTTGTAAAAAACTCAAAAATTTTTCGTTAAATTTTTGTCAAGCTATTGAAGAAATGAAAAAAATGTAATATAATAGAAGCACCTTAGAATTTTAGGAGGAATTTTTTTATGTCAGTAAAAGTTGCAATTAACGGTTTCGGCCGTATCGGTCGTCTTGCTTTCAGACAGATGTTCGGTGCTGAGGGTTACGAAGTAGTAGCTATCAACGATCTTACAGATCCTGCTATGCTCGCAAACCTTCTCAAGTACGATACAGCACAGGGCGGCTACTGCGGTAAGATCGGTGAAAACCTTCACACAGTTGAGGCCGGCGAGGGCTCAATCATCGTTGACGGCAAAAAGATCACAATCTACGCTAAGCCAAACGCTGCTGAGCTTCCTTGGGGCGAACTCGGTGTTGATGTAGTTCTCGAGTGCACAGGTTTCTATACATCAAAGGCAAAGAGCCAGGCTCACATTGATGCCGGCGCTAAGAAGGTTGTTATTTCTGCTCCTGCAGGCAACGACCTTAAGACAATCGTTTACAGCGTAAACGAAAAGACTCTTACAGCTGACGATACAATCATTTCAGCTGCTTCATGTACAACAAACTGCCTCGCTCCTATGGCTGACACACTTAACAAGTATGCAGAAATCCAGAGCGGTATCATGTCAACAATCCACGCTTACACAGGCGATCAGATGATTCTTGACGGTCCTCACAGAAAGGGCGACAAGAGAAGAGCAAGAGCAGGTGCTGCTAACATCGTTCCTAACTCAACAGGTGCTGCAAAGGCTATCGGTCTTGTAATTCCTGAGCTCAACGGTAAGCTCATCGGTTCTGCACAGCGTGTTCCTGTTCCGACAGGTTCAACAACAATTCTTACAGCTGTTGTTAAGGGTTCTGATGTAACAGTTGAAGGTATCAACGCTGCTATGAAGGCTGCTGCTTCTGAGTCATTCGGTTACAACGAAGATCCGATCGTTTCTTCAGATGTAATCGGTATGAGATTCGGTTCACTCTTCGATTCTACACAGACAATGGTATCAAAGATTGCTGATGATCTTTATGAGGTTCAGGTTGTTTCTTGGTACGACAACGAGAACTCATACACAAGCCAGATGGTAAGAACAATTAAGTATTTCGCTGAGCTTGGCTAATCTGAATTTACAGATTATTCTTTGGGCTGTCCTTTTTGGACAGCCCTTTTTGTTTTCCTTTTCGGAAGATATTTATTCTTATTTTTCTTTATTCGTAAAATTATGCTTTAAAATGTAACATTTAGTCGCAGTTTATAAAATATACACGAAAAATTAGTTTTAAATTTTTTGAATTTGCTTGAAATTGACATATAATTTTGGTATTATATAAGTGTGAGCAAACAATCAACAATCAAAAGATATTAAACAAGGAGCAATTCTTATGAATTACAGCTTTAACGAGGCAAGACCGGCTCTTGAAGTTTTTCACACCGGCGATTCAGTGCGTGCATATGATTTTTTGGGCGCACACCTCGTGAACCGTAACGACAAAAATGGAGTGGTGTTCCGTGTGTGGGCGCCAACCGCAAGGAGCGTTTCGGTTGCAGGCGATTTTAATAATTGGAACAACGAGGCAAACTATATGTATGACATCGGTTACGGTGTGTGGGAAGTGTTTGTCGAGGGTGTAAAACAGTTTTGTACATACAAATACTGCATTGAAAGCGAATACGGCGACAGGCTTATGAAAGCAGATCCATATGCTTTTCATGCTCAAACCCGCCCCGGTCAGGCTTCTGTTGTATATGATATAGAAAGCTATTCGTGGAATGACAGCGAATGGTTTAATAAACGCAAAGAAAACAACATTTCATCGTCACCGATGAATATTTATGAAATACATGCAGGCTCATGGAGAAAATATCCTGACGGCAACTTTTTTAACTATCAAAAGCTTGCCGATGAGCTTATCCCCTACCTAAAGGAGATGCACTACACCCATGTTCAGCTTATGCCGATTATGGAGTATCCCTATGACGGCAGCTGGGGTTTTCAGACAACCGGCTACTATGCACCGACTTCACGCTATGGCACACCGTCTGATTTTATGGCTTTTGTTGACAAGCTTCACGGTGAAGGCATTGGTGTGATTCTTGACTGGGTTCCGTCAAATTTTCCGACGGACGATTTCGGACTTGCAAGGTTTGACGGTTCACCTCTTTATGAAAGCAACGATCCAAAAACAAGCAAGCGTGACTCATGGGGAACCTGCCTTTTCAACTACGCAAGATTCGAGGTTACAAGTTTTCTTGTTTCATGCGCAATGTTCTGGCTCGACAAATATCATATTGACGGCTTGAGAATCGGCGCACTCTCCTCTATGCTCTACCTCGATTACGGTAAAACCGAGGGCGAATGGGAACCGAACAAATTCGGCGGAACAGAAAATCTTGATGCCGTTGATTTTGTAAAAAGACTCAACACGGCTGTTCATATGTACCACCCCGATGTTATGATGTTTGCCGAGGAAAACACATCGTGGCCAAAGCTTACTCATAAAATAGAGGACGGCGGTCTTGGTTTTGACTTCAAGTGGAACATGGGCTGGATGAACGATATGCTGCACTATATGTCACTCAATCCGATGTGGCGGCCGTTCAATCATGACAGTCTAACTTTCAGCTTTTATTATGCTTTTTCAGAAAAATTTCTTCTGCCGATTTCACACGACGAAGTTTCTCACGGCAAAGGCTCACTCATAAAGCAGATGCCCGGAAAGTATGACGAGCAGTTTGCAGGCGTGAGAGCATTCATAACATATATGTACGCTCATCCGGGCAAGAAGCTCGTGTTCATGGGAACTGAAATCGGACAGTTTGACGAGTGGAATCACGAAGAGGCAATTCAATGGGATTTGCTTGAATTTGAAAAGCATAAAAAGCTCAGAACATTTTTTAAGGAGCTCAACAAATTTTATCTTGACTGCAAGCCGCTCTACGAACTTGACACGGTCTGGAAAGGCTTTGACTGGATTCACCATGACGATTACACAAACAGCGTTATTGCATTCAAGCGCACCGACAAAAACGGTGATGAAATTGTTTCGGTATGTAATTTTCAGCCCATCAGGCGTGACGAATACTGCATCGGTGTTCCTAAATACGGTCTTTATGACGAGGTTTTCAACTCTGATGAAGAGCGTTTCGGCGGAAGCGGTGTTGTAAACGGTAATAATATCAAAACCGAGGTAATGAAAATTCACGGTTTTGATCAGGGACTTTCACTCACTCTCCCCCCACTCAGCGTAATCTATCTGAGGTGTGCAAAAGAACTTGAACCCGATGAAGCTCAGAAAGAAAATTGATATTTTCAGTCACAAGGCTGTAATTAATAAGTTTAATAAAGATAATAAAATAAATATCGGAGGTATTTTAAGATGTTTCCAAAAAAGGAAGTAGTGGCTATGCTGCTTGCCGGCGGTCAAGGCTCTCGTCTTGGCGTGCTTACCAAAAAGCTTGCAAAGCCTGCCGTACCGTTTGGCGGCAAATATCGTATTATTGATTTCCCGTTATCTAACTGTGTAAATTCAGGCATTGACGCTGTAGGTATTCTCACACAGTACCAGCCTCTTGTTCTTAACGAATACATAGGCAACGGACAGCCTTGGGATCTTGACAGTATGCACTCGGGTGTAAACTGTCTCAGCCCTTATCAGGCTGTTGACGGTGCAGACTGGTATTCGGGAACAGCCAATGCAATTTATCAGAATATCAACTACATTGAGCGTTATAATCCTGAATATGTGGTCATCCTTTCGGGCGACCATATCTACAAAATGGACTACAACAAGATGCTTGAATATCATAAGGAAAAGAATGCCGCTTGTACAATTGCAGTAATTGATGTTTCGCTTGAAGAAGCCTCAAGATTCGGTATTCTCAACACAAATGAGGACGGCTCAATCTACGAATTTGAAGAAAAGCCTGCTCATCCAAAAAGCACTAACGCTTCTATGGGCATCTATATTTTCAGCTGGAAGGAACTTAAAAAGTATCTTACGGAGGATGAATTCAAAGAGGGTTCAAGCCACGATTTCGGTAAGGATGTTCTCCCTGCCATGCTTGACGCAGGTGAGCGTATGTTTGCATATCCTTTTGAAGGCTATTGGAAGGATGTGGGAACAATCGACAGCCTTTGGGAGGCTAATATGGATCTTCTCGATCCAAAGGTTACTTTAGACCTCAAGGATATCTACTCAAGAAACCCGATGATGCCTCCGCACTATGTTTCAAACGAGGCGTCAATCCAAAATTCACTCGTTGCCGACGGATGCAATGTTTACGGCAACCTTGAGTTCTCAATTCTCTTTGCAGGTGTTACAATCGGTAAAAATGCTACGATTAATTCTTCAATCATCATGCCCGGTGCGGTAATTGAGGACGGTGCCGAGGTTCAGTTTGCTATCATTGCCGAAAACACCGTTGTAGGCAAAAATGCAAAAGTCGGACAAAACCCCGAAGAAACGGAAAATATTGACGACTGGGGAATTACTGTTGTCGGTGCAAATACCGTTATCAAAGAAAACACCGTTATCAAAGCAAAAACCATGATAGACAGCGACACGGAGGTGGACGGCAATGAGAAGTAATAATGTACTCGGTTTCATCTTTGCGGCAACACTTGACGACAAAATCCCCGAGCTTGCATCTTCAAGAACAACTGCAAGCGTTCCGATCGGCGGAAAATACAGAATTATCGACTTTGACCTTTCAAATATGTCAAACTCAGGTATCAGCAATGTAGGCATAGTTGCAAAAAGCAACTTTCAGTCACTTATGGATCATGTGGGTTCGGGCAGTGCATATGACCTTTCAAAGAGAAGGAGCAATCTTTCAATTCTCCCACCATATGACGGCAAGGCTTTTTCAAGCTTTGTTGAAACAATCTACAATATGCACGGCTACATTGAGCATTGCCGTGAGGAGTATGTGCTTATTTCACAGGGCAATGTAATTACTAACATTGATTACACAGATGTTTTTGACTTCCACTCAAAGAAGAAGGCAGACATTACACTTATATATAAGAATCATGCAATTCCGCAGGGCTATGACAGACCGATTACCCTTGATGTAGACAATGACGGCAAGGTAAATCAGATTTTTGTAAAGCCCGGTGTTGTTGACAAAGGGGTATTCAACCACGCATACGGCTCTATTCTCATCAAGAAAGACCTTCTTATGAGTGAAATCCGAAACGCCATCAGCGTTAATCAGCTTGATGTAAGGCGACTTATTCAGAGCAGTCTGGGCAAATACAGTATTTATGCTTATGAAAATAAGGGTTACTGTGCGGCAATCAGCTCAATCAACGATTACTTTGAGTTCAATATGGATCTTATGAAAAAAGAAGTAAGGGATGAGCTTTTCAATCCGCAAAGACCTATCTATACAAAGGTAAGAGATGACGCTCCGTCACGCTACGGACTTACAAGCAATGTGAAAAATTCAATCATTGCACAGGGTTGTGTTATCAACGGTGAGGTTGAGAACTGCGTTATTTCAAAGGGTGTTTATGTCGGCGAAGGCGCAAAGCTTTCTAACTGTATTGTAATGCAGGACACAAAAATAGGTTGCAATACCAACCTCAACTATGTTATCATAGATAAGGATGTTACCATCAAGGATGGTCGCTCACTTATGGGATATGATTCGTACCCCATTTATATTGCTAAAAAATCTGTTGTATAAAGTTGTTTAAACAGGAGGTAATCTTACAATGAGAATTTTATACTGTGCTTCAGAGGCTAATCCTTTCTGCGGCAGCGGCGGACTTGCTGATGTAGCAGGAAGTCTTCCGCACACACTTTGCAGAAAAGGTCAGGATTGCAGAATTGTTGTTCCGCTTTACGGCACAATTCCGCAGGAACTTAAAAACTCCATGAACTTCATCACAAACTTTACCGTGCCGGTTGCATGGCGTCATCAGTATTGCGGTTTGTTCTGGGCAAGATGGAATGACTGTACATACTATTTTATTGATAACGAATATTATTTCAAGAGAGGCACTCTCTACGGTCATTATGACGACGCTGAAAGATTCGCTTTCTTCTCCCGTGCAATTCTTGAAATGCTTCCTTACATTGATTTCCATCCCGACATCATTCATTGTAATGACTGGCAGACAGCTCTTGTTCCTGTTTACTACTATCTGTTCTATTCACACAGACCATGGTACTATAACATTAAGAGTCTGTTCACGATTCACAACATTCAGTATCAGGGTGAATACGGCTGGGAAGTTAACACAGAGTGCGTCGGCATTCCTGCATCCGAAACAAAGATTCTTGAAATGAACGGCAAACTCAATATGATGAAGGGTGCTATCGAAACAGCTACCCGTGTTTCAACGGTTTCTCCAAGCTATGCGGCTGAAATTAAAGACCCGTGGTTCAGTTGGGGACTTCATGACGAACTCAATCTTCGTCACTACAAGCTTTGCGGTATCAAGAACGGTATTGACACAGAAAGCTATAATCCCGAAACAGACTATCAGCTTTATCGCAACTATTCAAAGGACGATATGAGCGGCAAGGGCGAATGTAAGCGTGCTTTGCAGGAGCGTTTGTGTCTTGAACAGCGCTGGGATGTTCCGCTGGTCGGTATGGTAACAAGACTTGTTGCACATAAGGGACTTGACCTTGTAAGAATGGGCCTTGAGGAGCTTATGGACACAGAAAATATGCAGTTTGTAATTCTCGGTTCAGGTGACAAGGAGTACGAGGACTACTTCAACTATATGCAGGCTAAGTATCCGGGCAGACTTTGCTTCTGTCACGGCTTTGTTCCCGAACTTGCAAGAAAGATTTACTCAGGCGCAGATATTTTCCTTATGCCTTCTGCTCAGGAGCCTTGCGGTCTTGCACAGATGATTGCACTCCGTTACGGTACAATTCCTGTTGTTCGTGAGGTTGGCGGTCTTAAAGACTCCGTATTCGACAGTGCCGACAACTACGGTAATGGATTCACATTCAAAAACTATGAATGTGCAGATATGCAGCTTGCCGTAAGACGAGCATTGTGGGGCATTCAGGACGACCAGGGTTGGCATCAGCTTATGTGGCGTGCTATGATGAGCGACAACAGTTGGGATCGTTCGGCTCAGGACTACATCAATCTCTACAACGATACCCTCAAGTGGGCTTAATCGTGCAGTCAAATTTTATAACAAAAAATTCAGTCGGAAAGCAGATTTCAAATTTGCTTTCCGACTTTTATTTTATTTGAAATAGCAATCTCGTAGGGGCGGATATTATCCGCCCGCGCGGCGAGCCGCCGTTCCCAATTCGAGCAGATAGTTTGATAGAAAAACAATTCCAATGCCCGAATTAGGTGAATTTATGTTTACAAAAAATTATTTTTCACAAAAACAAAAAAGGTTGGAAACTACTGCGGGGAGCAGTCGATTTCCAACCTTAAAATTTTGCATTAGTTTTTCATCAGGTTCTCTTTATTGCGTGCGGAACACGAATTTTACCTGCAAGCTTACCAAGAGCAAACACAAGAATAATCTCGGGAATGCACTTAACGGCAACACTGATGAATCTTGCTGTAAGATAAACTGTGTACGGTGTTGAACCGCCGCCGTAGAGTGTGTAAAGCCAAAAAGCTATGAGGAATGTTTCAACGCAGAGCATATTTGTAAACCATGCAAGAACAACTCTGAGCGGAGTTACATTGTTCTTATAAAGAAACATACCGTAGATAAAACCTGTAATAAAGCCGTTGATTGTAAAGCCGGGGAAATATGCGCCTGTCGGGGCAATGATAAATGAAAGAATATCTCCCAAAGCGCCGACAATTGCAGCAGGAATCGGTCCGAACATTACGCCTGTTACGGCAATGGGAAGGAACGCTGCGCTGAGCTTTACATTGTTTCCGAAAAACGGAAGTGTGCTGTTTGCAAAAAATCCAAGAACAATACGGAGTGCAAGCAGCATTGCAATTGCCGCAAGAGCGTAGATACTCTTCATTTCAAGCAAAGAGCTTTGAATTTTTTTGAGTTGTGACATATTTTTTACCTCCTGAATCTCTGTTGTTGCTTCAGGAAGAAAAAAGCGGACAGATTGCTCTGCCCGCTGAATTATATGTCCCAAAGTAACAGCGGGATGCGAAATCTGTACCGCAGGATAAACCTTTCGTTCTTGCGGCAACTCCCCGTCCGCAAAACACTTCACGCACAAATTTCTACTCTGTGATAGATGCCTTTCGACACCGTATGTTATTATACGCCTGAATTTGTTGTTTGTCAACCAAAAAATTAATTTCGGGTTTACTGAACCGTTGCTTTTTTCTTCTTTGTAAGAAGGGCATCGAGGCTGTTGATAAGTCTTGAAAGCGGCTTGTAGATTATGAAAACAACTACCGAAATGATGAGTCCCTTAATGATATTGAATGGACCTACGCAGTACAGGCAGAATGTAAATGTGCCGTCAATTGCAGGGAAAATTGCCTGTCCCATTTTGATAATTTCTGTAAGCGGCATAAATGACGAGTAGAGCGGAACAAGCACGAATGTGTTAAGAACCACACCGATTGCCGCCATTGCAACCGTACCCGTAAGCATTCCGACAATCGCACCTACTCTTGTTTTTTTGTACTTGTAGATGAAACCTGCCGGCAGAATAAACGAACAGCCGATGAGGAAGTTTGCAAGCTCCCCTACTCCGCCTGTGCTTGTGCCTTTGATAAGGAACTTAACAAGAATTTTTACAAATTCAATTACTACACCGGCAATCGGCCCCATGCTGAATGTTCCGACAAGAACGGGAACTTCGGAAAAATCGAACTCATAGAATGAAGGTGCGATGAATCCGAGAGGAAATTCAAAGAACATAAGAACTGCCGAAAGTGCCGCAAGCATTGCGGTTACGGCAAGCTTTGTTGTCTTTGCCGTGTTGTCTGAATTAATTGTTTTTGCTTTTGATTTTGTCATTACGACCACTCCTGAAAAATTATTTCGAGTTGTCGGGAAAAGAAAAATCCCGCTACAAATGTAACGGGATTGCGTACCAAAATAAAACAGACGAACCGCCTGTTCTGCCGCATCTTCTCGTATCCGGACTATAACCGTCGGTGTCTGAATTTCACAGACTCGGCAGGCTTGCACCTGTTCGTGGACTTTAACCACCGGTGGAGAATTTCACTCCGCCCCGAAGACAACTGTTGATTATATTATATGCCGATTTTCGGATTTGTCAATATCTCTTCAGGGTTTTGAGATATTTTTTCGTTTCATCGTCAATTCTGAAACTTTCAACGCATTTCCGAATCATTTTATTAAAGGTTGCGTTATCAAGCGAATTTGACTTTATGTACCGCATAGTCTGTTCTCTGCACTTTGCAAGTGCTGTTGCAACAAGCCATGCCCTTGCCATACTCACATAATAATGCGGATTTTTCGCATTGTCGCAACATTTAAGCACCGTGTCTATGTACTCATCTTCAAGATAATAGTCAAGCATCAGCACAAGACCTGCACGAATTATCCACGGATTGTCGCTTTTGGTGTATTCACAAACATGAGGGAAAAATTCTGATTTATACTTTTTCGTCTGCTTTAAATTTGCACAAAAGCCGTCGCAAACCGCCCAGCTGTCTATACGCTGTACAAAATCATCGCTGTACATCAAAAATTCTTCATAGCTTTCGGTTTTGAGCAAACCGATTACAATACCTCGCATTGTTTTTTCTTCATAAGAATTATCAGTTGTCTGCTCTAAAAAACTGCGTCCGTTGCCCTTAGAAATTTCCTTGCCGAGCTTTCGCATAACAGGCATTCTTACTCCGATAAAAAAGCCCTTGTCATTGTCGGGAATCAATGAGGAATGAAAGCTTCTGTACTTTTCATCGGCATATGAACGAAGTTCCTCTACAAAATCATCATAGTCATTTTTAGTCCAATTATCTCTTATAAGCTCCATAATGCACCGTTATTTTTGCTTATTCTTTCTTTTGCTGTCATAAATTTCACACGGTGAGTTCAGGTCAAGATATGCAATATCGTGGTGCGGCACTCTGTCCTCAACCGGCGGAAGCTGCATATAATCACCGAAAACCATTCTGAGATACTCGTCATAGCCCGACATACACGGCATTTTTATGCCCTCAAATGTGACATAATCAACACCCGAATAAATGTGTTTCGGATACTCAATTTTCATCCAATGAGGACCCGAACAAAGCTCCGTTACACACTTGTTTTTATCAAGCCTGTACTTAATCATATGCTTTTCGGCAGTTCTCCAAATCTTTTCTCGGAGCTTTTTTCCTCTGAAAATTGAAAGCAAAGCCTTACTGCCTGCCCCCACAATTCCGCCGTGCTTTTCGGGAACAACCTGAGCCAAAAACAGCGAATAAAGCATTGTCCACACATACTGCATTTTGCGTGCAAAACGGCTGTCGGGACAAACATCAAGCGGAAAGACATCAAGCACAAGTCCGTGCGGAATATCAACCTCGGTCTGATTTGTCTTGACCATAGTGTAATTTGTGTCGGTTACGGTCATAAAAATATTGCCCGTGAACATATCCCTGTCGGTTTTGAGAAGTCGGAATCTTCCGTCTGCACCCTGTTCATGCCAAAGCTTGTACAGCTTTTCGTAGTTCTCTCGTGGCAGCATAACATCAACATCATCATCCCACGGAACGAATCCGCCGTTTCTGAGCGCACCGATTAACGCACCGCCGATGAGATAGAATGTGAGATTGTTCTTTTCGCAAAAGTCCCTGAAATACACGAGCATATCAAGCTGTTTAAGCTGTAACTCACGCAAAAGTTCGGGGGTAAGTTCTACTTTTTCAGTCATAAGTATCTCCGTAAATATCAAATACGGGCGGAGATTATCCGCCCAAAAAATTATTTGTATGAATGACCGGGAAGTGTGTTTTCCCTGATTTTTCTTTTTACCTTTTCAATGTGTTCTTTCGCACCGCTGTTTTTGATTTTCTTCCGCCATGACGGAATCTGAATCAAACCAACAATTGTGCCTATTCCGTAGGCAACATGGAGCAACGGGAAAATGAACGGCAAAAACACAAACTGAGGCTGAACATTTTTCATTGTGCAACATCCGACAGCGTTTACAATATCAAACATTCCGTAGATTATCAAAAGAATGTACAAAAAAAGCGGAAGTCCGAGAAATGCAAGCACGGAACAGCCGAGAAGTGCCATTACAAAAAGAAACGGTGCAAAGTGAAAGTATGAAAGACAGCCGGGACATTCCGAGAGTGTAAGTCCTATCCACCGTCCGTTTGAATACTTCTGCCTTATCATTCCGTGAAGGTCGTTTCGTGAATGCTGATACGAAATAATATCGGGGCAACAGCACATCTTGTAGCCCGCCATTCTAATGCGGTAGTGAAATTCATTATCCTCGGTTCTGCCGAGATTTTCGTTAAATCCGCCGACCTTGGCAATAACCTCTCTGCGGTAAGCCGCATGAAAAAGGCTGTCAAGATATTCCTTTTGCGCAAGCGGCCGTCTGTACGAAGCAACCGAACTGCCGAACAGAGAATCCTCAGCCGCAAGCAAGGTAAGCTTCCAGCTTGAAACATTTGAAGTGATATTCGGTCTGCCGCCGCCTACAACATTTTCGCCCTGCTTTATGTTATAAACATTTCGTGAGACAAAGTTTCTCGGAATTCTTGCGTGAGCGTCAACTCTTATGATAACATCGCCCTTTGCAGTCATAAGAGCGGCATTCCATGAGGTTGCCTGATTACGCTTTACGCATTGAACAACGGACACATTCCAAAAGCCGTAGTCGGTATCACGGAACTTTTCCATTTTTTCTTTAGTATCATCGGTTGACATACTGTCAACAAATACCACCTCAATTTTATCATGCGGATAGTCCTGAAGTGCAATATCCCTGAAAAGTCCGCTCAAAGCATTCGATTCGTTATAGGCTATCATACAAAGTGAAACTAACATATAATATCTCTGCTCCCTTCAAGCTCGAACAACCATTTTGCAGACATTGCAGAGGTTGTCAGAAAATAAGGTACGGCATAAAATGCCGGAACAACAAAAAAGCACAAAGCCGCCCAGCCGATAAAACCGATAAACAGCTTTATTGTGGAGATGAAGTTCTTTATTGAAAAAGCCATCATTCTCGGAAGATAAATTCCGAGCGGCAGATGTTCGTTAAAACCGTAAGCCAAAAATGTATAATGAACAAAAATAATGTAACACACCACAACAACCGCAGTGCTGACGATAAACGCCAAAACAAGCAATACAGCCACAACCGCCGTGAGTGAGGGTGAATTTTCAATTATTTTATCCGAAACCGCACTAAGATAATTGAACACATTGAGCAGACCGCTTATGATAAAAAACAAGCCGACTGAAATTACATCAAGAATAACAGACTTAAAAAATAATTTCGGCTTTTTATAATAGTAAAAAACATCAAGAGGACTACACTCTCTGCCCCTGACTACATTACACACACTTCTGTAAACTCCGTTTATGAGCGGCAGACACACAACAACAAAAGCAAAAAATACAAGCCCAAAAATCATTGTAAGCATCTGCTGAGTCTGATTCGGATTTTTTACATTATAAAGTCCTGCCACAGACATTGCAAGGCTGAACGCAAACAGCCCTGTCAAAAATGCAAGCACAGCGACCATTATCTCTGAGATAATTACCGACCGATTCCCCTCAAGAACCTTTTTTGCCTGTTTTCTAACAGTTTTTTCCGTATTCATTAGCATTCCCTTTTCATCTGAATTTGTTCATAACGAAACGCATTATTCTCCGTCAGTAAACATTCTGTACATTGCCTCAAGGCAAATCTGAGCGTGTTTAAAAAAGTTCTCCTTATCCATACTTTCGTCTGCATTGTGCATACGAACATCATCATTTTTGAATGCAGGACCGAATGCAACACCGTGACCTCCGAGCATTCTTGCGTATGTTCCGCCGCCTGTTGAATAAAGCTCAGCCTTTTCACCTGTTACGCTTTCATAAGCATCAGAGAGAAGCTTTACAAGCTTGCTGTCCTTATCGGCATAAAGCGGTTCTTCGTGATTGAGAACAGTAACCTTGAGGTCGCTGATTTTTGCAACCTTTTTAAACTGTTTGAGAACTCTGTTTCCGCTCACGGTAACGGGATAACGTATATCGAACACAGCCTTTGCGGTCTGTCCCTCAATGTTCACGCTGCTGAGGTTTACGGTGAGCGAGCCCGAAACAGCGTCGCTCATTTTAAGACCGAGTGATCTGCCGTTTGTTTCCTTGTTGATTGCGTAGTCAATAAATGAACAGATTGAACCTGTTTCTCTTGTTGTGTAAACATTTGAGATAAGGTCAACAAGTGCCGCTGCGGCATTGTAGCCCTTGTCCGGTTCACACGCATGAGCCGCTTTGCCACGGCTGATTATCATAAGACCGTCAATGGTGTAATTAAATTCAAAATCACCGTCACTTGCATCTGCAAGGCGCATGAGAGTCTGCTCGTCATAGTCTGATGAATCAAGCATTACATACGCTCTGTCAGGAACTGCATTAACTGCTCTGCCTGCATGGAACTGGCTGAGTGTTGTTGCATTATTTAAAAGTGTGCTGACTTCAAGCTGAAGAATACCCTTTTCGGCAAAGCAGATGCCGTAGTCGCTGTCGGGAGTGAATGCCATGTCGGGAAGTGGATTTTTCCTGAAATAATTTTCCATATCCTCCATACCCGTTTCTTCACCCGTGCCGTAAATAGCACGCAGAGTGTTCACACCCTTTACACCGCTGTCCTTGATTGCTTTCAAGCAATAGAGAGTAACAAGAGCCGCACCCTTGTCGTCTGCAATTCCTCTGCCGTAAAGTCTGCCGTCCTTTTCGGTAAGCGCATACGGCGGAACGCTCCAGCTGTTTCCCGCAGGAACAACATCAAGGTGAGTAAGCACACCGCAAATCTTTCCGCTGTCGCCAAGGGTGATATGACCGCTCTTGTCGGTTGTTCTCTCCCCTGTCAGTCCGAAATCTTCTGCTCTTTTAAGAATAAAATTCAAGGCATTATCGCACTCGTCATTCTTTTCACCGTCAACCGATTCAAAAGAAAGAAGTGTGTTAAGATCCTTTAAAAGTTCGTCTTTGAAGTCAAGTATTTTGTTTCCAAACATAATAAATACCTCCGTACTTAAATGCTGATTATATCTTTATCAGTTTTTATTTTTTCTTTTTTTAACTGTTTTAACGGTCACAATAACCGCACAGTAGATTAAAAATGCTCCGAATGCGCAAAGACTGATTTTGACACCTGTTGAAAATCCGGGTGTTTCGTAGGTGAACACAATGTCACACTTTTCGCCCTTTGGAATCTTAACAGCCATAAAGCCGTAGTCAACCTTTTCAACATCTGCCGCCTTGCCGTTTACAGTTGCGGTAAAACCATCGCTGTAAGGAACGCTGAAAAACAACAGGTTATCGTCGCCCTTTTTATTATTGTAAACAGCCTTAAAGCCGTTATCTGTATATTCAAATGAAGTACAACTGTTCAAGGCTCTGAGATTACAAACCTTTTTGTAATCTGAATTACTATAATCAAACTTTTCCGTAATGCTGTCGTAATCCTCCGGATGTTTGCCGTACAAAAGCTTGTACTTTTCATCGCTGTAGCCCGTAATATCGGAATACTTCTTCATAAGGTCACGGGGAAGAACCATTGCGTAGAGCAAAGCCTCGGACTTGTGTGCGTTCGTCACAAGGTCAAATTCTTCTTCGGCAATGAACTTATCAAAGGTGTATCCCATAGGAATGTGATATTCGTTGCGGTAAATATCAAAACGGTTCTGCGTTCTGAGATATTTCCAACCCGGCATTCTTGTGTTGCCGTTTTCATCAACGAATGAATTCAGACTTCCCGATTTTCCGTCGCCACGGTAATCAAAAAGATACTTACAACTCAGAAACGGGCGAAGTCCGTATACATCAAGGTCAGGTCTTGATGCAACATCCCTTGTAATTCCGAGTGCATCGTAAAACTGCATTATAGATGTTGAAACAGAACTCTGAAAGCAGTTAATGCTCTGAATCTGCCAGAACATTGCCGTGTTGTCAACACATTCGTAAAAATCACTGCGAACATTGTCAATATCGGCAATTGTGATACCGTCACGCCTGTTTATGATATCTTCTTTGATGGCATTTGTACTGCTGCTTGAGAAATAGCCTGTGGCGATTATAAAATATGAGGTGAAAAGCGAAACGCTCAGGATACCAACAGTGAGCATAACCGTAAATCTCTTTTTGTTTCGTCTGAATTTTTTGATGATGAGAACGAACGCAAGCAGACTTAACAAAGCCATAAGAACATAGAGCCAATAGCGTTCAAATGTTGCCTGAGTGCCGATAACCGTATTTTGAATATCGCCGCTCTCCTCATCCGTATAGCTCACAGGCATAAGACCTATAAGCAGAGTTGCGCCTACCGTAATTCCCGCCGACCAACGAATCGCCCTGTTCCAATCGGTTTTTCTGTTTTCAAACGCCTTGATTGTTGCAAGAACAAGCATAAGCACGCCCATATAGAACCATCTTGCGTAGTAAATTGAGCTGTTCATAAGCTGGAACATACTGTTCAAAACAGGCACACACGCAAACACCGCAAGCACGGCAAGAAGCTTTTTGAGCCAGCTTTTTCGGCAAACCTGAAAATATGCGATAACTCCCGTCATTCCGACAAGCGGCAACCATGCCGCAACAGACGCCCATCTGCAATTTGAGCCGGGTGTGAACACAGGGAACGCAGGCATATCTGCGGGGAAAAACAGGCTTAAAATTATCAGCCAGTATTTTTGCGGTTGACTGTAGGCAAGCGAATCCCAGCCGTTCGGAAGCTCGGCAAGCCTTGGGTTTCCCATTAAGCCGAGCACTGACGGCAGCAGTATGAATGCCGTTGCAAGGAATCCTATGATAACCTCAAGCGCAAGCAAGAGAAAATTTTTAACTTTAAATTTGTAGGTTTTGGTAAGCGTAATCATAAGAAAATAGATGATTACGAACAGAACCTGTCCCACAAAGAAGTAGTAATTCACAACACAGGCGGAGAATACCGCAAGTGCGAACACTATTCTTTTTCCGTCATAGATGAATGCGTCAAGTGCCGCAAGCAACAGCGGAAACATTATCATCGGTTCATGAAAGTGGAAAAAGAACACATTGTAGATTGAAAATCCCGAAAATGCATACAGCAATCCGCCTACAAGAGCGAAATTCCTGTCAGCCACATATCTTTTCAAATAGAGATATGCGGAAAGTGACGCACAGCCGAATTTTAAAATCAGCAACGGTCCGATAAGATACGGTACAGCCTCACTCGGGAACGGAATTGTCAGCCAAAAGAACGGACTGCCAAGAAGATAAAAGCTGAAGCTTGAGAGCATATCCGTTCCGAGGTCAACATTGTGCATCCAACCCACATCACCGTTTCTTACGGCGTCATGCACAAGCTGATAAAACGGGATTTCCTGAACATTGAAATCACCGTAATAATAGAAAACACCGCCACCCATTATGATAAACGGTAGAAAAAGTGCTGTTGCGGTTATAATTGATATAAGAAACACACGCAAACCAAATAGTTTTTGTGTTGGATATTTTTGCAAAATTCTGCTCGGCATAAAACCCTCCACGGAGCAAAAAGTCTGAAAAAATCTTTTTTTCGATAATTTCTTTACTTTTAAATTATGAATAGTATAATCAGTAATATAAATGTCCTTCACCGTCATTTATTCAAAAGACACCTACATATTCAATTCGGAGCAACGCTCTGCTTTGCTTGCAGAGAACAGAGGACACTCGCATTTAGATTACATTATAACATAATGCGATACAAATTGCACTAATTTTTAGCAAAAAACAGGAGAAACTACCTATGAATATTTCACATTTTTACGCAATGCTTTCAAGAATGAGGTACATCAACCGTTGGGGACTTATGAATAACACACGCTGTGAAAACCTCAGCGAACACAGTCTTGATGTTGCAGTGATTGCACATTGCCTTGTTTTGATTCACAACAAGCGTTTCGGCGGTAATCTCAATGCCGAAAGAGCCGCATTGCTCGCACTTTTTCACGATGCAACCGAAATCATAACAGGCGATATGCCGACTCCCGTAAAATACTTCAACCCCGAAATCAAAAATGCCTATAAGGAGATTGAAACAACGGCAGGCAACAGGCTTGTGTCGATGCTTCCGGATGATTTTAAGGACGATATGGATAAAATCATCAAAATGAACGGTGCAGGTGACGATGAACTTAAAAAATATGTAAAAGCGGCGGACAAGTTTTCCGCACTCATAAAATGTATTGAAGAAATAAAAATGGGCAACAGCGAGTTTTCAAAGGCAAAAGAGGCAACCGAAAAATCAATTCACAACATGAATATGCCCGAAAACGAGGTGTTTGAAAAAGAGTTTCTTCCGTCCTTCTATTTGTCACTTGATGAACAGGATTGACAGTTACCGACAAAAAAATCAATATTTTCAGTCAGATTTTTCGCTAAAACTTTACGAAAAGGCAGATTTTAATTCTAATTTAGCATTAAAAGAAATTCTCATATGGTATAATAAACTATACTTATGTATTGTGTGCTTTTTACCCGATTGGAGGAGTAATATGCCAAATTACGAAAAAAACAGTCAGAAAAGCAATTTTGTTGACATAAGCTCAAATAAGCAGGTCAAAAAATTATATAATAAAAAAGGCAGACTTAAAAGAATTCTCTGCCTTGTGTTTTCAATAATCTTCCTGTTGGGCGGCGGCGGAATGCTCTACTACTATTCATTTCTTGACACTCTCAACTTCAAAGAGCTTGATGACACAAACAACAACACAGCAGCAACCAACTCATCGGTTGCCCCGCTTGAGAGTGATGCAACAAACCTTTCGCTTTCAGAGGGAGAGCTTCTGCAGAACTCCAAGGAGCTTAATGTTATGCTCTTTGGCGAAGACAATTCAAAAGGCGATAAACACGGCAGAAGTGATACAATGATCATGATGACCATTGATAACAATCACAAAAAGCTTAAACTGACATCATTCCAGCGTGACACATATGTTTATATCCCCGGTTACGGATATGACAAGCTCAACGCATCTTATAACTACGGCGGAGCAAAGCTTTCAATTCAGACAATTGAGGCAAACTTCGGCATCAAGGTTGACCGTTATGCGGTTGTTGACTTTGACAGCTTTAAGAAGATTATCGACACCCTCGGCGGTATTGATATGGAAGTTACTCAGGACGAAATTGACTACATCAACTATCAGATGTACAAGAACAATCAGGCTGACACAAGAACAACTATCACAGAAGCACCGGGTACTGTTCATCTCAACGGTCAGGAGGCTCTTTGGTATGCTCGAAACAGAGGTCTTACAAAGGGCGAGGACGGCAACGAAATCGGTCTTGACGGTGACGACTGGGACAGAACCTCAAGACAGAGAAAGCTTCTTGAAACTTTGTTCACAAGTATGAAAAGTGCAGACCTCGGTCAAATTGTTTCAATTGTAAGCTCTGTCGGTCCTCTTGTAACAACAAACCTCAAAAAGGACGAAATCACGGCGCTTGTTTCTCACGCTCTCACATATCTTTCCTATGATGTAGAGCAGTATTATGTTCCTGAAGAAGGTCTTTGGTACTACGATGATAACACCAAAACATGGAACGGTACAATCACATCAACAATCAAAATTTCAGACCTTGAAGAACAGAGAAAGAAGTTTGCAAGCTTCGTTTTTGAAGAATTGTTCACAGGCGGCACTTCTTCAAAAGAAACAACCTCCGCATCAAATTAAATATTGAACAAAATGCAGACAGCCAATTATCGGCTGTCTGTTTTTTACGGCGAGCCGCCGTACCCTATTCGTGAAGATAGTTTGTTTAATTACAAAACATATTACACCCGAGCGTAACATTGCGGTTATTCGCTCTAAATTAGGGTGAGCCGCCGTTCCCTATTCGTGAAGAAAGTTTGCGATATTAAAACATATTATGCCCGAGCGTAGAATTGTTATTATTCGCACGATTCAACAACCGCCTTGCACATAAAACAAAAATGCATCAGAACCTTACTTGGAATCTGATGCATTTTATTTGTTTGATTATTATTCTATTTTCGTATAATAAATACTCAAAAACAGCTGATAAAATTCTGCCTCGCTGACATTGAATTCTGCGTACTTTGAACCCATTGCAACCTGACCGGGGACTGAAACCATATCAATTCCGTTCATACCGCCAAGCACAGCCTGCTGAGCAAGATATGACACCTTTGACGGGTTAAGATTTGTACATGAATACGGAGCAGACGCATTGAACAAATCAATCGGCGTGGTTAAATCTTCCTTTGTCTGCTGAAGAACCGTATTCATAAAAGACTGAATGTAAACCTTCTGTCTTTGCATACGCATATTGTTTGAATCGGTCTTGCTTGTATCACGGGTTCTGACAAAGCTTTCAGCCTGCTGTCCGACAAGGTGATAGCTTTCTCCCTCAACAAACTCCCCGATTGTTTCGGGTGACACAACATCAACACCACCAACGCTGTCGTTAAGAGCGGAAATGCCGTCAAGGTCAAGCGAAAAGTATGTATTAATCGGAATGTTATAGAACAGCCTCTGAACTGAATTTACGGTATTTTCACAGCTTGATTCCTTACCGTCACCGTATGAATACGAAAGACAAATCTGCTGTTTTTCCGTGCCGGCATACGCACCGCCTGCTGAATACATTGTGACATCAACCATCGAATCTCTCGAAATGTTGAAGAGTGTTATTTTACCGTTTGAAGTGTCGATTGACACAAGCATAAGCACATCCGCCTGACCTCCGCTCGCCTTGACTTTGCTGTTATTATTTTCGTCAAGGTTGCGCTTGTCAACACCGATACACAGAACATTCGTCACCTTTTCGTTGAACTGATATGTTTCACCGTTGTATACGACATACTTACCGTTTTCCTCGGTTTCAATGCCCTGTGGGGCGGTAACATGAATATCCGTATTAAACAGCTCGTTTCCGCCCTGATAAATCAAATACGCAACCGTGCCTACGGTGAGTATAATTAAACCAAGTAATGTACAGCCGATTGACAAAAGCACCTTTTTCCAGGTTTTCATCTTTCGATGCTTTGAATGGTGATGATGCGACTTTGATCTATGCTTTTTGTAGTGATTTGTGGTGTTACTCTTCACGACAATGCTGTCGGAATCAACACCGTACACATCTGTATATACTTTTTTCTTTTTCTTTATTAACTTGCTGTCCTTGAAAATATAACCTTCTATATCCAACCTTGAAGGATTGCTTACATGCTCCTTACTGTTCTTTTCTCTTTTCGATTCAAGAATTTCCGGTGTATTCGGATCAAGCTTGTTTTCTATATTTTCAGTTGTTGCCTCAGCCGAACTTTCATTTTGTCGGTTCATCTTTCTTCAGCACTCCCTGCACAAGATATCTTCCGTCACCGCTGTTTAAGCATGTGCTTAAAACAAGAATTTTATCATCGGTAGTAAGCTCCGTATTTCTCTTGTTCACAGAAACAGAATGTGGATTTTTAATCATATTGAGATAATCCGAAAATACATTATCATCGGAAAAATCAAACGAATTCATAATGTGTCGGTTATCATATTCAAAAGCTGACACAATTTCGTATGTAAGCTTTCTGTCGGGAGTGTAAACATAGATATACCTGTTCTTGTTAAAGAAATCGGCATCATAAAAGCGATGGAGCGTTGCAAACATTGAGCCGTTTGCCATATTATGACCGTAAAGCACAGTCACTCTGTCAGAATAATCACGCTTGTTGCACATCTGCGAATAGATACTGCCCGAAAAGCTGTAATTTTTATAAATATCGTGGTCAAGATATAAGTTATCGTCAAGATGACTTTGCAAAACAGGATAATTTACATTTGTATTTGGAACGTAAATCCACGAATAAATGTCGCTGTTCTGCTGTTGAAGCGACTTGAAGTCAATCGGATTTTCGACCTTTTTCACATTGATTGACGGTGAAGTCACTTCTGTTGCAGAGGTTGTACCGTTTTCAATGTCTGACGCATACGAGCCTGCGATGTTATCAAGACTTTTTCGTTCGTTATTTTCATTTAAGTTTTTAACGACTATGTACGCAAGTGTGCCGATAATTGCAGCCACAAGCAAAATAATCAAAGCTATAAGAAATTTGTTTCTTTTTCTGCTCATATCAAAAACTCCCAATCGGTTATATTGTATCATTTTTGTGTCAGTATGTCAATTAATCATTACTTGTTAGTAAAATTTTATTACAATTTACAAACTACTGCATCTGCAATACAAAACCTGATTATTCAAACATCTAATGAATAAAAAAGAGACTTCCTTATGAGAAGTCTCTTGATTTTTAGTTAAGGTTGGATTATTTGCTCTTTACAAGCTTAAATACAGCCGCACCGCAAGCCGCAAGAGAAAGAACTAAAATTGCATACGGTACAACATCGCTTGCGCCTGTCTTTGGTGAAGTTGTTGAATCATCTTTCTTTGCCGTAGCTGTAGCAACAGGACCTGTTGTGCCGCCGCTTGCCTTACGGTAATAAGGAGTACAAACAATGTCACCTGAAATAATAATATTCATATTAGGATCTGTATACTTGCTGTCGGTTCTGAAAGGACCGCCCGAAATTTCCCAGTGGTCAAAAGTATAGCCGTCATATGGAAGCGGCTCAATGTAAACATGCTGTTCGCCCTTTTCGTCAATACCTGTTGTGAACTTATAATCACCGTCACCGCCCTCTGTCGGAATAATTTCAACCTTATATTTGAATGTACTCGGTTCCGGACTTGCGGCAGCAAATGCGGGAACTGCCGACAATAACATCATCATAACTGCAAATAACACAGCAATTGTCTTTTTCATCACATAATCCTCCTAATTTAACCCGTTCTAACTTTGGAATATGATACTATTCAAAATTTATACTTAATTATAGCACATATTCATTTATGTGTAAAGTCTAAAGGAACAAAAACATTTTTTAAATACAACCAAAAATATGGGATGTTTCTTGTTAAAAACGCAAAAAATACAGCTTTTTTACACCGAAAGCTATTGCATATAAACTACTGAAAATGTATAATAAGGGGGAGTAATTTTAATTACCTTGAAAGGAAAGCTATTATGAATATTTCATCAATACAGGAACAGATTCTCAAGCTGAAAAAAGAAAAGGATGTCTGTATTCTTGCCCACAGCTATCAGGCGCATGAAATTCTTGAAATTGCAGATTACACAGGCGACAGCTACAAGCTGAGTGTTGACGCAAGCAAAGCCGAAAACAAGAACATTCTTATGTGCGGTGTAAGATTTATGGCTGAAACCTGCAAAATTCTTTCACCTGAAAAAACTGTTTACCTTGCACAGCCTGTTGCCGGCTGCAGTATGGCAGACCAGATGGACAAACAGCTTATTTCTCAGGTTAAGAAAATGTATCCCGATTACACAGTTGTTGCATACATCAATACTACGGCAGAACTCAAAACAATTTGCGATGTATGCGTAACAAGCTCATCGGCTGTTAAAATCGTAAACAATCTTGACAATAAGAACATTCTCTTTATCCCTGACTGCAACCTCGGCGACTATGTTGCAAAGCAGTGCCCCGACAAGAACATCAAGCTTCTCAACGGAGGTTGTCCGATTCATGCCTGCGTAAATGTTGAGGATGTTAAGAAGGCTAAGGAGCTTCATCCGAACGCACTCGTTCTTGTTCATCCCGAATGCACTCCCGAAGTTGTTGCTATGGCTGATTATGTCGGCTCAACATCGGGCATAATGAATTATGCAAAGAAATCCGATGCAAAGGAATTCATTATCGGTACAGAAATCAGCATTGCCGAACATTTGCAGTATGAATGTCCGGACAAGAATTTCTACGGTCTTACATTAAAGCTCATCTGCCCGAATATGAAATCAACAACACTTGTTGATGTTTACAACTGCCTTAACGGCAACGGCGGAGAAGAAATCAAACTTGACGATCAGACTATCACAGACGCAAGAAAGTGCATTGACGAAATGATCAGACTCGGCTGATAAATTACTTATGAACGCAAATCTGTTCGGGAGGAATAAATGACTAACAAAGCATTGATTGCAATGAGCGGAGGAGTTGACAGCTCGGTTGCCGCATTTCTTACCAAGGATATGGGATATGACGCAACGGGCATTACCCTCAAGCTCTTTGATAACGAAGATATCGGTGAAAAGCGAGAAAAAACCTGTTGTTCTCTTGATGACATTGATGATGCAAGGAGAGTTTGCCTCAAGCTCGGCATTCCCTACTATGTCTATAACTTCAAGGACAGCTTTAAGGAAAATGTAATCGACCGCTTTATCAGAGCCTATGAAAACGGTACAACACCGAATCCCTGCATTGACTGCAACCGCTTTATCAAATTCGAAAAGCTCATTCGCCGTGCAGAAGAGCTTGACTTTGACTGCGTTGTCACGGGGCATTACTCAACAATTGAGTATGACAAGGGTGCAAACCGCTATTTGCTGAAAAAATCGGTTGACAGCACAAAAGACCAAAGCTATGTGCTGTACTGTCTTACACAAAGACAGCTTGCAAAAACACTTCTTCCTCTTGGCACATATACAAAGGAAAAGGTGCGTGAAATTGCAAATGAGCTTGGTTTGATAAACGCACGAAAACACGACAGTCAGGACATTTGCTTTGTTCCCGACGGGGACTACGCAAAATTCATTGAACAGTACACGGGCAGAACTTATCCTAACGGTAATTTTGTTGATACCAAAGGTCATATTCTCGGTGAACACAAGGGAATTATCCGTTACACCGTAGGTCAGCGAAAAGGTCTTGGACTTGCACTCCCCCACCCTATGTATGTTAAGGAAAAGAATCTTGACACCAACGAGGTTATTCTCTGCGATAACAACGAGCTTTTCTCAAAGGAGCTTTATGCAACGGACATAAACCTCATCACCTGTGACAAAATTGACAAGCCGATTAAAGTCAAGGCGAGAGTTCGTTACAGCCAGCCCGAAAAGGACGCAATCGTTGAACAGATTGACGATAACACCCTGCACATTGTCTTTGACGAACCTCAAAGAGCAATCTCAAAAGGTCAGGCAGCAGTCCTCTATGACGGTGAATATGTAGTTGGCGGCGGAACGATTATATAAAGTTTTATAATTATAATGATTTTAGAGAGCGTGATTTTACGCTCTCTTTTTAGATTGATAGCATTGCGATTATATTTCAGGCAGGAGGACACGGTTCGCCATGAAACAAAACAATCAGCTATTACCGATTGTTTTGTGTTTGCACACAAAAAAAATGGCGAACACGGTTCGCCGCTACAGTAAAACAATATATTTGCGACATTTATATACTTAAATATATCATATAATTTGTACGATTACCCACGGGATAACACGGTTCTCCCGTACAGATTACACACTATTTTCATCTCCTCAAAACATTTTATTAAACAAAAAATTTCATCAAGGCGGGCGTCCGATGAACGCCCCTACTTCAAACATAAAAAGTCGGCAAGACAGTTTAATTTGCGTACTGTCTTGCCGACTTATATTTTTACTTATTTACACTTTTTCAAAAAATGATTACCATGTGCCGACATAAGCATGACCCTTTGAATCATACTGCGACTCTGTATAATAATTGAGCGAAGTGCCGTCAAAACCGATATCAATGGTCTGACTCGAACCGTTTGTGAAAATAATGTAATCAACAGTGTTCGGAACTTCAACCGAGTAAACCTTCTGACCATGGTCATTTGTGTTGAGATATGTCATCGCAACGCCCGGCCATGATTTTGTAGATGTACCGTCTTCAGCCCATGAGTAGCAGTAGAGTGTACCATCCCAGTTAAGTGAATCCGTAAACTTAACTGTATAGGTTGATGACGGAGTGGTTGTAGGCTCTGTAACAGGAGCTGTTGTTGCAGGAACGGTTGTCGGAGCAACTGTTGGCTCTTCTGTTGCCGGCTCGGTAACAGGGGCGGTTGTCGGAGTAACTTCCGGCTCATAATAAGTGCCGACATTTCCATGACCGTCAAGCTTTGTGACATACATCTGAATGTATGTTGCGTCTTTAACGCTTACGATATCATTCTCGCCGTCAGCGTCACATCTTGCGGCTGCGATAAGAGCCTTGTCTGAGAGTGTTATGAGCTTCACAATGTACTTCTGAACCGCTGTTGCGTCAAGTACATTAATCGCACCGTTGAGATTAACATCACCGATAAGGATTTTTTCCGTCGGCTGTGTAACGGGGGCTGTGGTAGGAGTTACCGTTGAAGGAGCAGTTGAAGGACGCTCCGATGATGTGTAAAGATAAACAACATTGATAATACCCGATGAAAGGTTGCCTGATGCATTTACGGGAGCAATAACATCTGTTCTGCCCGAAAGCGGAGAAGTTTTGTATGTATCGTCGGAAGAAACCTTTGACTGAATTAAAATTTCATCATCGGCAATCTTTTCACCTGTTGCGGCGTCAATGTGGCTTGTGATAACCTTGCTGCTAAAGCTGAGTTTCTTATTCTGAATCCATGCCTCGCCCGAAACAAGGTAACCTGTCTCGTTTGCACCCGGCTCCTGCTGTGAGTTTGTGTGGAACATTACATATGAACTTGGTGCAGGAATTGTGCATTTGAGCCATCCGTTGCCCTCACTTGTCATAACAGTTGCGTTGTTCCACTTGCCGTTAGGCTCTTCGCCGCCGTCTGTGTAAGCATAGCAACGAACATTTGACCAGTTGTTTGAGTTATAGTAGTGAACAACCGAACTTGTGCTGTCAAGTGCCTTATAAACAAAGTTAATGGTTGTGTTCGTACCGTTAAATGTACCTGTCGTGTTGGCAGGATACTTGTCTGTGTCAAGCTGATAGCCTTGAATTGATGTGAACGGAACGCTGTAGCTGTCGCCTTCACGATACTTTGTTGAAACGGTATCCTTAATTGACTCACCGTTTTCGTCAACATAATTTACCGTAACATAGCCTGAACGAATACCGCTGGAGCTGTAAACATAAGTTACATTGTAGTTCTTTCCGCCTGTAACAGTACCCGAAGTTACACCCTGAGTATCCTTGAGAGCGTAGTCATAAAGGATGGTTGTGTCGGGGTAAGTACGGTATGTTGTACCGTCTGCATATTTTGCTGTTGATGTCTTGAGAACATTTCCGCTGTCATCAATATGTTTGATTGTTACCGTACCGAATGTTTTTTCACTAACCTTAAGGTTGTTGAATGTTGAACTCTGAACGAGCACACAGGCGCTGTTTGCAGGAACTGTATATGTGTTGCCCGAAACTGTGCCAAGACTTTTAAGACCTGCCGTCGTACCGTCTGCAACTACTGTCCAGCCGCTGCCGTCAAGTGTAATCGGCCAATCATTTGTTGAACTTGCGTTTACAAGAACACAAACCTTGCCCCACTCATTTGACTTGTTGTTTGAATATGTGTAAGCAACAACATCGCCGTGTGTTGACTGGAATGAAGGAGTGTTGAATGTTGAACTCTTCATTGGAGAATAGTTTTCTCTGATTTCAAGAAGTCCCTTGTAATAAGCGGCAACATCCGAGTAGGTCTTTACTCTTGACCAATCAATCTCATTTATTGCGTCGCTTGATTTGTAACTATTTGTATCACCCTGTTTTGTACGGCAAAATTCCGAGCCTGCCGTCATAAACGGGATACCCTGTGAAGTAAGGAGGAGTCCCATTACTTTCTTAACCTGTCCCCTGAGTGATGAAGATGTTGAATCCCAACTTGATGAGCCGTTACTCTTTACAATTTTATCCCAGAGGATAAGGTTATCGTGAGCGTCGGCATAAGCAATTGTCTGTGAAGGAGCCTGAGCCGAAAAGCCCTTGCCCGTTACACCGTTTGCAACCGTTCCGCTCTTATCGGTGTTGCCCTGAACAAATCCCTTATCGGAACCGTCTGTGCTTCCCTTAATTGCATCACGGTAGCTGTCGCAGAACATACCTACTCTTGGGTTGAGTGAACCTGCCTTTGACTGCGAGCAACCGTCGGAAATTGCAACACCACCGCCTGTCCACGGTTCACCGTACATGAGAATCTTTTTGCCCGAACCGTCTGAATAAAGTCCGTCAAGAGCAGAACGGATATCGTTCATTGTTGTGATATCGTGAATACCCATAAGGTCAAAACGGAAACCGTCAATGTGATATTCCTCCGCCCAATACTTTACGGATTCAATCATATACTTTCTGTACATCAGCTTATCTGACGCAGTTTCGTTACCGCAGCCTGAACCGTTTGAATATGCTGATGATGAATGCATTCTGTAGTAGTAACCCGGAACAGTTCTGTTAAAGCAGGAATCGTTTGAGAATGTGTGGTTGTAAACAACATCCATTACAACTGAAATTCCTCTGTCATGAAGAGCCTGAATCATCTGCTTGAACTCAGTGATTCTTGTGTTGCCGTCATATGGGTTTGTTGAATATGAACCCTCGGGAGCGTTATAGTTCACCGGATCATAACCCCAGTTACGGTTTGAAGAAGAACTTGCAACATCTTCCTTTACCGAACCGTAATCATAAACAGGCATAAGCTGAACGCAGTTAATGCCCTGCTCAACAAGGTAGTCAATACCTGTTGAAACGGCTGGTGAACTTGTGTCTGAATTAAGAGTTGTGCCGCCCTCGGCAAATGCAAGGTACTTACCCTTGTTATCCTCACTCACGCCCGAGTTTTTGGAAACTGAAAAATCTCGCACATGAACTTCCCATACAGCCGCCTCGGATGCGCTGTTAAAGAGAACATGCTTATCGTCCGACCAACCGCTCGGATCGGTTGAGTCAAGGTCAACAACCATTGTACGGTTGCCGTTTACACCGACAGCCTGTGAGTAAACATCCTGTGTTTCCTTGGTTGTGCCGTTTACTGTTACAAGATATGTGTAATATTTGTTTTTGTAATCACCGCTCAGATTAAGTGACCAAACACCTGTTGAGCTGTCTTTTTTCATATCATAGGTGCCGATTGCCGAAGCGCCCGCCTCGTTGTCAGAACCTGTTGTGTAGAGCTTGAGCTTTACGGATGACGCATCGGGTGACCAGGTTTTCCATGTTGTGGAAGTTTTGCTGTACACTGAACCGAGTCCCGATTCGTTATACGCTTTGCTTGCATAGCTTTCAAGATAATTTGCATTGTAATAATTGCCTGCTGAAACCGATTCATCGCTTGTTACTGCCGCATTTGAGGCAAAGGCCGACATACCTGCAATCATGGACAGAGAAAGAAGAATCGATAATGGTTTGCGTAATCTCATATTTTCACTCCTAAATATTATTTCGCACAAAGTACCGCACGATAACTATATTTTAACATTTATAAATGCCGTATTTTTCCTATTGAGAACTAAAAAAGCATCCTAAAGCCAAACTTTAAGAACGCTTTTTATACATTATGCACAGATAAAGACTTATACAAAGCAATTATTAACTATTATTGCAATATTTCAGCAATTAACTGTCGTCGATATGTTATTTGCCGTTTGCCGAAAAATCTGACTGCACTGAAATTATATACCATATGTAATACTTTGTTACATATTATTAAGATTTTATCGAACTAAAGTTTTTATTGTTATATAATTCTTTAACTGTGGTTTACATTCATTTGTCATTATGTACAATTTATTACTGATACATCACTATTTGTTTACAACTTAACAATATTTTTGTAATAATATTGACAATATCGCAACATAATAGTATTATTATCTTGTGACCGGTTGTCATCCGGAGGGAAAAAATGATAACCTACATATTGAATCATACACACGAAGACGGGTTTAACACCTTTGGGATAAGCGCTTTTTGCGGCAAAAAGCTTATAAAATCCGTGTCGGGAATCAGCGAAAGCTTTCGTGAAATGACGGAGCTTGTCGAAATGTGCAATGAACTTGAGCTTGAACTCTGCCAGCTTGACGACATCATCGAAGATTATCTTACTGATTTCACACTTTAATTTGCAAAGACTTTAACTTTTGTCATAATCGTGGTACAATAGTGTTTAATGTTCTATCAGACATTATATATCAGACAATAAGGTGATATCATGATTTGCAATTTATGTCCGAGAAAATGCGGTGCGGTTCGTACTGCCCACAGCGGAAACGGATTTTGTAAAATGGGAGAACTGCCCGTTGTTGCAAGAGTTGCTCCGCACTATGGTGAAGAACCGTGCATAAGCGGCACAAAGGGCAGCGGAACTGTTTTCTTTTCGGGCTGTACAATGAGATGCGTGTACTGCCAGAACTACGAAATTTCAAACGAGGACGGCGGAAGAACAATCACTCCCGAAAGACTTGCCGAATGTTACAAAGAACTTGAGGACAAGGGAGTGCATAACATCAACCTTGTAACGGCTGACCATTTTGCACACGCTGTTGTTAAAAGTCTTGAAATTTACAAACCGAGAATTCCGATTGTATATAACTGCAGCGGATACACAAGTCCGAAAACTCTCAGTATGCTTGACGGACTTGTTGACATTTATCTTCCCGACTTTAAATATGCAGATGATTTTCTTGCGGTAAAATACTCTTCTGCACCGAATTATGTCAACACGGCTGTTGCCGCAATTCACGAAATGACTTTTCAGGTTGGTCTGCCTCAGTTTGACGATGACGGCATTATGAAAAAGGGCGTTATCGTAAGGCATCTGATTTTGCCTGCCCACACAAAGAACAGTCTTGAAGTGCTTGATATTGTAAAACGCAGATTCGGCGATCAGGTTTTATTAAGTCTTATGTGTCAGTACATTCCTATGGGCAAGGTCAGCGACAGTGAGTTTTCACGAATTAACCGTAAAATCACACGCAGAGAATATGACAAGGTAAAGCTTGAAATGATGCGACTGGGAATTGACGGCTTTACACAGGAGCTTTCTTCCGCAGATGAAAGCTATGTCCCCGAATGGGATTTTGAAGGATAATTTTGTCAGTTCGGTCATCTGAATTCCTCTTCATTTTTCAATTGGTATTGTTTACTTGGTATTATTCTCTTAGTCTTTTTCTATGGGTATTATTAGGCTTCAAATTTTGAAGTAGTCCCCTTCAAAATCTGAAGGGGACGGGTTCAAATTCTGAAGGGGGCAGGTGCAAATTTTGAAGGGTATGAGTTCAAATTCTGCACCCCTAAAATACGAATTTTTACATTCGATTTTACCGCCCGTTAAAAACAATTAAATTAACATAAAAACGGAGAGCGTCTTGCCCTCCGTTTAATTTTTATTAAAATATCTTACTGCTTTTCAACCGTTTGTGACGGTTTTACATACAGGGTTTTGTTGTTGACATAAATTACCATACCCGGTTTTGAGCCGTTTGGCTTTGACACATAGCGAACAAGTGTGCAGTCAACAGGAACCTGACTGCTATTTCTCGCCTTACTGTGATATGCCGCAAGCCGTGCCGCCTCATAGATTGCCGTGTCGGAAATCTCTTTGCCGTCCGAAACAACAATTACATGAGAACCGTGAATGTCCTTTGTGTGCAGCCACATATCGTTCTTTGACGCTGTTTTCAAAGTCAGCTTATCATTCTGACGGTTGTTTCTTCCTACAAGGATTTTAAAACCGTCGCTTGATTCAAATTCGAGCGGCGGCAAAGTTGTCTGACGGGGCTTTTTGCCTTTTTGAACCTTGAGATAGCCCTGCTCGGTAAGTTCCTCACGAATTTGTGCAAGGTCTTTTTCATTCTCCGCACGGTCAACCGTATCGAGAACCGAGTTAATATAATCAAGCTCTTCCCTACCCTTTTCAAGCTGTTCTTTGAGCATAATTTCGGCATTTTTAGCCTTGCGGTAATCCTTGTAATACTTCTGAGCATTTGCCGAAGGTGAGATTGCCGGATTAAGCTTTATGCGTAAAATTGCGTTGTTCTCATCGTAAAAGTTTTCAACATCAACATACTCCGCACCACGCTCAATGCGATAGATATTTGCCTGTAAAAGGTCACCGCATATGCGAAGATGCTCACGGTCTGCACAGCGTTCAAGCTCACTCTTCTGCTTTGCAATTTTTCGTGCAAGCCTTTCAAGTGTGTTGTTCAAAAGCTTTGTAAGGCTTTGTGATTTCACCCTCATTCTGTCACGACTGTCACGAGCTTCATAGAATCCGTCAAGCAAATCGGAGAAGCTTTCCTCACTCTCAACCTTTGCAAAATCGCCGTACTGCTCAACATTCATAAAGCAGAAGTCCATAGGCTTACCGTCCTCACGATAAACCACAACAGGCTTGCCCGAACAATCGCTGCAAACGCTTTTCAGCTTTTTGATTTCAACTGCGAGTCGGTCAAAAAGCACACCCTCAATTCTGTTTGTTGCGCCCTCCATAACCTTGTATTCAATCTCACGGCATACAATCGGAGAAACGCCCTCAATTGTCCTTAACAGCGCCTTGTTAAGCGGCATTTCCGTGTCAAGATTTTTTACGGCTGTACACACATCAAGTGCAGTACATTCAAGCAGATTCAGCTTGTTCTGCGATTCGGGAAGTTCGTATTTTATATTCGGCAGTACAAGCCTTTTACTGCTCATTGTAAGATCTACACGCCTGAGTGAATCGATGATGACACCGTTTGAATCGACAATAATTATGTTGCTGTACATACCCATAATTTCGCATACAACAGTTATCATCACAGTATCGCCGAGTTCATTCACGCACTCGAAATCGAGCATAAGAACACGGTCGCAACCGTTCTGGCGAAGTCCCACAAGCTTTCCGCCGCCGATTCTTTTTCGCAAAAGCATACAGAACATCGGAGGTTGTGCAGGATTTTCGGGTGTTGACGAACAGAAGTTCACTCTCGGTGAATTTGCTCGTGCAGAAAGCAACAGCTTTTTGTTGCCGGAAAATGTTCTCAATCCGAACACAAGCTCCTCTCTGTTCGGCTGATAAATCTGCGACACCCTTGCACCGAGAGCCTCTTTTTCTATTTCACTTTTAATATGTCTTAAAAAAATTCCGTCAAGCGCCATAGTAACTCCGTAAATTATTTGTGATATTTACCGTTTGATGAAATCTCAAACGCACGGTAAATCTGTTCGCTTAAAATCATTCTTGCCATTTGGTGAGGAAAGGTCATTCTGCTCATTGAAAGACGGACATCCGCCCGTTTTTTAACCGATTCGTCAAGCCCGTAGCTGCCGCCGATAATAAAATCAACGGTGCTTTTTCCGCTTACAGACGCATTGTCAATCAGCTTTGAAAGCTCCTCACTCGACATAGACTTTCCCTCAATACACATTGCAACAACATAATCCGAAGGCGAAATTTTTTGCATGATTCGTTTTCCCTCAGAGAAAATAACCTCATCAATCTGCGACCTATTCGGTATGTTGCTCTTAATGCGTTCTTCCGAAAGCTCAATAATATTGAATTTACAAAATGCGGTCAAGCGTTTTGCATACTCTGCAATTGCGTCGGTAAAATATTTTTCTTTGATTTTGCCGATACAAATTATGTTAATCTTAATCATATTTCTCTTGTTTGTTTAAGGTTAAAAGATGATGGCTTTTGTTGTGCTTACACTCGGAGCAACATCAAGCGAATAATCGCTTTTGTACTTCATTCCGTTTGATGTGAGCAGGTCTACGGATGTTGACATTGCAAGCGGAACGGTATTATTTTCTTCGCTGAGATGGCCGAGCATAAGTCTTAAAGTTCCCTTTTCAACAAGGTTAACAAGTTCTTTTGCACAAGCCTCATTTGAAAGATGTCCTCTGTTTGAAAGGATTCTCTGCTTTAGCGGATAAGGATAAAATCCGTTTTTGAGCATATTGATATCGTGATTTGACTCAAGCACAACAAAGTCGCTCTGCTCTGCGGCAGTTCTGACATCGGGCAACATAACGCCCATATCGGTTGCTATAAGTGCGGATTTTCCGTCGGGAGCAGTAACACGGTAACAACAGCTTTCCACCGCATCGTGGGGGGTGTCAATTCGCTGAACACGCATATTGCCGATTACAACCTCGTCAGTTATAACATCTGCATCTGTGTTTGGATCAAGCTTATTACCTGCCCTCAAAGCATTGAGCGTACCAAGACTTGAATACACCTTAAAGCCGTAACGCTTTGCAAGCACACGCAACGCACTGCAATGGTCAGTGTGTTCGTGAGTTATAAAAACCGCCCCGATACTGCCCATATCAAGTCCGTTTGCAAGCATGGCATTTTCAATCTGCTTGCATGAACGGCCTGCGTCAATCAGTACGCCTTCGCTTGCCGAACCTATGTAGTAGCTGTTACCCTTACTTCCGCTGAATAGCGGTACTGCTCTTGCCAAAACAATCAATCCTTATCTTTAGTATAACGAATATGATAACACAAATTTTAAAATTTGTAAATTATCTCACAAAAAAGCCGTTCTCACAAAGAAAACGGCTTTGATTTCTAATTAAATTTTAGTCAGGCACCGAGCTCTTGCTCGTTGTCTCCTGTAAAATACACCTTTTTGATATCTGCACCAAGTCCTCTGAACTTTTCAACAACATCTTCATATCCACGCTCAATGAACTGAATATTTGAAATCTCTGTTGTACCGTTAATTTCAAGAGCGGCAATAATCATAGCCGCACCTGCACGAAGGTCGGTTGCCTTAACGGGAGCCGCTGTGAGCGGAACACCGCCTTCAATGATTGCAAGTCTGCCCTCAACAGAAATCTGCGCACCCATTCTGATAAGCTCGCTGACATACTGATAGCGATTATCCCAAACATTCTCGTTGATGATGCTTGTTCCGGGAACGCTCATAAGCAATGCGGCAAACTGCGGCTGACAGTCTGTCGGAAAGCCGGGATGCGGCATTGTCTTGATGTTACAGCGCTTTAGCGGAGCAGATGACGCATCAACCTTGAGAGCCTCATCATATTCCGTAATCTTAACACCCATCTCACGCAGCTTTGCGCTGATTGATTCAAGATGCTTCGGTGTAATATTCTTTACCGTAATACAACCTCTTGTTGCGGCGGCGGCACACATATATGTTCCTGCCTCAATCTGGTCGGGAATAATCGAATAAGTAATTCCGTGAAGATACTCAACGCCACGGATTTTGATAACATCCGTACCTGCGCCCCTGACATCCGCACCCATTGAATTAAGGAAGTTCGCAAGGTCAACAATATGCGGTTCTCTTGCGGCATTTTCAATAATGGTCTGTCCCTTTGCCTTTGATGCGGCAAGCATAATGTTCATTGTTGCACCAACGGACACAACATCAAGGTACACATGTGTACCGACAAGGCTGTCGCATTCTGCCTCTATAATCGCACCGTCAACAAGCTGAGTTGTCGCACCGAGAGCCTCAAAGCCTTTAAGATGCTGGTCAATCGGACGCACGCCAAAGTTACAGCCGCCCGGAAGAGCCACCTTAGCCTTGCCGTACTTGCCCAAAAGTGCGCCGAGAAGATAATATGACGCTCTCATACCTCTTACAAGGTCGGTCACAGCATTGCATGTGCGGATTTTTGTAGGATCAATATATAAGGACGAACGGTTGATTCGTCTTACATTAGCACCCATCTGCTGAAGAATTCTGCTGATAAGTGATACATCGCTGATGTTAGGAATATTTTCAATCTGGCACGGTTCATCACAAAGAATAACTGCCGGAATAATTGCAACGGCTGCATTTTTCGCACCGCTGATTGTCACTTCACCCGATAATGGCTTTCCGCCGGTAACTACGAACTTCTCCAATTGTTACACCCCAATTAATGTGTAGAAGATACTTTTAACTAAATAAGCTAAATATCTGAAAATGTATATCTATATAGTGTATAAGTAAAAATCAAAAATTATACGAATCTAAAATTCATAATGAGAACTAATTTGTTACATTTTATTAAAAACGAACCCACTCGGTTACGCAGATGTAATTTAACAATTCTCTTACAGAAAATGATACTACAAAATTGTAGTAAAGTCAACGGAATAATAAAACTGTAATCTATTTTTGGGCAAGTTGTACTCAAATTATTAATTTGTTGCTTTTTTTGTTTTTAATATAACCAACCATGCTTTTTAAAACCGTTTTTTCCTAAAAAGAAGTAATTAATCAAAGCGATTTTTTGTAAAATTATTACAAATTGAAACAAGTGTTATTTTCGTGTTATCATCAGGCATCTGAGCATTTTACAATTCAAATTGAACACAGAAAAATATCGTTCCGTTATTCCTACGATAATTTTACACCTTCAATCTTCTTTTTTCAAATTTAAAATTAACTTTCTATACTATATATACTTTCCAAACGGACACAATAAACAAGTGAAACTTTGGGGCAAAAAAACTTGAAAAACATTACATTTTTTCGTGTGTGTCTATTGACTTTTTAAAAAGGAAATGCTATATTATAATTAACATATGAGCATATCTTCATATGTTCAAGTATAACTATTAACCTGAGAGAAAATTAAAGGGGACGCCTATGGAAAACAAAGAAAAAACAACCACTCCCGAAATGCCCGACATTGATGTGCTGTTTGAGCTTGCAGACCTTTTTAAGGTTTTCGGTGATTCAACCCGACTTCGCATTATGTACACCATTTCGGAAAATGAAATGTCGGTGCTCAACATTGCTGAAGCTCTCAGCATGGAGCAAAGCACAATTTCCCACCAACTGCGTGTGTTAAGGCAGAACAAGCTGGTGCGTGTTCGCCGTGAAGGAAAGCAGATTTATTACAGCCTTGACGATGACCATGTGAAACGAATCATAGAAATGGGACTTGACCATGTTCTTGAATAAGGAGGGAGACATATGAGGTACAAATATCAGCTTGACAATCTCAACTGCGCTAATTGTGCAGGCAAGATTGAGGCTAAAATTGCAGAAACAAACGGCTTTGAGGATGTGAGCTTTAATTTTGCGACAAAACTTCTCAACTTCAAAAGCGAAAAGCAGAATCCTGTTTCCGAAATTCAGGCAATCTGCGACAGCATTGAGGACGGTGTAACCGTTGTTGACAAAACTCCGAAAAATGATATCACAACAAAGGCAGAACCCGAAATCACGAAAAAGAAAATCAACCATGACACAATCTTCCTTGCAACTTCAATTGTACTTGCTGTAGTGTCCGAAATTTTCCACCTTACACTTGACGGTGTTACGGCTGTTCATTATGTTGTACTCGCAGCGTGTTTTGTTGCAACACTTCTTTCGGGTTACAAGGTATTCATCAAGGGTGCAAAAAACATTCTAAAGCTGAAAATTGACGAAACAACGCTTATGGCTGTTGCGGTAATTGCGGCATTCTGTCTTGGCGATTTTGTTGAGGCGGCAATGGTAACAATCCTCTTTTCTATCGGTGAAATTTTTGAGGATCGAGCAGTTGACGCATCCCGCCGTGACATTGAAAAGCTTGCAAACATTCGTCCCGATACAGCAACAATTATTGTTGACGGTGCGGAACAGATTGTTCCTGCCGAAAGCGTTGAAATCGGAAGTATCATTGAAGTCAAGCCATACGAAAGAGTTCCGCTTGACGGCATTATTATTAAAGGTAAAACGACTCTCGACACATCGGCTCTCACAGGCGAAAGCCTTCCTGTTGATGCAGGCGAGGGCAGTGAGGTACTCAGCGGCGCAATCAACGGCAGTAACCTTATTACCGTCAAAACCACAAAACATTTCGGCGACAGTACCGCAACAAGAATTCTTCAGCTTGTTGAAGATGCCGCCGCTCAAAAGGGCAACAGCGAAAAGCTTATTTCAAGATTTGCCTCTGTTTACACACCGGTTGTTGTACTCATTGCAGCTGCAATCGCAGTAATTCCTCCGCTTTGCGGACTCGGAGCTTTCAGCGAATGGCTATACCGTGCGCTTGTTTGTCTTGTAGCGTCATGTCCGTGTGCTATTGTTATTTCCGTACCTCTCTCCTACTATTCGGGTATCGGTGCGGCATCCGAAGTCGGTGTACTCATCAAGGGCGGAAAATATATTGAGGCTCTTGCAAAAGCAGACACATTCGTATTCGATAAAACAGGCACGCTCACAAGCGGCAAGCTCAGCGTAAACAAGGTTAATACTGTCGGTTCATACAGTGCTGACGAAGTTCTTGCTCTTGCCGCTGCAAGCGAAAAATATTCCGCTCATCCGATTGCCTCCGCAATCAGAGAGAAGGCAAACGGTCTTGAACTTCCCGAGCTTTCCGACTACAGCGAAAGTGCCGGTCACGGAACAAGCGCAGTTTACAACGGCAAAACTATTCAGTGCGGCGGTTCAAAGATTCTTTCGGACGAACAGAAGAAGATTGCAAATAAAGACGATTCTGTTTTCGTAATTTATGACGGTCAGCTTATCGGTTCGCTCAATGTCAGCGATACGTTAAGACCTGAGGCAAAAGAGGTTATCTCACAGCTTAAAACGCTCGGTGTCAAGAACACGGTAATGCTCACAGGCGACAGACAACAGCCTGCCGAAAATGTTAAAAACGAACTCGGACTTTCCGAATGTCACGCAGAGCTTCTCCCTGCTCAAAAGCTTGAGCTTTTCAAGGGCTTGAAATCAAAATCCAAGGGTGCTTGCTTTGTAGGCGACGGCATCAATGATGCCCCTGTTCTTTCGGCAAGCGACTGCGGTATCGCAATGGGATTCGGCAGTGAAGCCGCTATTGAAGCGTCAGACGCAGTTCTTGCATCAGGCACACTCAAACAGCTTCCAAAGGCAATTAAAATTGCAAGAAGTGTTATCAACACTGTCAAAGGCAACATCATCTTCGCCCTCTCAATCAAGGCTCTTGTAATCATCCTCGCCGCATTCGGTCTTGCACAAATCTGGATGTCCGTTATCGCCGACACAGGCGTCAGCGTAGTCTGCGTCCTCATAGCCGCAAGACTCCTCAAAAAGAAATATTGATTTTCTCAACAATCATTACTGTTCCCGAGCAGGTAAAACTGTTCGGGAATTTTCTTGTTATTACTCTTATACAGATACTTTTTTGGTCAGCATTTTGCTTTTGTTGTTAATCATTTATTATATCTTTTTCAGGCGATGACAGAATAATTTAAAATCCTGCAAAAAATTTAATTTATGGTCAATACTGCTCTTTACTTTTTAAGGTATTTATTGTATAATTAGCGGTAAAGTAAAAGGGTATATTTAATGTTACAAAACACCTTTTGCTCACAATAAAAAGGATAGGAGGGACAAAACATAATGATCAGCGGTGCTGAAATTATGGTAAAATGTTTGGAAGCCGAGGGCGTTGACATAGTCTTTGGTTATCCGGGTGCGGCTATCTGCCCATTTTACGATAAAATTTACGACTCGAGCATTACCCACATTCTTGTTCGTCAGGAACAGAACGCTGCTCATGCGGCAAGCGGCTATGCAAGATGCAGTAATCGTCCCGGTGTTTGCGTGGCAACTTCCGGTCCCGGTGCAACCAACCTCATCACAGGCATTGCAACCGCCTATACGGACTCTATTCCGATTGTTGCCATTACAGGTCAGGTTCGTTCCGACCTTCTCGGCAGAGATGTCTTTCAGGAAGCTGACATCACAGGAGCTTGTGAACCGTTTGTAAAGCACAGTTATCTCGTCAGCAAAACAGAAGACCTTCCGAGAGTTTTCAAAGAGGCTTTCCATATTGCCTCAACCGGCAGACCCGGTCCTGTACTTATCGACATTCCCGTTGATATTCAGGAAAATGAAATTGAAAGTTTTGAATATCCCGAAAGCGTAAACATTATCGGTTACAAGCCGAACACTAAGGGACACGCAATTCAGGTTAAAAAGGCTGTTGAGGCCATCAACGCAAGCAAGCGTCCTGTTATCGTATCAGGCGGCGGCGTGCTGAGTTCGGGTATCAAGCTTAAACTTCAAAAATTTGCAGAAACTACGGGTATCCCCGTTATTTCAACTATGATGGGCATCGGTGTTATGCCCAGCGAGCATGAGCTTTATCTCGGAATGCTCGGCACTCACGGCAAGGCTGTTGCCAACCGTGCTCTTCACGAAGCCGACCTTGTAATCGTATGCGGTGCAAGACTCGGTGACAGAGCTGTTGCGGCTCCCGACCAGATGAGTGAAAACACAAAGGTAATTCACATTGACATTGACCCTGCTGAAATCGGTAAGAATGTTAAAACAGAAATTCCGATTGTAGGCGATATGAAAAATGTCATCAATATGCTGCTTGACAGCATCGGCGATTACAAGGTTACAACAATGTGGAGCGAAACCGTAAAGAACTGGAAAAAAGACCTTTACCGTGAGCCTCCCGTATTTGACGGCTTTGTTGAGCCGAGAACACTTGTCGGTCATCTCAGCGCAATGTTCCGCTCAAAGGCAATTCTTGTTGCCGATGTAGGACAAAATCAAATCTGGTGTGCAAACAACTTCCGTATTCGTGAGGGCAGATTCCTCACAACAGGCGGTATGGGTACAATGGGTTACTCAATTCCCGCTGCAATCGGTGCAAAGTTTGCAAGACCCGACCGTGATGTTATTGTAATCTGCGGTGACGGCAGTTTTCAGATGGGGCTTAATGAGCTTGCGACTATTGCAGGCAATCAGCTCGGAATTAAAATCATCATTATGAAAAACGCACGACTCGGAATGGTTCGTGAACTTCAGGACAAACACTACGGCGGCAGACACTCCGCAACAATTCTCAACGGTGATCCCGACTTCTTGAAGATTGCCGATGCTTACGGCATTGACCATGCAGAGGCTCATTCAAACAAGGAAGCCGAAAACATCATCAAGGGTATTGTTGATTCGGAAAAACCGTTCATTCTTGTTTGCGATGTTCACCCCGACACTCCGTCAATTTAATGAGGTGATAAAATGCAGTATACATTATCAATACTTGTTGAAAATCAGGCGGGCGTTCTTTCAAAAATTTCGGGACTTTTCTCTCGCCGAGGTTTTAACATCGACTCACTCGCAGTAGGTGTTACTCAGGACCCGTCGGTTTCCCGAATCACAATCGTTGCAAACGGTGACGAGTACATTGTTGAACAGCTTGAAAAACAGCTCAACAAGCTCATTCCCGTTATTAAGGTAAAAAGGCTTAACGAGGGCGAATTCATCAGCCGTGAGCTTGTATTAATCAAGGTTCACTGCGCCGCCTCAAAAAGAGCCGAAATTGTCAAAACGGTTGAAATTATGCAGGCGAAAATCGTTGATGTATCCCCTTCGTCAGTTACCGTTGAGTACTGCGAATGCGCAAGCCGCGTCAACACGCTTGTTGACTTACTCAAGCCTTATGGTATCCGTGAGATTGTAAGAACAGGTACTGTTGCCATTGACAGAGGCACAGCTTCGGTTTCCGTTTAATCTTACAGTTAGCATATATTTTAATTTATATGCCGCGTTTGCGGTAAGGAGGACTTTAATATGAAAGACTACACAAAAAACATGACAGCACCAATCTACTATCAGTCAGATTGCAACCTTGACCTTCTCAAGGGTAAGAAAATTGCTATTATCGGTTACGGCAGCCAGGGTCATGCACACGCTCTCAACCTCAGGGATTCAGGTTGCGATGTAATCATCGGTCTTTACAAAGGCAGCAAGAGCTGGGCAAAGGCTGAGGCACAGGGCTTTAAGGTATATACATCGGCAGAGGCTGCAAAGCAGGCTGACATCATCATGATTCTTATCAACGATGAAAAGCAGGCAGCTCTTTACAAGAACGACATCGAGCCAAACCTCGAAGCAGGCAACATGCTTATGTTCGCTCACGGCTTTAACATTCACTTCGGTTGCATCAAGCCTCCAAAGGATGTTGATGTTACAATGGTAGCTCCTAAGGGACCGGGTCACACAGTTCGTTCAGAGTATCAGGTTGGTAAGGGTGTACCTTGCCTCGTTGCTGTTGAACAGGATGCTACAGGTCAGGCTAAGGATCTCGCACTTGCATATGCACTCGGTATCGGCGGTGCAAGAGCCGGCGTTCTTGAAACAACATTCAGAACAGAAACAGAAACAGACCTCTTCGGTGAACAGGCTGTTCTTTGCGGCGGTGTTTGCGCACTTATGCAGGCAGGTTTTGAAACACTTTGCGATGCCGGTTACGACCCAAGAAATGCTTACTTTGAGTGTATCCATGAGATGAAGCTCATCGTTGACCTTATCTATCAGTCAGGTTTTGCAGGCATGAGATATTCAATCTCTAACACAGCTGAGTACGGTGACTACATCACAGGTCCAAAGATCATCACAGAGGATACTAAGAAGGCTATGAGAAAGGTTCTTTCTGACATTCAGGACGGTACATTTGCTAAGGACTTCCTCCTTGACATGAGCGATGCCGGTTCACAGGTTCACTTCAAGGCTATGAGAAAGCTCGCTGCCGAAGCTCCTGCCGAAGTATTCGGTAAGGAAGTTAGAAAGCTCTACAGCTGGTCTGACGAAGATAAGCTCATCAACAACTAATGTTTTTTAGTTCGTGAAGTTAGTTTGATATATTCAAACTTCTATCGCCCGAGCATTACATAGTACGAATTTAGGGTAGCTTGATTTTCAAGCTACCCTTTTTGCGAGTACCTCGCTCGTAGTTCGTGTAGGTAGTTTGTGATAATTTACAACTACTTGTTCCCGAGCTTAACATAGTTATAATTTTCAAGCTACCCTTTTTGCGAGTACCTCGCTCGCAGTTCGTGTAGGTAGTTTGTGATAATTTACAACTACTTGTTTCCAAGCGTGACATAGTACAGATTAACGGTTCAGTCAATTTGGCTAAACCGTTTTTGTTGCGCAATAAAAGGGTTCAGCTTTTTACGGCTGAACCCTTTTGCAGTTAAATCTTATCAATTTTGACAATCAATATTTGTCGTAAGAAAAAGCGTTATATGAATCAAGAAGGTTCTGTTTCTTCTGTGTTTCACTATAATTATTCCAAAGTTTTGGATAGCCGTCAACAGAACAGTGAACAAACTGACTGTACATATGTGCATTTACACAATTACCGAGTACACTCACATTTGTGGCATTATATGCCTGTTTTGTTGTTCTTCCGGTATTATTGTAATAATGGTATTCCAATCCCCGACTTTCAAGAGCCAAATGAGCAGAAGAGTATCCACGAACAACCAAAACTGTGCCGTCATAATTCAATGTATAGTTTTCGCGTTCAAGATAACGGTCAACATTTGAGGTTGACAATTCAACGGCATTAATTATATATTTCTTAGCAGATTTGTCATAGAAATAAGTCAGTTGATTCGGGATATAAGTTCTATAATCATCAAATCCGACTAACGAAAACTTTCCGTCCTTAAAGGTATACACCTTTGCATTCAAATAGTATTCCTTATCTCCTGCTTCCTGTACTATAAGCTCGGAAACACCGTCAAAATCGAGATCGGCAAACTGCACACCAGCCAAAGCAACATTTCCTACCTTGAGTTCAGGTAACCATTCCGATTCATGCTTGAGCAGATAATCTATGTATGCATCTCTTGTTTTATCTGTAGTCTTATACTTAAATGTCACACCTGACGGATTATAGATACTTGTAAATTTCTTGCCGTCCTTAGAAACACATCTTACGGTATAAGTGTAGGTCTGTCCTGCTTTTACATTTTTATGAGTGTAATAATTATTTGTTGTATCAGCAAGCTTTTTCCACGAACCTTTTTCTTTTACATAAATACGATACTTTGAATTATCTTCGCAAACATCTGTCCATGAAACTGTAATTCCGCCATGCATTGAGTCAACACGAACAATCTCCGGACATTCATTGCCTAAATTCGCCTTAGAACCTTTTGTGTCATAACCGCTCTGAAAAACTTTGCCGTTACTTGAAATGCAACGAACAGTATAAATATACTGACCATTTACGGAATTATCTTTTATGCTTAGTTCTCTTGATACAAGTCCCTTGTCAAGATAACTTGTACCTTTTGTATCTACAAGTTTATTCCAACCGGTAGCATCCTTATAATATACACGATATTTTTCAGCACCTGCAACCTTATTCCACGCAAGCTTGATACCGTCATATGTATATTCTGCCTTTGATATTTTCGGTGTGGCAACATATTTTGCGCTCATTCCCACAGGGTCATAACCGCTCAAATACTTTTTAGCGTCGGAACTGATTGCTCTTACAGTGTATGTATAGGTCTTATTCGGCTGTAAATTTTTATGTGTTACAACACCTGTTTTGGTATCGCATACTTTTGTCCAGCCCTTACCTTCTGTTTTGCAGTACAATCTGTAATTTGTATTGTTTTCAGTCTCCCAAATCACCTTAATACCGCCGTTTACAACATTGGTTTCAAGTATTTTAGGAGCTTGAATATATCTGATACTTAAGCCTTTTGGGTTAAATCCACTCTCAAAACTCTTTCCGTCATCACTTATACACCTCACGGTATAAGTATAGGTTCCCACATCAACAGATTTATCAACTATAGAATTAGAAGTCGTATCTGATACTCTGAACCAATCTGACGAATTTTTCTGGTAAATTCTATACTTTGATGCACCGTTTACTTTGTTCCATGTAATTTTCACACCGCCGTTTACATTTTCAAGCTTTGAAATTTCGGGGGCGGCAATATATTTTACACTTTTGCCCTTTGAATCATAACCGCTTGTAAAGCTCTTTCCGTCAGCAGAAATACATCTTACAGTATAGGTGTAATTCCTGCCCGATGAAACATCCTTGTCGATATATGATGTTGAAGTTGTATCGACCATTCGTGTCCAACCTTTACGGCCCTTGTAGTAAACTCTGTACTTAGCCGCACCATTCACTTTGTTCCATGTCAGCTTTACACCGCCGTAAACGCTTTCGGCTTTTGAAATTTTCGGAGTTGCCAAGCTTGCCCTTGCAACCTGTGCATACTGCACGGGTGTGTTAAGCGGTTCAACCGCATTTGCAGAAACTGCCGAAACCGCAACCGCAGACATCGACATTACCGCCGCCATGGCTATAGGTAAAAACTTTTTCATATCTATCCCTCACTTTGTAAATATTCTACGCATTATTAAAATCTTTCGCTAAATTTTTATGCAAGTTAATTGTAACATTAAATGATATAAAAAGCAATACATCTTGATAAACTATCACAAATTTTTTAAGCTAAAATAAATAAACCGCTCTCAATAACGAGAACGGCTTTTATAGGGATTATTTAATTTGTAAATTACTCAAAATGATTTCTGCGTTTTGCAAAAATTACTGCACAACCTGCAAGCATTGCAACAAGAAGAATTACAGCAACGCTGTTCTGTCCTGTTTGAACTGCACCGCTGTTATTCTGTGAATTGCTCAGTGTGTCATTTGTAGCTGTGTCGCTTGTTGAAACAGGCTTAGTCGCCGAAGTTGCAGAAGTTGTATCGGGTACTGTTACAGGTTCGTCAACTGTTGCAACCGAAGTTGTAGGCTCAGTAGGAACAGTTGTATTCGGTTTATTAGATTCCAAACCAAAATTCATTTTTGACAATTCTTCAAGAATACTATCGTCAATAACTCCGCTTTCATAAGCCTCTTTAATTGAGTAAACATTGCCATTCTTATAAAGCATAACATCATCGCCATGGTTGTAATAATAAGTATAGTCACCAATTGTTTGTTCAATCATAACGCCTAAACTCATAAAGGGTATATTTCTAAAACATACTGTTTCATCACTTGTAGAACCAACAATTTCGACATTCAAATATTCAGGTGCTTTGCCATTGTAATATTTATTTATAATTACACGCTTTATTTCTGAAAGGAGAGCTCTATCTTCACCCTTTGGGGTAACATCTATCTTACCCCAAAGATTTCCCCAAGTGTATAATTCATAGAGCATATCATCATCAATTACACCTGTTTCATAGGCATCTGACAAGGTATATACTTTATTATTCTTGTATAACAAAACGGGACAATCTCTCGGATAAGAAACAGTATAATCACCTATATCGAATTCCACTTCATCTGTCCAGTGTGTAAAACTATCCATAAAATCGAAATACACGCCACCGTCACTGGCTGTACCATATATTCTTACTTCAATAAAATCAGGCTTTTCATCGCCATAATATGTATCTAACATAGCCTGTTTAATATCTGAAATCAAGTCTGGATCAGAAGTTTCATCAGGTGTAGCAGCAAAAGCTGTTGTTACAACCGAAAAGCACATTACAAATGCTATCAATGCAGTTAAAAGTTTTTTCATTTTTATTTCCTCATCTTTTATTTATTCTATCTGTAATAATGGTATACGCAACAGATATTCAATTTACTTCATTATACCGCTAAAATATATGTAATGCAATATAGTTGCTAAAAATTTAGCAAAAATAATTCTGCTCAAATGAAAATGCCACTCTCATAGCGAAAGTGGCATAAATGTTAATTTTAGTTGTCAAATCAAACTGGGTGAACCATATTTTTCTTGTCAAGCTTGTCGCCGTTGATGCCAACCTTGGCATTTCTTCTCTTTTCAAAGAAGTCGAGAGCAACCTTCGGGAACTGTGCATAAGAAAGAACATCCTCAGGCTGTTCAATCCACTGCTCAATCTCGCCACGGAGCTTATCAAGCTCAGGCTCAAGCTGATCTGCAGGACGACCTTTGATAATCTTCTTGTCACCGATAATCTTCTTCTGAAACTGAGGATCAATCGGCATTGGAGTTGTACCGTACTCACCGGCAACAAGTCCCTTGAACTCGTTTGTGCACATTGAGTAGCGCTTGCCTGTGATTACATTGAATACAGCCTGTGTGCCGACAATCTGTGATGTCGGAGTAACAAGCGGAGGATAACCTGAATCCTTACGAACACGGGGTACTTCTGCAAGAACTTCGTCAAGCTTGTCTTCCTTACCGGCCTGCTTGAGCTGTGAAAGAAGGTTGGAAAGCATACCACCGGGAACCTGATAGATAAGAGCGTTAGCGTCTGTTGCGAGCATCTTAGGATCAAGAAGTCCTGACTTGATGTACTTCTCACGGAGAGTCATGAAGTAAGCACGGATGTCAGAGAACTGTTTAAGGTCAAGACCTGTGTCGAACTCTGTGCCTGAAAGAGCGGCAACCATTGACTCTGTAGGTGCGTGTGATGTACCGAGAGCGAGTGGGCTGATTGCTGTGTCAATGCCGTCGGCACCTGCCTCAACACCCTTTAAAAGACACATTGATGCAAGACCTGATGTGTAGTGGGTGTGGAGCTGAAGCGGAAGCTCCGGAACAGCGGCTTTGATAGCCTTTACAAGGCTTTCGGTTCTTGTCGGAGTAAGAAGAGCAGCCATATCCTTGATACAGATTGAATCTGCACCTGCGTCTGCAATTCTCTTAGCATACTCAACATAGTATTCATCTGTGAATACAGGACCTGTTGTGTAGCTGATAGCAACCTGTGCATGACCGCCTTCTTTGTTAGCGGCCTTGATAGCTGTTTTAAGATTCTTGATGTCGTTAAGAGCATCAAAAATACGGATAATGTCAATACCGTTTGCGATTGAACGCTGAACAAGGTACTCAACGCAGTCATCGGCATAGTGACGATAACCGAGCATATTCTGTCCTCTGAAAAGCATCTGGAGCTTTGTGTTAGGGCAATGCTCTCTGATTGTGCGGAGTCTGTCCCACGGATCTTCGTTTAAGAATCTGAGGCATGAGTCATATGTTGCACCGCCCCAGCATTCGAGTGAGTAATAACCGATTTTATCGAGTTTGTCAAGAACAGGGAGCATTTCCTCTGTTGTCATTCTTGTTGCAATGAGTGACTGATGAGCGTCACGCAGAGCAGTTTCGGTAACTCTGATTTTTTTTGCCATTTTACAGCATCCCTTTCTCCGAATTATTGATTAGTTAAGTGTTACGAGAACCTTACCTGAGTCAACAGACTCACCCTTTGCAACATCAACTGTTGCAACTGTGCCATCCTGCGGAGCCTTAACGGGAGTTTCCATCTTCATAGCCTCGATGAATACGAGGTCATCTCCGGCCTTAACAGCCTGTCCTGCCGAAACAACAACATTAACAACTGTACCGGGCATAGGAGCCTTTATAACAACAGAACCCTGAGCGCCTGCGGGAGCTGCCGGCTTTGCTGCAGGAGCGGGAGCGGCTGCCGGAGCAGGAGCGGCTGCTGCGGGAGCTGAAGAGCCACCGAGTTCTTCAACCTGAACATCATATGCTGTGCCGTTAACTGTAATTCTTAAATTCTTCATTTTTAGTATCCCCTTTTATTTTAACAAGTAATCATTTATCAGATAGTTGAATGCTTCTTTGAAAGTGTTGAAACACGCTTGCCCGAGAGCATATCAAGAGCAGAAATAAGAGTCTGACGGAGCTGAGCTTCTTCAACAATACCGTCAACATAGCCGTTCTGAGCGGCATTGTAAGCAGAAAGATTCTCGTCAGCAAACTTCTGAGCAACCTCAGCCTGCTTATCTGTGGCAACATTCATAACTTCGGGAGCCATAATGAATGCGGCAGCCTCAACATTAACAGGTGAAATAACTGCATCGGGAAGTGCGTAAACAACATCTGCATTAGCGCCTGTGCCAGCAAGAGCAACATAGCCTGAACCGATTGCCTTGCCTGTAACAACAGAAATCTTGACTGTTGTTGCCTCAGCATAAGCGGCTGACGCCTTTGTTGCCGACTTGATTGACTCAAAGCCCGGGCAGTTTACGAATGTTACAACAGGGAGTGAGAAAGCGTCGCAGAAACGAACAAACTTTGCTACCTTGTTTGCAGACTTGCAACCAAGCTCCTTGCCCTTTGTAACAACAATACCTACAACCTGACCGCCGAGTCTTGCAAAACGAACATTTGCTTCCTTACCGTAATCATTGAAGAGCTTTACAATACTGTTGCCATCAACTGTTCTGCTGACTACACAACCGCAACCGTCCTCTGCCGGAGCTTCTTCAAATGACTGAGGAGCCATTGTGAGGTTATTTGACGGAAGATAAAGGATAAGTTCCTTTGCAGCCTTGATTGCCTTGTCTGCATCGTCACAAACGATTGAGGCAATACCGTTTTCAGCATTGTAAGCAGCATCGGAATGCTTGCCTGTTACCGAAAGTGAAAGCTGTGCGTCTTTGCTCATAATAACGATGTCTGCGCTTGCGGCGTTAAGAGCGTTTGTTCCGAGGCAAGTGCCGAGAACAACCGAAATCTGCGGTACAACACCGGAAAGTGACGCAGCCGCATTGAGAACATCACCGCAACCTGCGAGAAGCTCTGTACCCTGCTTAAGTCTGCCGCCAACGCTGTCATAGAAACCTACAACAGGAGCGCCTGTCTTGAGTGCAAGACCATACAGCTTTTTAAGCTTAGCAGCCTGTGCCTTACTCATGGCACCGCCGCAAATGTCGCTGTTCTGTGCAAACGCATAAACAGGCATACCTTCTACTGTTCCAAAGCCTGCAACAACCTCGGCAAAACCTTCACCGGATTTTGCAAAGGCATCAATTTCACAAAAGCTGTCTGCATCAAAAAACGCCGTAATTGTCTTATAAGCGGAAGTTGCGGCAATTTCAGCCTTTGCCTGATTGATCTTTTCAATACTCATCTTAAAATCCTCCAATACCATGTATTGAATATGCACGAAAACTAAGCGTGCATACTAATTTTCTACACAATACATTATACTCTATAATCTTCAAAAGTACAAGAAAAACACGCTGTACTATTTCAATTTTGAACACATTTAATAGTTATTACACCAAAACCGTAAATTTATTGTCGAATTAACGAATAGTTTTATTGACCGTTTCGGAAGTATTTTTCAAAAACGGAAAATTAAAGCTGTTTGCCGTTTAAAAACGGGTTTGCAAGCAGTTTTTTAACCTCTTGTTCGGTCAAATCTCTCCAGTCGCCCTGTTTGAGCATACCCATTTTTACTCCGCCGATCTGGGTGCGTTTGAGTCTTGCAACCTCAAGCCCGACAGCCTCGCACATTCTTCTGATTTCACGGTTCTTACCCTCGTGAAGAATCATTTCAAGAACTACTCTGCCCTGCTCCTTGTGAATTACACGGACATATGCAGGAGCGGTTTTTCTGCCGTCAAGCTCAACGCCTGTTTCAAGCTTTACAAGCTGATCCTCGTCAATTGACGGTCGAACGGTTACTCTGTAAATCTTGTAAACATTGTTTTTCGGGTGCATAACCTTGTTTGCAAAGTCACCGTCATTTGTAAAAACAAGCATACCCTCGCTGTCTTTGTCAAGTCTGCCTATCGGATAAACTCGCTCGCCGACATTCTCAACAAGCTGTGCAACACACTTTCTGCCACGCTCATCATTCATTGTGGTAATGAATCCACGGGGCTTGTTGAGCATAATATATCGGTAATTACCGCCCTTCGGCACAACAATCCTCTTGCCTCTTACAAACACCTTGTCTGTAGGAAGAACCTTATCGCCGAGAATTGCGGTTTTGCCGTTCACCTTGACATGACCGCCGAGAATAAGCTCCTCGGCCTTTCGCCTTGACGCAATACCGCATTGCGCTATGAATTTCTGAAGTCTTATAGGTTCAATTTTAGCCATATGTAAATTCCTTTTTATTAAAATTTTCTGTATATTTAAGCTGTCACGAAAACAGATTTCCTATTGCCGAAAATATTGACACACTTTTTTTATCCGATTTAATCTTTTCGCCTGCAACAATGCTGCATTTATAAAGCAGCTTTCCGCCGAGTGTGTATTCAATTCTGCCAACCGATTCGTTCTTTTCAATCGGAGCATACAAAAAGCTGTCTATGAAGATTTTTTTCTTGATTTTATCGCAGTCCTCACGCTTTAAAACGATTGTGTTGTTCTTCTCACCTGTAACCGTTACGCTGTCCTTATCACCGCCCACGCACGGAATATCGGCACAAAAGTCAGCGTCCTTGCAGTCAACTCCCCTGTACTTTTCAAAAGCGTAATCATAAAGAGAAATATGGTCATTCCAATCGTTGCGGTCATTCAGCGTGACGCACACGAGCGTTACACCGTCTTTTTTTGCAGAGGAAACAAGGCACCGCCCTGCCACCGTTGTATAGCCTGTTTTTCCGCCTGTACAGTAGGGATAAAGCGACAAAAGCCTGTTATGATTTGCATATGCGGTTTTCTTTGATTTCGGTTCAAGAAATTCAACGGTCACGCTCTTCTTAGCCGTAAGATTTGCAAAATCGTCATTTTCAAGTGCATATGACATAAGCAGAGCCATATCCTTTGCACTTGAGTAATGGTTATCATCGTCAAGTCCGCTCGGCGTTACAAAATTGGTATTCGTCATACCGATTTGCTTTGCCTTTTCATTCATTCGTTGTGAAAACTTTTCGGGACTGCCCGAAATTGTATATGCCGCCGCATTAGCCGCATCATTACCCGACGCCATCATCATTCCTGACGCAAGGTCCGAAAGTCGGACCTTTTCGCCGACTTTAAGATACATCGAACTGCCCTCGGCAACCATTTCCTGTTTGAAGGTTACTTCGCTGTTACAGGATGCCGCCTCCTCAAGCGTTATGAGCGAGGTCATAATCTTTGTGGTGCTCGCAGGCTTCATTCTTTCATCTGCATTTTTTGAACAGATAACCGTGTTGTTATCGGGACAATAAAGGACAAATGCCTGTGCAGAAGTTGTGGGAGGAGTATCCTCCGCAGTTTTTGCGCCCATAAGCACAAACGGCATAACAAAGCACACCGCAAGCGAGATTATTTTTTTCATAAGGACACCCCCTGCATAAATCTATGCCGAGGGGTGTTGCAATATTACGAATCAGCCGTCAATATCGTCCTGTGTGATTTCGGAAAAATCGTCTGCGGATTCGCTCTTATCCTTTTTGAAAACTCCCTTTACCTTTTTGAGAACATCGGGAATCATATTAACGAGCTTGTCGGCTGTACCTTCTTCCCTGTCAACGGAAACAAGCCTTACATCGCCCTGATAAACGGTAAGAAATGCAACAGGCTGAATTGTCACACCTGCACCGCTGCCGCCGCCAAAGCAGTCTTTGTTTTCCTTTTTGGTAGGCAGATCCGAACCGCCTGCCGCAAAGCCGTAGCTTACCTTTGAAACAGGAATGATGAGTGTGCCGTCAGGCGAAGTTATAGGCTCGCCGATAATAGTATTGACATCAATCATTTCCTTGATTTTTTCCATTGTGGTATCCATTAAACTGCCGATAGGATGTTCCATAGCCATTCTCCTTTTTCAACAATATTTATATCAATCATTTTTAACTTCTGCAAGAAGTTTAATCCCCTTGATTCCGTGCTTAACGGCAAGACCGATAAGTCGGAATGCGAAAATTCTTGCGGCAAAGTCAAAGTTAATTTCTGTTTCTGCTTTTTCCGAAAAATTCGGATTTATGTCAACTCCGTAACCTTTGCATTTTACAACACGGAGAATTGTGCCTACTGCCGGATAAACAACGGCACAGTACTTGCCGTATTTTATAGCCGTGTCAGCCGCATCGTCACCTGCAACGCTGATACTCAACGACAATTTTTTAACCAGTATGTGGCTGAAAAAATCCTGCAATGCCGATACTGCAAGCTCTGCAACTTTTTTTATCAGGTTCAAAAGCCACTCAATACCGTATTTTTTTATAAGGCTCGGCTTTTTTTCTGTCGCTTTTTTAGGTTGTTCGGTTTTCTGAGTTTGTTTTTTTGCTTTTTTCTTCTTCTTTTCCTTTTTGGGTTTTGCCGGCACAAGCTGAAGCTTTACAAATCCGATATACACGGCGCACCAAAACTCCTCTTTATATGATGCACGCAAAGTAATCGGAATAAACATCACAAGCGCAATAAACAGCACAATTCCGAGTAGGATATATAGCCAAAGCAAAGGGAATTCCCCCTAAATTTTACTGCCTGTCAACAGGCTGATCGGCAAACAAATCAATCTGCTCATTGCCGTTTTCAGTCTTTTCCTGTTCTTCACCGTTTTCTTCGGACTCCTTGTCCTCATCACCCTCGGGGAGCGGAGGAAGTTCGTCAAGACTTGAAATGTTAAAGCAACGCAAAAAGTTCTCGGTTGTGCCGTAAAGCAACGGTCTGCCCGGTAGCTCAAGTCTGCCCTTTTCTTCAACAAGTCCCTTTGTTGTCAAGCTGCCGATTACACCACTGCAGTCAACACCACGCACCTGCTCAACAAAAGCCTTTGTAACAGGCTGATTGTACGCAACAACTGCAAGAACCTCAAGAGCCGCCTGTGAAAGCGGAGTGTTTCTTCTCAAATCCATAACGGTGCGAATCTGCGGAGCAAATTCCTTTTTTGAAACCATCTGACAGGAATTGTCAAGCAATATTATAGTTATGCCCCGCCCTGACGCCTCATAATCATCAATCAGTGCAGAAATATGCTCTTTAACCTTTTTTTCGGAAATTTCAAGTGCCTGCGCTATTCGGGAAAATTCAACCGACGCACCGTTTGCGAACAAAATCGCCTCAATCGCACCACGAATATTTTCAACAGCCATTACTGCACCTCCTCATTTTCATTGTTTTCGTCCTCGTCAACCTGTGGCAAAGGCATTGCGTTTTTATCCTCAATCATATGAACAACTGCATTTTCACCGCTGCCATCAATTCTGATACGCTTGCCCTTTACCAGCTCCAGCGTTGCAAGAAATGTTGCCACAAGGTCGCTTTTGCCCTCGCACACCTCAAAAATTTCGTGATATTCAAGCCTTTTGCCGTGCCAGAGCCTTCTCATAAGATGGATAATCTTACTGTTTACAGACACGATTTTATGCGACACAATACCCGAAAATGCGTCTTTTGACGGCGGAAGCTTACGCTTGCCCCGTCCGACTGCGCTGACATATGCCTTTGCGATATCCTCACTCGGATGAATACGGTTGTAAGTCAAGTCAAATTCAACAGGAGATGCATCTCGGTAAAAGCTGTCAAAGTCATAAATATCGCCGAGTTTTGCCGCCATTTCACGGCAAACGGCATATTCAAGAAGCTGTCCCGAAAGTTCTTTCTTGAGTTCTTCAGCTTCTTCCTCATATTTTGGCAGGAGCATTACAGACTTGATATAAACAAGCCTTGACGCCATTGTCAGAAATTCCGATGCGATATCCATCTGATTTTCCTGCATCATATTAATCTGCTCCATGTACTGGTCGAGCAATTCGGAAATGCTGATGTCGTAAATATCTATTTTGTTTTTAGAAATCAGCGTCAGCAAAAGGTCAAGAGGGCCTTCAAATGCCGACAGCTTATATTGAAGTTGTTGTGTTTCCATAAATAATTTTCAGTTATGATTTGATGTTACGAATGATTTTGAAATCAACCGACAAACGGCATATACGGCAGGCTTGCAAGCCAGCTGATGAAGTTAAGAATCTGATTGCTGAGCCAGTTAATCGGAGTGTTGAGAATTCCCACATACAAGAGAACAAAAAGGCCAATGAAGAAATACATCTGATATCTGTAAAAGAATTCAACAGCCTTGTCGGGTAAAAATACGAACAGAACCTTTGAGCCGTCAAGAGGCGGAATTGGGATAAGGTTGAACACTGCAAGTCCGACATTGCACGAAATATAGAAACTCAAAAACTGAACAATGTAATCGCCGATTGTTGAAAGCGGAAAAGCGCCTGTAAAAAGGATAATCGGATAGTAAATGAGAAGTCCGACAAAAGCTGCAACGATATTTGCAATCGGACCCATAATTGCGGTGATTGCCATACCGACCTTTGGATTTTTAAAATTCCTCGGATCAATCGGAACAGGCTTTGCCCAACCGAATCCGAACAAAAGCATACACAAAGCACCCATAGGGTCAATGTGGCTGAGTGGATTAATTGAAAGTCTGCCTCTGCCCTTTACCGCCTTATCACCGAGAAGTGACGCAGTAAAAGCGTGCGCCCATTCATGGAACGGGAGAATTAAAAATATAATAACGAGTACAGCCAATATTTCGGCAATTACCGAGCCGAAATCAAGGTTGCCGTTTCTGATGCCGTTAAGTAATAATGAGAGCATAAGAGCCTCCTGAAATCTGAATTTTTAGGTAACAATCGTGTAACTATATTTATTCCTAATTATATAATATATCGTCAAAAATTACAAGAGCAAAAAACAAGTTAAGAAATTTTCAAAAAACACTTGCATTTTCTCTCATTTTCTGTTATTATAACAAAGTTAGAAATAGAATTAGTTTTCTTTAAGGAGGTGCAGACGCATGGCAAAATGTGAATTCTGCGGTAAGGATGTAAAGTTCGGTATTAAGGTATCTCACTCACACAGAAGATCAAACAGAACATGGAAGCCCAACGTACAGCGTGTTAAGGCTATTGTTGACGGTTCACCAAAGCGTGTATATGCTTGCACCCGTTGTTTGCGTTCAGGTAAGGTTACCAGAGCTAACTGATTTTACAGATTACGAAACAGCTCCACTATTTACGGTGGAGCTGTTTTTTTTTTGTATTTTTATCAGGATTTTAAACCTCAATCACAGCACAGAAAGAGGGCTGACCTTTGTTTGGTCAGCCCTCTTAATTATTAGTCTTTATCAGCCGTTAAAGGATTTCTTCTTTCTTACGAAGAACGAACATTACACAAGTTGAGCCGATGAGAAGTGTAAGAATTACAACAGCCAGAGGAGCTTCACCTGTCTGAACAGCAGCATTTGCATTGTTATTGTTGCCGTTGTCAGATGTATCCGGAGTGTCGGATGTTGAGCTGATTTTCTTTGTTACAGGCTGTGTTACAGATGTTGCATCCTGTGAAGTTACAGGAGCAATTGTATCCTTAGTTGATTCCTGCGTTTCCTCTGTAGCCTTAGTAGCCTCAGTAGATGACTCTGCGGTTGAAGGCTCGGCTGTTGTCGGTTCTGCATAGGTTGAAGGAGTAAGCTCAGTTGAAAGATCATTTTTTGCTGCCGCAGCAACAGGATCTTTCTTAACTACTTCTTTATCAACAAGAATAACTTCTTTTGAACCGTCAGTCATTTCTGTGTCCGGATTTACTTCCGAAACACGAAGCACCTCAACAACAAGGTCAACCGTTGTAGAAACAGGGGCAACCTTTGAAACGTCTTTAACATCAAAAACAACTGTTGCAAAAAGCGTCTTTTCGCTAAAGTCATAAAGACCGAGATTACTTGCACCGAATCTTACATAACCAACGCCTTCCGACTTATTCTTGAAGTTTACATATACACCTCTGCCGTCCATTGTCGGGCAAACCGACTTAGCAGTATTCACATCAGCAACCGAAAGGATTGAAGGGTCATAAGAAATGTGCCACTGCGTGTCAAGCACATTCTTTGGAGACTGCATATTATATGTAACCGTTACCTGATTTGTAACTGCATTATACTTTGCACTTGCCATTGGGAAGTAATTAGATGTTGCATTTACTGTAAGAGCAAGCGAAGATTCAGCAGACGATGTTGTACCCTCTGTTGCAGCAGCACCATCAGTTGCAGACTCGGTTGTTTCCGATTCTGTTACAGCCTCTGTTGTTGATTCAGCTGTTGTTTCCTCACCCGATGGATTGTACTCTGTCGGGAACACACCGTCTTTGCCGTAATAATCGCCGGCCTTGAGGTCTGCCTTTTTAGGAGCATTGCCGTATTCACCGTTACCGTAGTAATAGAACCACTCACCGGCAAAAAGCAATTCATCCTTATCGTTCTCGGAAGTAAATTCAGGATTGATAATATAAATCATATTGTCAAAGCTTTCAACACCGTTGGGATAATAATCAGACTCGCCTTTTTTATAACCTTTAAAATTAATATCGGTTGTTCGATAAGCAAGTTTATATTCAGGATTTGTCGGATCGTCTGTACCCTTAAGAGCGTTGTTCCAAATTACTTTATCAACATCGGTCGGTACATCAGAACAGTAAACATTTTTGATATCAGCATTGCGAGCTGAATAACCCGGCCACGCTGAAGGAGTATCCGAACCGTTTTCCCAATAAACACCTGCATCAGATGTATATTTGTTTTCCCAGTCATCAGGCTTGCAGAAATATATATGGTAGGTTTCAGTGCCCTCAGAAGGCACATAACTGCCTTCATCGTCCGTATCGGCAGAAACGCTTATTGCAGCAACCACTATCATTGCCGCTGTGAGCATAACAGCCAATAAAAGACTGATAACTTTTTTGGACATTTGTATTTCCTCCTTATGAATTTCCGACACCATACTTGCATCTGTATGCTTATTATAGTATAAAACGCAGTAAAAATCAAGTGTTACAGGGAATTTTGAGCCTTAATCTCAATGTAATAACAACCAAATTTTTGTGTTAAATTCCACCAAATTTGCATTTTATGGAATTTTGGCATATTTTCAACCGTAATTTCCGCTTATTCAGTCATACATAAGAGAACAAATAATAAACAGTAATGCAAAAATGCCCTCCAAAGCGGAGGGCATCAAATAATTATGTATAATTATTTAAGATTATTCAAATCTCTTGCGTGTGTAAAGAACTGCACCGCCTGCAACGAGGAGAACTGCGAGAACTGCAGCTGCTGTTGTAGCACCTGTCTGAACTGCGCTGTTGTCTGTGCTATTTGCTGTGTCAGCAGTTGAAACTGCGTTTGCAGAAGATGTTGGGTTCTGACCTGCAGTAGGAACTGTGTTCTTTGTAGGATCTGTGTTGTTGTTATTTGACGGAGTTGTTGTTGTAGGCTGATCAGGTGTAGCAGGTTTTGCATTCTTGTCTACTGTCTGAACAAGACCTGCTTCCTTAGCCATATCATAGTTAGGAAGTGAACCGTACTCGTACTTGCCTGTTTCTTCGTTAAGACCATAGTAGAAGTAGAACTCACCGGCATATGTTTCCTTACCTGTGACACTTACAGAAGTGTTGCTAGGGTCTATAACATAAATCATGTTGGTGAGGTACATTGAGATACCCCAGTCAGGATCCTCAAAGAAGTTGTCAGCAAATTTACCGAGGAATGTCTTGTCATCACCGTCAAATGCTTCCTGAGCCTTTGCCCAAAATTCGCCGTCAAGCAAATTGTCATAATATTCATTGTCGCCTTCCGAATAGTACTGACAAGAAACATCGGCAGTCTGCTTAGCAGCCTTAAACTGATCCTCACTAAACTCGTAAGTTACTTCACCTGTTGCGGCATCTTCTGTCCTTTGACCGCCGTTAAGGTAGTTGTTGAAATCAAGATTAGGAACATCTGTAGGAAGGTCAAGATAGAAGATGTTATTTTCAGCATTTTCAACCTGCATCTTATAACCCGGCCAAGCAACACCTACTGACGTACCGTCAAGAGAGCTACCTGCGTCTGAACCGTTCCACCAGTATGCACCTGCATCATGAGCATTGTACTTTTCACTCTTCCATGACTCAGGCATAAGGAAGTAAACTTTGTGTGTTTCTTTTACGCCCTCACTTGGGACATAACGACCGTCTGTATCAATAGCTGCGGAAACGCCGATTACACCTACAAGAGCAAGTGAAAGAACGAGAGCGCATGACACTATGATACTAATAAGTTTTTTTGACATTTGAATCTCCTCCAAAAAAATTTCCGATTTTTATCGGTATGAAATCATTATATAACAAAATTTTCAAAATTGCAATCTTTTTCAAAAAGCTTAAAACAAAAAAATACACAAAATTGCAATCGCAATTTTGTGTATTTAGCTTGTATTATAAAAAATTTTCCTATAAAAGATATTTATCTGTTTTATTTATCCGCATCTGCGTCGTCCGACATTGCATTATTGTCCGCCGCTTTGTTCTTTTTTTCGTCCTTTTTCTTTACGAAAATAATTGCACCTGCGGCAATCAAAACAACAACAATTGCAATTATAATAATCAATGTCGTGTTTGAACCCGAACCGTTTGCAGAGCTCTCAACAACCTTTGTAACATCTACAACCTGACTATTCTGCTGAGTTGAGATGTACTTTTTCTCAACAACTACCGACTTATGGTCGTCTTTGTTAGGTGAGTTTTCCTCTCCCATTCCGTCAATGTAGTTTACAAAATCACCCTGAATTTTTTCGGAATTTGCCGTATCATTATTTACTATTGGAACGGCACTATCCTCTACCTCTTTACCGTTCACCCAAAGCTTGCAGGTGATTTTATACGATTTGAGATATGTCATATCATCGCCGTACATATCCGAGATGAAATATGAAAGATCGGTTTTGCCTCCCTTGAGTACCTTGAATTCAGCAGAAACAAGAGCCTTGTCACCGTTAAGCTTTACGGGATTCTGAACATCTGTCCATGTAAAGGTGTAAAAATTCTTAAGTTTAGGGTTGCCAATCGCATTTTTAAAGCTTTCACAGTTTATTGAATCGGCATTCAACTTCAAATATTCATCGTTGTAAAAGAAACTCATTGCAGCTCCGATTACTTCTTCTTTTGTATCGGTCATATAAATAGCATACTTTACCGTATCGCCGACTTTAGCTGTTACGGAATCCTTTTCATCTGTTGAAATGCTGATTGTAAGGTCATCCTCGGCAGCACTTGCAGGAATACAGAATGCTGACACGGTAAGTACAGCCACGAAGAGAATTGAAAGCATATTTTTGATTTTTTTAGACATTTTTTTCATTCCTTTAGTTTGATATCCCTATTATATATCATTAAGTCTAAAATTTCAATCAATAATTTAAAATTCTCGGTGAAATTTATGTGAAAAGTAAATTAATTGCAGACTCGCTTTTAAAGAAATGATATTTTAGAAATTATAATTCAAACTGATTTTCACAACATTACGATATAAAAAAACGCCCCTCGGAAAACCGAGAGGCGAAAAATTATTTTTTTAATCTGTCAACACCGTTAACAGTCTTACAATAGGAAATTCAATTACTTATTGAATCTCTTTCTTGTGAAGTAAACAACACCTGTTGCAGAAACAAGAGCTAAGAGGATAACTACTGCCATAGAAGCATTACCTGTCTGTACTGCGTTGCTGCTTGTGCCGTTAGCCGGTGTGTCAGAAGTAGCTGTGTCAGCTGTTGACTGACCCTTTGTTGCAACCTGTGTAGCAGATGTAGCATCAGGTGTAGTAGGAGCTACTGTAGCCGGAGCATCTGTTGCAGGAGCGTCTGTAGGCTCTGTTGCAGGCTCTACTGTTGTAGGCTCTGTTGAAGGAGCGTCTGTAGGCTCTGTAGCAGGCTCTGTTGTAGCAGGCTCTGTTGTAGCAGGCTCTGTTGTTGTAGGCTCTGTTGTAGCAGGCTCTGTTGTAGCAGGCTCTACTGTTGTAGGCTCAACATATGCCTCAACCTTAGCGTCTGAGTTAATGTGATCAAAGAGATCATTAGCCATGTCGCCGTTAACTACTGCTTCATATTCTGAATCAGCATCAACTGTGCCTGTTGCAGGATTGAGCTTACCAAGTGTAAGATCAACTACATTGAGGTCAACATTTGTTGTACCTGTACCGTTAACTGTGAACACAGCCTCAACAAGCTTCTTGCCGCCTGCAAAATCATAAAGTGCAAGGTTTGAAGCATTGCCTGAAACATCATCCATATTTACCATGCCGTCAGCGATTTCAGGCATTGTAAGTGAATCAAGTGTAAGGAGGTTCTTATCATATGTAAGAGCCCACTGTACTTCTTCAAGCTGTGCGTCCTTAGTGTCAAGGAGATAGTAAACTGATACCTTGTCGCCTACATTAAATGTGCCTGAACCGATAGCCTGGCAAATATTAGATGTAGCGTTGATTGTTAAATTATCAACTGCAGGAGTTGAAGGCTCAACCTTAACAGTAGCCTTAGCACCTGAGCGTGACGGATAATCAAACTTAGTAAGATCAAGTGTGATTGTTACATCAACGAGTGAATCTTCTGCAAAACCTGCAGAAACTGTGTTAAGAAGCATATTCTGACCATTGAATGCAAGGTCAAATTCTTCGCCTATAGGAGTTGCGCTCTGCTCGGGAAGACCCCAGCTAGCTGCCCAATCATCGTTTGCAGCAAACTTGAACTGATAAGCATCGTCTGCAGATTCAATATTTTCATACTTAATCTGATATACCTTGTCAGAAACCTGAGTCATGTGGTTAGCTTCAGCGTCAACACCCCATGCTACACCGTTGAGCCAGTTGTCTTCACCGTTACCAACAACTGTAATGCTGTTAACTTCAAGGTCTGTTACCATTTTAACGCCGTCACCTGTTACAGTAATCTTGTTTGTAGCAGGATCGAATGTTACAGTAACATCACAAGCTGTTTCTACATCGAAAGTTACATTGTTATCTGTACCGTCAAGACCGATCCACTTCTGCTCGTCGCCTGTGTTTGCAACAACCTTGAGCTGATAGTTTTTACCGGCAGGAACAGCAGAGAATGTCTTTGTGAATACGCTACCGTCAGCTGTCATAACATTTTCAGGAGCTGCAGCAGGTGTACCAACCCATTCATAGCCTGTAAGATTTGTTGTACCGGCAACTACATATGTAGTATCGGCAGCAGGAGCTGTTGAAGGCTCTTCTGTTGTAGGCTCTTCTGAACCGTCGGGATCTGTTACAGTATTATTAGCTACAACATACTTATCAAATACTTCCTGGTCAACGATTGACTTGTCAGCAACTGAAACTTCTTCATCGCCGATTTCCATGTCTGTTGCAGGATCAACCTTTGAAAGACGAAGTACCTGTACATCAAGATTAACAGTAGTTGCTGTAGCCTCAGGATCAATTACTTCAAACTCAGCAGAAGCAAATACGATTTCCTTTGATGTTGTGTCATAAAGGCTGAGTGTATTACCGTTAGCTTTAATTACACCCGGAAGAGAATTCCAAACATAACTACCAATCTTTGGATATTCAAATGATTTAGCTCTGGTTGTGTTAGCTGTTGGCTTGAGTACATTTGCATCGTAGTTCATATCCCACTGGAAGTCCAACATGTCCTTATCCTTAGACTGGAACATGTATGTAACCTTTACAGTCTTCTTATCTGCGCTGAGAGTAACCTTCTTCTCAGGGAAGAGGTTTGAAGTAGCTGTAACTGTGAGACCCTTTGCAGGAGCTGCAGTTGCAGGCTCTACTGTTGTAGGCTCTGCTACTGTTGTAGGCTCTGCTGTTGTGGGCTCTGCTGTTGTAGGCTCTACTGTTGTAGGCTCTGCTACTGTTGTAGGCTCTGCATCAGTAACGATGTCAACCTTACCCTTTGCACCCTGCTTTGTAGCATAGTTAAAGTTTGAAAGGTCAAGTGTAAGAACGATGTCATAACCGTCTTCGTAACCAGCTGCATCTGTATCAATGATCATGTTCTGACCGTTGTATGTAAGGTCAAACCACTCATTGAGAGGAGCTGTGCCCTGCTCAGGAAGGCCCCAGTTATCTGCCCATGAACCGTTGGCAGCAAACTTGAACTGATAGTTCTCATAAGCGTCAAGGCTTTCAAACTTAATCTGGTAAACCTTTGAACCCTCAGATGTTTCTGTCATGTAGTTAGCTTCAGCATCTACCTTCCAGTCCTTACCGTTGAGCCATGCATCTTCACCGTTACCAACGACTGTAATGTGGTCAACAACAAGTTCTTTCGGAATTACAACACCTTCACCTGTTGCAGTGATTTCATTTGTTGTAGGGTTGTAAGTTACTGTTACATCACATTCCTTTGTTACATTGAATGTGAAGTTGTCATTGCCGGTATCGCCTACACCAATCCACTCTGTATCGTTTTTAACGATCTTGAACTGGTAGCCGTTGCCGACTGCTACGTTGGTAAATACTTTTTCGTAGTTACCATCGCCGTTTTCTGTCATTACATTATCTCCGCAAGTTGCTTCAGTCTCAGCCCACTTGTAACCTGTGAGTTCTTCAGAACCGGATACGAAATATGAATCGCCGGCAGCAGAAACGCTCACTACAGTTGCAACGAGTGATGTCACAACAAGCATCATAGACAGTAAAAGGCTAAGTGCTTTTTTGAACATTTTCTTTTCCTCCTTATGTGATAATGCTTCTACAAGCAGTTTAATTATACAACAATCAACCACCAAAAGTCAATGCTAAAAACTCTTGCCGGCTGATTATTTGACAAAATATTGTTTTTTTGTAGGAATGCACAAATAAAATATCATTTATTTGTTATTTGTAACCATTCACATTGTGAGATTGCCAGTTCCAGCTGTCACGGCACATATCCTCAAGACTTTTCTCGGCAATCCATCCAAGTATTTTCTTGGCTTTTGTTGCGTCGGCAAAGCATTCTGCAATGTCGCCTGCTCGGCGTGGCTTTATAACATAAGGAATTTCAATCGAATTTGCCTTTTCAAAAGCCTTTACAATATCAAGAACGCTGTAGCCCACACCTGTTCCAAGATTAAAAATCTCGGTTCCCTTGTGCTCTGCGGAATATTCAATAGCCTTTACATGACCTTTTGCAAGGTCAACAACATGGATATAGTCACGCACACCAGTGCCGTCATGCGTAGGGTAATCGTTGCCGAAAACACCGAGACACTTGAGTCTGCCGGCGGCAACCTGTGTTATGTACGGCATAAGGTTATTCGGGATTCCGTTAGGATCTTCACCGATTCTGCCGCTTTCGTGAGCGCCGATCGGGTTAAAGTAACGAAGAAGAACAACAGACATATCGGGATTTGCGTTTGCGGTGTCTGTAAGAATTTGTTCCATCATAAACTTTGTCCAGCCATACGGATTTGTAGGAGAACCCTTTGGCATTGTTTCAACAAGCGGAACAGTTTCCGGAGTACCGTAAACCGTGGCACTTGAGCTGAAAATAAAGTTATTTACACCGTGTTTTTTCATCACTTCAAGCAATGTGAGCGTTGAATCAATGTTGTTACGGTAATATTCAACAGGCTTCTCACAGCTTTCACCTACTGCTTTAAGACCTGCAAAGTGAATTACCGCATCAATCTTATTCTCCGAAAAAATCTTTTCAACGGCATCTCTGTCACATACATCGGCCTCATAGAGCGGAATTTTTCTGCCTGTCAGCTCTTCAACTCTTTCAACCGCTACGGGACAGCTGTTTGAAAAATTATCTGCAATTACAACATCGTGACCTGCGTTGATGAGTTCAACACAAGTGTGCGAGCCGATATATCCGGCGCCGCCTGCAAGCAAAACATTCATTTTAAAATTCCTTTCTTAACATCAGCATTTTTCAGGCTCGGGATAGTCAACACCAAAGGTTTCGGCTGTAACCTTTGCCATAATCTGAGGATCAAGAGGCTTGTCGGAATAGTCTGTGTCACACTCTGCGATTTCATTGACAACATCCATACCCTCAATTACCTTGCCGAATGCGGCATACTGACCGTCAAGGTGCGGAGCGTTCTTGTGCATAATGAAGAACTGCGAGCCTGCTGAGTCGGGCATCATTGAACGAGCCATTGAGAGAACACCCTCTGTATGCTTGAGATTGTTTTCAAAGCCGTTCACGGCAAATTCACCCTTGATTGAATATCCGGGACCGCCCATACCCGTGCCTTCGGGGCAACCGCCCTGAATCATGAAACCGTAGATTACACGGTGAAATGTGAGGCCGTCATAGTAACCCTTGTTTACAAGGCTGAGAAAATTATTTACAGTATTCGGAGCAATTTCGGGATAAAGCTCCGCTTTGATTGTTTTTCCGTTTTCCATTTCAAAAGTAACAATAGGATTGCTCATTTTAAATCGTCCTTTCGGTTTATTAACACTATTTTAGTATATTCTTGATAAAATAGCAAGTGTTTTAGTGATTATTTGCGAATAAATCAGCCTTTTTCAATACTCATTGTAGCAAAAGCATTGAGGTCTGTTCCTGCAATATTTCCGCTGAGAAACTCGTAATATCCCTGTGAACCGACCATGGCGGCATTGTCACCGCAAAGAGATTTTTCGGGCATATACATTTCCCAATCACGCTTTTTACACTCTTCTGCAAGGGTTCTTCTGAGAAGTGAATTTGCCGAAACACCACCTGCGATTACAAGCTTTTTCTGTCCCAAGTCTTCAGCCGCCTTGATAAAGTTTGTAACAAGGCAATCGACAACAGCATAGCGGAATGATGCACAGACATCAGCTTTGTTAAGCTCAACACCCTTTTGTGCCGAATTGTGAATGAGGTTGATTACGGCTGTTTTTAGTCCCGAAAAGCTGAAATCATACGGTGCATCGTGAACTGCGGGACGAGGGAGCTTGAATGCAAACGGATTGCCGTTTTCCGCAACTCTGTCCATTTCAATTCCGCCCGGATACGGCATTCCCATTGTCCTTGCGGCTTTGTCAAAAGCCTCGCCTGCGGCATCATCACGGGTTTTGCCGATAATTTTCATCTTTGTGTAGTCCTCAACCATAACAATATGGCTGTGACCGCCTGACACAACAAGGCAGAGAAACGGCGGTTTTAATTCTTTATTTGAAATATAATTTGACGCAATGTGTGAACGAAGATGGTGAACAGGAACAAGCGGAATTCCTGTTGCAAGTGAAAGTCCTTTTGCAAAATTCACTCCCACAAGCAACGCTCCGATAAGTCCGGGGGCATATGTAACGCCGATTGCGTCAATGTCGGAAAGCCTGCAGTCTGCATCTTCAAGAGCCTGTCTTACAACAGGAACAATTGCCTCTGCGTGACGGCGTGATGCTATTTCGGGAACAACACCGCCGTAAAGCTTGTGTTCCTCAACCTGAGAAGCAACCACCGAGGATATTATGTTTCTGCCGTCCTCAACAACCGCTGCCGCAGTTTCGTCACAGGACGATTCTATTGCGAGTATCTTCATAATTTTCCTTTCACTACGAAACATTTATGATGAAGTTCCGTAATATCGTTAACATAATGTTTTATTACATATATATGTCAAAAACAGCGTGTCATTAAAACAGCGTTTTCGGTTGGAGAGGAGTAGTAATTTTTTCTCTCTCCCACCTTGATAAATCCGAATTTTTCATAGAGAGAACGGGCATTCCCGTTACTTTCACGAACCTCAAGAGTGAGAAAGCAAAGGTTATTTTTCTTGGCATAGGTCACAAGCGTTTCAACAAGCGCCGAACCTATTCCCCGATTTCTGTGTGTACCGTCAACGGCAACATTGAAAATGTAACCCTCATCAACAACAACACTCATTCCTATATATCCGACAACGGCATTATCTTCCGTTGCGGTAAAAAACAGCGAGGTTTCGTTGTTCAGTTCTTCTTCAAGGCTGTTAAACGACCACGGATGTGAAAAACACCGCTGTTCAAGCTGTGCAACCGCCTCAAGCTGATTTTCGGTCATTCTGTCAATTTTCATACGCTTTTAATATTTCCTTTACAGAATTAACGATTTCATCACGGCAATGTCTGTACACCTCAATGTCGCCGCCGTAGGGATCGCTTATACCGAGCACGGCGATTTTTTCGGGCTGTACAAGAAAAAGCTGCATCAACATTTTTGCGTGACTTTGCGACATACAGTAAAATTTTTCGTATTTTTCAATGCCGGCATCAGCTACGGCTGTTGAAGCTTTGCCCGAAAGGTCAATTCCGATTTCCTTACAGGCAATCACGGAATTTTCCGACACGGGAAGTCCCGTTGAGGTTGCAATGCCAAAGCTTTCCGCCCTGACGCAAACACCGTTTTTCTCTGCCATATCATTAAAAATTGCCTCTGCCATGGGACTGCGACAGGTGTTGCCCGTGCATACAAAGGCAATCGTTCTGTTATCCTTTTGCATCATACCAAGTCCTTCCGATTGCTGCATCAGCTGTGAGCGGAACGCTCATTTTAACTGCGTTTTCCATTTCTTCCTGAACAATGAGTGCAACTCTCATGCTCTCATCCTGCGGAGCTTCGACAATAAGTTCGTCGTGAACCTGCAACACAAGCCTTGCACGGAGATTTTCGGCTTTCATTCGCTCGTCAACCTTAATCATTGCAATTTTGATAATGTCTGCGGCTGTGCCTTGAATAGGCATATTTCTTGCAACTCTCTCGCCGAATGCACGGATCATATGCTTGCTCGAGGTGAGTTCGGGAAGATTTCTTCTTCTGCCGAACATCGTTTCAACATAGCCGTCAGCGTTCGCCTTTTCAACAACATTTTTCATATAGCTGTCAACACCGCTGTAATGGGCAAGATAGCTTTCAATGTAGTGCTTTGCCTCTTTATTTGAAACACCGATATCCTTTGCAAGTGAAAATGCGCCGATTCCGTAAACAATACCGAAGTTAACCGCCTTTGCACGGCTTCTCATAATCGGAGTTACCATATCAAGCGGCATATTGAACACCTGTGACGCTGTGATTGCGTGGATATCTTCGTTATCCTTGAACGCTTTAATCATATTTTTGTCACCCGAAATATGGGCAAGCACACGGAGTTCAATCTGCGAATAGTCGGCGTCAACAAGCGCCCAGCCCTCTCTTGCACAGAAAAACTTTCTCATCTCTCTGCCAAGCTCGGTTCTTACGGGGATATTCTGGAGATTCGGCTCTGTTGAGCTGATTCTGCCTGTTCTTGTTTCGGTCTGATTGAAATTTGAATGGATTCTGCCGTCATCTGCAATGACCTTTAAAAGTCCCTCGCAGTAGGTTGAATTCAGCTTTGAGAGCGTTCTGTATCTCAGCACCATTTCAACAACAGGGTGGTCATACCTCAAGCTTTCAAGCACCTCTGCATTTGTGCTGTAGCCGCTCTTCGTTTTCTTTTTGCAAGGGAGTCCGAGGTTTTCAAATAAAACTACGCCAAGCTGTTTGGGAGAATTGATGTTAAACTCACAGCCCGCACTTTCGTAAATTGCGGTTTCAAGCTCCTTAATCTGTGCAGAAAGCATTTCGCCATAGCTTTCAATGCCCTGTCGGTCAACACAGACACCAATATTTTCCATTCTTGCAAGCACCTTTGCAAGCGGAATTTCAATTTCACTCAACAACTTTTCCTGACCGTGAGCCTTGATTTTATCTCCGAGTTTTTCGCACAATTCTCCGTAACAGGCAAATGCCTCGTATTTTTCATTCTGCTCATCAGTGCAGACAGGCAGAGCGATTTCGTAAGAGGCACAAAGATTTTTGTCCGAATAATCCTTTGACGACGGTTCAATCAGATATGCCGCAAGCTCAATATCAAACACAATATTTTCAACATCAATATTTTTCTCATCGGCATAAGCGTAGAGCGTTTTGATGTTTCTTGTGTACTTTTCAAGTTCACTGTCGGCAATAAACTTAACAAAAAGCTCTTCGTCCGTGCTTATATACACCTTGCCGTCAAAAAGTACGGCAAAGGATTTTAATTCTTTATTCTCTGTTTCAAAGTTGAGATAGAGTTTTTTCTCTGACTTAACATTTTTTAAAAGTTCATTTTCGTCAAAATCAGACACAACCTCAAGCGAATTTTTCTCAACCTTTTCGGGCTTTGCATTTTTGTCATCCTTGATGCCATATTTTTCTATTAAAGAAAACAGTTCAAGTTTTGCCATAAATCCGGCACATTCATCGGCATCTTTCATATCTACAATATAATTTTCGACATTTGTGTCAACAGGAGCGTTGCAGTTTATTTCACCGAGCATACGGCTGAGAATTGCATTTTCCTTTGACGCAGTCAGCTTTTTACGCACACCGTCCTTGATTTCGAGTTCATCAAGATGGTCATAGATATACTCAACCGTGTGATATCTCTGAATGAGGTCGCCTGCACCCTTTGGACCTATTCCCGCAACTCCGGGAATATTATCCGAAGTATCGCCCTGAATCGCCTTGATTTCTATAAGCTCCTTTGGAGTTACACCGTAAGTTTCAAGAATCTTTTCGGGGGTATAAAGTATATCCTGTTTGTTTGAGCAAAGATGAACGCTTGTTTTGTCCGACACAAGCTGAAGGCTGTCACGATCACCTGTTGCAATAACGCACTCGTTTCCGTTTTCTTCACAAGCCTTGGCGAGCGTACCGAGAATATCGTCAGCCTCAAAGCCCTCACAGGTAACAAGCCTGTAGCCTAAAAGGGTAAGAAGCTTTTTCAGCGGTTCCATTTGTGATGCAAGCTCCTCCGGCATACCTTTTCGTGTTGCCTTGTAGCCTGCATAAGCCTTGTGCCTGAAGGTCGGTGTTTTCAGGTCAAAGGCAATCGCCACGGCATCGGGATTTTCTTCATTTTTAATTTTGTACAGCATTGTAAGAAATCCGTAAATTGCGTTTGTAAACTGACCGTCCTTTGTAGTAAGCGGTCTTATTCCGTAAAACGCACGGTTTACAATACTGTTTCCGTCAACAGCAAGTAATCTCATAATTTATACATCACATTCTCAATTTTTCCGTCTTTAATGTAAATTCTCGGAACACGCTTTCCGACAAGACAAACGGTTTCGTAGTTTATAGTTCCTGTATTTTCGGCAAGTGAATCTGCAGTAGGCTCACCGTTTTCGCCTGTACCGAATACGACAACCTCGTCACCTGTCTTGACATCTTCAATATCGGTAACATCAAGCATTGTCTGATCCATACATATTCTGCCCACAATTTTCGCTTTCTTTCCGTTTACCATCATATAGCCGTCTTTTGCATTCTGTCTGATGAATCCGTCAGCGTATCCGATAGGAACAGTTGCAATTTTCATCTTTCTGTCGGCTGTAAAAGTTCTGCCGTAGGAAATTGTTGCACCCTTTTGAACCTCTTTTACAAAAGCGACAACTGTTTTAAGAGTCATTGCAGGAACAAGGTCAAGTCTGTCAGCAAGCTTTGATGACGGAGCAAGTCCGTAGAGGATAATACCTGCTCTTACCATATCGCAACAGGTTTCGGGGTAATCTTCAATTGCACCGCTGTTTGAGCAATGAACAACGCTGATATCAACGCCTCGCTTTTTAAGGCTGTCACGCACATGAATAAAGTTTTCATACTGCTTGTTTGTGAACTCTCTGCCCTCGGCATCTTCATCAGACACACAAAAATGAGTAAAAAGCCCCTCAACCTCAAGATTCGGAAGGCAACAAGCCTCGCAAATTTCTTCAATAGAATATTCATCCCGTGGGAATTCCTGACACATAAAGCCGATTCTTGACATTCCCGAGTCAACCTTGATGTGCATTTTGCAGATACAATCCTCTTCAACACATTTTTCGGAAAGCTCCTTTGCATACTCAAGTGAAAAAACAGCCTGAGAAATATCATATTCAGCAAGATTTTCAGCCTCTGAAACGGGAGTGTAGCCAAGAATCACAATAGGGAGTTTTGAACCGCTCTTTCTGATTTCTATACCCTCGTCAATATTTGAAACAGCAAAAAAATCTGCTCCGAGTTTTTCATAAACCTGTGAAAGCTCAACTGCACCGTGGCCGTAGCCGTCAGCCTTTATAACACAACAGACCTTTGTATCGTCTGCAACCTTATTTCTTATTACATTATAGTTATGCTCAATTGCATTAAGTGAAATTTCAGCCCAAGTTCTTTTTACCATATTCATTTCTATCTCTCCACATACCTTTTACAATCAATTTGCAATCAATGTAATTATAATACTTTTGATTCTTCAAATCAACACAAAATCCCCCTTTAAATTCATATAAAAGTTATTTTATTCGTAATTATGTGCAAAATGTTACTCCTGAATTTTTGCAAATGCACAAATTATCTGCATAAAAGTCCTAAATACTGCAATTCACTTGATTTATTTATTCATTTTTGGTAGAATTAAAAGGTATTTGATTTATAAATTTAATTTCAGGAGGGGCATAATGACAACAAACAACATAATAGTTCTTTGTGCATTTATAGCTTATATGATTATTATGATCGTAATAGGCTTTGTTTGTTCAAAGGGCAACAAGAACAATGAGGACTACTTTCTCGGAGGCAGAAACCTCGGCAGTTGGACAGCCGCAATGTCGGCACAGGCATCTGATATGAGCGGTTGGCTTTTGATGGGACTTCCGGGCGCTGTATACCTTGCCGGCACAGGCGAGGCATGGATTGCCGTAGGACTTCTTATCGGCACAATTCTCAACTGGTACATTGTTTCGGCAAGACTTCGTAAATACACAATTGTGGCAGGCAACTCGCTCACTATTCCGAGCTTTTTCAAAAATCGCTACCGTGACCATAAAAACATAATCAAGATTGTTTCGGCGTCAATCATCGCAGTTTTCTTCACGGTTTACACAGCGTCGGCATTCAGTTCGGGCGCAAAGCTTTTTGCAACGCTCTTCTCGGACAGCGCAAGCGGTGACGAAAACTACAATCGGGTTTATGTTATCGGTCTTATCGTTGCCGCAGTAGTAATTCTTGTATATACATTCATGGGCGGTTTCAAGGCAGTTTGTACAACCGACCTCATTCAGGGACTTATGATGATTGTTGCAATCCTTACCGTTCCGGTGCTTGCATATGCAATTCTCACATTTGACACAAGCTTCAGTTCTGCACTTGCCGCAAAAGGTGTTGAACAGCCTGCTCAGTTCCTTAACTTCTTTGTAAACGGTGACGGAACGCCTGTTTCGGCTGTTTCGATTATTTCAAACCTTGCATGGGGACTCGGTTACTTCGGTATGCCGCATATTCTCGTCAGATTCATGGCTGTAAAGAGCAATGAAGAAATCAAGAAGTCAAGAAAAATTGCTGTTGTTTGGGTAATTATTTCACTTACTGCGTCATGCCTTATCGGTCTTATCGCAAGAGGCTACCTTACAGCACAGCTTGACGATGCAACAAGCGAATCTGTATTCATCAGAACAATCCAGCAGCTTTTCTCAGGCAACGGTGTGCTTATCTTTATCGGCGGTATTTTCCTTTGCGGAATCCTTGCCGCAATTATGTCAACAGCAGACAGTCAGCTTCTCGTCACTGCGTCGGCTGTTTCGGAGGATCTTTACAAAGGTGCTGTTAAAAAGAATGCAAGCGAAAAGAGTTCGCTTTTGGTCGGCAAAATTGCAGTTGCAGTTGTTGCTGTAATCGCATTCTTCATTGCACTTAATCCTAAATCAAGCATTATGGGACTTGTTTCGGATGCATGGGCAGGATTCGGTTCGGCATTCGGACCTGTTGTTCTGCTGGCGCTTTTCTGGAAACGCTCAACACTTTCGGGTGCAATCAGCGGTATGGCAACAGGTGCTCTGACAGTTATCATATGGGACTATATTCCGCTTGTAAACGGTCAGACGCTTTATGCGGCAACAAATCTTTATTCACTTGTTGTAGGCTTCGGACTTGCGCTTATTGTGAATGTTATTGTTTCTCTTCTTTCAAAAAAGCCGTCAAAAGAAATCATGGACGAATTTGATTCAATTAAAAATATTGAAGTATAAACCACAGGGGCAGTCGCTTTATCACGACTGCCTTTTTTGTGTCTGAATTTAATTTTTCCCGAAAATAAGAAAAATAAGGCATGGAATATCACAAAAATCAATTGAAATGTGCAAATATTTGTAGTATAATCTATCGTATTGTTTGTTACTATTTTATTTTTCAGAAAAGAGATTGATATGAAACTTTTAGAAGACAGAATTCTTAAAGACGGACATATTGGTGCCGACAATGTGTTAAAGGTTGACAGCTTTCTCAATCATCAGATTGATGTCAATTTTGTGTGTGAGCTTGGCAAGGAATTTTACAGACTTTTCAAGGACGAAAACATAACAAAAATTCTGACAATCGAAGCGTCGGGAATCGGCATTGCCTGTCTTGCGGCTCAGTATTTTGGTGTTCCGGTTGTTTTTGCAAAAAAGACAAAGACAATCAATATTTATTCCGATACATACAACGCAACCGTCCACTCATACACTCATAAAAAGGACTATGACATAGTTGTTTCTAAGGAATTTTTGAGCAAAGAAGACAATGTGCTTATCATTGACGATTTTCTTGCAAAGGGTAGCGCCTTAACGGCACTTCTTATGCTTATTGAAAAAGCAGGCGCAAAAACAGCAGGTGCGGGAATTGTTATCGAAAAAGCCTATCAAGGCGGCGGCAACCTCGTTCGTGATATGGGCATAAGAGTTGAATCTTTGGCAAAAATCAAGTCAATCAGCAAAAAAGACGGAATCGTGTTCTGCAAGCAGTAATAATATACTGCTTGCTTATACTTGACTTTTGCTGATATTTATAGTATTATCTAACGGTAGGTCTTGTAGAAATTGAAAATGCGGGTGTGGCGGAATTGGTAGCCTTGCGACCGCTGCCTGTGGCAGATAAAGGGAGCAATGCGCTGTCTGAAATAACGAGCAAAAGGAAGTACATTTATGTGCGACGCATTGCGACTATATTTCAGACCGGAAGACGCGCGTATCACTTCGCAAAACCACTATTTATATTTCAGTTTAATATTTGCACCTGTGGCGGAACTGGCAGACGCGCTAGATTTAGGTTCTAGTTTCGAGAGGAGTGCAGGTTCAATTCCTGTCAGGTGCACCAAAGAAGAATCGATACTTTTTGTATCGGTTCTTTTTTATTGACAGGAATATTTTTTGATTTATACTAATACTAATTGATATCAATTAGTATCAGTTACTCAAATAAATACAACTACAATAAACACATAAAAAATCCCCCCGACATCGGTTTCCGTTAGGCTGTCGGGGGATTTTAAGTATTAACATCGTGACGGGGACGGAGGCGGTCAAAGCACATCACGAACTTCAAATGCCAATATAATTTTGAATCGTTCTTCAAAGGTTTTGAGACTATTGCCGAGAATCTTTTTGATTTTTGCAAGCTGATAATTTATGGTGTTGCGGTGAACAAAGGTTTCCTGAGCAACCCTCTGAACACTTCCGTCATACTTTAGGTAAAGTCTTAAAAAACTCATATAATCCGTGCCGTTGTCACGGTCATACACTTCAAGCTTTTTGAGATTTTCGTTATAGATACTTTCAAGCAGCGAAATATCGTCAACCGCAAGAATCAGCTTTTTAACTTCAAGTCGGTCATAGAACATAGGCGTCATATCTGTACGGACGGCAAGCCTTAACATTCTTAAAACAATCTGGTATGTTTTCGGGAGTGATTTCAGCTTGTTATTTGTTTTGCTCACTGCCACATACAGCTTGTTGACGCTTATATACCTCTCCTTTTCCGACTGAATTTTTTCGGCTATGCTTTCAATTTCATCATCGGAAAAGTCATTGAGGACATAGAACATCATGTTGTCCACCTTAAAACCGCCCCAGTGCTTTTTGTAGGAATAAATTGTTCGTTCAAATGCCGATTCAAGCTTTCTTGAAGAAATATGGTCAGCCATATCGGCTTTCACACCGATGATTGCATAATCGGTTGCTTTATTTTCGTAACCGAGATTGAGGTTTACAAGCTGTGATGACATATCTGTATATCTGTTACCGTCAAAATCGTAAAAGTAAATTCCGTCTGCCTTTGCAACGGGAATCGGATTGAGATTACCCTGCTTGCTCCATGACTGGAGGACATATTTCTTATGGTTTTCAACAATTTTCTCAGGTGTCATAATAATTTCCCCTTTTTAAGATACCAAAAAAGATAAACAGAAAAGGAGCCTCCTTTTCAGAAGCTCCTTTGCGTCTTTTTTGTTTATGCCATTATTATATCATCAAAATACGGTTATGCAATATTTTTCGGCACAATATTCTTTGTGCTAACGCACAATGTTTTCGGAGATATTTCTTGAATTTATGACCTTTTCGTCATTTTACATACAAATTTCGTGAAATGTCCACTTCTTGTTTGTATGCTGTAATTAACAATTACTCGTTTTCCTTTTTCTTTGTTGTGCCAAGGCTGAGTATAATTACGGAAATGATAATCATTACAACACCTGCGGCACACGGAATTATGTCACCGTAAATCATATTGAAACCGCTTTCTGTCGCAACCTGTCCGCTGATGATTGTATATTCACCTGACGGCATACTGCTGAGTGAATATGTTGTGCCGTCAATTGTAACATTGAAATTTTCCGAACGAATCATTTCGTCTGTAATACCTGCGCTTTTAAGACCGTTATCGCCAAGGTTCATATTTGTGCTTACAACTTCGCCGTTCTTAACGATGATTGTATCCCCCTTGCAGCTTTTTGCAATATCATCACCGATAACAGCCGAATAGTCGCTTGTATTTGTATCAATAATAACGATGCCGCCCTCTGTTCTTGCAACGCAAGCCATGAGGTTATACACACCGTCCTCGCCCTCAATGGCTGTCGGCTCTGAAATGCTCTTGACCTTCATACCCTTGAGGTTAGCCTTGAACTGCTTTGTTGTTTCGTCATCCAGGAAATTTGTGCCAACCTTTTTATCGTCTGACGATGCGATAATCTTGCCGTCAGCGTCTGTCATAACAAATGAATTGATGCCGAGGTTCTTTACAAGTGCGGCATTTGTTTCAGCCGAAGTATTTTCCGTAACAACACTCGCAATTACATTTGCCTTTTCAAAAAGTGAGTTCATAAACTCAAATTTAGTGTAGTTATAGTTATCGCTGTATTCTGTAAGCTTAGCCTTTGCGTCATCAAGATATGTCTGATTTGAGCTTTCTGTTTTTGTTGAAAGCAAATTGCAAACTACCGAAACGCAAACCATAACAACAGCAACAATAACTGCCGTTACAACTGCAACACCTTTTTTTACCGATTTAGAATTACCCATTGTAATCTTCCTTTCAAAATGTTTTGCTTGCATAAAATAATACCATTATTCGACTTTGTTTTCAAGCACGGTTCGTGAAATAATTAACAACTGCGCATAATTTGACAATATTCTGCATTAACCTATTTTTGGATACAACTCTGCGAAAAAAAGATAATTTGAAAAAAATGATACATCTATGATACAATGGCAATATAAACTGTGTCTTGGAGGTGGGGTTGTTGGCTGACATATTGATTGTTGAGGACGAAAAGAATATTTCAAATCTTATTGAAATGGCTCTTTCTCGGCACGGGCACAAAACCGATTGTGTGTTTGACGGCGAAAGCTGTGCCGATGTTCTGGAGAAAAAGCACTTTGACCTTATTCTGCTTGATGTTATGTTGCCGAAAATCAGCGGTTTTGAGCTTATGGACTACATCAAAGGCTTTGACACACCCGTAATTTTCATTACTGCAAAATCAGATATATCGGACAGGGTTTACGGGCTTAACCTGGGGGCTGACGATTACATAACAAAACCGTTTAACATTTCGGAACTTCAGGCAAGAGTCGATGCGATACTGCGAAGATACAACAAGGCAAAAACAAAACTTAGCTTTAAAGACATAGTAATTGACACAAATTCAAGAATAGTCACCAAAAACGGAGTACAAATTGACCTTACATTAAAGGAATACGAAATACTTCTGCTTTTTGTACGCAACAAAAACATTGCCCTTTACCGTGAAATGATTTACGAAAGGGTATGGAATGAACCGTATATGGGTGACACAAGAACCGTGGATCTGCATATTCAGCGGTTAAGAAAAAAGCTTGATTTAAAAGACAACATTCAGTCTGTGTATAAAGTCGGTTACCGTCTTGTTGAATAAGCGGAGGGAAAGCCCTAATGAAATTTTCGTGGAAAATATTTTTTATTACTTTTCTTATTATAATTACTTCCTTCGGTGTGGGAGGTTTTCTCCTCATCAACACCGTTTTTACAAACACGCTGAACAACCGCATTGACTCAGCCAAAAAGAACAACAATTACATCACAACAGCACTTTCGGTATATGCAGACAACAGCAAACCCACCTACGGAAACTGGGAATATCTTCGTACTTCGGCAATAGGATTTGCAAAACAGATTGCCGGCAATTCGGATTCCAAAAGCAAAATCGGTTCAATAAACGAGCTCAGCTTTTCGGCAGAGGATGAATTTGCTCACGGTATGTCGGTAAACTCCAGAAAAAGCAGAATTGTTACGGAAAACAAAAAATACTATATTCAGACAATAAGCAAAATTCAGCTTGTAACCGCAAGCTGTTATATTGAAACGGTTGACGATATAACAAGCGTGTACAGCGACCGTGATATGTACTGCACAATTTATCAGTTCATTCTCATAGGGGTCGCACTGTTTGCGTCAATTTTGCTCGTAATCTTCTCAAAACTTTTGACAAGACCGCTTGTTAAGTTAAAGGATGCGTCAAAAGAAATTGCCAAAGGCAACTTTAATATGAGAGTAAAGGAAAGCCGCGGCATTACATCTTCAACCGAAATAACCGAGCTTTCACAGAGCTTTAACACTATGGCAGATTATGTTGAAGACTACATTGAACAGCTCAAACTTGCCGCACAAAATCGTGACAACTTTATTGCGGATTTTACCCATGAGTTAAAAACTCCGCTGACCTCTGTTATCGGCTATGCGGATATGCTCCGTTCTTATGAAATGGAGCCTAAACAACGCAGAGAATGTGCCGACCTTATCTACAAAGAGGGCAGTCGGCTTGAGGCGCTTTCGCTTAATCTGCTAAACCTTATAGTTTTGAAAAATGACGAAATCAAAACCGTAAACATCAGAACGGACATAATTTCCGATGACATTAAAAAGTCTGTTCTCTTTATTTTGAAAAAATACGGTGTGAAACTCAAATTAAATGTTGAAAAAGCAGAAGTCAACGCAGAGCCGTCGCTCTTGAAAACGCTCTTGTACAACCTGATTGACAATGCCTGCAAAGCGAGTGAGAGCGGAAAGCCTGTTACACTCACGGGATATGTTGACAGTGACAGATACCGTTTTTGCGTTACCGACAGCGGTTGCGGAATTGCGGAAGATGACCTTGCCAAAATTACCGAACCGTTTTATATGGTCGACAAATCCCGTTCAAGGAGTATGGGCGGAGCCGGACTCGGGCTTTCAATCTGCAATGAAATTGCAAAGCTTCACGGCTCAACTCTTGAAATTGTCAGTGAAGTCGGCAAGGGTACGGACATCAGCTTTACGGTAAGCCTTGCCGATAATTCTGCGGAAAGTGAGGATTTTGAAGATGAAATTTAACCTTAAAAAATCCGCAAAATATATCATCTGCACTCTGCTTACCTTGACCGTAGTCGCAACCGTTGTGTTTCTCCCCCGCTTTTATTATTCGGTAACGGACAATCGGGATTCTGTCGGAAACACAGCCGAAACATTTAAACTTACCGCCGATATAACTACTTTGAGCGGCGGAGAATTTTTGAAACTCGTTTCAAGCGAAGATACCGTCTGGGTTCTTCAAAACAATGCTCCGAAAACAGAAACTGTAATCAGCTATGCCAAAAAAGCGATAAGCAATCTTGCAAATTCGCTTAAAGACACAAATTTATTTTCCAATATTGCAGGATACATTCCGCAGTTTTTTACATTTGACAGCTGCAGCGGCTACAAACTTACAATGCGTGGAACACTTGACGGCAATGTAATCGTTTCGTCCGATTTTATGTTTGTAACATGCAACTATGCCAAAGAGGGCGCACAATACGGACTAAGCATAACAATGCTGTTTGACACGGAAACCTTTACAATTTATGAGCTTAACATTAATACAACCTACCTGTCGGACAGCGGTACCGAGAATGAAATTCCGCCGCTGTATTTGGTTATTCCGTACAGCGACAGTTATGAACAGGAGTTGTACGATGCACTCATAAAATACTGGGGTGTCAGTTCCGATTCAATAACGGTTAATGTAAGTCCCGAATCTTTCAGCATCAACATCTGCACACAGCCGTTTTTGGAATACAGCAAAATAAACAACGAACAATTTGATTATTATGGGTTATGAAACAACTATGATACATTTTTGAACAATTTCAGAAACAAGCCTTTTGTATATTATTGATACACTTACGAAAGGCTTGTTTTTTATGGATATTAAAGAGTATGAGGAATTTTGTAAAAACAGTAAATACGGAAACTTTATGCAGTCGGCGGACTGGGCAAAGGTTAAAAAGGGTTGGATTCCCGAATATGTTGCAGTTCGTGATGAAAGAGGGAAAATCAACGGCTGTACACTTGTGCTTGTAAAGAAAATACCGATTCTCAACACAGCAATGCTTTATGCACCGAGGGGCTTTGTATGCGACACTCACGACAGTAAAACCGTCAGAAAAATATTTGAGCAGATAAAGCTGATTGCAGAAAAATATCACGCATACACACTCAAAACCGATCCGCTGATTGACGAAACCGACTTTATCTCGATTAAAAATCTTATTGACCTCGGCTTTGTTTATCACGGTGAAAAACAGGGATATGACAACACCCAATGCAGAGAAAATTATGTGCTTGACATAAAAGACAAATCGTGTGATGAAGTTTTTGCAAATTTTAAATCAAAATGGCGGTACAACATCCGCCTTGCAATGAGGAAAGGCGTTGAGTGTAAATTCTGCGGTGAAGATGAGCTTGACAATTTTATGGAGCTTATGAAAGAAACAGGCAGGCGTGACGGCTTTGAAATCCGTTCGGAAGAATATTTCAGAAATTTTTTACAGGCATTTCACGGCAACGCAAAGCTATGTATCGCAAAACTTGACGGAAAAGTTTTGTCGGGTGCATTGCTTGTAAATTATGCAAATGTTGCAAGCTATGTTTACGGCTGTTCATCAAACGAATACAGAAAATATATGCCGAATTATCTTATGCAATGGACGATGATTAAGTACGCAATTGAGAGCGGCTGCCATACATACGATTTTTGCGGTATTCCCTATTGGTATGACGAAACGCATAAAAACTACGGTGTCTACCGCTTTAAACAGGGATTTAACGGCAAAGTCAAAACCTATGCCGGCGAGTTTGACTATGTTTTCAGAAACGGAGTAAATCACATTGCCGACCTTGCAATGAAACTGAAAAAGCTTGTGTGAAATATTCATCTGCGTTGAATTTGCAAACCGTATATGCTAAAATGGAGTGGGTAAAATTATCCCACTCCATTTTGTATACATATGAAAAATTAAGGAAGCCGCCCTGATTGCTCAGAACGGCTTCCAAGGTAAATGGTTATTTGGCAGGCGTCGCATCTCCTGCATCTCTCAAGGTTTCCCTTTGTCAAGCCATCGGCGTGTGGTCGCAACGAAATTTACCACCTCAAATAACCTATTCTTATCCTATGTATATTATACTAAATTTATTTAGATTTGTAAAGAATTTTTTTATTTCTCAGATAATTATTCCAACGGGAATCACTTATTTTCCATGCAGAAATTATGGAATTTTTTAAACCTTTTCTATCTTTTGATGTATGTACACGAAGAACTACTTGAACTTTTAAACCATTGTTTTCCGTAATTTGTTTTAAAATCAATCCGGTATTTTCCCTTTTAGAATCAGCCAATATATAATCCGGCATTGAAAGTACATCTTGTATGTATGGCTGTATTTCAAAAAAGTCATTATTATGTCTTTCTTTTATGTGCTGTATTCTTTCCTCAGTAATTATTACCTCATCTGTTGTAATATCATTTGTTATACATTTAAAAGTTTCAATATCAATATACCAATTTTCAAACACTTCACTTACCGCCATTTCGCCCATATAGATTTATTATACATATTTTAGTTATCAATTTCAATATCCATTATAATTTGTATCGGAGGAATTTTATGTTCTGCGATTTGCATACACATTCAACATTTTCGGACGGCACATTTTCACCCACGGAAATCGTTTTAAAAGCCAAAGAAATCGGGCTTGACGCCGTTGCACTCTGCGACCACAACACGGTTGCAGGACTTGACGAATTTGTTTCGGCAGGTAAAAAGTACGGCGTAACCACCGTTGCGGGGATTGAATTCTCAACCGAATACAATTCAAAGCAGCTGCACATTGTCGGTCTGTTTATCAAGAAAGAAAACTATTCAGACATAACCGAAATTATGGCTGAGTCGCAAAAATTAAAGGAGGAAAGCAACAAACTGCTCGTTAAAAATCTTGCGAAAGACGGCTATATTCTCGACTATGACGAAATCAAAAGCAACACGGTTGACGGCTTTGTAAACCGTGCAAACATCGCCGCCGCTCTTATGCAGAAGGGCTATGTTTCTTCTGTCAAAGAGGCGTTTCAAACCTTGCTTATGTCGAAGTTCGGCTACTATGTTCCGCCGAAAAGGCCGTCATCTCTGTATATAATTGAAAGGCTGAAAGGTTTCGGTTCAATATCCGTTCTTGCACACCCGTTTCTCAATATGAACGAAGATGAGTTGAGAGAATTTCTGCCAAAAGCAAAGGCTTGCGGTCTTAACGCAACGGAGGCGTACTATTCGCTTTTTGACAAAGCCGAAACAGAGCTTGCCGAGAAAATCTGTGACGAATACGGTCTTTTGAAAAGCGGCGGAAGTGACTTTCACGGAGCAACAAAACCCGATATTTCGCTTGGAGTCGGAAAAGGAAATCTTGCGATACCAACAGAAATATACAAGAATCTTGCTAATTGTTATCACAACTTTCGATTATAAAATCATCGTCATTATGCAATGCTCCCTGCATTTGACAAACACAACAATTTAATTTCGACTCAAACAACACAAAACAGCGATGAAAAATAATCACCGCTGTTTTTTTGGTTTTGGATTTAAATTTTTTTCAATTCAGGCTTATTTTATTTTAAGTGAAATATCAAAAGCCTTAACCGAATGAGTGAGCGCACCCATTGAGATGATATCGACACCGGTTTCGGCAATTTCACGAAGAGTTTCGTCCGTGATGCCGCCGCTTGCCTCAAGAAGAGCCTTGCCTGCCGTGATGTCAACAGCCTGTTTCATAAGCTCGGGGCTCATATTGTCGAGCATAATAACATCAACGCCTGCCTCAAGAGCCTGATTGAGTTCGTCAAGGTTTCTTACTTCAAGCTCAACCTTGGTCATATGACCGAGTTTTGATTTAAGCTTTGAAACAGCGTTGGCAATTCCGCCGCCTGCGTCAATGTGGTTATCCTTGAGCATTGCGGCATCGGAAAGATTGTAACGGTGATTTCTTCCGCCTCCGACCGTAACGGCATACTTCTGGAGCGGACGCATACCCGGGAGTGTCTTTCTTGTGTCGGCAATAGAAGCCTTTGTGCCGCTGACAATTTCAACAGCCTTGTTTGTTGCGGTTGCAATGCCGCTCATATGCTGAATAAGGTTGAGAGCCGTTCTCTCGCCCTTTAAAATTGTTCTTGTCTTGCCGTGAATTTCAGCGATGATTTCGCCCTTTACAAGCTTGTCACCGTCATGCTTATAAACCTTTGCCTCAAAACCGTTTGGCTGAAGAATTTCAAACACACGGAGAGCAACCTCGATACCGCAAAGAACACCTGAACTTTTTGCAAGGAAAATTGCCGTATTTTCCTGATTTTCATCAATAAGGTAATCGGTTGTTGTGTCAAGATAGTTGATATCCTCAAGCAATGCGGTTTTGATAAGATTATCTACGTAAATGCTGTTAAGTGTCATCAGTCTGTACCCTCCATAATTTCATCAAAAATGATACTTGCAACAATTGCCGCACTTCTTGCCTCAACAAGGTCGGAATTGATTTCGTACTTTTCTGCAAACAGTTCACTCATAATCTCGTGAATCTGCTTACTGCTTTCTTCATATTTTTCAGGCTTTGGAAGAACAAAATATGCGTCCTGCAAAATCTCTCTGATTTTTGAACGACAGCCATGCGGCATGGTCTTGCCCTCAACAGGGCGGTAAACAGGTTCTTCACCAAGAGTTCTTCTGCCGAATTTGTTGATTTTATCCGTAATATCAAGAGCGGCTGTTCTTGAATAAACAAGCGCCTCAAGGAGCGAGTTACTTGCAAGACGGTTTGCACCGTGAACACCTGTGTGCGAGCACTCTCCTGCGGCATACAGGCCCTCAACGGTTGTGCGTGAATGAAGGTCAACATCAATACCGCCCATAAGGTAATGCTGGCACGGAAATACAGGAATTCTGTCCTTTGTAATGTCAACGCCCTCTTCAAGGCATCTTTCATAAATCATCGGAAAACGATTTCTTACAAAATCAGCCGGCTTGTGGGTTATGTCAAGATAGAAATTCTCGCTGTTTGTCTTAATTGATTCAAGCATAACCGCATTTGAAACAACATCTCTCGGAGCAAGCTCTCCTCTGCTGTCATAATTTGAGGCAAATCTCTCGCCGTTGCAGTTGAGCAGAACCGCACCCTCACCACGAACAGCCTCACTTATAAGAAAACGCTCTCTGCCATGATCAGCCGCAAATGCTGTCGGGTGAAACTGTATTCTCGAAAGATTTTTAATTCTTGCACCAAGCATATATGCAAACGCAATGCCGTCACCCGTTGCGATTGCGGAATTGGTTGTATACTTATAAACCCTGCCGATACCGCCTGTTGCAAGCAAACAGTAGTTACAGCCGTAGTGAAGCTTTTCACCGTTTCTCAAAATGCTTATATAAAAACCGTTCAGCACCTTGTCAATGGAATAAACAAGAGCGTTGTCACACACGGTAACATTTTTTAGCTGAGTAACCTTTGCGATAAGTCCGTCAACAATTGCCTTGCCTGTTGAATCCTTATGATGAACAATTCTGTTTCTGCTGTGACCTGCCTCAAGAGTTTTGCACATTGTGCCGTCCTCGTTAAGGTCAAAATCAACACCAAGGTCTTTTATTTTAAGAACATCCGAAGGACCTTCGGTAACAAGCTTTTCAACAGCAGAAAGAGTATTTTTATACTTTCCCGCAATCAATGTATCCGTAATATGCAGCTTGTAGCTGTCGTGAACCGTATCAAGCACACACGCAACACCGCCCTGCGCAAGAGAGCTGTTTGAAAGCTGAAGTTCACGCTTTGAAACAAGAAGAATATTCACGCTTTCGGGAAAATTAAGTGCCGCATAAAGTCCGGCCGCACCTGTGCCAACGATTACAACATCAAATTTCTTATCCATTTCCAAGTTCCTTTGAAAAAAATTTATCTGTTACACACGGCATTACACAAAATACCGTTTACAAATTTGTACCTGTATATTATACTACTAATTGTAAGATTAGTAAATACAGTAAATAATTTTGAAAGGGCGATTATTATGGCTGAAAATACAATTCCGAACGATCCGATGATTCTTTTAAGCTTTGTTAATACAAAGCTGCGTGATTTCTACCCCAGCCTTGATAAAATGTGTGACGATCTCGGTTGCAGTAAAGAAGAAATTGAAAGCAAGCTTTCTGCAATTGACTACAAATACAACGCAGAACTCAATAAATTTGTCTGACAGCAAAGGAAAGTCCGTTTTATCGTACAGTTCATTTGATATGATTAACATATAGGATATCCCATATGTTAAGGAGGAAATTTTATGGGCATTTTCGATTTTGAACGATTGTTTGATTTAAACCATGACGGAACGCTTGATCCGCTTGAAAAAGGTCTTGAGTTCACCGTGATTGAAGATATTATGAATGATGACGACGATAATGACGACTTGTTTTCGTCTGATTCAGATGATGAATTTGACACGGATTTCGACGATGATTTCTGATTTTATTCAGCAAACAATTTAATCTTCAAGCAAAAAGCGAGATGAATTTTTCGATTGAATTCATCTCGCTTATATTTTTATTTATCGTGATTCTGTTCAAGTGTTACAGCTTGTAATTGTCCATAACCTTTTCCAAGGTCTTGTAATCATCATCGGAAATTTTATACACGGTTGAATTGTCTTTGTCAACACAGATTTTGTCAGCACCGCCGACACGGATATTGTGGGTAACAATTCCGTTTTTGCGTGTTTCAATAAGGATTCCACCGTCAAACTCACCGCTTGTACCGCCTGTTTCGGCTGATTGCAGAATATTCTTGACCGTCTTGAAATCAACCTCGCCAAGCACGGCGGTTGACTCGTCCGACATTACGACGGTTATTTCATCAACATCGGAAAAATTAACCTTGTCTGTAATTTTCGTATCACCGCAACCGCAAAGCATTACCACAACGGATAACATCATCACAAAAGCCAAACAAACCGCTCTGAATTTTTTCATATAATCTCCCACACAACTAACTATTGATTATGAGAAAAGTATAAATAACAATTTTCGCAAAGTCAACGCCTAAATACACCAACTTACACTTTGTTCAAGCCTATTGTGTCACTTCTTTTGAAAATGAAAAAGGCTTTTATCAACCGGGAATTTTTGCGACGGATAAATTGTTGTATTGCCGGATGCGATAAAACTGATGAGGACTGCAAGCACAAAATACGGGGCGGCAGACGCACCGAAAACTTCGATACCGAGAACGATTGCTGTAATAGGTGTGTTGATTGCTGCGGCAAAAACACATACAAATCCGATTGCCGCAAAAAATGTGGGATCAAATCCGCAGACGCATCCGAACCAACTGCCGAATGACGCACCCATATCAAACATAGGAGTAACCTCTCCTCCCTGAAATCCTGCACCAAGGGTGAGTACGGTTAAAAGATATTTTGCCGGCATATCGTACCATTTTGCATCGCCCTTAAAGGCGGTGTTCTGCATCCATGTGCTTAAGCCCTCAAAATCGTTAAGTCCCAAAGCGAAAATTAAAAGGCTGACGATTGCCGCACCTACTGCTGCGGCAAGAAGGTAGTTCTTGAAAATCTTTGAGTATGCAAGTTTTACATACTTTATTCCGAGTGCAAACAGCTTGCCGATTAAGCCTAGGCAAACTGCCGCAATTAAAAACACAAAAAGAAATCTTGCGTCAAAATCGGGGATTGACGAGATTGCATATCTTTGATGTTTAAAGCCGAGAAGCTGTGTAACAAAATTTGCAAGATATGAACACGCAAAGCACGGAATTACCGCACCTGCCGACAATCTTCCGACACAGCAGACTTCCATTCCGAAAAATGCACCTGCAAACGGTGTGCCGAAAACCGAACCGAATGCAGAGCTGATTCCGCTGAGAACGATTGTACTTCGGTCATTATTTTTAAAGCCGAGATAATCGGCAACATTACTTGTCAGCGAACCGCCAATCTGAACGGCAGTTCCCTCTCTGCCGACAGAACCGCCGAAAAGATGGGTTATGCAGGTAAATATAAATGTCAACGATGCAAGTCGCTTTGGCACTTTTTCACCGTCATTGGCACTCTCAATAATAATGTTGTTGCCCATTGACGACTTTCCGCCGATACGCTTATATACAAAAGCGGTCACAATACCTGCTACGGGCAAAAACATATAGCACAGCGGAAAGAAACTCCTGAAATCTGCCGCATAATCAAGACATTTCAGAAACGCAAACGATATGAGTCCCATCACAACGGAACAGCACAGAGATGTTGCAAGCACCTTAAAATCAACAAATTTGTTCTTCATAAATTTCCTCCTCAAAATTTCCGCACAAAGAACATCGCATAAAAAAAGCCAATGCCCCTGTTCAAAAAACAGAAGTCATCAGCAAAAGCGGTTTCGACAAAAGCCGTGGGAGAACCTCATTCCCATTCATATTGACATATCATTCATATTGACATATATAGTATATACCGAGCAAGGTAATTTTTCAAGTGATTTCGACAATTTTTGTAATTTTCCAAAAATCACCTTGCAATCATTTTGTTTAAGTAGTATGATACTCTATACCAAGCGGAAGAATATTTATTATTAAAAGAATCGGAGGCTGATGATATGTGTACAGCGGCAACATATAAAACAAAAGACTTTTACTTTGGCAGAACGCTTGATTATGAATTTTCATACGGTGACGAAATTACAATTACTCCACGAAATTTTCCGTTTAAGTTCCGCCATACAGACGAATGCAACAGCCACTTTGCGATGATTGGCATGGCTCACATTGCAGATGGTTATCCGCTCTATTACGATGCAATGAATGAAAAGGGCTTGTGTATGGCAGGGCTAAATTTTGTGGGCAATGCCGTATATTTTGAACCGAAAAACGGCAAGGAAAATATTGCACAATTTGAGTTCATTCCGTATATACTTTCACATTGCGACAGCGTTTTGCAGGCAAGAAAAAAGCTTGAAAACCTTAACATAACAAATACGCAGTTCAGCGACAAGCTCCCCTGTGCTCAATTGCATTGGATTATTTCCGACAGAAACGAATCGCTTACAGTTGAATCGACAAATGACGGACTCAAGGTCTATGACAACCCTGTCGGTGTGCTGACAAACAATCCTCCGTTTGACATTCAGATGTTCATGCTCAACAACTATATGTCACTCTCACCAAAGCAACCCGAAAACAACTTCGGCAAAAGTGCCGAGCTTACCACATACAGCCGTGGAATGGGTGCAATCGGACTGCCGGGCGACCTTTCATCCGCATCCCGTTTTGCAAAGGTTGCGTTCACAAAGCTGAACTCCGTTTCGGGTGACAGCGAGAGCGAAAGCGTGAACCAGTTTTTCCACATTCTCGGTTCTGTTGACCAGCAGAGAGGTTGTTGTGAGGTTTCAGACGGAAAGTATGAAATCACACTTTACACCTCCTGTTGCAATGCCGACAAGGGAATCTACTACTACACCACCTACAACAATCACCAAATTTGTGCGGTTGATATGCACAAAATCGACCTTGACATAGCCGAACTTACCGCATACACACCCATTACGGAAGGTAAGGTTTTATTTCAAAATTAAATACAAAAATTTCAGCCGTACACTTTTGAAATGTACGGCTGTTGTTTTATTTATTGTCTTTCTTCTGTTTTTTATGCTTATGCTTTTTGAGATGAACCTCTGGAACAGCGACAGTATCATAAACAACCGTGCTGTCTGTGTTATCCTCGGCAACATCATTCTGCTTTACTTTGCCCGTATGAATCTCGGGAAAAGCAAGGTTTTCGGAATCAAATGTAAATTTCCTGTCCTTCATAATACCTGCCTCCGATTCTAAATGCAATTTATAAAGAATGTTATCGTCAGACTGTTCAGGAAGTCGGCAAACAAACTGCCGACAATCGGAACAATAAGATAAGCCTTTACGGACGGTGCGTATTTTTCGCAGATTGCCTGCATATTTGCCATTGCATTTGGCGTTGCGCCCATACCAAAACCGCAAGTACCTGCCGCAAGAACAGCGGCGTCGTAATCTCTGCCCATAATGTTGAACACAACAAAATACGTGAAAATGAACATAAGAACAACCTGACCTGCAAGAAGTATAATAAGCGGAAGCGCAAGGTCGGCAAGCTGCCAAAGCTTGAGTGTAATCATAGCAATACCGAGGAAAAGTGAGAGACATATACCGCCGAGGTCATTAATCTCGCCCATATGAATGGTGATTTTACCCGTGTATTCACCGATGTTTCTCATAATTGCGGCAACAATCATTGCACCGATATAAATCGGGAATGTCATGCCCGTAAGTGAAAGCAAATCTGAAACAACCGTACCGAGTCCGACCGCTATAATCAGCTGAAATACTGCCGGAGCATACATTGAAAAATGTCGTTCGTGCTTTTCTTCTTCTTCAACAAGAAGGCTGTCATCCTCTGTTTTGATTGTAGCAATAAGGTTGTGCTTTTTAATAAGTCTGTTTCCGACAGGTCCGCCCATGAGTGAGCCTGCGATAAGACCGAATGTTGCAGCGGCAGTACAAACAGTTGTCGCACCCTGAACGCCGAAATCCTCAAGTACAGGACCAAAAGCGCCCGCCGTACCGTGACCGCCTACCATAGGAATTGAACCCGTTGTCATACCCGTGAGCGAGTCAAGTCCAATCAAATTTGCAAGTCCGATTGCAGAGAAATTCTGCATTACAATGAGCATAATTACAAGAAACAAAAATACGATAAGGGATTTGCCTCCGCTTTTCAGTACCTTGAGATTCGCCTGAAATCCGACTGAGGTAAAGAAAAACACCATGCAGACTTCCTTTAGTGTATCATCAAAATCAATTACCGCAACACCTGTCATATAGAGAACCAGCGTAAGAATTGCAAAAAGCAAACCGCCGATTACAGGTGCGGGTATACAAAATTTCTGCAAAAACGATATATGCTTTTTCAGAAATGCACCGGCCATCAGAACAATCACAGCAACTGCGATTGTCTGATACATATCAAGAGTTATATTCAATCAGCACCAATCCTTTCGCAGTTATCCTGCTGTTTTTACTGTTATTCCTCTTTCGGAATAATATTCTGCCGCACCCTTGTGAAAAGGAATTTTAACACCTTCAACGGCTTTTTCAAGTGTTATGTCAACATCCGCCGAAACAGTCAGCTGAAGTTCCTGCGCATTGTCAAAGACAAGCTGTGTAAGCTTCTTCACCTGTTCGACTGAAAGTCTGTCGTTCACAATCAGAACAGCCTTTACCGCAACTGTGCCGACTTCATCACTCTGCCCGTTGTAAGTGTTTTTCGGAATTTTGCAGTCAACATAGCTGTAGGTGTTTTTAAGCTTTTTAACAGCTGCGTCATCAATTCCTATAAGCTTGATGTCACATTGCTTTGAAAGTTCCTCAACAACTGTTGCATTAAGTCCGAGTGTAAAGAATGCCGCATCAATTTCGCCGTTCTGTAACTGTTTTGCGGCATCGGCATAATTAAGATTTTTTTCCTTAACCATTTTTGAGTTAAGCCCGTATGCCGAAAGAATCTGCTTTGCGTTAAGCTCCGAACCCGATTCTTCTTCACCGATGCTCACGGTTTTGCCGAGCAAATCATCAACACTGTTAATATCAGAATCTTTTCTTACAACGATATGACAAGCCTCTGTAAACATACCTACAACAGCGCTGTAACCCTCAAGACTGCCGGATTTTTCAAAATTATTTTCGCCGTTAAATGCGTCGTGTGCAATGTCGGACTGAACAATTGCAGCGTCAAGATAATTCTGTGAAAGCAAGCGAACATTTGCCGCAGAACCGGCTGTTGTCTTTGTTTCAATTTTCAGAGTGCCGTCAGCATCGGCAATCGACTTTATCGAATTTGCCGCTTCGTTATAAATTCCGCCGGTACCTGCCGCACCGAATCGGATTGTTTCACCGCCTGATGAACAGCTGCACAAAAGAACAGTCATCAAGGCAATCAAAAGTGCAAGTAGTTTTTTCATTTTTCCGCCTTCTTTGCTTTTGGATTTCGCTCAAAAAAAGAGAAATTGTAAAAGCACAAAAGCTCACAATTCCCCTTTATTCCGTTCAAATTATACCATAACGGAATTGCCGTTGTCAAACGAAAAGGCACTCCAGAAAAGGAGTGCCTCATTACATCAGAATGTATTACTTGTTGAAAATTGACATAATATCATAGAAGGTATCGTCGTCATCATCAGTCTTGTCCTTTGTTGTTGACTTTGGCTCTTCCTTAGCCGCAACAGGAGCTGACGCTGATGAAACTGCGTCCGTAAGATTCTTCTTAGCAATCTGACCGTCTGCGTTAAAGCCGGTTGCAATAACCGTTACGCTGATAGCATCTTCCATTTTGTCGTCAATAACAGCACCCCAAATGATGTTTGCATCATCTGAAACCTTATCCTTAATCATTGTCGATGCGGCATCGATATCATCAAGACTAACATCGGCAGATGCTGTGATGTTGATAATAAGACCCTTTGCGCCGTCAATTGAAGTTTCAAGAAGCGGACTTGAAATAGCCATATCTGCGGCAACGGTAGCCTTGTCCTTGCCTGTTGCACTGCCCATACCCATATGAGCGTAGCCTGCGTCCTTCATTACGGAAGTAACATCGGCAAAGTCGAGGTTTACAAGACCCGGGAGAAGGATAAGGTCAGAAATACTCTGAACACCCTGTCTGAGAACATCATCGGCAATAGCAAATGCGTTTTGGAGAGTGATGCTTGTATCCGAAACATACTTGAGTCTTTCGTTAGGAACGATGATAAGCGAGTCAACACAGGCAGAAAGCTCTGCAATACCCTGCTCAGCCTGAGTCATTCTTCTCTTGCCTTCAAAAGCAAACGGCTTTGTAACAACGCCGACTGTAAGAATGCCCATATCCTTTGCGATTTTGGCAACTACGGGAGCAGCGCCTGTACCTGTACCGCCGCCCATGCCGGCAGTAACAAATACCATATCCGTATCCTTGAGAAGTGCTGCGATTTCATCTCTGCTCTCCTCGGCTGCCTCCTGTCCGATCTGTGGCATAGAGCCTGCGCCCTTACCTCTTGTAAGCTTTTCGCCGATCTGAATCTTCTGCGAAGCCTTTGAAAGTCTTAAAACATGTTCATCTGTATTTATTGCGATAAATTCAACATTCTTAACCTCGGTCGCAACCATGCGATTAACAGCGTTTCCGCCGCCTCCGCCGACACCGATCACTTTAATTTTAGGCATATACTCGTTTTCCAATTCCAGTTCAAAAGCCATTTTTTCGTCCTCCTTATATATTGACAACTTTCAGTCAGAAATCATTATTCTTCATAGTACACAATTATACTATCTTATACTATCATACTTTTTTCAAAATAGCAATGCTTTTCAGCCGTTTTTCTGCAAAATTATACGGAAAATTCTGCTGAAAAATTACTCGCCCGTGTAGGCGCCGTCCGCATTGCCGTAGTCATATCCGCCGTCACCGTTATCATAGGTACCGTTATCATAGTTATTATAGCTGTTATTGTCGTAATAACCCGTGTCACCGCCCGAATATGTTCCGTCATCCCATGTGTAGTTTCCTGTGTAGCCGTCACCCGTATCGGCTGAAGAATCAGCCGCCTGCGTTGTTGCCTGTGTTGCGGCTGTGGGCTGGGTTACGGCAGGTTTGTAGTGAGAAATTTTTGATGTACTGCAAGCCGAAACATCAAGCGTTCCTGCAACAAGTCCCGTGTTGTTCGGGTCAAGCTTTTCGTTGATGATTGTCATTGCAGTTCTGATTTTATAGTCGATATCATCGGGAAGTCCGATGTTAATGTCAATCCTTCCGTCATAAACGAGCTTTATGTTTGCCGTGTCGGTAACATCAAAGCCTGTGATATTCTTAACCTTGTTGTTGATAAGGCTCTGCGAAACATCTTCGAGAATATCGGGAACATTTGCGTCGCTGAATGACACATACTGTCCAACCTCTTTGGTCTTGATGTCGCCGCAGGTGAGTTCGGGAAGCTTGTCCTTATTTTCGGAAATTTCCTCAAGGATTCTGCCCTTTGAGCTTACAAGCAGATAGCCGTTACCGTTTTGAATAACATATGACGGTGTTGCGTCAACAACAGTAATTGTTATTGTGTCCGGAATGTTAAAGCTTACGCTTGCGCTTTCGATATACGAAAGATTCTTGACAATCTTGTCCGATGTATTGTACATTGCACCCATGAAGATGTTCTCCTGATATTCAACACCGCTGAATGCAATTATCTGTTTTTCGTCATAATACTTGTCCCCCACAACCTCAATTTTTTCGGTTTTAAAAAGGACTGTAAGGCTTAGTATAACACCGATTATAAGCACTGCCGCAAAAATTGAACTGTACAATGCGATTCTCCTGTGCTTAATTTGAGTGCTTGTCAGAGATTTTTTTCTTCTGCGAATTACTTCACGCTCCTGAGCACGGATTTCCTTTGCACGCTTTTCCTGTTTTTGCTTTTCTCCGAATTCGTCAACATAATAGCCGTCTTCATAATCCTTTGGTTTAAGATTCTTGATTTTAGCCTTGCCTTTTCTCCTGAATTTTTCTTCACGGCTCATATTTTCGGCTTGTCTTTGTGATTCCTGCTCTTCTTTTTGCTTGAGAAAAGCCTCCTCAATTTTACTTTTTGGAGCTTTTTTCTGCTGTTCCTTTTTCGGATTGGGGGATTTTTTAGCTCTCTTATCCTGCTTTGCTTTTTCCTTATGATACTTTTCTGCCTGCTTTGCGGCATTTTTACGCTGTTTTTCAAGACTCTTTCGCTCTTTTGATGTAAGCGGTCTTCTGTCTTTACCGTCGCTCAAAGCAAATCCTCCCTTCGTTTATGTTATCTGCCGAGGGCGGAAATCCGCCCTGCGACAGTTAAAAATCTGATTACCCTAAATTTTCTTGATATCTGCCCCGATTGATGTAAGAGTAGACTCAATACACTCGTAGCCTCTTTCAATATACTCCACGCCGCCGATTTCGGTTTTGCCCTCTGCACAAAGGCCTGCAACAACAAGTGCCGCTCCTCCACGCAAATCGGGAGCTTCAACCGGCGCACCGTAAAGAATTTCCACACCCTCGGCAACGGCTACCTTGCCCTCTGTCTTAACGGCTGCACCCATTCTGACAAGCTCGGGAATGTGTCTGTATCTGTTTTCAAATATATTTTCAACAAAAACCGTTGTTCCGTCTGCAACACACGCTGTTGCAAGCAAGGGCGCCTGTGCGTCTGTGGGAAAGCCCGGAAACGGCATCGTTCTGATTGTTTTCATTGATTTAAGTCTTTCGGGAGCGTTTATCTCAAGATTCCCGTCCGAAATTCTTATCTTGCACCCTGCGTTTTTGAAGATTGGAATAAGTGCCGCAAGGTGGGACGAAATTATTCCGTTAAGTATAATTTTTGAACCCGTTACGGCGGCACAGCTCATCAGCGTTGCGGCAACGATTCTGTCCGGAATGATTGTGTGGACAGAGCCGCAGAGAGAGCTTACACCCTCAATGACGACAACACCCTCGCCTGCTCCGGAAATATCGGCACCGCAGGAATTGAGATAATCCGCAAGGTCGCAGATTTCAGGCTCACGGGCGGCATTGATGATTGTTGTTGTGCCTTTCGCAAGACAGGCGGCAATCATAATATCCTCCGTTGCACCCACACTCGGGAACGAAAGCGTTATCTTTGTTCCGCAAAGTCCGTTTGGAACGCAACATTCAAGATAGCCGTGCTTTTCACGAATATCCGCCCCCATCTCCCGAAGTGAATTGAGATGCAAATCAATCGGTCTTGAACCGATTTCACATCCGCCGGGAAATGAAATTCTCGCCCTTCCCGTTCGTGCAAGGATTGCACCGAGAAAAACAATTGAACTCCTTGTTTTACGCATCAATTCAACGGGAACATCGAAGCGGTTGATATCGTCACATTTTACGAGAAGTGTTTTATCACAGCGTGTGGCGGCACAGCCGAGATACCGAAGAATGTTGACAGATGCGTCAACATCGGAAAGCGAAGGACAATTGTGGATTACATTTTCACCTTTTGTAAGAATCGAGGCGGCAATAATCGGCAAAGCGCTGTTTTTTGCCCCCTGAACTTCAACCTCTCCGTCAAGCTTTTTGCGTCCTGTAACAAGCAGTTTTGACACAATAACACCCTCTCAAAAAGAATACCCTTCTATTCTATGAGAAAGCGTTATAAATGTTACCGTTACACAAGTCCGAGAACTTTTTTGACTACCGAATAAATTCTTTCGTTGGCATCGGTAATTGCCATTTTGCGTGAATTTTCGCTGTACTTCTCAAGCTTTTCGGGATTGAGAAGCATTTTGTCAGTTTTACGCATAAGAGCCGCACCCGTTAGGTCTTTTTCCTCAATAATGTCAGCCGCACCTGCATTCACAAGTGCCATTGCATTGTGGTACTGGTGATTTTCGGCAACATTAGGTGACGGGATAAGGATTGCCGGTTTGCCCATAGCCTGAATTTCGCTGAGTGTAATTGCGCCTGCACGGCAGATTACAAGGTCTGCCGCCGCCATGCAAGTCGGCATATTATCAATATACGGTCTTATATCAAGATTTGAACAATCGGCAATGTCAGTACCCTTTTCCTCAACGAGCTGCGGAAACCAGTCGCCGTAACTGCCGTATGCGTGAATGTGCTGATATCTGCCGTCAATACCGCTTCTTGCAACAAGGTCTGCAACAGCTTCATTTATTTTTCTTGCTCCGAGGCTTCCGCCGAACGAAAGCACTACGGGACGGTTGTCAAGCCCGAGTTCTTTTCTTGACTCTTCTTTTTTTGCCGTGAGGATTTCCTGTCTTACAGGGTTTCCGGTAATGACAAAATCAACATTTTTGTCAAAATACTTTTTTGCATCCGGAACGGCAAGCATTACCTTTTTGACGCTCTTTGCAAGCATTTTATTTGTAATGCCCGGATATGCATTCTGCTCGTGAATAATGCACGGAATACCCATTTTTGCGGCTGTTCTGATAACGGGACCCGAAACATATCCGCCTGTTCCGATACAGATATCAGGCTTGAACTCGGCAATTATTTTCTTTGCCTCTCTTGAAGAAGTGAAGGTTCTTGAAACTGTCTTAACATTTTCAAGCATACTCTTGGGAGAAAAGCTCCTCTTAAATCCGCTGATTGTGATTGACTTAATTTCAAAACCGGCTTGCGGAACAAGTCTTTGCTCCATTCCGCCACGGTTGCCGATAAACAAAAATTCGGCATCATTTCTTTTATTCTTTATATATCCGGCTATTGCAAGTGCAGGATTTATGTGTCCTGCCGTGCCGCCGCCTGCAAGCAATACTTTCATAATTTTCTTACCTTTCTTTTGAAAATTCTGCAAAACTCATGCAGGAGAAAACTATTTTTAAATTATTGTCTTTCGATATTTGCCGTTCTGGAAATTGAAAGTACAAGTCCCATCTGGGCAAGCAGCATAATAAGCGAACTGCCGCCGTAGCTGAAGAACGGAAGGCTGATACCCGTATTAGGCAGCCAGTCTGTGATAACGAGAATATTCAGCACAACCTGAATGCCGATCTGTGAGGTAAGACCGATACCGAGAAGTTTGCCAAACTTATCCTTTGCACGAAGTGAAAGTGTGATGCCTCTCCACACAAGAAGTGAAAAAATAAGGAGAATCATAAGTGCGCCCACCAGACCGAGCTCCTCAACAACAACGGCAAAGATAAAGTCGTTCTGCGGCTCAGGAATATAGAGGTACTTCATTCTTGACTGACCGAGACCGAGTCCCCAAAGTCCGCCCGAACCGATTGCATAGAGTGAATTTCGTGTTTGATATGTGGTCCACCACATATCATCTGTTGTATATTCAAGTGCCTGACCCCAACCGTCAAGACGGCTCATAGCATAGGACAGGCTGTTTGTGACGGCAAGTATAAGCACTACTCCGACAATAAGTCCAAGACCGATTCCGAGATACTTTGTCTGCATTCCGCCGATATAAAGCATTACAACCGAAAGAATGCCGATGATTACGATACCCGAATAGTGCGGTTCGAGAAAAAGCAGAAGTGCCGTTGAACCGAAAACAATTACACCCGGCAGAACGCTGTAACGGGCAAACTGCATTTTATTATAGTATTTACTACACCAATGTGAGAAGAAAAGGATAATTGCAAACTTTGCAATCTCAGAAGGCTGAACATTGAAAATTCCAAGAGGAATCCATCTTTTTACGCCTTCGGAACCCGGCAGTACAAGAACCACAAGCAGGCACAAATACGAAATTGCAAGAACAATCGGTGCGATTTTGTGAAGTTTATTATAGTTAAAGAACGAAAGGAAAAACATTATGCCCACGCCGATAGCGGCAAAAATGAGCTGTCTTACTAGGTAATAATAGCTGTCGCCCTGATTGTAATAAGCATAGGCATAGCTTGCAGAAAACATCATAATCATACCGATAGTGAGAAGTACAAGAATGATTATGCAAAACGGAAGGTCAAGTCCCATGCCAACGGAAAACAGTTTTCCTTTTTTCATCTTTCTCTGACGAGTAGGACGGACAAAAAACTTTTCTTCCCTGATCTTCTGCTCCGAGTAAACCTCTTCATCATATATTCTGTTTACATCAGCTTTAAGCATCATTCTTTTTTGTGGAGCCAAAGACCGTTCCTCCCTTAAAATTTATTTTAAACAAGTATTTCTGCGTTTATTTATGCACCAAAATATGCAAGTGCAAAAGCGATTGCACCGAAAACTGCGGTTACTGCACTGAACACACCGACAATCTTAACCTCGCTCCAACCGCACATTTCAAAGTGGTGATGGATAGGGCTCATCTTGAAAAGACGCTTGCCGTGTGTGATTTTGAAGTAGCTGACCTGAAGAATAACGGAAAGCTCCTCAGCAATATAGATAATGCCAATCGGAATAAGAAGAATAGGCATATCAATTGCAAAAGCAAGAGCGCATACAAGACCGCCGAGGAAAAGTGAACCCGTGTCGCCCATAAACACCTTTGCAGGGTGAAAGTTCCATACGAGGAATCCGAGACAGGCACCCGCAGATGCGGCGCTCATGGCTGTTATACCGAGATAGCTCTTTACGCAGGCGATAAGCATAAATGCAACACACGCAAAGAATGTTACCGAACCGTCAAGACCGTCAATACCGTCTGTAAGGTTTACCGAGTTTACGATACCCACGATTGCAACGGCGGCAATAATATAATAGAAAAATCCGAGGTCAACCTTGCCGACAAAAGGAATGGTTGTTGTTGTACCGTAGCCTGCAATTGCCAGAACTGCAAGAAAAGCGGCGGCAACAAGGAACTGGAGAATCAGCTTTTGTGACGCTGTAAGACCGAGGTTACGCTTTTTTACAACCTTGATGTAATCATCAATAAAGCCGATAAAACCGTTTGCAACCGCAAGACCGAGTCCGCAGAAAATGAACATGCATTCTCTTGGAATGTCTGCAAAGAATGAATTTACCAAATCAGCGCCTGTAAAAGCATATATAACTGTGCTGATCATTGTGACAACCACAATTGCAACGATGAACATTATACCGCCCATTGTGGGAGTTCCCTGCTTACCCTTGTGCCACTTAGGACCTTCCTCAAGAATTGTTTGACCAAAATGGAGCTTGCGAAGGTATGGAATCAAAAACTTGCCTGTAACGGCTGAGATTATAAAAGCAAGCAAAGCCGCACAAAATGTCCATATTCCGTAAATCATAGTTATCTTTCCTTTCAGACTAATAAATATTTTTGTTATTCGTTGAGTGTTGAAGAGGAATCCGCAAAAGATACCGTTATTACCGTACCGGGGCTGACCGAAGTTCCCGCCTCAATGTTCTGTGATGAGCTTGTTCCGGAGGATGTTGTTGCACCCGAGAAGCTGACATTCAATCCGTAGGCACTTGCAACATTGTTCACCTCATCGGGAGAAAGACCGATAAGACTCGGAACACTTACTGTTTCCGACTGACTGTCGCTGTCTGTGTAGAGGACAATACTGCCGCCCTTCTGAAGTCCTGACGATACGGTCGGAATCTGTGAAATTACAGTTGAACCGTTACCCTTTACGGTTGCCGTAAAGCCGTCAGCCTCAACAGCTGTTTTAGCCTCGTCAACGCTGACGCCTGTGTAATCGCCTGCAGATGCATCAACATAACCGAGTTCCTCGTCTGTGTATGATGTCTTAACATCAAGATAAGGAAGAACCTCGCTCATAATATTGATAAATACAGGTGATGAAACCTGTGAACCGTAGTAGGCATCACCGTCGGGAGTATCAAAGAATACAAGCATTGCAATCTGCGGATCGTCTGCCGGAGCATAACCGCAGAATGATGAGATATAGTCCTCAGAAAATGAGCTTTCTACCTTTGTAATATCCTTTTTCTCAGATGTACCTGTCTTACCGGCTACCTTGTAGCCTGAAATATAACCTGCGGCAGCACCCTGTCTTTCTGTGTTATACTCAAGGTATTCATTCATCTTCTTGGATGTATCGTCTGAAATAACCTGTCTTTTAACCTTTTTATCAACAGTCTTGATTACATTGCCCTTTGAATCTGTGATTTTTGAAACCACATGAGGCTGAACAACATAACCACCGTTTGAAACAGCCGCACAGGCTGTAATCATTTGAATAGGAGTGATTTTGAAGTTCTGACCGAATGATGCAACCGCAAGGTCAACACCGCCCATTTTTCCTTCTTTCCAAAAGCTGTCCTCTGCCTCACCCGGGAGGTCGATTCCTGTTTTATCGCTGAAACCGAATCCCTGATAATACTGACGGAACTTGCTTGCACCGAGCATCTGACCAATCTGGACAAATGCAGGGTTACATGAGTTTGAAATTGCCTCAACAAAGCTCTGCGTTCCGTGACCTGCTATATTTGAACAATGAATGGTTTCGCCCTCAACCAAAATTGAACCCGTACAGGTAAATGATGTTTTTTCATTTACAAGGTTTTCTTCAAGAGCCGCTGACGCAACGCACATCTTAAATACAGAACCGGGCATATATGTGTCGGCAACAGCCTTGTTTCTCCACATATTGCTGAGAGCCGCACTTTCTGCCTCCGCCTGTTTCTTTTTTGGAGTTGATTTGATTTTCTTCTTATCCTTTGCCGAAAGCTCATAAGGATTGTTAAGATCGTAGCCGTCTGTTGTTACCATCGCAAGGATTGCGCCTGTGTTTACATCCATTGCAATGCAGACGCCCTTATTAAGAACATTGTTGTCCTCAACACCCTTTTGCATATATTTTTCACAAATTGACTGAATTGTTTCATCAATTGTGAGATACACATTGTTGCCGTCCTCAGATTCAACATTCTGTTCGTATCGGAACGGCATATCCGTACCTCTTGCATTCTGTGCCGTGATAATTCGACCGGGAGTACCCGACAGATAGCTGTCATATTCGTACTCGATACCCTCAAGTCCCTGATCGTCACTGCCCGTAAAACCGATTACGGAAGATGCAAGGCTGTTTTTCGGGTAATATCTCTTGTAATCATCAAGCAGCTGAATAACACCCGAACAGCTGTAATCCTTTTTCAGAGTGTCAATAAGCTCAAGAACCTTTTCACGCTCATCCGACTCAATTCTTCTTTTGACAACAACATAATGGCTCTGCTGTTTTGTATCGTCAAGCACATCGTTGTATTCAAGGTCAAAAATTTCCGAAAGACCTTTTGCGGCAGCCTGACGCTGTTTGTCATTCTTAAAGTTGACAGGCGACATTACCACCTGCCAAACCGATGCGCTTTCGGCAAGAACATTGCCGTTTGCGTCATAAATTGTTCCTCGTTTTGCGGAAACAGTTGTGTCGGCAAGCTGAAGGTCAACAGCCGACTCCTGAAGTTCACTGCTCTGAACGGTGGTGAGGTATGTAAGTCTTAAAACAGCCGCACCGAAGCCAAGCACAAGTATGAGTAAAATCAATATTGCGGTACGCTGTCTCAGTCTTTGTGCAGGTCCCTTTTCGGCACGCTTTTTTGAGTTGTTTTTTGATCCTGGTGATTGCAATGTAAAGCTCCTTTCACCGCAAAATAGTGTCCGTTACGCTCCGTGTCAATCCGCATATATACCGAAAAAAGAGTCAAGACGCAGTCTTAACTCTCCATTCTTTCATAACATATCTATTAAATTAATCTAAATGTTATGACCAAAGATTCTGTACCGAACTCCAGAACTGTGTAAAGAGATTGTCACTTTCCTGACTTGCAGAAACCTCTGCTTTATCTCCGCCTGCAAGGGTAACAAATTCTTTCTGTGTGTTCGTAGCCTTGGTCATACCGAGTTTATCCTCGGCATACTTTTCAATATCCGATGTTGAAAGCTTTGATTCAAGCTTCATCTGTGTCTGTGTATAAACGCTCTGTGCATTTGCAAGAGTTTCTTTAGCCGTAATAACTTCCTGATTAAGCTCGGTAAGTCTTACCTGTCCGACAATTATGATGCCGATTATGATTGTCGCTGCAGCACCGCTCACTGTTCCGAGAGCGATTTTAAACTTGTTATGTCTGCGGCGTCTGTTCTTCTGAAGTTCCTCCTTCGGAAGACTTACAACATTGTTTTTTCTTCTTTTTCTTTCCTGCTTTTTATGTACTTCTTCTTTTCTTTCAGGAGCGGCTGAACCCGGAACATAGTCGCTGCTGTCATCAAAAAGACTCAAATCATAAGCTGCATTTCTGTTTTCATAAGCCATTAAACGCACCCGATGCCTTTCTATATCAATTTCATAAAACACACATTTTTGCTTTATTTTCGATAAAACAAAAAAGTTTCAAATCTTTAACAAATTTATAAAATACACACAACACACAATCAATCCGATTTTATCGGACATATATTTCAAAGCCATACATTTTGTTATTAACAAACACGAAAGCACAATTGCTTGTGTCTGTAATAATCTTTACAACTTTGTTATATTTTACTACAAACAGGCAGTTTTGTCTATAGTCACAGAGAATTTTTTTAAATTTTTTCGCATATTCTCAACTTTGCACTTCTTGCTCTCGGGTTGTTCCTCAATTCTGTTTCATTTGCACAAACCGGCTTTCTTACAACAAGCTTAGCCTTTGGCTTGTTTCCGCAAACACACACGGGAAAATCCTTTGGACAGGTACAGCCCTGACACCAAGATGCCATTTTCTGTTTTACGATTCTGTCCTCAAGCGAATGGAAGGTAATAACTGCAAGCCTTCCGCCGCTTCCGAGAAGTTCAAATGCACCGTCAAGACCTCTTTCAAGAACTCCGAGTTCATCGTTTACCGCAATTCTCAAAGCCTGAAAGCTTTTTCTCGCAGGATGTCCGTCACGGCGGACACGCTGTGGAACATTTTCTTTTATAATTTCCGCAAGCTCAAGGGTAGTTTCAATCGGCTTTTCGGCTCTTGCCTTTACGATTCCGTTTACAATTGCACCGGCAAATTTTTCTTCGCCGTAAACGCTGAGGATTCGTCTTAACTCACCTGCGGGGAGGGTGTTGACAAGCTCTGCGGCTGTTGTTCCGCTTTGGCTCATTCTCATATCGAGAGGTGCGTCCTCATGGAAGGAAAAACCCCTTTCGGCTGTATCAAGCTGATGAGATGAAACACCGATGTCAAGCAGAACACCGTCGACTCTGCCCACTCCTCTTGAATGAAGAAGGCTAACCATATCGGCAAAATTACCCTTGATAATTATTGAATTTTCGTTTTTCTTAAAACGCTCTGTCAGCGTCAGTATTGCATCGGGATCCTGATCAATCGAAATGAGCTTGCCCGTAGTAAGTCGACTGAGGATTTCACTGCTGTGACCGCCTCCGCCCGCTGTGCCGTCAACATAAATGCCGTTTTCCTTAACAGCAAGAGCGTCAACAGCCTGCTCAAGAAGGACAGGAATATGAGAAAATTCCATAACAACCTCCTTAAAGCTTTAACTCCTTGAGAGCAAGTGCAAGATTTTCATTCTGAGAAGCAACATAGTCCTCATAATTTTTCTTGCTCCAGATTTCGAGTCTGTTTGTCATACCGATAACTACCGCATCGCCTTCAATCTCGGCGAACTCACGCAGGGACTGCGGAATAATCACCCTGCCCTGTGCGTTGGGAGTAACCTCAACCGCAGTAGCGTTAAAGGTGTACTGAACAGCCATGGATAGGTTTGCGGGAAGTGCAAGAATCTTCTCGCACATTGCGTTGAACTGTTCGCTTGACATAACCTGAATGCACTTGTTGCCAAAGCCTCGTGCAAGATAGTATGTTTCGCCGAGCTGTTCACGGAACTTTGCGGGCAGTACAATTCTTCCTTTTGCATCAATAGAATGATTTGTCATTCCCGAAAACATCTGCCCACCTCCATACACTTTTCTTCAGAAACCGTCACTCTGTGGTTTTAAAAGTCACCGAATGACACCTTCTGACACCTTTTGTCTTATTATAAACCATAGGTGCAAAAAAATCAATATCAAAGTTACGAAAAAACAAATAATATTTACAAATCATTTCAAATGCTTTCAACTTTGAAACCATATTTTTTCGTAAAAGAATATTATACCCCAAAAAGCTGATTTTACAGAGGGTTTCACCCGTTCCATAGCAAAAACAGCAGTCTTAAAAATTACAAAACGCACCGCACGGGTTACAAAAGCCGACATTATTTTTATATTTTTCAACCGCAGATTCCGCAAGCATTCGTTTCAGTGTCATAATGTGACACAACACATACGATAAAAACGGCATAAAAAAAGAACAGGCTCATATTGAGTCTGTCCTTTATAAGCTAAATTTAAATCAGCCCTGCTTTTTCTGTGAGCTGACTATGTTTGCATGAGTCTTTCTGAGAGCCTCAAGCTGTGTTGCAACGCCCTCTTCCGTGCGTTTCATAATGCTGTCAACATACACATTCGCAGCTTTTCTGATTTCTGCCGATTTTTGCTTTGCATCGTCAACAATTTCCTTAGCCTTTGCCTGAGCCTCACGAACGAGCTCGTTCTGGTTAAGCATAGCCTTTTTGCGTTCCTCGGCACTTCTGATTATATTCTCTGATTCACGGTTAGCCTCGGCAAGAATCTGCTTTCTGTCAGCAACAATATTCTTTGCCTGTCTTACCTCTGCCGGCATAGCGTCCTGAATCTGATCGAGAATATCATAAATCTCATCACTGCTCACCATTACCTTGCCACCCGAAAACGGCATTGACTTAGCGGCACTGATAACATCCTGAAGCTGTAAAATCAAATCCTCAACTTTCATTTCTGTCCACTCCTTATATGTTTGGTTTAATCCACCTTTAATTAAAAAATCAAACGCTTATTTATTTTTCAGTCTTTCCACAATTCTGTCATGGATACACGCAGGAACAAAATTACTGATGTCACCGCCCATTGAGGCAATTTCACGAACCATGCTCGAGCTGAGATACATTGAATCCGCCTCAGCCGTTAAAAACAGGGTTTCAAGGTTCGGATTCAGCTTTTTGTTGGTGAGCGCCATCTGAAATTCATATTCAAAGTCAGTTACCGCTCTGAGTCCCTTAACAATTGCGTCCACACCGTGTTCCTCACAATACTGTGCAAGCAAGCCGTTGAAGCCTACTATTTCAACATTATTGAGATGCTCGGTAACTTCCTTCAAAAGTTCAATTCTCTCATCAATCGAAAAAATCGGCTTTTTTGAAGAATTGACAAGCACGCCCACGATTACACGGTCAAAAAGCTTTGACGCTCTCGTGATAACATCAAGGTGTCCGAGCGTTACGGGATCGAAACTTCCCGGACAAATCACTGTTTTGTTCATCTTTGAAAATCCTTATGTCTGAATGTAGTTATTTTTATTTTACCATAGCGATACTGTCTGTCAAGTACAAAATCACCGTAATTCGACAAAATTTCTTCGTCAAGAGGATTTTCCGCAATGATTACACCCGTATCGTTCATAGCCTCGGGAACAAGTTCAAGGGCATCCTGCAGCATTCCCGTTCTGTATGGCGGATCGAGAAATGCAATGTCAAAACGCTGTGAATTCATCGAAAGAAAGCTATGGAAATCCATTGCAAAAACCTTTGCCGAGTTTTCAAGCTTAGTAGCCTTGAGGTTTCTTTTTACCGTTTCAAGCGATTTTTTTGCATTGTCAACGAAGCTTGCCGACTTTGCGCCTCTGCTCAAAGCCTCAATACCCATTTGTCCCGAGCCTGCAAAAAGGTCAAGAAAGTTTCTGCCCTCGGTTTCAAACTGTATAATCGAAAAAACAGCCTCTTTAATTCTGTCGGTTGTCGGTCTTACATCTTCACCCTCAAGGGTTTCGAGTCGTCTGCCTCTTGCGGAGCCCGTAATAACTCTCATAAAACGCACGCAGCCTTTCCGCCTGCAAAATCATAAAACAACACCGCAAGCAGGCATACGGCATTACCGAAAAGTTGAATTTCAAACAATTGTTTAAAACTGCAAATTTTAGTATAACACATTAAAAGATAATTTACAACAATATTTTACTCTGTTTTGTTTTCATCCTGCGGATGATAGTATTTATACACCGCAAGTGCGGCGTCCTTTGTCATTTTAGGAGCGTTTTCAAGCTCTGCAAGGTCTGCGTTTGAGATGTTTTCAATCGTTCTAAAATACTTAAGAAGCGACCTTGCTCTGACTTCGCCTATACCCTCAATGCCTGTAAGCGAGCTTTTGAATGTATTTTTACTTCGTCTTGAATGGTGATAGCCGATTGCAAAGCGGTGAACCTCGTCCTGCATTTTTGCGAGGAACGCAAACAGCGACCGTCCGGGACTTAGCGCAATTTCTCCGCCCTCGCCCGTTACGGCACGGGTTCTGTGCTTATCGTCCTTTACAAGACCGAACAGCGGAACATCAATATTCTTACTCTGCAAAACCTCTTTTACAGCCGCAACCTGACCTTTACCGCCGTCAAGCAGGATAAGGTCGGGCAATTTTCCAAAGCCCTCGTTCTCATCGGGATTTTTATAATATTCGTCAAATCGTCTTGTCAAAACTTCCGCCATGGATGCGTAGTCATCCTGTCCTTCAAAGCCTTTGATTTTGAACTTTCTGTAAGCCGATTTGAGCGGTTTGCCGTTTTTATAAACAATCATACCCGCAACATTTTCCGTGCCTGCAAGGTTTGAAATATCGTAGGATTCGATATATTCGGGCAGTTTTTTTAGTCCTAGCAAATCACGCAGTTCTTCAAGCACATTGTACTCACGAACGGTTGCGCCCTTTTTCTGTGCAAGAGTTTCTGCGGCATTTGACTTGCACATTGCCACAAGCTGCGCTCTGTCGCCCCTCTGCGGAACCGTTATGCCGACCTTACTGCCGTGCTTTTGCGAGAGCCATTCGGCAATTTCTTCCATACCGTCAAATTCCCTGTCAATTGCAATGCTCTTTGGCACACTGTCACGCAGAGTGTAATATCGCAGTAAAAATTCTTCGGTTTCGGATTCACTTTCACCGCTGTCAAACACAAAGCTTTCACGGTCAAATAACCTTCCGCCTTCAAATCGAAATACCTGATAACAGGTTTTGCCGTCATCCGAAAAGCCTGCAATAACATCGCCGTCATCAATTTTTGTCGCAACAACCTTTTGCTTGTCGCTCATTTTACGGACGGATTTTATTATATCCCTGATTGACGCCGCCCTTTCAAATTCAAGATTTTCTGCGGCGTTTTCCATTTCTTCGGTCAGCTTTTTGATTGAATTTGTTGAACCGCCACGCAAAAATTCAAGCGCACGGTTAAGATTTTCGTTGTAATCTTTAAGCCTTACTCTGCCTGTACACGGAGCCATGCATTGCTTTATGTGATAATTAAGGCAAGGTCTGCCCTTTCCGCAATCTCTCGGAAATTGGCGGTTACAGGTTGGGAGCATAAAGATTTTGTTAGCCTCATCAACGGCATTTTTTACATAGTAACTGCTCTTGTACGGACCGATATATTCCGCTCCGTCGTCCTTTTTCTGCAATGTATATGACAGCTTTTTCCAATCACCCGAGCTGATTCTTATATAGCTGTAGCCCTTGTCGTCTTTAAGCAGAATATTATATTTCGGGGTGTGCTGCTTGATAAGGCTGCATTCAAGAATGAGTGCCTCGAACTCGCTGTCCGTGATGATATATTCAAAATCATCGACATTATCAACCATTCTGCGAACCTTTTCGGCATGGTTATTCTGCGAACCGAAGTATTGGCTGACTCTGTTTTTAAGAGCCTTTGCCTTGCCGATATATATAATTTTTCCGCTTTTATCGTGCATGATGTACACACCCGGCAACAGAGGAAGTGCCATTGCTTTTTTGCGAAGCTGTGACATTTTCGGATTCACAAAATCACCGCCTTTTACGATTTCAGATTAATTTGAGAGAAACAAAAAAGAGGCGGAAAAACCGCCCCTTGGTATTTTGTAAAATTTAAAGCTGATTATTCAGCAAAGCCTGACTCAACAAGAGAAACAAGACCCTCAACTGCTTCAGTTTCGTCAGAACCATCAGCAATTACCTTAATAGTAGTGCCGCCGATAATTCCGAGGGACAACACACCGAGAAGACTTTTTGCATTTACACGACGCTCTTCCTTCTCTACCCAAATTGTTGACTTATACTCATTAGCCTTCTGAATAAAGAAAGTTGCCGGACGAGCGTGTAAACCGGCTTTATTCTGTACTAATACTTCCTTAACATACATTTTTAAAACCCTCTTTGCCTTTAAATTTTTAACCACCAATGCCTGCAAATTGCGGCTCAATTTAATATGTATTATAATCTTTTTTCCGAACAAGGTCAATACAATAAATTAATTTCGTGTTAATATGCACCTTGAGAGAATTTATTACCCTGTTTATTGTGCATTTTTACAAAATAATATGTTTTCCCCGTATTTTCCCCGTAAATACACGGCATTTCATATGTTTTTTCTTGTCTTATTTTATGTAAACACACCGATAATATACTGCAAAAATTACTTTTCGTTATATTCTTCAAGCATTTCGGGACGCTTGAGGGCAGTCACCTCTATGCTCTTTTCTTTTCTCCATTTTTCAATGTTTGCATGATGACCGCTCATAAGCACTTCGGGAACTTCTTTGCCTCTCCATACCGACGGTTTTGTGTACTGCGGATACTCAAGGAGTCCGTTAAAATGGCTTTCCTCGGTAAAACATTCGTTGTTGGAAAGCACACCCGGAACCATTCTTGAAAGTGCATCAGCAAATACCATTGCGGGAATTTCTCCGCCCGTGAGAACATAGTCGCCGATTGAAATTTCTTCGTCAATAAACTCGTCAAGAAGTCTTTGGTCAACACCCTCGTAATGACCGCAGAGAATACAGATATTTTCAATATCGGCAAGTTCACGAAGTCTTTGCTGTTTCAATGTTTTGCCCTGCGGTGACATATAGACAAAATGCGGTCTTTTGCCGATTTGTTTGCAGATATCCTCAAAGCAGAGGGCAATGGGTTCGGCTTTCATAAGCATTCCCATTCCGCCGCCGTAGGGAGTATCGTCAACTCTTTTGTGCTTGTCAAAAGCATAATCACGCAGTTGGTGACACACGATTTCAAGCACACCGCTTTTCTGTGCTCTGCCGATTATGCTTCCGTTTAAAACAGGCTCAAACATTTCGGGGAAAAGCGTTATAATATCAATCCTCATCGTCGAAAATTCCTTTCATGGGAACAATAAGAACATAGCCGTCATTAACATTGATTTCTTTTACAACATCGTCAATTACGGGAGCAAGGTATGTCTTGCCGTCGGCGTCTTTGATTTCGTAAACATCGTTTGCGCCTGTACGCAAAACATCGGAAATTTTGCCGTAGACTCTGCCGTTGCCGGCATCCTTAACCTCAAGACCGATAAGATCCTGAACAAAGTGAACACCCTCTGCAAGATTGATGTCGTCACGGTTGATATACACAACCTTGCCTCTGTATTTTTCGGCTGCCTCGATTGTGTCAACGCCCTTGATTTTTGCAAGAGCGATATTTTTGTGCGGACGGGATTTCACCTCGATGAACTCTGTTCCGTTTTCGTCAAGCCACAGCTTTTTAAAGGCACAGAGAAATTCGGGGGAATCACACCACGGATCAATTCTGACCTCACCTTTTATGCCGTGTGTACCCACGATTTTTCCCGAATCAAGAAACTGTTTTTTCATAATTACCTCAAATTTCACAAAATAAATTCAGTCGGATTTTACTTTAATTCAATGATTGTAACACCGTCTTCACCCTCGCCGAAAACACCGAGTCGCTGACTTTTGACGGATTTGTTTGTTTTAAGATACTTGTTGATTTCACGCTTAAGCACACCCGTGCCTTTGCCGTGAATAATCGTCATTTTGCTCACACCCGAAAGTACGGCATTGTCAATTGCCTTGTCAACAATATTGATTGCGTCAAAGGCGGTTTCACCACGGACATCAACCTCTGTTTCGGGACGGACATCCATTCTGCTCGGCACATTTCTTGTGCTTGAAAATCTGTCCTTTGCGGGCTTGTTGTTTGATTTGAGCAAACGAAGATTCTTGATATCAATCCTCGTTTTGATTATTCCCGCCTGAACAAGCACAACACCGTCCTTGTTCGGCGGTGCAAGTACAGTTGCGTTTTTGTCAATATCGTAAATGAGAACCGTGTCGCCGACTTTGAGCGGTCTCGGCAGCTTGTACTCCTCATCGGGAGTATTGCGAGCCTTGACAGGATCGGCATGGGCCTCCATCTTGTCAATATTTTTCTTTAGCTGTGTTCTTGCCTGAACGCTCATATCCTTGGCTTTTCTCGCCTTTTCAAGTTCTTCGGCAACTGCGTCGGCCTGCGCTCTTGTGCGTGAAATAATACGCTGAGCTTCCTGTCTTGCCTTTTCAATCTCACACTCCGCACGCTGCTTTGCCTTCTGCATTTCGTTTTCTGCTTTCTGCTTTTCGGTATTAGCCTTTGCAGTAAGTCTGTTTGCGTTTTCGAGCTGTTTTTCAAGGCTTTGACGGCGCTTTTCAAGCTTTTCAACAACATCTTCAAACTGTCTGTTCTCGTTTGAAACAAGTTCGCTTGCTCGGCTGATTATTTCATCATCTATTCCGAGTCTTTTTGAAATTGCAAACGCGTTGCTCTTGCCGGGAACACCGATGAGAAGTCGGTAAGTCGGCTTGAGAGTTGCAACATCAAATTCGCAACTGCCGTTTTCAACTCTGGGAGTACGCAGAGCAAATTCCTTTAACTCCGCATAGTGGGTTGTTGAAGCGATTTTTGCGTGTTTGTCACGCAGTCTTTCAAGAATTGCAATTGCAAGAGCCGCACCCTCGACAGGGTCTGTTCCTGCGCCGAGCTCGTCAATAAGGCAGAGCGAACCCGCATTTGCAAGCTTTATAATCTGAACGATATTTGTCATATGTCCCGAAAAGGTTGACAGCGACTGCTCAATGCTCTGTTCGTCACCGATATCCACAAGCACTCTTCTGAACACGGAAAGCTCGCTGTTGTCGGCACACGGAACGAGAAGTCCGCACATTGCCATGAGCGTGAGCAGACCGATTGTCTTTAAAGTTACGGTTTTACCGCCCGTGTTAGGACCTGTGATTACAAGCGTGTCAAACTCTTTTCCGAGCATAACATCAACGGGAACAACCTTGTTTTTGTCGATAAGAGGATGACGAGCCTGTTTAAGCTCAATCATTCCCCTGTCGTTCATAATCGGCTTTGACGCTTTCATTGAATACGCAAGGTCGGCCTTTGCAAAAATCAAATTAAGCTGTGCAAGGTTCTTGTAGCTGTGGATAATGCTGTCGGCAAACTCGCCTGCATTTGCGGAAAGCTCAAAGAGGATTCTTTCAATCTCCTGTTCTTCCTTTGACTGCAAAAGCTTGATGTCATTGTTTGCCTGAACAACGCCCATAGGCTCAATAAACACGGTTGCACCGCTTGACGAGGTGTCGTGTACAAGACCCGGAACATTGCCTCTGCATTCACTTCTTACGGGAACAACATATCTGCCGTCACGCTGTGTGACGATAGTATCCTGAAGATACTTTATGTATGTTGAGCTGTGAATAATTTTATCGAGTACCTCACGAGCCTTTGAGGATGCTGTGCGGATTTTTCTTCTTATATCCGACAAAACAGGGCTTGCCTTATCGGAAATTTCCTCCTCGCTTATAATAGCCGAGGTGATTTTGTCCTCAAGAAACTTGTTGGAAACAAGTCCGCTGAAATAGCCGTCAAGAGAGCTTGCTCCTCCGCCTGAGCGTGAGTGCCACTCCTTGACCGTGCGGATTGTTCTGAGCGTTGATGCAACCGACAGAAGTTCGCCTGTGGTAAGGCAACCGCCTGCCTGTGCTCTGCGTAAATGTCCCGAACAATTTCCGGCACCGCCGAATGACGGAGCGCCGAATCTTCCGCTTAACGCAACTGCGTCATCGGTTTGCTGTAAAAGCTGTTCAACCTTTTTCAGTTCAAACACGGGTTCGAGATTCAATGCCATTTCACGGGCGTCCTCAATCGAAGTCATTCCCGCAAGCCTTTCGAGGATTTTATCAAGTTCAAGTGTTTTGTAATGTCTGTTCATAATTCTACCAAATTCAATAATTGCAATTTTGTGTCCGTAGGGGCGGATATTATCCGCCCGCGGGCGCCCAATGAGCGCCCATACAGTTTTCAGTCATTCTGTTTCAAATAAATAAGTCATTTTCACACAAAACTGCATTGTCTGATTAACTGCTTATTGTTTTGTAAAAAACAAGCGTTTTAAAGTCTTTTTCAAATCTGTATTTAAGATAACTTTCGCTCGCCGCATTCAGCACAACAAGGTCATCCTTCGGCAATGCAAACGAAAACAGCTTGTCATCATCGGCATAAACCGTGTGCCTAAGCGCCGTGAGCGTTCCCTCATTGAGAGCGATTGCAGGTTCCGACACATCCGTTCTGCAATCGGCACATTCAAGAGCGCCTATGCGTGGCAGAAAGTACATAAGCGGAGTAATGTATTCTCCGCATTCTCTGCACATTCTCAGGTCGGGCATATAGCCCGCCATACTTGCAAGTCTCATTTCAAGACACGGCTTGATAAGGTCTGCACTGCGTTTGTTCTCTGACAAAAGGTAGAGAGAATTAAGCACAAGGCTCAGAAATGAGTCTGCCTTTTGCTCACGGGGACAAATTGTCAGAGCGAGTTCGCAAAAATACTGTGCAAGGCACATTTTTGTAACATCACTGCGGAGCTTTGAGAAAATGCGAATCGGCTGTGCCTCGCCGATTATGTAACTTTCCCGACCTTTATAAATTGTAAGTCGGGAATATGAGAGGAGAGATGCCGCCGCACATTTGCCGTTTTTGATGTTTTTTGCACCCTTTACAAATGCACGGATTACACCGTTTGACTTTGTGAGAGCAAAAACGAGCTTGTCCTGCTCACCGATATTCTGTTCCTTTATAATCAGTCCCTCTGTTCGGAATTTCATCGGTTTCCTCCCTGTTCACGGTGATTGCACCCGTGTCTTTGGCATCCTGAATACTTTTGTAGCGAATGTAATCAAGAACGCTTCCCGTGGTAAAGAATATTTGCCACGCACTCCAGTTATCCATAAAAACACCTCCGCAGTTAGTGTTTCACGGATGCCGTTTATTATATTATGAAAAATCTGACATTGTGTCAAATCGTGTACCCGAATCGCTTTTAATCGGATTATCAGTCAAAATTCTTTTCGTCATAGCCGAAATTCTGAAGAATCTGGGCACGGTTTCGCCAATCCTCTTTTACCTTTACCCATGTCTGTAGGAACACCCTGCAATCGAAAAACCTTTCGATATCCTGACGGGCAAATGTGCTGATTTTCTTGAGCATTGAGCCGTTTTTGCCGATAATAATACGCTTGTGGGTTTCTTTTTCACAGAAAATAGTAGCGTCAATATCAAGCATACCGTTATCCCTTGTTTTCATTTTTTCGATTACAACAGCCGTGCCGTGCGGAATTTCCCTGTCGCAAAGACGGAGTATTTTTTCACGGATAATTTCGGCAACAATAACTCTTTCGGGCTGGTCTGTAAGAGTATCGTCATCAAAGAAATGACCGCCCTCGCCTGCCTGCTTTTTAAGCTCATCAAGAAGTTCGTTCATACCGTTGCCGTCCTGTGCGCTCACGGGAACAACTGCGTCAAAATCGTAGAGCAGACTGTAACGGGCAATCTGTTTCATAAGTTCTTCTTTTTCTTTGAGAGTGTCAATCTTGTTGATTGCAAGGATTGCCGGCATTTCCATTGACTTGAACTTTTCAATAAGGTTAAGTTCTGTGTCACCCGGTTCTTTTCCTGCCTCAACAACGAGCATACAGCAGTCAACACCGCCCACGGATTCATTGACGGAACGCACCATATACTTGCCGAGAGAGGTTTTCGGCTTGTGCATACCCGGTGTATCAAAGAAAACAAGCTGATATTCGCCCTGAGTAAGCACGCCTGTGATTCTGTTGCGGGTAGTCTGCGGTTTGCTTGAAACAATTGCAATTTTCTGTCCCATAAGTCTGTTGAGAATTGAACTTTTGCCCACATTAGGTCTGCCGACAATGGCAATAAATGCGGATTTATCTTTATTATCTGTATTTAACATATTACCTCACTATACAAAAATCGGGGGCAAGCAAAATGCCGCCCCTTTGTTAATGTTTATCTTTTCTTTTAATGCCCAAAATTGCGTTCTTGACTTTTACTGGACCTGCACATACAAAGACGGCAGAAATCACCGCAGATAAAATCAGCAAAACGAGCATAACGGGATTGTTTACAAAATACAAAAATATTTTTCCGATTACTTCAAAATCAAGGAAGAACATCACCGCTGTAAACACAGCCGGAAATGACACGGCAAGCACGGCTGCGGCTGCAATGTCCTTGATAATCTTAACGGAAAAATCGTATCTGTCACAAAACAAATCACAAAGCTTTTCAACACAGGTGTTGACCATTTCAAGTGCAATTACAAGCGCACACAAAACGGCGAGCAACGCCCATTTTGCGGCAGAAAAATCGTAAAAGCAACCGAAAACGAAAACATAAAATGTTGCAACAAGGTGAAATCTCATATGACTTTCGCTTTTTACAGCAAAGCAGAAACCTCTGAATGCACTTTTAAAACTTTTGATTTGCTTTTTCATACCCCGTAATATAACTACTCTGTCAAGCCATATCGTCATCAACTATGTAGCTTGATGATGCAGGAAGACCGAGCTGTTCCATAACAAGTTCTTCTTTTTCTCTCATTCTTACCCTTTCAAGCTTTTCCATGTGATCATAGCCGAGAAGGTGCAGAACACTGTGAGCGGTAAGATAGCCAACCTCTCTCTGGAGGCTGTGACCAAAGAGTTCCGCCTGATCTCTTGCCTTTTCCATAGAAATTACAACATCACCGAGAATCTGAGCGCCTGTTTCGGGATTGGTGTCATAAACACCGTTTTCGCCCATTGGGAAAGAAAGAACATCGGTTTCAATGTCCTTGTCACGATACTGCTTGTTAAGAGCCTTGATGCCCTCGTTATCCGTGAAAGTAACGCTGATTTCAGCAGAACCTTCAAATTTTTCAAGCCGCAGAACTGCGTTACAACAACGACGAACCAACATTCTGATACCTGTCGGAATCTTTACTGCTTTTTGTTTGTTTGTGATAATTACCCTGATTTTATTATGCTCTGCCATTCATGATCATCCTTTCATTATTTTTAACCCGATAGCGTGGGATATGTGAAAATTAAGTAAATTAATTTTTGGAGCCGTTGTTTTTGGAGCCGTTGTTTCGTAAATTATTAATGTCAGTGTTTTCAAATTTTGCATAAGCCTTGATGATATCCTGAACAAGGCGATGACGGACAACATCCTTTTCGTCAAAGAAACAGGTGCCGATATCATCAATGTTCTTGAGGATTTTGATGCAATCTTTAAGACCGCTCTTTGCACCGTTCGGAAGGTCAATCTGTGTAATATCGCCCGTGATTACCATTTTTGAGTTAAATCCGAGTCGGGTAAGGAACATCTTCATCTGTTCCCTTGTCGTATTCTGAGCCTCGTCAAGAATTATAAAGCTGTCGTCAAGCGTTCTTCCTCGCATATATGCAAGCGGCGCAACCTCAATGTTACCTCTTTCAACATACTTTTGATATGTTTCCGCACCGAGCATGTCAAACAATGCGTCATACAGGGGGCGAAGATACGGATCGACCTTGCTCTGCAAATCACCGGGCAGAAAACCGAGCTTTTCGCCTGCCTCAACAGCAGGTCTTGTGAGAATTATTCGGTTAATCTGCTTGCTTCTGAAAGCCGTGACCGCCATTGCAACGGCAAGGTAGGTCTTGCCCGTACCGGCAGGACCAACGCCGATTGTGACGGTATTTTTCGCAATCTGCGAACAGTAGCGCTTCTGACCGATGGTTTTCGGCTTAATAGGCTTTCCCTTTGAAGTAATACAGATGCAGTCGCCTGCAAGCTGTTCTATTTTGTCCTCACTGCCTTCATTGACAAGCGAAATGCAGTAGCGGATATTTTGCTCGGAAAGTGCTTCACCACGGTTGATGAATTGCAACAGGCTTTCAATAACCTTGCAGGCCTTCGATGTGTTTTCGGCATCGCCCTCAACCTTAAGCTCACTGTCACGGCAGGTAACACGGACATTAAACTCCTTTTCAATCAGCTTAATATTTCCGTCAAAACTGCCAAAAAGTGCTACGGCATTTTCCATTCTGTCGATATTTATAATTTGTTCCGTAAAGCAAAACTCCCGTTTCTTCAATAATTCAAAACAATTATAACACATTTTACTTGAAAATGTACATTAAAAATAGCTTTTTTCACTAAAAAAATAATTTTTGTGAATTTTGACGAAAACTAAACTTTACATAGCCACTCATTTGTAAAGGATAGAAACACTTTTTTTACTCTTTCGTAATTATACTCAAAATCGCATTACAATCGGCTTATTTTAGTTATTTAAATCTTCCGAACTTCCGAAACTTTCACAATATTGCCGTTTTTGTAATATAGCTGTACAAATTTGATAACTTCCCGAAAATTAAAAATTTATCAAAATTACTCTCAGCCGTAAAATCGGCTTAAAATGCTTGACAAACGGGCAATTGTATATTATAATTCACAGGTGTAAAGAAATTTTCTTTACACGCAGACCAGAATCACGGGAGCTGTCAGGTATGGAAAAAAACATGGAAGTATCTCTCTTGTTTGATTTTTACGGCGAGCTTTTAAAGCCCTCGGGCAAAAAGGCGATTGACCTTTATTATAATGAAGATTTGTCGCTTGCAGAGGTTGCCGATGAAACGGGAATAACAAGACAGGGTGTGCGTGACAGTATCAAGCGCAGTGAGCAACAGCTTTTTGAGTTTGAAGAAAAGCTCGGTCTGTTCAAACAGTTCAGTAAGCTTGAGCAGGGGCTTGACGAAATTTCGGCTCTTGCACTTGAAATAAAAGAACTTTCACAGGATACACAAATCACAGAGCTTGCGGATGTTATCATCGAAAAATCAGGCTCGCTGAAAGATTAAAGGAGTTTTCATGGCATTTGAAGGACTTGCAGATAAGCTTGGCAATGCGTTCAAAAAACTGAAAAACAAAGGCAAGCTTTCTGAAAAAGATGTTAAGGAAGCAATGCGAGAGGTTCGACTCGCACTTCTTGAGGCCGATGTAAACTACAAGGTTGCAAAGGACTTTACAAACAAAGTAACAGAGCGTGCTGTCGGTCAGGATGTTATGCAAAGTCTTACTCCTGCACAGATGGTTGTTAAGATTGTTGACGAGGAGCTTACAAGCCTTATGGGCGGTGAGGACGCACGAATTGAGTTTGCGTCAAAGCCTCCGACAGTCATCATGATGTGCGGTCTTCAGGGTTCAGGTAAAACAACCCACACGGCAAAGCTTGCAAAAATGCTGAAAAAGCAAGGCAGAAATCCTCTGCTTGCCGCCTGTGACGTATATCGTCCCGCCGCTATCGACCAGTTGAAGGTTGTCGGTGAAAAGGCAGGCGTTCCTGTTTTTGAAATGGGAAAAGCAAATCCCGTTAAGATTGCAAAAGAGGCAATCAAGCGTGCAAAGGACTACGGCAACGATGTTGTTATTCTCGATACCGCAGGCCGACTTCATATTGATGAGGCTCTTATGGATGAGCTTAAAAACATCAAAAAAGAAGTTGAACCAAACGAAATTTTGCTTGTTATCGACTCGATGACAGGTCAGGACGCAGTTAATGTTGCGAAGAGTTTTAACGAACTTCTTGACATTACGGGTGTTATTCTCACAAAGCTTGACGGTGACACTCGAGGCGGTGCGGCGCTTTCGGTAAAGGCTGTTACAGGCAGACCTATTAAATTTGCAGGTACAGGCGAAAAGCTTGACGATATTGAAGTTTTCCACCCCGACAGAATGGCAAGCCGTATTCTCGGCATGGGTGATGTGCTTACTCTCATTGAGGACGCACAGAATAAAATGGATGCCGAAAAAGCCGAAGAAATGGCTCAGAAGATGATGAGCAACAAATTCGATTTTAACGATTTGTATGATCAGTTTGAGCAGGTCAAAAAAATGGGACCGCTCAAGGGCATTCTTTCAAAAATTCCGGGTGTCGGAAAACAGCTTGAGGGCGTTGACATTGACGACAGACAGATTGACTGGGTTCAGGCAATCATCCTCTCAATGACACCCGAAGAAAGAAGTCATCCGCACATTATGAACCCGTCAAGAAAGCGCAGAATTGCGGCAGGTTCGGGCAGAAGCATTGAAGAGGTCAACCGACTTATCAAGCAGATTGACCAGATGCAGAAAATGATGCGTCAGATGACAAAGGGCGGAAAAGGCTCTAAGAAAAGAAGAAAAATGAAAGGTCTTCCCGGACTCGGCGGTATGCCGATGAACGGCATGGGACCTGCAGGCGGAATGGGCGGTCCCGACGGAATGCCTCCGTTCAAATAATTAACATTAATCAAACATTAAACAAAGTTTTTCATCCAATTACGGTTGGTGAATATAAATTAACAATTTTTATGAGGTGAACATTATGGCAGTAAAGATCAGACTTAGAAGAATGGGTTCAAAGAAGGCTCCTTTCTACAGAGTAGTAGTAGCAGATTCAAGATATCCGAGAAACGGCCGTTTCATTGAAGAAATCGGCACATATGATATTCTCAAGAAGCCTTCTGAGTTCAATGTTGACGCTGAAGCAGTTAAAAAGTGGATTGCTAACGGTGCTCAGCCAACAGACACAGTAAAGGCTCTTCTCAAGAAGAACGGCGTAATTGAATAATTGCGCTTCGGAAAGGACAAACAATGAAGGATTTACTTGCAGTTATCGCAAAGGGTCTTGTTGACGATCCCGATTCCGTATCAGTTGAAGCAGACGCTCCCAATGAAGAGGGAACAGTTGTTTACCACATTCATGTTGCAGAAAATGACATGGGCAGAATCATCGGTAAGCAGGGCAGAATTGCCAAGGCTATCCGCACAATTGCCCGCAGTGCCGCTATCCGCAGTGAAGAAAAAATCATGGTTGAAATCGACTGATTAACGGTTCATAACCGAACAAAAGCCTCCCGCCACGGGAGGCTTTTTTGTTTTGTCAACAGACAAAATCACACTTTTCAATGAAAATTGAGGGGTAAAAAACACACTTTTCAATAGAATTTAGGGGTTAAAAACTACACTTTTCAATGAAATTTGAGGGGCAAAAGCTACACTTTTCAAATTATGAACAGAAATTTGATGTAAAAAACACGGTGCAACCTTATGCATTTGGGTTACACCGTGTTTTGTAAAATTGTTTAAATGTAGGCAGCTCTATGCTGTGATTATTTCATCAATTCTTCAAGCTGCGATTTATTGTATTTGCTCTTATAGATGTCATAGCCTGCCGTGTCAAGGTTTATGTTTGCGTGTCTTTTGTCAGCCTGAACATAAACATCGTCACCCTTGACATATACCAAAATCCAAATATCACGACTGGTATCTTTCAGGTATGATAAAAGAAGAACATAACTCGGTTCAACATCTATCGAATCCACCTTATTATCAGATGTCATATATACCAAATCGTTAAATGACATCAACTTTTCGTTAAGGTTGTTTTTGTTTGATTTTGAAATGAGTTCATTAGTTTTATAGTCATAAAATTCAACTGAAAATTGGTTTGGATCTGCTGTCGGAGTAGTATCTGATAAAGCAGTTGTATCGGCTTCATCAGAAGTTTGAGCATTACTCGGTGCAACTTCACCACCACAACCTGTAAATAAAACAGAAGTTGAGATAATAACTGTCAACAAGATAATCGAGATAATTTTTTTCATAATTAACGCCCTCTTGTGTTTTTGTCGGCTTAATTATACACCTTAAACTTATTTTGTCAAGATATTCAAAGCAAAAAATCAACCGCAAAGTTTTTCACTCTGCGGTTGATTTTATTTTTGTTAAGAATTACGCTTAATTGGCGTTTGCTGTTGTAAAGGTAAACTGACCGTCTGCGAAATCGCAGGTAACTACTGCGCCGTCCTTGACCTTGCCCTCGAGCATCTGCTCTGAAAGCGGATCTTCAATCTCGTTCTGTATTGCACGACGGAGAGGTCTTGCACCGTAGTTTTCGTCAAAGCCCTTGTCGGCAATCTCGCTGACTGCGTTGTCTGTAAAGCTGATTTTAATATTCATCTTATCAAGACGGTTTTCAAGAGTTTTGAGCATCTTAACGGCAATCTGCTTAATTTCGTCCTTGTTGAGCTTGTTGAACACGATAATGTCGTCAACACGGTTCAAGAATTCAGGACGGAATACCTTGCGGAGTTCGCCTGTTACAAGCTCCTTGATGTCCTTTTTCTCGCTCTCTTCGGCATTCCCATTTTCGGAATTAAAGCCGAGTGAGCTCTGCTTTTCGGTGATAAGTCTTGCGCCGACATTAGAGGTCATTATGATAACGGTGTTCTTAAAGTCAACCGTTCTGCCCTGTGAGTCGGTAAGTCTGCCGTCCTCAAGAATCTGGAGGAGCATATTGAATACATCGGGGTGAGCCTTTTCAATCTCATCAAAAAGTACAACCGAATACGGTTTTCTTCTTACCTTTTCGGTGAGCTGACCGCCCTCTTCAAAGCCTACATATCCGGGCGGTGAGCCGATAAGCTTTGACACGGTGTGTTTCTCCATATATTCACTCATATCAAGACGGAGCATTGCGTTTTCATCGCCGAACATCGCCTCTGCAAGAGCCTTGCAAAGTTCTGTTTTACCGACACCCGTCGGACCGAGGAAGATAAACGAACCTACAGGTCTTTTCGGGTCTTTAAGACCTACTCTGCCTCGTCTGATAGCCTTTGCGATTGCAGTTACAGCCTCGCTCTGACCGATAACTCTTTCGTGGAGAACATTCTCCATGTTAAGAAGTCTTTCGCTTTCTTCCTTAGTAAGCTGAACAACAGGGATACCTGTCCATTCGGAAACAATCTTTGCGATATCCTCGGCAGTTACCTCGCCGCTGTTACCCTTCTGCTGTTCCTGCCACTTCTTCTTTGCATCGTCAAGCTTTGTCTGAAGTTCCTTCTGCTCATCACGAAGTCGTGCAGCCCTTTCAAAGTCCTGCTCATTAATTGCGCTTGCCTTTTCTTTTTCATAGTCTGCAATTTCATCTTCAAGCTCCTTTACATTATCAGGAGAGGTAAGAGATGCAAGCCTTACCTTTGACGCACCCTCATCAATAAGGTCAATTGCCTTATCGGGGAGGTAACGGTCTGCGATATATCTTGATGACAATGTTACTGCGGCATTGATTGCCTCATCGGTAATCTTAACCTTATGGTGTGCCTCGTAGCTGTCACGCAAGCCTTTGAGAATCTGTACAGCCTGTTCGGGAGTAGGCTCGCCAACCTTTACTGGCTGGAAACGACGCTCCAAAGCGGCATCTTTTTCAATATATTTTCTGTACTCGTTAAGAGTTGTTGCACCGATAACCTGAAAATCGCCTCTTGCAAGTGACGGTTTAAGGATATTTGCGGCGTCTGCACTGCCCTCTGCGGCACCTGCACCAACGATAGTATGAAGTTCATCAATGAAGAGGATAGTGTTCTTTGACTTTTTAACCTCGTCAATAGCCGCCTTAATTCTCTCCTCAAAGTCACCTCTGTACTTCGCACCTGCTACCATACCTGTGAGGTCAAGGCTGACAACCCGCTTGTCTTTAAGAATTTCAGGCACATTGCCCTTTGCAATTTCAAGTGCAAGTCCCTCTGCAACCGCAGTTTTACCTACACCGGGTTCACCGATAAGAACAGGATTATTCTTTGTACGGCGGGAAAGAATCTGGATAACCCTCTGGATTTCCTTTTCTCTGCCGATTACAGGATCAATTTCACCGTTCTTTGCGGCTTGAGTAAGATCTCTGCCGAATTTATCAAGAGCCGAACCGCCTTTCTGTGAACCGTTCGGAGCGGATTCGTTTTCAAAACCGCCGAAGCCGTCATCTGCACCGCCCTGCATACCTTTTGACACAGCCTGTGCAAGTCTTTCAACAGATACACCGAGTTCTTCAAGAAAAGCAACTGCGTAGCTGTCGCTCTCCGAAAGGATTGCAAGGAGCAAATGCTCTGTGCCTACATAGGTGTAGCCTGTTTTTGAAGAAATGATAACTGCGGCTCTCAGAACTCTCTTCGTACGGGGAGTAAAATCATCGGGAGTAAGCTCAACGAGCGACATTGTACCGTTAATGGATTCAAGCTTTTCACGGAGAGCATCTTCCGTTACTCCGCACTCATTAAGAGCGGTTGCGGCAACACCGCTGCCCTCTTTTACGAGTCCATAGAGAATATGTTCTGTACCGACATAGTTGTGGCGCATTTCCTCTGCGCTTTCAATCGCAAGATTAAGCGCCTTGTTTGCTTTTTCTGTAAAACCTTTGAACTGATACATAAAATCATCACCCTTCCTTGTGGATAATGTATTAACTGCTTATTTTCTATGAAAGAGCCTCTCTTAAAATTTTTGCCCTTTCAATATCTCTTTCCTGTGCGGAAAGATTTTTTCCTGAGTTTACCATAAGCGTTGCAGGCTCAATTTTTTCCATAAGAGAGTCAACAACATCTGCGGTAACATCTTTTATCTGTCCCGACAAAATGCCGAAACGAACATTTGACAACAGCTTTAAAGCCTCGTCATGAGTCATAACCATTGCCGATTTCAACAAGCCTAAGCTCCTGCTCACGCTGTCCTGAATATCAATACTCTTTGCAAGTCTTTCTCTTGCCTGTTGTTCCTGAGAAACAAGCTGTTTTGTGATGTTCTCAAGATTTTCAATTGCGGCTTTTTCGGAGATACCGAGCGTTACCTGATTTGAAAGCTGATAAAGCGAACCGCTGGGTTCTGAGCCTTCACCGTAAGCACCACGGATTGTAAGTCCGAGCTTTGAAAGGTTGCCTGCAATTCTGCCGATTGTACGGCTCTTTTCAAGTGCCGGCAGATGGAGCATAACAGAGGCTCTCATGCCTGTGCCGAGGTTTGTAGGGCATTGTGTAAGATAACCGAGCTTGTCATCAAAAGCAAATTCAAGGTTTTCATCAAGCAGAGTATCAAGCTTATCGGCTGTGTCATATGCCTGTTCAAGCGATAAGCCGTCTGTGATAACCTGAAGTCTTATGTGATCTTCCTCGTTAATCATAATGCTCATGCTTTCATCCTTGCTCAACAGCAATGCTCTGCCCTCTGTTTCGCTGATGAATTCGGGACTTACAAGATGTCTTTCAACAAGTGACACACCCTGTGCCTCTGTCAAATCATCAAGCTTAATCAGATTGAAATCCGAGGCAATTGAGCTGTTGCTGTCCCTGATTGCACTTGTAACCTTTTCAATAACCTTTTTTCTGCCCTGTTCGGACAGTCGGCACGGAAACGGGTAATCTTTCAGGTTCCTTGCAAGTCTTACTCTGGTGGAAATTACTTCGTTACTCATAATTAAGCCTCCATTTCCTTAATCTGATCTCTTAACTCTGCGGCATGTTCAAAATTCTGTTCCGAAATTGCCTTGTCGAGTTCCTTTTTAAGTGCCTTGATTTTATCTTTCTTTGTCATCTCGGCACTCTTTTCGGCTTTCTTTGTACCGAAACGGCTGTTCTTACCGCAATGGGTTGTGTTGCCGTGGATTCTTCTGATTGAAGGAAGAAGCTGGTCGCCGAAGATTTCGTAACATTTTGCACAGCCTACATGACCCGACTTTGCAATATCGGAATATGAGCTTCCGCAGAAGTCACAGCGTGTTGCCTGAGTTCTTGCGGGAAGGCTGCTGCCGAAGAAACTTCCGAGAAGTCCCGAAAATTCGTCCTCAAAGTTACCGAAGATGTTTGTGTATCCCATTTTCTTTGCACATTCACTGCACAAATCATATTCCTTAATTTCACCGTTGATAACGGTCTTTACATGAGTATTAGCATTGTTAGCACCGCATTTTTGACATTTCATAATAACTGCCTCCGTTCAAAATCAACTTAATGTAAGCAACATATTCTTGAACAAGTCCGCTCGCACGGCATCTCGTTTACTCTGTTCAACATTTGTAAGCGTTCTGTCGGACAACGCCGAGGCTATCAGCCTTGCCGATGTAAGCTCAATCATATCTCTTTGCAACATATTTTTGAGCATTGCCTCTGCACTTGCCTTGTCAAGTGTTGTTCCAATCGAATTTATTATATGCATAAGCGCCGTACCTCTATCCATCTTCACACGGCTTATTCGGATAAATCCGCCGCCGCCCCTACGGCTCTCTACAATGTAGCCTTTTTCGGGAGTGAATCGGGAGGTTATAACATAATTGATTTGGCTCGGTACACATCCGAGGTTGCCGGCGAGTTCGTTTCGCTGAATCTCCGCACTGCCGTTTTCACGGTCAAGCATCTCTATAATGTACTGCGCCACCAAATCGCTCATTCTCATTTTGGTCGCCTCTTTTCATTTGTTTGACTACATTATAATATCAAGGTCAGAGAAAGTCAAAGTCAATTAAAGTCAAAAATTAAAGCATAAGCTTTGAAATTCTCACGAATTCTCGCTTATGCTCTCGTTTCCTAATATTTTAAAATATTTTTGACTTTTTCTGACTTTCAATTTTTATCCGATAAAGTCTGACTTTTCAAGCAATTTGACCTTACATAATCACATTAACCGTGTAATCAACATCGTAAATTTCACCGTCAAACCAATTTATAAAACCTATGTAGATGCAGATTTTGTCATCATGTTTATTCATATCACGAACAACCTTAAAGCACTCCGACCAACCCGAAAAGCGTTCAAGTCTTTTGACTGTATCAACATCGGCGTTGCCGTTTACAAACACACACATTGCAAGGTGACGGGTTGACGATAACATTCTTACAAAATCGAGGAACATCATATTAACCTCATCGCCCGAACATTCAATTTTAAGAGCGTCTTCCTCGATTTTGTTTCCGAAAAAATCAAGCACATTGTCAAACGCTGAATCAAAGTCATCGGTTTCAGCGTTCTTTAGTCCCTGCGAAAACTTGTAAATTGCGGTAGATGCATAAATTCTCTTAATTTTTTCAATCGTCACGGCAATCACCTTCTCGGTATCGTTACTTTTATTATTATACATTATATAAGCAAATTTGACAACAAGTATGTTATTCGGGCGGTTCAATACAATTTTTGTAATAAAAACATTTGAAATTAAACAAAAATTTTGTGTTTTCCGATTGACAATTGTACAAGGATATTGTATTATATAATTGTACTAATGAATTAGTTCAATTGCTTGATAAGGAGCGTGATTTTATGTTGAAATTTATCTTATATATGTTGCTTGCTGTTGTAATTCTCAGCGGAGGTATTTTTAAAACCTTCGCTATAAACTATGGTATTTCAAAATATCTCTCAAAAAAGCCATATAAAGGTGATTTTGAATTCAAAAAAGTTGCGTTACATACTTTGGAAACGAACTATATTTTGTTGGCATTAGTTGTTCTGATCGTTTTAGGTATAACGCTTTGCAGTGCATCGAGTTACATTAATATAGTAGAAAATTTAGTAGAATTGATTTTAGGATTTTTTATTGCACTTACAATGTCTCTTTTAGGTCCATGGTACAATACAATCGGTAATGAGTACGGTGCGTATGTTATACCTTTCTTTATTTTAGTTATTCTAAGCATTCCGGTTCTGTTTTTCGTCAATTACAAATTCGTTTACAAAGATTTTGAAGTTTCTAAAAATAAGAAAATGAAACTTTCATTTTTCACAGCACTTGCAAACGCACCTTATGAATTGTTAATACCATACGGTCAGTTTGGAACGATGATTTTCAAAAGTATGATTTAATGTTAAGGAGGCTTGGTTATGAAATACACATACATATATGTTATACTCGGCATTTGTGCCGTTGCAGTAAGCATAGGAAAAGCTTTAGCAGTAAATTTCGGTATTTCAAAATACCTTTCTAAAAAATCTTACAACGGTAAATTCAAGGTCATAAAAACAGCTTCTATTTCATTCGGAGTCGGATACATATTATTGGCTTTAGCTTCTTTATTTATTGTGACGATGGTGATGGATGCAATTTACTCACACATAAGATTTGACCAGTTATTGCAGGACTTCTTATCTATATTTTACATGGCTATTATCGGAGCAAATTATGAATTTTTGGATAGTCCATACGGTCTTGGTTTGATATATGTTTTTCCGTTTATTTTCGTTATTATCGTAAGCATAGTGGTATTGATTTTTGTGAACTACACATTTGTTTATCGCAAATTTGGAATACCAAACAATAAAAAATGGAAACTCTCATTTTTCACCGCACTTGCAAACGCACCGTATGAATTGTTGATCCCTTACGGACAGATTGCAAGTATGATTATCGACAGTATGATGTTTTGATTTTGTGTTTAAGGAGGTTTGGTTATGGATTATTTTAAAATGCCTTACATTGCATATGTAATTCTCATTATATGCGTGGTGGTTATCAGCTTTTTAAAACTTCTTCTGAGCAACAAACTCATTTTGCACACACTTCACAAGAAAAACTACAGCGGAAATTTCAGCATTATCAAAGCGTCATTGATTTCACTTCTTACAGAAGTTCTCGTTATTCTAATTTCGCTTGCGTTTTTTACTTTGATTATTATGTCAATAGCCCATAGTAGCGTTGACATAGTTGCATTTTTGGACGAATTTTACGAAATGGTTGTAGGCTTTGTTCTCTTACCGGGAGGAGCAGGTGTATTTCCTATTCCCACAATAGTGGTGGTAGTTTTTGTTATTATGTTTTTAACCCTTGTCAACAACTTTACATTTTTGAGAAAAATTGACATACCCGAAAGAAAAAGAAACAGCATTGCATTCTTAACCGCCGTTATAAATGCACCTTGGCACCTGTTTATTCCATATGCACTTTTCATCAAGATGATTTTCTTTCAAGGAGAGATGATTTATGCTTAACTCGGCAACTCTCGCTGTTATATTATTATATATACTTTCAGCCATACTTTTTACATCTACTACCGTTTCGATTGCTATATATTATGCAAGAAAAAAAGCCGATACAGAAGAAAAAGCACTTATAACAAAAAATGATTACAAAAAAACAATTCTGATTTTTTCAATTATAAACTTCATTGCATCATTTGCCGCAACGGCTGTTGCACATATTGCAGACTCAGGTGATTACAACCACCTTTCAATAGGACAATTTTCTTATTTATCTTTAATATTGGTGGCAGGCGTAGTTGAATTTTTTATTGCAAAGTCAACTATATTCCAAAGATTTTCCTGTTCAAAGGCAGACAAAACGGAAAGAGCCGCAGTCTTTGCCGCAATATGCGCACCGTATTACATATTTATCGTAAGCTCACCGATAGTTCCGTATATAATCGCAGTATCTCTTTACCCCTGCTGATTTTAACGAAGTGATATTATGAATGAAAACTCAAATCCCGAAATCTTAACAACTATAATTATTTTATCTGTACTTCTTGCCATACTTTCTGTTACAACAGCATTTTGCCATACGGAAAGAAGTGCGGGTTACAAAAACAAAGTAAACATCGGCAAAAAGAATCACATAATAATTTACCCGATATTTTTTGTTTTGCATATGACAGCAATACTGCTTTTTAACCTTCCGTTTCCTGACTTAACTTGCTATCTTTCATTCAGCATAGGAAGTATTGTTTTTATATTTTTGATTCAAGCTGTTATTGCTTATTTTACAATGTTTAAAAGGTTTGAGTGCGATACGGGTACAAAAGTCGGAAAATCAATTGTTTTTTCGCTGATTTCAACACCATTCTAAAGTATCCTTTTCGGTGTGGCTTTTGCATTCTTAACCGCCGTTATAAATGCACCGTGGCACCTGTTTATTCCTTATGCACTTTTCATAAAGATGATTTTCTTTTAAGGAGAGATGATTTATGCTTAACTCGGCAACTCTTACCGCTATTTTAGTAAACATTCTTGCGGCTTTATTTTTTACTTGTATCACAATCTGCATTGCTACACATTTTGCCAAGAAAAAAGCTAATGAAGCAGATAAAAAACTTATAAACAACAAATGTTACGGAATAATAGCTGTTATTTTTACAATTATAAACTTTATTGCGTCATTCACCGCAATAGCTGTTGCATATGTTGCAGACTCGACTGATTACTACCACATCTCAATCCCAAAATTTTCTTATTTATCTTTAATATTGGTGGCAGGCATAATTGAATTTCTTGTTGTCAAAGCAATAGTATTCAAGAAAATTTCCTGTTCAAAAAAAGAAAGAGCCAAACAGGCTGCAATTTTTGCGGCAATATGTACTCCATACTATATTATTGCCGCCAACTTACCGATAATTATGTATATGGTCGCAGTAGCTCTCGACCCCTGCTGATTTTAACGAAGTGATATTATGAAAAATGGCAATACAATTTTTTCCATTTTGTTTACGGCAAATTTTATTGTTGCTATTCTGTCGGCTTGTGCTTATATATTTTCTTGGACTTTACTTATTCCGTTTATACTGCTGACAATTGTTGTATGCGGTTTAAATTGTGCAATGCTCAAAAGTCCGAAACAAAACGCAATCTGCTTTATACCGACAATTGTGTCTGCAATTGCAACTTCAATTGCGGGTGTGACAATAAGCTTTGATTTGATTAATTTAATGTTCTTAAGCAGTCAAATAGCCATTTTGCTGTTTATGGCATTAATTTCAACCATAGTAAAATTCAAGGCAACTCACAATGACTTTCAACTTCAAAAATCAACACAAATTATAATTACGATAGTGCTTTTTTTGCTGAATATTTGTTGGGGGCTTTGTTACTTGACCGACTCTGCAGGATGTTTGATTCCTGCCGTTTATTTTGCCGGACTTGGAATTATGACGCTCAACTGCATACTTCTGAACAGAATTAACTTCATGCTGTGTTCTGTTATGATGTGCGTTTCAAGTATTGTGGGTTCAATATTTTTGAACTTGAGGAATATTAGCGACTTTACATTTGGAATTAATAATATATTCGATGTTCCCGATGTTCTGAATATTTTATTTAACACTTTGCAATACTTCACATTTTACATCATCACCCTAATCGTCCTAGCACTTTACAATTATGCAACACACCCGAAAGTGAAAATTGAACAATCAAAATATCCAAACACACAAAAACGGTGAGCAACGCCCACCGTTTTTTGAATTATTTTGAATTATTTAGTTTTGGTAATTGATATGGTTGTAATACCATCGGTATATGAAATTGATATATCATGACTGTCTGATTCACCAAGGTAGTTAAGAGTTGGATTTTTCTTATCGTCAGTAACTTGAGATTTTACGGTAGAAACACCTGTTTTTTCCAATGATTTAACATACTGCTTTGTGCTTTTCAAATCAGAATTATCAATAATAACCGAACAGCATTTTCGACTGTCATCAACTAGATATTGGCTGACTTTCCACTCTTTCTGATTTGGCAAAACAGATGTATATTCATTGCCACTCCAGTCAAATTCACCCCTGTTGACCTTATAGGTTGCAACGGTGCTTTGCGTTGCATTTGTATTGTCACTCCCCGAATTGCCGTTGCCGCAACCCGACACGGACATCACAAGAGCAAACATACAAATAACAGCAATAAAAAGCTTTATTTTTGAATTGCACTTATGTTTTAAAAATTGTTTAATCATCTTAGCCTCCATAAAATATATGTACTTTAACTACTCATGGTTCATACATTTATCCTCATTTGATAATAATATCAAATGATTGCATAAATTGCAATACTATCTTAAAAATATAAAAAACGGTGAGCAGATGCCCACCGTTTTTGTGTTTAGCTTTTTTAATTTGAAATTAGTCTGAAGATAATCAAGCTTTTAAAATTAAAATATTTAACCTCAGTTACGAGAAATTAAACTAAAACAATAAAAATTCAATTAATTATTCAGCTGCTTTTCTTTTTGCAAAACATTCGCTGCAATAGTAGCTTTTGCCTTCAACAGGCTTGAAAGGAATCTTTGCAGTTCCGCCGCATTCAGCGCAAACGGTTTCAAAGAATTCTCTCTCTGTCTTGGCAGCATTTTTACGAGCCTGTCTGCAAGCCTTGCAACGCTGTGGTTCGTTTGTGAAACCCTTTTCAGCGTAAAATTCCTGCTCTCCTGCAGTAAAAACAAATTCGTTTCCGCATTCTTTGCAGACAAGTGTCTTATCTTCGTACATTGGTATTTACCTCTCTTTTTCTACCTCTCGGAGGTTAGTTTGTTGCCCCGTGCGGAGTTGCACCGCAATACTGTTAAGGACAAATATTAATTTTCGGTTCACCGCTCAGCCGACATTCAGACCGCCGTGAACCTTTTTTCTTGCTCTTTGCAAGGCATTGTCAACCGCCTTTTCGGTTACGGAAAGCTTTTCTGCAATTTCCTTATAGCTCAAGCCGTTGCCGTAGAGCATAAGAACATCGTATTCGGACTTTGACAGCACACTTTGAAGTCGCAACAGCAACTGGTCAAGCTGTTCTCTGCACATCAAAAGTTCTTCGGGAGTTTTGGCGGAATCTTCAATTGACTCGCCCACATCGTCCATCGGAACAATGCTTGATGAGGGAATGGCTTTTTTCTGTTCTCCCCGTCTGATTATCGAAATAAATCTTCTCTCAACAACAACCGACATATAGCTTTTAAAGTTTGCACCGCCGTTTTGGTCAAAGGCTTTGCAGGAACAAAGCAGTCCCACAAGTCCTTCCTGAACAAAGTCATTGTGTTCATAGCCCTCTGCCGAAAACTTTCGTGCAATTATGCTGATTGTGTCAAGATATCTTACGACAAGCTCATCAAAAGCACGGTCATCACCAAGACTCACAAAATTTGCAAGCTGTGCGTCGGATAAAGTACCGTAGGATTTTTGCAATTCGGTCATAACCTGCCCCTAATACTTATTCTTATACGCTTAATAGTATAACAAAAACGCACAAATGTCAACAACCCGAATGCAATTTCTGTAATATTGCATTATGATATGGAAATTATTTGTGCAAAATAGCTGAAATAAAGTCGAAATTACATACATTATGAAACTTGTTAAGAGAAGCAGAAAATGTTATACTTTATATTATTAATTTATTACGATTTTTATTTATCGGTTCGGGGGAATTTTTATGGTTGTTACCTGCAACAGTTTTGGCGTGAGCGGTATGGACGGCTACAAGGTTGAGCTTGAGGCGTCAATGTACAACGGCACACGGGAATTTGATATGGTCGGTCTGCCCGACGCCGCCGTGCGTGAGAGCAAGGACAGGGTTCTCAGTGCATTAAAGAACTGCGGATTCAGATACCCTGCCGCACATATGACCGTGAACCTTGCCCCTGCCGATATCAAAAAAGAAGGGCCTATTTACGATTTGCCGATTGCGATTGCAATTCTTATACTGCTCAATCAGATTAAGAGCAACATCTCCGACTGCGCATTCATCGGCGAGCTTTCGCTTTCGGGAGAAGTCAGAGGAATCAACGGAGTTCTGCCCATGGTAATCAAAGCGAAGGAATGCGGTATAAAGAAAATTTATGTTCCGAAAGCCAACGCAAGCGAGGGTGCTGTTGTTGACGGAATTGAAGTGTATGGTATTGACAACATTCTTCAACTGAAAGATTATCTCAATCACATTCTCGAACCTGCACCCGCAAAGCCGAATACACATTCTCCCACGGAAGAACGGGACTACATTCCGGATTTCTCCCAGGTAAAGGGTCAGCTTGAGGTGAAGCGTGCGCTTGAAATTGCCGCTGCCGGCGGTCATAATATTCTGCTCATAGGCCCTCCGGGTTCGGGCAAAAGTATGCTTGCAAAACGAGTTCCGTCAATTCTGCCTGATATGAGCTTTGACGAAATGATTGAAACCACAAAAATCCACTCAATTGCAGGAACACTAAAGCATGACGGTCTTATCACAACACGGCCGTTCCGTTCACCTCACCACACGGTAACGCCCGTAGGACTCGGCGGAGGAGGTACGGGAACTATCAGACCGGGTGAGGTTTCACTTGCAAACAACGGTGTGCTGTTCCTTGACGAGCTGCCCGAATTTTCAAGAACGGCGCTTGAGGTACTCCGTCAGCCGATTGAGGACGGCTCTATCACAATTTCAAGAGCAGGTCAGAAATGCACCTATCCGTGTTCGATTATGGTGGTTGCCGCAATGAACCCATGTCCGTGCGGATATTACGGTGATCCGACAAGAAAATGCACCTGTTCGGAACAGAAGATAAAACGCTACCTCAACCGCATTTCGGGACCGCTTCTCGACCGTTTTGATATCCATGTAGAAGTGCCTGCCGTGAAATTTGAAGAACTGCGTGACGCTTCATCTGCCGAATGTTCAGCCGACATCAAAAAGAGAGCCGACAGAGCAAGAGAAATTCAGCGTGAAAGATTTAAGGGCAGTAAAACAACCTGCAACGCAAAAATTAACGCAGAGCAGTTTGAAAAGGTCTGCGTAATTGATAAAGAGGCTGAAAAGACGCTCAAGGACGCTTTTGAAAGTCTTGGACTTACCGCAAGAGCGTATGACAGGGTTTTGAAAGTTGCAAGAACCATTGCCGATTTGGACGAGTCGGAAATAATCCGCTCCGAGCATGTTCTTGAGGCGGTTCAATACCGTAGTCTTGACCGCAAATATTGGGCAAAATAAGACTTATACCTTACACAAAAATTAAAAATATCACTTTTAAAAAGTACGGCTTTATGCTATACTATGTATAGTGCGACATCAAAGCGATGTTGCAGTTTCATGACACAGGAGGTTTTTTATAATGGAAATTACAAAGAATTCAATAATCGGTGATGTTCTTGATCAGTACCCCGACACAGCAGAGCTTTTCTTCAGCATCGGTATGCACTGCCTTGGCTGTCCTGCATCACGAGGCGAAACGATTGAAGAGGCTTGTATGGTACACGGTGCAGACGCAGATGCACTCGTTGCAGACCTTAACAAAGCAATTGCATAATGAACGGCGCATCTGATTTTTCGCTTGATAACCGTCTTGCGCTTTGTGCGGACTTTGTGCGTGACGGAGTAAAGGTTGCCGATATCGGCACAGACCATGCCTATCTTCCGGTGTGGCTGTGCCGTATTGGCAGATGCGACACAGCGATTGCCGCAGACATCAACCCCCTGCCCCTTGAACGGGGAATTGAAACAATTAACAACAGCGGTCTTAACAATCGAATTGAAGCAAGGCTTTCAAACGGTCTTGAAAAAATTTCGGGTGATGAGGCTGACGACATAGTAATTGCAGGAATGGGTGGAGAACTCATTTCGCAGATTATCGAAAACTGGGAGTTTTCAAAAGACAGGTCAAAGCACTTTATTCTTCAGCCTATGACCAAAAGTGAAGAGCTTATGCGTTGGCTGTTTGCAAACGGTTTCAGCGTTATCAAGCGTGACTGCTGTACTGCCGCAAACAAGTGCTACACTGTAATTCTTGCCGAATACAGCGGTGAGGTTCGCACGGTATCGGAAAGCGACCTTTTTCTTTACGGGCTTGATCCGAAGAACAACTCCATGCACCGCAGATTTATTGAAGGCTGTGTGCGCAGACTTTTAAAACAGGCTAAGGGCAACCCTGTCTGTGCCGAAACCGCACGCATTCTTGAGGAGAGCTTTAAGTGAAAACCATAAACGATATACTTAATTTTTTTGAAGAATTTGCGCCCTGTGCAACTCAGATGAGTTTTGACAACGCAGGGCTTATTGTGGGCGACAAATGCACAGCCGTAAGCCGTGTGCTTGTCGCTCTTGACATTACGGAAGATGTTGTGAATGAGGCGGAAAGTCTGGGATGTGAGCTGATTATCAGTCATCATCCCGTAATTTTTGCCCCTATAAAAAGGCTTTCGCCTTCTTCCGTTCCCTATATGCTTGCACAAAAGGGCATTTCCGCCGTTTGTATGCACACCAACCTTGATCTCGGAGAAAAGTTCGGAGTAAACATCTGTCTTGCAGACGCACTCGGAGTCAAAAATCCCGTGTTGTCGGAACTTGGCGAGTGTATGTTCACGGGCGAGCTTGAAAGTGAAACCGATATTCACGATTTTGCAAAGCTTGCAAAGAAAAATCTTGACTGCAAAGGACTTCGCTACACCGACATTAAAGACAGGGTTAAAAAAGTTGCCGTATCGTCGGGTGCAGGCGGTTCAAATGTGTTTGATGCAGCTTTGGCGGGTGTTGATGTGCTTGTCACGGGAGAAATCAAGCACCATGAGATTATCGCCGCAAATTCACTCGGAATTGACATTATTGACGCAGGTCACTTCAAAAGTGAAGATGTTGTAATTTTACCGCTTGTAAACAAGCTTTCAAAAGAATTTTCCGAGATTGTTTTTACAAAATCGCAATCCTGTGACGATATGATTAAATTTATTTAACCTGTAAGCATCATTATCAAAATATTTGTTGCATAATTTGTTACAATTTGATATAATGATACGGTAAATTACTATATGTGGTAGTGCGCCGTCTGTACGCACCGCAAAATGAGGTATTATGAGAATCAGAAAAAAGAAATGGGCAGAACCGGAGCTTTCCGTTTGCAATTTTTATGTAAAGAATCCTGAGGAAAACGCCGGAAAATGGATGCAGGCTTTCAAAAAGGAACAGCCGTTGTATCTTGAAATCGGCTGCGGCAAGGGCGGTTTTGCGGGACAGCTTGCGCTTAAAAATCCCGACAAAAACATTATCGCACTTGACATCAAGGTCGATATGCTCGGCGTCGGCAGAAGAACAATTGTAAAGCTTTTTGAGGACGCCGGCAAAACGCAGGATGATATTACAAATCTTTTGCTTGTAAAATACAATGTTGAAATGCTTGACAAAATCATTACGGCTGACGATAAGATTGACAGACTTTTCATCAACTTCTGTAATCCGTGGCCGAGAGCAAAGCACAAAAAGCGCAGACTTACATACTACAAAAAGCTTGAAATGTACAAAACATTCTTGAAGCCTGACAGCGAAATCCGTTTCAAAACCGATGATGACGAGCTGTTTGACGAAAGTCTTGAATACTTTGAGCAGAGCGGATATGAAATTTTGTATCTCACCCGTGATTTGCACGCAAGCGATGTTACTGATAATATTGAAACAGAGCATGAAAAAATGTTCTCCGAAGAGGGCATAAAAATCAAGTATCTTATTGCAAGACAAAAGCCTTGACAGCCCCATAAATAAAGACGGGAGGGATTTTTGTGAAGATTAAAAAGCTGATTTCGGCTTTGGTTCTCGGTTCAATGCTTGTCGGTTTGAGCGGTTGCAACATCACGGATTTCAGCGCAGAAAATCTTCTTCGTCCTCCTAAGGCAGTCGGAGATGAGGCTGAAATTGAACAGCTTATTGCCAAAACGGCTGACAGCGGTTATACGCTGAAATATCCTAAAAACGGAAAATTCCGCAGTGCAATCATCATGACCGACCTTGACGGAAACGACAGCAACGAGGCTGTTGCATTTTTTCGCAACAGCGCCGAAACTTCTTCGGTTCATATGCTTGTCATGTACTCAAAAGACAATTCGTGGAAAATTGCGTCCGACAATATCTTTGAAACCACCGATATTGACAGCGTTGACTTTGCGGATTTAACCGGCAACGGAAAGGCTGAAATCATCGTTAATTCAACAACCTACACTCCGAATGTCGGCAAGCTTTCCTGCTACTCCTACTCGGAAGGCAAGACAAACGAAGTGGGTTCGGGACAAAGCTGTTCAAGCTTTGTTACGGGGGATTTTGACAATGACGGAACAAGCGAGATTATGTCGCTTGTTCTCTACACAACCGAAAACGAGGCTCTTGCGTCAATGCTTGATTACAACGAGGACAGCAAAAGCCTGTATGCCAAAGCAATGGCAAACATGGATCCGAATGTTGTAAAGTACAAGAACATTGCCGTTACAAAGCTTGATAACGATATTACGGGAATTGTCGTTGACGGAACTTCCGCAAATGAGGTTACGAACACACAGGTTATTTTTTACAGCCGTGACCTTGCAATTCTGCGTAATCCTCTTTTTAAAGAAAAAGCAAAAAATATAACCCGGCGTTCATCACAGGTCATCTGTTCGGACATTGACAAGGATGGAAAGCTTGAAATTCCCGTTACGCTTGATCTTCCGAAACAGAGCGGTGACAGCAAAAATATTTATGCCGACAAAATCATTTGGAACAGCTTTGACGCACCCAAGGAGGCGCTTGTTGCAAAACAGGCGGTAATCATAAATTACGATTATATGTTTATGATGAACTATGCCGATAAGTGGAGCGAAAACAAGGTTACGGCAATTACCGACCTTGAAAGCGAAACCACCTCATTCTATGCATGGAACGGCACTAAGCTTGACACGGAGCTTTTTGAAATAAAGGTGTTCCCCGTCAGCGAATGGGAATCGGGCAAATCGGATGATTTTACGCTGATTACAAAAGACGATAAATATGCATACACATTTAATAATATAAATCCCGACACACAGATTTCGCTAAGTGATGACGAAATCAAGACAGGTTTTTCCACACTTGATCAGTCGGGAATCTGATCATAGCAACGGAGGTTTTGATATGAAAAAAATTCTTGTTTGTGAGGATGAAGCGGCAATTCGTGACTTTGTCGTTATCAATCTTACAAGGGCAGGCTACGATGTAGTTGAGGCAGACTGCGGCGAGGCGGCTTTGCAGAAATATGAAGAAAACAACGGCGATTTTGATGTTGCGATTCTTGATGTTATGATGCCGGGTATTGACGGTTTTCAGGTTTGTAAGGAGCTGAGAAACCGCAACGGCGGAATCGGAATTATTATGCTTTCGGCAAAAACTCAGGAAATGGACAAGGTAACAGGACTTATGCTCGGTGCAGACGACTATGTTACAAAGCCTTTCTCACCAAGTGAGCTTCTTGCAAGAGTTGATTCACTCTACAGAAGAGTTGCGCTTGCACAGTCACATTCCGAAAACAACTTTAAAGAAGAGCTTAAATCGGGCGAGTTCACACTCAATCTTCGCAACCGTGCACTTATGAAGAGCGGAAAGATGATTGAACTCACACAGGTTGAATTCCAGATTATGGAGTACTTCTTCTCGAATCCGGGTGTTGCTCTTGACAGAATCGACATTCTCAACCATGTATGGGGAGATGCTTATGTCGGCGAGGATAAAATTGTCGATGTTAATATCCGCAGACTCAGAATGAAGGTTGAGGACGAACCTTCAAATCCTAAACATATCATCACGGTTTGGGGACTCGGCTACAAGTGGGATTCAGGCGAATAACTTTGCAAAACAGCCTGCATAAAATTTATAAAATCTAAAGAGGAGGGCGGCAACAATTTTTAAGGGTATTTCAAAAAGATGGATGCTCAACACATTGAGTGTTATACTGACAATCATAATCCTTATTGTTGTCAGCCTTATTTTCATTGTTACATATATTTTTCAAAACAGCGTTGAACAGAACCTGAACACAACAAGCAGCGAACTTTCACTTGTCTTTTCGGGATTTCAGAGCGACAGTTCAACCTCGTTTACGGCGTCTGCCCGTGATTATGTTGAAAACTTTGACAAAAAAGAAGAAATGGAGGTTCTTGTAATCAATTCCTCCGGCAGAGTTGTCATGACTTCAACAGGATTCACCCCCGATGACAACGAGCAGATTCCCGATTTTAATGACGCACTCTCAAACGAAAACGGCTGTGCATATTGGAACGGCAAGCTTTCATCAAACGAAAGTGCAATGAGCCTGACAAGAATCATCACCAACGAAAACGGAACCTGCGTAGGTGCGGTAAGATACATTGTTTCCATGGAACAGGTCAACACGGCAATTGTGCTTGTTTCTGCGGCAGTTATTGCGTGCGGTCTTGTTATCATCGCCCTTGTAATATTGTCGGGACTTATGTTTATCCGTTCAATCGTTACCCCGATAAGAAAACTTTCGGAGATTTCAAGCAAGATTGCCCACGGCGATTTTTCACAGGCAAAGAAGATTGAGTACAAATACGATGATGAAATCGGCGACCTCTGCGATGCAATAAGCGATATGGCTCTTGATTTGCAGACAGCCGATCAGATGAAAAACGATTTTATTTCACGAGTATCACACGAGTTGCGTACTCCGCTTACGGCGATTAAGGGCTGGGCTGAAACAATGCAGCTTTCCGAAAGAGGAAAGCTTGACCGCAAAACCTTTGACCGTGGTATGGGAGTTATTATCAGCGAAAGCTCACGCCTTACAAGCATTGTAGAAGAGCTTCTTGACTTCAGCCGTATTCAGAGCGGAAGAATGAAGCTCATTAAGGAAAAGCTTGACATCCTTGCCGAATTTGACGATGCGGTTTACTTCTTAAAGGAAAGAGCCGTTACAGAGGGCAAGCATCTTCTTTATGATGAACCCGAGGTTGTTTATCCTGCCGTTTACGGCGATAAAAACAGGCTCAAGCAGGTTTTCCTCAATGTGCTTGACAATGCGTTGAAATACACACCAAAGGGCGGTGTTGTTGCCGCTCAGGTAATCTACAGCAAAGATGAACCCGATATTATCAAGATTGTAATAACCGACACAGGTTGCGGAATTTCTGCCGAGGATCTTCCAAAGGTTAAGGAAAAATTCTACAAAGCAAACCAGACTGTCGGCGGTTCGGGAATCGGACTTGCGGTTGCCGATGAGATTATGAACCTCCACAACGGTTCGCTTAATATCGAAAGCGGAGAGGGTGTCGGCACAACCGTAACGCTCACCTTCCCTGTGTATAAAGAGGGCAGTGAAAACTCACTTCCCGAAAACATTAAGCTTTAATCTTATTTCTCTGTGCAGCCTAATACAGAAAGGAACAGCTAATGGCTAAAAATACTACTAAAAAAATCACCTCAATCGGCGGCAGCGCCCTGATTGAAGGCATTATGATGAGAGGTCCGAAACGCACAACCGTGTGTGTTCGTACCGCACCCGACAAGATTTACAGCGAGGATATAAGCATAAACACAATTCCCTCAAAATGTAAGCTTTTCAAGCTTCCGTTTTTAAGAGGAATCGCAGGTCTTATTGACTCAATGCGACTTTCCTACAAAGCGCTTATGCTCTCTGCCGATAAGGCAATTGAATCAACCGAAATTGAAGAAGAACCGTCAAAGTTTGAAAAATGGCTTGACGATAAATTCGGTGACAAGCTTGTTAAGGTTATGATGGTGTTTGCGTCAATTCTCGGTGTTGCGCTTGCCGTGGGACTTTTCTTCTTTGTCCCCTCTTTCCTGTTTGACCTCAGTGCAAATGTTGTGCCGGCTTTCAAGGGTGACGGCGGAAACGCTGTTTTCTGGAAGTCTGTTTTTGAGGGTGTTCTCAAGATTTTTCTTTTCTTACTTTATATTATAGTATGTTCACAAATGACAGAAATGAAAAGGGTGTTTATGTACCACGGTGCCGAGCACAAGACAATTTTCTGTTACGAAAACGAAGAAGAACTCACAGTTGAAAATGTTAAAAAGCAGAGCCGTTTTCACCCGAGATGCGGAACAAGCTTTATGGTCCTTATGCTGATTGTCGGCATCCTTGTCGGTCTTTTCGTTCCTGTTGCACCTTTCGGCATCGGATTTTTAAGACCTGTATTCAAGATTCTTCTTCTCCCCGTTTCATGCGGAATCGGTTACGAGCTTATCAAAATCTGCGGTAAGCACGACAATGCCGCAACAAGAATCATTGCCGCTCCCGGACTTTGGGCACAGAGAATCACAACAAAAGAGCCTGATGACACTATGATTGAAGTTGCAATTGAGGCTATCAAGGCTGTTATCCCCGAGGACGGCTCGGACATTGTAAGCAAGTAATGACTGTAAACGAAATTTATCAAAGCGGACTTAAACTGCTTGAGAATAATAATATTGAAAATTCAAAATTTGAGGCGCAAAGTCTTTTACAAAAGGCTTTTTCGCTTGACAGAGTCGGCTTTATCATACACAAAACTGATAAAGCCGATGAAAACTGTTCACATAACTTTTTAAAATTTATAGAAAAACGAATTTCAGGCGAGCCGTTGCAGTATATTCTCGGCGAATGGAGCTTTATGGGATTCGATTTTAAGGTAGGCAGAGGCGTGCTCATTCCCCGTGATGACACGGAAGTGGTTGTCAATCTTTGCATTGATTTTCTCGAAAACAGAACCGACAAAAAAACGGTTGACCTCTGTTCGGGCAGCGGTGCAATTGCCGTTGCACTTGATAAAATTTCGGGTGCAGAAGTTACGGCAGTTGAAATTGACGAAACCGCATTTTCATATCTTGAAACAAATGTAAAGGAAAACAATTCGTCAGTAAAGCCTGTTATGGCTGACGCTCTCAAAATCTGCGAAACATTTGCAGACGGCGGGCTTGACCTCATTGTTTCAAATCCGCCTTATATAAAATCAGCCGACATAGAAACACTTCAAAAAGAGGTTCAGCTTGAACCAAGACTTGCACTTGACGGTGGCGAGGACGGCTGTGATTTTTACCGTGAAATAGTGAACCGTTGGAGCAGAAAACTAAAAAAAGGCGGTGCGCTTGCATTTGAACTCGGAGAAAATCAGGCTGACGCAGTAAAGGCACTTATGACTGACAAAGGCTTTTCGGATTTTAAAATTTCACTTGACTTTGGCGGTGTGCAGAGGGCGATTATTGGGACTTTGCTCTGATTTTAGAAATTTTGTTCGATAAAATTACCGCCAAATTATTGCATTTTCCCCTCACATATTTTATAATCTTAGTGTGAACATAACCGCCGATGAAGTGACGGTTATGTTACAGACCGAAAAACATCAGCTCCCTTTGCGGAGTACGGAGGTATATAAAATGGCAGTAGATAAAAACAAAGCGCTTGAAACTGCGCTCACACAAATTGAAAAACAGTTCGGCAAGGGTGCTGTAATGCGTCTTGGCGAAAATAAACATATGAACATTGAACACATCTCAACAGGTTCGCTTTCGCTTGATATTGCACTCGGAATCGGCGGACTTCCCCGCGGAAGAATTGTTGAAATTTACGGACCTGAATCTTCGGGTAAAACAACACTTTCTCTCCACTGCATTGCAGAGGGACAGAAAAACGGCGGCAATGTTGCATTTATTGATGTTGAGCATGCACTTGATCCGACATATGCGGCAGCTCTCGGTGTTGATGTTGATTCACTCCTCGTTTCACAACCCGACACAGGTGAAGACGCTCTTGAAATTGCAGAGGCGCTCATCCGAAGTGGTGCGATTGATGTTATCGTAATCGACTCTGTTGCGGCTCTTGTTCCGAAGGCTGAAATTGAGGGCGAAATGGGTGACAGCCATGTAGGTCTGCACGCAAGACTTATGTCACAGGCACTGCGTAAACTCGCAGGCGCAATTTCAAAGTCAAACTGCGTTGCAATCTTCATCAACCAGTTGCGTGAAAAAGTCGGTGTTGTTTACGGCAACCCCGAAGTAACAACCGGCGGTCGTGCGCTCAAGTTCTACAGCTCCGTTCGTATTGATATAAGAAGAGTTGAGACCCTTAAATCAGGCGGTGAAATGGTCGGTTCACACACAAGAGCAAAGGTTGTAAAAAACAAGATTGCTCCTCCGTTCCGTGAAGCTGAATTTGATATTATGTACGGTGAAGGCATTTCCCGTGAGGGCGAACTTCTTGACCTTGCCGTAAAGGCTGAGGTTGTTCAAAAAGCAGGAGCATGGTTCAGCTATGACGGCAGACGACTCGGACAGGGACGCGACAAGGTCAAGGAACTTCTCAAAACCGACAAGGAGCTTGCTGCTGAAATTGAGAAGAAACTCTGGGAAAATATTGACAAGCTTTATGAACGCAAAAAGCCTGCTCCAAAGGTAAAAATTACCGAAGTTCCGTCTGCAAACCAAGAAATCAAGCCTGATTCTGCGGATAAGACAGAGAAAAAGAGCGGTGCAAAAATTGATGTTCTGGTTGACGACTGATGCTTATAACCGCAGTTGAACCACGAAGAAAGGCGATGTGTGCGCTCTACATTGACGGCGAATATGTTATGAATCTTGACGCACGCACAGTTATTGAAAACCGATTTGATGTCGGCAGAGAGATTGATGACGAGGAGCTGCACGAGATTATCAGGCTAAGCAATGAGCGCCGTGCAAAGGAAAAGGCTTTGTGGCTTATTTCCTATCGTGACCACTCAAAAAAAGAACTCACCGACAAAATCAAACGCACCTGTGACGAGGAATCGGCGGAAAAGGCTGTTGAGCGAATGGAAGAACTCGGTCTTGTAAATGACGAAAACTTTGCAAGACGATATGCCGAACAGCTTTTGTTTTCAAAGCATAATGCTCCGAGAGGTGCGGTAAGACAGCTTGTTCAAAAGGGAATTGACCGTGGACTTGCAGAAGAGATTATCGAAGAAATCGACTTTGATCCGTGTGACGGAATAAGGGCGGTTATCGACAGAAAATATAAAAACATAAATGATGAAAAAATAAGGCGAAGAGCCGTTGCCGCTCTGCAAAGGCTCGGATACGGATGGGATGACATTAAGACCGTCCTCAGAGAATACACAGAGGAAGACTGATTATGAATTATAAAGTAGGCATTGTATCACTCGGTTGTGCAAAAAATCAGGTTGATGCCGAGATGCTTTTGTACACACTCAAGAACAGAGGATTTATTATTGTGAACGATCCGGCAGATGCGGACGCAGTAATTGTAAACACCTGCGGATTTATCGAAAGTGCAAAGCAGGAAAGCATTAACGAAATTATCGAACTCGGCAAGCTCAAAGACGAGGGCAAAATCAAGGCAATCATCGTAACAGGCTGTCTTGCTCAAAGATATAAGTCGGAAATTTCCGAACAGCTTTACGAGGTTGACTCGGTTATCGGAATCGGTGCTAACGAAACTATCGCAGACATCGTTTTGAAAACACTTGACGGACAGAAGTGCGAAAGCTTTCCCGACAAGGTTTGTCTGCCGCTTGAGGGCGGAAGAATCCTTTCAACTCCCCCCTACACCGCTTATCTCAAAATTGCCGAGGGTTGCGACAACCGTTGTTCCTACTGTGCAATCCCGATGATTCGAGGAAGATTCCGCAGCAGAGATATTGAAGATGTTGTAAAAGAGGCGGAAGGTCTTGCTGAGCGTGGAGTCAAGGAACTCAATGTCATTGCTCAGGACACAACCCGTTTTGGTGAGGATAAATACGGCAAACCGATGCTTGCAGAGCTTCTCAGAAGACTTTGTAGGATTGACGGCTTTAAATGGATAAGGGTTCTCTACTGCTATCCCGACAGAATTACAGACGAGCTTATTGACACAATTGCAAGTGAAGATAAGATTGTAAAATATATGGATATTCCGCTCCAGCATTGTGACGGGGATGTTCTTCGCAGAATGAATCGTCACGGTGACAGAGAAAGCCTCACTGCACTCATGAACAAGATTAAGGATAAAATTCCGAATGTAATCTTCCGCTCAACCTTTATTACAGGTTTCCCCGGTGAAACCGAGGAGCAGTTCAATGAGCTTGCAGAGTTTGCCGCCGATATGAAGTTTCAGCGACTCGGCTGTTTTGCCTACTCTCCCGAGGAGGATACAAAGGCGGCTGAAATGCCCGACCAGATTGACGATGAAATCAAGCAGAAGCGTGCCGATATTATTATGGAGCATCAACAGCAGGTTATGGCTGAATACTGCGAAAGCCTTGTTGGCAAAGAGATTGAAGTTCTTGTTGAAGGCTTTGACAAGCTTGCCGAATGTTTCTTCGGCAGAAGCTATGCCGACGCCCCCGAGGTTGACGGCTGTGTATTCTTCACCTGCGACGGTGAAAAGCCAAAGGCAGGAGATTTTGTCAAGGTGCGAGTAACCGATTACACAGGCTGCGATCCTGTCGGTGAATTTGTCGGCAAAATCGCCTAAGTGGCTAAAAGACTCAGCAATTTCATAATATTTAACTTTGAAAGGCACATAAAATGAACTTACCAAATAAACTGACAGTAGGACGAATAATTCTTGTTCCGTTCTTTGTGGCGGCATTGCTTGCAAACTTTCCGCTCAACAATGCCGTTGCCCTGATTATTTTTATTGCGGCGTCACTCACAGATATGTTTGACGGAAAAATTGCAAGAAAAAACGGTCTTGTTACAGACTTCGGAAAATTTGCAGATCCGCTTGCAGACAAAATTCTTGTGCTTGCCGCATTTCTGTGCTTTGTACAGCTTGGAATATGTGACTGCGTTGCGGTCATAATCGTGCTTTTCCGTGAATTTTCCGTCACCTCAATACGGCTGATTGCCGCCTCAAAAGGCAAGGTTGTCGCCGCTAATATGTGGGGCAAAGCAAAGACGGTTTCACAGATGATTGCTATAATTGCAGTAATTGCAATGCAAATCGTGCTTGAACTGCCCGAAGTCGGACTTAATTTTATAAACACGGCAACATTTGAACCGATTTTCTTTGTGGTGGGAGAAATTCTCATCTGGATTTCGGTTGTATTCACAATCATTTCGGGCGTTGTATATATAATTCAAAACAGACAGTTTATTTCTCAGACCTGAGAACAGACTCTCACGGTCTTGACAGGAGGGTGATTGCGTGTTTAAAACCCTGAAAGCGGATATTGATGCGGTTATGGAGCGTGATCCTGCCGCAAGGAGCAGAGCAGAGGTGTTTTTTCTATACTCGGGTTTCAAGGCGGTGCGTTCTCACCGAAAAGCCAACTGGTGTTTGCGACACAACCTAAAGTTTCTTGCAAGGTGGATTTCTCAACGCAGTCGTCACAAGACGGGAATTGAGATTCACCCGGGTGCAACTATCGGCAAGGGACTGTTTATAGATCACGGAATGGGCGTTGTCATAGGCGAAACTACAATAATAGGAGACAACTGCACCATTTATCAGAATGTTACTCTCGGAGGAACAGGCAAAGAAACGGGAAAAAGACACCCCACACTCGGCAACAATGTGCTTGTCGGCTCGGGTGCAAAGGTTCTCGGTCCGTTCAAGGTTGGTGACAACGCAAGAATTGCCGCAGGTGCGGTTGTTTTAAGCGAAGTTCCGCCGAATGCAACGGCTGTCGGCGTTCCGGCAAGAGTAGTAAAAGTCAACGGTGTTCGCAGTGAAACCCTTGACCAGATTCATGTATCGGATCCGGTTGCGCTTGCATTGTGCAACCTTGAGCATAAAATTTTTGAACTTCAAAAACAGCTTGATGAGCTGAAAAAGGAAAATGTAAAAAGTGAGGAATAGCAAATGATTTTATATAATTCTCTCGGACAGACAAAGCAGGAATTTGTACCGCACACACCCGGCAAGGTTAATATGTACACCTGCGGTCCTACTGTTTATCACTATGCCCACATCGGCAATCTTCGCACCTATATTATGGAAGATGTTCTTGAAAAGTATCTTCGTTTTTCGGGTTATGATGTAAACCGTGTAATGAACATCACAGATGTAGGTCATCTTTCAAGCGATGCCGACACAGGCGAGGATAAGATGCTTTCAGGCGCAAAGCGTGAGCATAAAACTGTTATGGAGATTGCAAAGTTCTACACAGACGCATTTTTTGCCGACTGCGAAAAGCTCAACATCAAGCGTCCCGATGTTGTAGAACCCGCAACAAACTGCATTGACGATTTTATTAATATGATTTCCGTTCTGCTTGAAAAGGGCTATGCCTACATTGCAGGCGGCAATGTTTACTTTGACACTTCAAAGCTCGACAACTACTATGTGTTCGGCAATATGAATGAGGATGACCTTGCTGTCGGTGTTCGTGACAGCGTTGAAGAGGACGAAAACAAGCGTAACAAGGCTGACTTTGTTCTCTGGTTCACAAAGTCAAAGTTTGATTCACAGGAACTCAAGTGGGAGAGTCCGTGGGGCGTAGGTTACCCGGGCTGGCACATTGAATGTTCTTGCATCAGCTACAAGCACTGCGGTGAATATCTTGACATTCACTGCGGCGGCATTGACAACGCTTTCCCCCATCACACAAACGAAATTGCACAGAGCGAGGCTTTTCTCGGTCACAAGTGGTGTCCGTACTGGTTCCATGTACTTCATCTCAATGATGCAAGAGGCAAGATGAGCAAGTCAAAGGGCGGTTTTCTTACAGTTTCACTTCTTGAAGAAAAGGGGTACAATCCGCTTGTTTACAGAATGTTCTGCTTGCAGAGCCACTACCGCAAGCCGCTCACATTCTCATATGACAACCTTGACAACACAGCTACAGCTTACAACAAACTTGTAAAGAGAATTTCCGCTCTTTCAAGGGACGGTGAGCCTGATATGGCAAAGGCTGAGGAGCTTACAAAGGGATTTAGCGAGGCGCTTGACAACGACCTCAACACTTCTCTTGCTCTCACCTGCGTTTATGATGTTCTCAAAGCTGACGCTGACGATGCGACAAAGCTTTATGTAATCGGCGAATTTGACAAGGTACTTTCACTCGACCTTACAAAAGTTCCCGAAAGCAACAAAGCGGACGCTGACGATGACTTTGCCAAGGAAGTTGAGGAGCTTATTGCACAGCGTACAAAAGCCCGTGCCGAAAAGGATTGGGCGACAGCCGACGCTATCCGTGACAAACTTAAAGAGATGAAAGTTGTTGTCAAGGACACAAAAGACGGCATTGAATGGCATGTTGAGGGTTAACTTGACCGCTATCGCCCAATGAACGCACCTAATTAAAACAAAATATGAATAAATAAAAATCCCCTTCATATAAATTTGGTATGGAGGGGATTTTATGCGTTTGTATATCATAACAAAACGAAATCTAATATCAATCGGATTCTGTCTTTTAATCGGAGTGCTTGCAGGGGCAATTGCAGTCACATCAACCGTTCGAGCCGTTCAGAGTGCGGCTGCTCAGCGTGAAATTCCCATTTACTATGTTGACACGGACAAAAAGCAGGTTGCCCTGTCGTTTGATGCGGCATGGGGCAATGAACAGACCGAGCATCTGCTTGAAATTCTCGACAAATACAAGGTGAAATCAACATTTTTCCTTGTGGGCGACTGGGTTAAGAATTATCCCGACAGCGTAAAAGATATTGCAAAGCACGGTCACGATGTGGGCAATCACAGCAACACACATCCGCATATGACGCAGATGTCATCGTCCGATATGGTCGGTCAGATTCAGTCCTGCAACGAAAAAATCAAGGAGCTTACGGGCAAAACTCCCACCCTGTTCCGTGCCCCCTACGGCGATTACAACAATGATGTTGTAAAGTCGGTCAACGGCTGTAATATGTATTGCGTGCAATGGGATGTCGATTCGCTCGACTGGAAAGATCCTACTCCCGAGCAGATAAAGCAGAATATTATGAAAAAAATCAAGAACGGCAGTATTATATTGATGCATAACGGTGCAAAAAATACCCCCGAAGCATTGCCGACGGTAATCGAGGCAATCAAGTCCGAGGGCTACGAAATCGTTCCTATTTCGCAAATTCTGCTCAAAGGCGAATACTACACAGATGTTGACGGCAAAATGTGCAGTAAAACCGCAACACAACCGAGTTCGTAAGTAAAGAATATTTATAAATACCGCTACGGATAATACACAACTTTCATTACATCAAAACATTTTAGTAAAACAAATCATTTCATCAAAGCGGGCGAACGAGGTTCGCCCCCTACAAAATAGCAATAACATTCATACAAAAACAGACTGACAGATTATCAGTCTGTTTTTTAATGCAATCATCATTTTCTTGCAATATTAAGAATATTTTCCCACCAACCATTAGACAGCATTAATGAATAAGTTGTCGGAAAATTTTCTGCTATAACAAAACGAACAAGTATGATAAATAGTAGCGTTAATAATAAATCCAATGCCATTATTAAGCATATATTGAGCATACTACCATCTTTTGAATATTCTAACCTAAGGGCAAAAGTTGGTATTATACACAAACAAGTAATAAAGATTAAAGCAGCCGGTATTGCAAAAAGCGAAACAATTGAACCTATTACATTACCAAAATAAGCATAATCTATAGCCCAAGTAACTATTAACAAATAAAGAATTAACATTTTTGCAAAATCAAGTATTGTAAACCCAATCGTAGCTGTAATCTGAACCGATTTTGAATAATTATCTCGGACTGAATATAAAGATATAAGAAAAGTAGCGATTAATAAAACAACAAGTATTATATAACAATTATCGACAATAAAGTCCGCAATTACTTCACCTACTTTGTAACTACCACACAGAAAAAATATAATAGCCACAATAATGAAACCGCAATCACTAAATATAATAATCATTCTGCATCCCTACCTTTATTAAAACTAAAAAACTCCCCACAAACAAAAATTGAGCTCATCATTTATATACTTTATTTTCTTAAATTATACTCTTATCGTATATTTTTGTCAACAAAAAGTTATAATATTATACTCACAAGGTATAATTTATGGAGCGGGTACGGCAAATGCAAAGAATTAAGGAACTACGAAAAGAAAAATCTATGAACCAAATTGCATTGGGAATGGAACTTAACTTTTCGCAAAAGATAATCAGCGAATATGAAAACGGAAAGGTTGAACCGAGCATTACAACGCTCAAAAAGCTTGCGTCAATCTTTAATACATCTGTTGATTATATAATTGAATATACGGACATCAGACAGCCGATTGACAAAATTGCACAGTCTAAACTTTCGGAAACGGAATGCGAACTTCTCAATGAATTTCGTTGTCTGCCAAAAGAAAAACAAAACATTGCCCTTGGTATCATTATGGGATTAAAGCACAGTTAATTGTAGCCAATATAATTTTATTCGTATCGTGTTTGCACACGAAATGATTGGTAGCCTTGCGACCGCCGCCGGTGGCGGAAAAAGGGAGCAATGCGCTGTCTGAAATAACGAGCAATAGGAAGCACATTTATGTGCAACGCATTGCGACTATATTTCAGACGGGAGAACACAGTTCGCCGCTACAGTATGACGGTTGTTTTGCGGTCTTTATAAAATTTGTTTTAACATATAGTTTACACTACTACTTGCGGGCGTCCGATGAACGCCCCTACTGATTAACAATAACTTTCATATAAAAAACAGGCTGACAGGTTATTAAAAATCTGTCAGCCTTAAATTATTTTATCAAGTTTTCGCTACGAATTAAAATCAATAAACAACAACACGGGTTCCCGAGGAAATGTTGTTATAGATTTTCTTAACTGCGTTGTACGGTGTGTTTACACAGCCGTGTGAGCCGTGACCCTTGTACCTTGTTCCGCCGTATTCCCAGCTTGAACGCCATGATGCGTCATGGATTCCGCAACCGTCAGATGTGAACGGTAGCCAGAATGTTACATGAGAGTTATTCATCAAAGTTGCAGGCGATGCCTTGTAGATGATTGAATATGCACCCTTTGGCGTATCGTTTGTACCGTAGTTGCCGGTTACAACATCTGTTTCAACAACAAGCTTACCGTTCTTGTAGTACCACATATGCTGCTGATTGATGCTGATTTCAACATAGGTATTACCTACTGAAACACCGTAGGCATTCTTACTGATCTTTACACTCTTTGTCTGGAATGTGCCGAGGCACTTGTACTTTTTCGGGTTACTGCTCGGTCCCGAATACTTGTAAGCACGAATACGGAAGTAATAGGTCTTGCCGACTGTAAGCTTTTTGGTGTTGTAGAAAGTATTCTTTGTTTCACCAAGCTTTGTATATTTTCCGTTCTTTGAGGTTGAATAGAAAATCTCATATGCTGTTGGAGTGGTCATTGCCTTGCCCCATGTGAGATTTACTCTTGAAAGTCTTGTATCTGTCTTGAAATTAACGGCATTAAGACCTGCCACACATCTTATTGTTGACGGTGACGAATAGTAAGTGTTCTTTTTGATTGCACGGTAAGCCTTAACCTGATAGTAATACGCTCTGCCGTTCTTAACTCCCTTATCTCTGAAAGAAGTTGTGGAATTTGAAGTGATTGTCTTGTAAAGAACATACTTGCCCTTTGTGTCACCGCTCATACGGTAGATTTTGTAGCCTGTTGCCTGTGAGTTCTTTGACCACGAAAGTGTAATTGCAGAACCCGACTCCTTGAGTGAAACGCTTACGGCATTCGGGAGAGTAGCTGTTCTGTAGGTCTGACTCTTACCCTCATACTTTACACCGTCATGCTCAACATAGGCGGCAACCTTTACATCATACCAGGTTGCTGTTCTGAGCTTTTTGAGTGTACAGGCATTTGACTTTACATATGTAAATCTTGAAAAATTCTTGTGTGCGTCATTGTTGCGGTAGTAGATTACATAGCCTGTTGCACCGCTTACTTTATCCCACTTGAACGAAAGCGAATTTGTTGTATATTGCGTTCTTTTGAGATTCTTGATTGCGCCCACATTCGGCTTAACCGGCTGAGTCGGAGAAACCGTAGGAGTTACGGGCGGCTCCGTTACCGGCTGTGAAGGCTCGGTTACCTGAGTTGGTTCAACGCTCGTATCTGTTACATCAGATGCAACAGTTGCCTCTGTTGCAGGCTGAGAGTCTGTTTCTGCGGCAGAAACAGCTAATGTTCCGACAACAGAACAAGCTACGGTAACTACTGCGAGAATTACAGCCAAGGTGTGTTTGAATTTGAATGTCATTTATTCCATCCCCAATCGTATTTGATAATTAGATTATATATGTTTTTTTCAAA